>ERZ776912.53-NODE-53-length-15443-cov-4.316155_pt1 | contig 15443 bp, 16 predicted proteins | sample MGYA00514200_ERZ776912 | MGnify/ENA primary metagenome ERZ776912 (study PRJEB29299, sample SAMN09788491) | Acinetobacter baumannii | host: Murine | place: USA:Boston | collected 2018 | study: EMG produced TPA metagenomics assembly of the WGS of Acinetobacter... | reverse complement strand
GGGGGGGGGGGGGTGGGGGTGGTGGGGGGGGGGGGGGGGGGGGGGGGGGGGTTTATATTTATGCGAAGCGATACTATTTTTATCAATGAAGCATAAAAACCACTCTACGGCGAATAGAGTGGTTTTCTTTTTCATTCGTTGCGACTACGAATGAGTGGGCTAGAAGCAACTTGCTTTAAGTCATTGTCTTTCTCATCTAACCAGTGAGAAAAAAGTTTGATAACGATACCTACAAAAATAGGTGCAATGACCAACGATACTATTTTTTCCAATGAAGCACACCCCCTTTGGGGGCAAGTTTCCAAAATGAGTATAGCATATTATGTATTAGAAAGTGAATTTAAATATTATGGAGAAGGTATGATTATTGAAATAGTCTTATTCTGATTCACGCATATTTTTTGGGTACGTCTTTAGGTACGATGGTCTTAAAATGTGGTGAAATCCATTAAAACTGTACCTGTTGAAAAGTTGCTCAATCTATTGCTGTTAAAGGATTATCCAACTCCTTCAAAAACTCTGTCACAGAACCAGGTCTTAAAAAGTAGAGAACAAAAGAAAAATCCCTTGTCAAACGTTAATCTGACAAGGGATTTTTGGTAGGGAAAATGGTAGGGAACCATATCATTTTTAATGAAAATCAAGCTATTTAGCAACTGAAGAATGTTGATTTATAGGCGTTCCCCATCCATATTATGTTGGCTCTTTATTCCCACTCAAAAGTATCTTTATGTAATATGAATGAAATGTATTGGTATTAGCTCATTTTAGTAAATTATAAGATATGGAAATCGACACTATTTTATTGAAGTGTTATCAAAATGTTATCAAAACAAATCGTTGTGAAAATGTTTACAAGTTGATAATTTTACTTCAGTCAACAGAATAAACATTTTTACATAATAATCCATTACTGTAGTATATTCTCCTAACAATACCTTTCATATCTTGTAAATCTATTCCAAACTTGATAAATAGTGAGGTAATCTTTCGGCTTCATTGTTGTTTTAAGATCGAAATAATCGATTTCAAGACAGGCTGTAAATTTATTCTATAGAAGAGAATATATTAATGTTAGATTGACTTTTAGGAAGGTATGTATACTATGAAAAAAATAAAATTAGTAAAACAGCATGATGAGAAAGATTGTGGCGTTGCGTGTCTATCCATGATTTTGAATACTTATGGTACAAGGGTCCCCATTAGTAAACTTAGATTGATGTCTGGGACAAACAATCAAGGAACATCCGCTTTTGGATTAGTTCAAGCGCTAAATACATTTAAATTTAAAACAGAAGTCTTTCAAACAGATGATTCCATCTGGAAAGAAAAAAAATTGCCGTTTCCATTTATTGCTCACGTAATTATTGATGAAGCTTACTTTCATTATGTCGTCGTTTATGGGATGAAGAAAGGTAAGCTACTGCTGGCAGACCCTGCCAAAGGAAAGTTGAAAAAAACACCAGAAGAATTTGCAACTGAATGGACTGGAATAGTGTTGACTGCCATACCCAAAGATGACTATCTGCCAGTCCAAGATGAATCTAACGGTTTATTCTCTTTTCTCCCCTTATTGGCAAGCCATAAAAAGACAATTTCGGGTATTGTTCTTCTTTCATTTATATTAACGGGATTTGGCATCATAGGCTCTTACTATTTCCAAATAATTATTGATCAAATTGTTCCTTCCAAATCTGTTAATTTATTGGAAATCATCTCGATAGGTCTTTTATCTATGTATGTGATACAAACACTTTTTCAGTACTTTAAACAATATCTTCTAATTAAGTTAGGCCAGCATCTGAGTTCTTCTATCATGTTGAGGTATTTCAATCATGTTTTACATTTACCGATGAACTTTTTTTCAACAAGAAAATCGGGAGAAATTATCTCAAGATTTTTGGATGCAACCAAAATTATCGATGCCTTAGCAAATGCAACTCTCTCTTTATTTTTAGACGCATCGATGGTCCTATTAATTGGGACAGCTTTATTTTTACAAAACCGTCTTTTATTTTTAATAAGTTTAGCAACAGTTCCGATCTACGCAATAATCGTTTTCCTATTTATGAAGCCATTTGATCGAACAAATGAGAATCAAATGGAAGCTGGGGCGATGGTCAACTCTCAAATTATTGAAAGCCTCAAAGGAATAGAAACAATTAAATCATTTAATGCGACTGACAAAGTTTTTGACAAAGTACAAAAACAGTTCCAAGAGCTGATGGAGAAATCTTTTAAAAACGCGAATTTAGATAACCTCCAATCGAATCTTAAAACAGCTTTACAAGTAATAGGCTCGACGATACTATTGTGGATTGGAACCTCTTTAGTTATAAGAAATAAGTTATCTATCGGACAATTAATCACGTACAATGCTTTGATGTCTTTCTTCACGACACCTTTACAAAACATCATAAACCTTCAGGTAAAGATCCAAACTGCTAAAGTAGCTAATGATCGATTAAATGAGGTTTTCTTTCTGGATCGAGAATTTCTGGGAGAGGCAACCAGTCAACAAATGAATAATGCTGAATTGTTTACGAAAGAGCCATTAATCGAAGTAAGGGACTTATCTTTTGCCTATGGATTCGAAGAAAACGTTCTAAATGATCTTTCCTTTTCAATTAATTCAAATGAGAAAGTAGCAATCGTTGGGATGAGCGGATCTGGTAAATCAACGTTAGCCAAATTACTTATGAACTTTTATAGTGCTGAAAAGGGAACCATACGCATTCAAGGTATTTCTATTCAAGATATCTCAAGGATCGATTTGAGAAATATGATTGGATATGTATCACAGGAAACTTTCTTTTTTAGTGGCAGTATCTTTGAAAATCTGATTTTTGGTTTAGACTATCACCCCACAGAGGAACAGATTATTTGGGCATGTGAAATGGCTCAGATAAAAGAATATATTGAAGGATTACCCCTTAAATTTCAGTCACCTATTGAAGAAGGTGCCAGTAATCTCTCCGGTGGTCAAAAACAGCGATTAGCTATTGCAAGAGCTTTACTAAAGAATTCAGATATTCTGATACTCGATGAGGCAACTAGTGGATTAGATACTCGTATAGAACACCGTATCATTCAAAACTTAATGAATATGGAGAACAAAACTATTCTATTCATAGCACATCATTTATCTATTGCTAAAGATTGTGATCAAGTATTTGTTTTAGATAATGGACAACTAGTCGAATCTGGCACGCATCAACAATTGAGAACACTAAATCGAACATATGAAGAACTCTGGGAAATGATGACAACCGCATAAAAAATGAGGAAAATAGAGGTCTGTTAATACACTGCCTATTTTATATGATTCTTGTTATAATTAGAGGACTATCAGAATTAGGAGTGTTTTTATGGTATTGCTTGATTCTCTTTCTTACTTTTCAATAGAATTCTTTGATCTTATTTTACTATTTATATTGATACACTTATTAACCAACATAAGGTCCAAATTATTTCTTATAGGTATATTGTTACTATTAATACCTCTTACACTAATTTCAATGATGAATGCATTTTTAGGAATACTTGCAGTTATTCTCTCAATAGTTTTATTTTGTATTTATAGATGGAAACGAAATGATATACGCATTCTTATCAGTGATCTTTTTGGGATACTCCTTTCAGTATTGATATATTGGATCATTCCATTTTTTACTTCTAATTTAGCTAGATTTATTTTTAGTCTTAAAATGGATGCATTAAATAATCATGGAGCTTTAGTAGTTGTTGTTGTTGTGATTACAATGAATTGGCTTTTTTCCCTAGGAATTACAATAATAATTCAGCGTAAAATATTAAGACAATCCTTCTCATTGGAAGAAAATAAAATTTTTACCATGCAACTAGCTATATTAGTCATTATAGTAACTTTATTTAGTGAAGTTTTAAGAGAAATGCAAGCTCTGGGTATTTTTAGCTTGATAATGCTTGGGTTTCTTATTGCCCAGTTTTCACTTACAATTTATTTTACCTATCTCTCAATAAAAAAGAATCAAGAAAAAAGGGAGCTTGAAAATTTAAAAGAAAAGATGGAAATGATGAATAGCTATACAAGCGATATAGAAAGAAACTATCAAGAGTTAAGAAAATTCCGTCATGATTATAAGAACCTTTTAATTGGTTTAAATGCATCACAAGAAATGAATGAAATAAATCGTGGATATTTGGCTGAGATGTTAGACTACTCACATCAGATGATTGACAATAACGTTATGCGTTTTTCTGAAATTGGTAACATTCAAGTTCAATCTTTTAAGTCTCTTATGGTTACTAAACTATTGCAAGCAGAACAAGAGAACATAACCGTGCATTTTGAATGCCTAAAACCAATAAGTAATTTTAATCTAGAAGAAGTTAAACTAGTTCGGATAGTTGGAATACTGATGGATAATGCAATAGAGGCCGCAAAAGAATCGTCTGATAAAATACTAAATGTTTTAGTAATTGCAAATATTGATATGATAGAAATTTCTATCGAGAATTCATATAAAGGAAAGTTACCTTCTTTAGGTTTAATGAATAAAAAAGGATTTAGTAGTAAGGGACCAGATAGAGGTCTAGGATTAAACAACCTAAATGAAATATTATCAACAACAAAACAAGCTGATATTACGCACTACGCCGCTGATCAGCTATTTATTTCTACTCTAAATATAAAGAAAGTGTGATTAGTATGGCTTTGCCAATTTTCTTATGTGATGATGATTCAGTATTAGTTCAATACTATAAGTCTGTGATTGAAAACTGGATTATGATCAATGATTATGATATGGAGCTCATTTTCGCAACTACAGATCCGGATGATATTTTTCTATATCTGAAAAAAAATAGTATTACCAATTGTTTATTCTTTTTGGATATTGATCTCGGTACGCATCTTGACGGCATCGATATTGCTCAACAAATTAGAAGGGATAACGAGTTCGCACAAATTGTCTTTATTACTTCACATCAGGAACTAGCAATAAAGACCCTACAAAGACAGATATCACCATTAAACTATATCGTGAAGGATAGTCAGACTGAAAAAAATCAAATTCAAAAAGTACTAAATAGTTGTCACCAACAAACTTTCATTGATCGTTTACCTAACCAACGACATTTATCATTTTTGATGGGTTCAAGAAGTATCAGAGTAGATATCTCTACTATTTATTTCATCGAAACGTCTCCAACACCCCATAAATTAATTCTATATGGTGAGAATATCATGTATGAATTTTATGGAAAAATGGATGAATTAACAAAAGAGTATCATGAATTGCTTCGTGTTCACAAATCATTTTTAATCAACCCACAACATATAAAATCAATTGATTATAAATCTCGCACTATTACATTTCCAGAAGAATACTCGTGCCATTTTCCGCTTGTTAAAACTAAGCTATTGAAAAACTTATTTCATAATTAATTGGTTAAATTTCATCATATTACATCTAAAAAGCTTGCGAATCAGTTTGCTAAGTTTTTCAGATGTATTTTTTACTTTTTAACAATAATATGAGTCCAGATTTCCTAATACAGATTTCAAGATAAAAAGATACGATTTTAAGATAAATCAATCCTCGGTTAATTAGAAAATAATATACTCTAATCAACAATTAAAAGGAGTGATAAAGTGTTTGATAAAAAGAAACTTACGAAGCAAGAAACAAAAGTTATCAGAGGGGGGGCTCCAAGTGGCGGATCAATATTTTCGGGGGGAAATAATGCAGTACAAGATCTTTTTAATAAAGTGAAAGACTTCTTTAAATAGTTGAAAACAATCAAAACTAAAAAGTATTTGCTCATAACATATGGGAGAATTTTATTTTTGCGTAGCTTTATTCATGAATCAGGATGAGAAGAGTGATATATTCAATCTGTTTTTGGTATACCTTATCATAGTTCTATTAGTACCAATAATGATGGCAATTGACTATTTATTATTAATCGATTTAAAGCATTTCACATTATTATGAATTTTCAAAAATTTTATCTGATTTTGAAAGGAAGTTTTGTCATGAAAGAGTTTCAAAAACTAAATGAACAAGAAATGAAACAATTAATTGGAGGTTACAGTTCAAAAGATTGTCTAAAAGACATTGGTAAAGGAATAGGTACAGGAACAGTAGCTGGTGCAGCTGGTGGTGGATTAGTTGCAGGATTAGGTGCTATCCCAGGAGCATTTGTTGGAGCACATTTTGGAGTAATTGGTGGTTCTGCTGCATGTATTGGTGGACTATTAGGGAATTAGGAGGGACTATTAATGAAAAAAGAATTACTGAATCAAGAAGAAATGTTAAAAGTAATTGGCGGAAAAATTAACTGGGGCAGTGTAGGTGGTTCCTGTGTTGGGGGAGCCATAATTGGTGGTGCTCTAGGTGGACTTGGTGGAGCTGGTGGAGGTTGTCTGACGGGCGCTATTGGAAGTATTTGGGATCAATGGTAAAAGCATTAATTTTCTCTGCTTTAATCTCTTTAATTGCATTAGGTAACTATCTAAAGAAGAAAGATTTACCTTCGAAAAAGAAATTATTCGTAACAGTTGCCATAGCAATCTTCCTGATTATCTACGAATTTTTCTGGAGTATTCTTACTTGATAGATAATGTCATTTATATTTAGGGGACAGAATCAAATAAAATATTGTACTTAACTTAAATTACTTTTTTGAGAAATTCATCTGCATCATGGTTTTGTCTTGAGACATTCTGTGATGCAGATTTCTATTATAGTTTAACGATATATTTAGTTAATAACTCAAATTAATGAAAAAAATTTAGAGGTGATTATTTTGAAAAAAATTATCAAAGTAGTATTTATTGCACTAATTGGAGTATCAATTTTCTTTGCTTACCTGCCACATACTGCTTTTGCAGTAGAATCTAACGGTGATACCAATGAAGAAAAACAATCAATAACAAAGGTAACTGTAGATGAATATCTGTCAAATATTCAAGGAATCAACAAGAGCACAGGGAAAGAGTTATTGGAATTGATACGTTCTGATCAGACATATTTCATGTTTATAGGATATAAATCTTGTCCATATTGTAGAGAGTTTTCTAACGTTTTATCTATTTTTAAAACCCAAAGTTCGTTACCAATCTATTATGTGGATTTAGAGACAAACTACAGCAAAGAATTAACAGTAGAAGAGTTTAAGGAATTCAAGATTTTTTTTAACGAGAAATTTGGAACTCTATACAGTCCAACTTTTGCGCGTATTGAACATAAAAATCCTATAGGTGGTTTCATTGGAGGAGGCATCACTTTAGAGCAATTACGAAGTATCAATAACTAGAAGAACTAAATATTAAAAATGAAATAATATAGAGTCGTCACTAAAATAATAGTGGTGACTCTATTTGCATATGGATATAACCTTGGGTTAAACTATCTCCACTCGTGAGGTACATGCCGAAAACATTGAAGGCAAATAAGAACGTAACATTTAAAATATAGGCGTTTTCTTCAAAATCTTCTAGTACTAACACCAACTCTATAGGGTTTATCAAAATTTCCCTTTTAGACCATCATTATCTTACTCCCTATTGTTTTCTAAATATTTCGTTAAAATTAGAAATTTAAAATAAGCAATTTCCTCATCACTCATATTAAATTTTTTTTGTCCAATGGAGAAGATAGTATCTATGTTTTTCATCATTTCTTCTCGAATAGTAAGTAGTCTTTCTAATTCTTCGTTTGAAAGTTCTCTTTTATTTGAATTGTTTTCTAATTCATTAAGCAAGATGTTTGCCTGCTCAAAATAATTAACATTTGTTTTTCCAAGAAGATAATCAACTGTAGTATCTAACGCAGTTGCTAATTCAACAATTTTGACAGGTTCAGGAGTTCTTTTTCCATTTTCCCAATTGGTATAGGTTACTCTATTAACATCAATTATTTCCGCTAAATCTTTTTGAGTCAATCCCTTTTTTTTTCTCAGTTCTTTTAATCTATCGGATAATATGCTCAATTATATCTCCTCTTCTTTCTTTTTTATGTTTCAATGTGAAACTAAGGGTTGACAATGTTTCAAATTGAAACTATAATAGTTTTGTATCATATTGATACATTGAGTTTAACACGTTCTATACTAAAAAGGAAGGATGGAAAGCAATGATTAATGCAGAAGAAATTGTTCATCTGATTGAAGATTTAAATAGCATATCTACATTTCATAGGTGGAGAAAGATGGTTGAGGAGCTATGTGGAGTCAAATTTCAGAAAAAAGTGATATGTGTTGGAAATTCTAGCTATAGCAAAGTTTATCAATTTTCTGAAGAAGATGTAAAGAAGTTTCAGCAGGTTGCTGATTTAAAAAATAAAGGACACCCATTAAAAGAGGCGGTAATAAAAGTTTTTGGCAATGAATTAATCTTAGATTCTACACAAGATCAGAATGTTTTTGATGAATTAAAATATGAAATTAAAAGTTTAAAAGAGCAAGTGTCTAAACAAGCAAAGCATATTCTTGATTTAGAACGAGAACTAAGGTTAACAAATTATGAAAACTCTCAACTATCTCAACGGATTCAAAAAATGGAAGTAGAAAAAGCAGATAAATTTTTTCATCGAAAAAAATCCTGACAGAATTCCCTATCGTGTCAAGGCGTCTCACAAAAGGAGAGCCGAAGACAAGATAGAAGGAATAATGGCAGGAGGGAGCGAAGCGAGCACACAGTGTCATCTAATAGCACTGTGTAACTGATCAGTATCTTGTGCTAAACATTTGATGTAAAAGGATTTTTAGGCTATTAAAGCCTGCACGATTTTTGAAAAAATGGGGTGAGAATACTGAAAAGCAGAGAATTTATAACTGCTAAAGTTGATTGGCTCCAAATCGTCTTTTACGGACTTGAAATTCGCGAAGTTTTAACAACTGTTTTGCAAATTGATCTTTCCTGTTTTTTAATCGAGAGTGGTCGGGTAAAACATAAACCCTATGATATTTGTTATACCTATGGATCGATTAAAGTGTTTACTGAGGAAGTAGGTAGTTTAGAATGCTACTTAGTTTTAAGCGGAGAAGGCTGTACTGTTTATGAACAGCTATTACACTCAATGGAATTAACGTGGAGAGATTTTTTTCAACGATTATTTTATTTTTTTGATGGTTTTTTTCAAGTTAAGCGCTTAGATGTAGCACTGGATGATCGAAATGAACAACCTTATTTTACAGTGAAACAGTTAATTGGTAAATGTGAAAAACATCAGTTTTATTCTCGTAATCGGAAGTTTGATATTTATCAAAGTACAGGTGTAGGAAATAAGAAAAGTTACACTTTGTATATTGGAAAACGAAAGTCAGATTTGATGTTTCGTATCTATGATAAGGATCTTGAATTAGCAAGACAGAAAAATTGTGCGGTGGAAGAAATTGGTTCGTGGAAACGGTTAGAAATTGAATTGAAGCGAAGTGTTGCACATGATATGGTAAAGATTCTTGCAATTGATGAACGCCCTTTAGAGGAGCTAATAAGGGGTGTTGTGAAGGATGAATTAACTTTTTATACAGATGATTCATGGAAGAAAGTCTGGCGGAATTGGGAACGATATTTAGGAAATATACGACCTCTTCATCTTTCGAGGGTTTATGAGATTACTGGACTAGTACACACGCAGGAATGGCTGATTCATGGTGGTGGTTTGGCAGGAATAAAAGCTTTTCGATTTTTAGCAGAACATGGCGCATTAGGACAGTTGGAAGAATTGGATAGTTTGGTGAACGAAATGAAGTACACCCATTCTTTGGCTAAAAAAATAGTGGATCATTTAATAGCAGTTGAAAGAGAGGATTTGATTGAAATGGTGTACGACCAAACAAAAAAAGAGAGCTTAGAAAAAAAGTCTACCAAGACCCCTTCCCAAAGCTCCACTTAAATCTAGACAATTTAAGTATAGCATAGGAAGGGTAGTCAATGGAAGAAATAATGGGGGGATTCAATTGATTACCGTTACAAAAGAGGATTTGATTCAGTTGGGGTTTGGCACTAGTCAGGCACAAACGATTATTCGATTGGCTAAGCATTACATGGTTCAAGAAGGATTTGATTATTATAGTAGTCGACGCTTAGGTCGAGTACCTGTTCATGCTGTGGAACACATTTTAGGAATTACTTTAAAAGTTTCAAAAGAGGTGTCTTTCAATGGCGAACGTGTATAAAGATAAGAAGAAAGGTACCTATTATTATGTAGCGAGTCTGGGTTTTGATGATGTAACAGGAAAAAGGATTCAGAAATTAAAAAGAGGATTTCAAACTCGAAAGGAAGCTATGCAAGCCTATAATGAACTGATGAATGATTATGGGAAAATGGCTTTTAAAACCAACAGTAGTATGAGTTATGGAGAATATTTTGAAAGTATTTTTCTTCCATGGTACCGAGGAAGAGTGAAGGAACGAACGTATGAGAATCGTTTATCGTCAATGCGTATGCATTTTAAACCATTTTTTCGAAAAAAGCTTTCTGCGATTACGCCTATACTGATACAAAAGTGGCAGAACGAGCTTATGAAAACCATGAGCAATGCCTATGTAAGAAATATCTATGGGTTGTTTTCCATGAGTTTGGAACGAGCCTATAAGTTAGGGATGATTTCTAATAATCCTGCTAAAACAGTTGGGAATGTGAAGAAAGTAAAATCGGTGGTAGATTTTTGGACGAAAGAGGAGTTTGAAAAGATACTTTCAACTATTGATCGTAGAGATTATTATGAGCACTTCTCGTTTATTGTTTTATGGCTGTTTTTCATGACAGGGTTGCGATTTGGAGAAGCACAAGCTCTTCAATGGGAAACAGATATTGACTTTGAAGAAAACACTATGGCAGTTACTAAATCTATGTTTTACAAAAACACGAATGAATTTTATTGTGTTGAGACAAAAACACGAGCAAGCGAACGATTTGTAGCTTTAGATGAAACAACAATTGGATACCTAAGAGAATGGCAGAAGCATCAACAGAAGAATATTAATGGAGCAGCATATGTTCTTTCGTACAATGGATTACCCACAAATAAACACACGGTACGTCATATCATACGTCGGCATGCAAAGTTGGCAGGAGTTCATCCTATTCGTATTCATGGTTTACGACACTCGCATGCCTCGCTATTGATTTCAATGGGTGAAAACCCATTGATTATTAAAGATAGATTAGGTCACGAGGATATCAAGACAACTCTAGGAACATATGGACATTTGTATCCAAATATGAATCGAGAAGTTGCTACGAAACTAACGAACGTTTTGATGTGGAAACCCGATAAGGAAATAGAACAAAAGAAAAAAGATTTTCAAGGAAATCAATATTTGAAGAAAGAAGGAAAATAACATGGCAGAGTGGAAAATGAAAGATTTTGATTTAGTAGGACAATTAGGTAAGGAATTGCTTTTAGTAGAAGTAGCACCAAAGCCAAAATATGAGAAAAATGAAGTAACTGGGAAAAATGAACGGACGGATGAAATTGACGGCTATACTTACGAACTATTGATGAAAGATAAAAAGTACAAAAGCATTCGAGTATCGGTTTCGAGTTCTGAACCGATCATCACTCAAAGTGAATTAGATAAAGCAGGAGAAACATTTGTGACGTTAGAAGGAATTCACTGCAATCCATATGTTCAAAATGGATTTATTGCTCTCTCCTTCAAAGCAGAAGGAATCAGTATTAAGAAAAAGCAACCTGCATAGTCAAATGAGGGGTATTCCAATAAGGAGTACCTCTTTTTAGTTCAACTAAACTAACCCAATACTACTTGATTTTTTGTAAAGAAATGGACTGTATTTCTTTATGAAAAATCGAGTTTAGCAAACGGAAGTGCGGTAGCAGATAAGTAAAATCAAGAGAAGAAAGTTATTTAGTCATTTAAATAATGGTAATGATAGATAAAGTGTTATCAAAGTGTTATCAAGAGTGCAAAAAAAGCCCTGAAATCCCCTATAAATAAGGGTTTCAAGGCTTGTTTGTCTCACTCCCACTCCACAGTTGCAGGTGGCTTACTCGTAATATCATACACGATTCGATTGACGTGTGCGACTTCGTTCACGATACGGACGCTGATTTTTTGTAAGACTTCCCATGGGATGCGGGCAAAGTCAGCGGTCATGCCATCGATGGAAGTGACTGCACGGATGCCAACAGTGTAATCGTACGTACGGCCATCACCCATTACACCTACAGAGCGGATACCTGGTAGGACAGTGAAGTATTGCCAAATGTCGCGATCCAATCCAGCATTGGCGATTTCTTCTCGCAAGATGGCATCTGAATCACGGACGATCTCTAATTTTTCTTCAGTCAATTCGCCAAGAACACGGATACCTAGACCTGGGCCTGGGAATGGTTGACGCCATACGATGCTGTCGGGCATGCCTAATTGGGTTCCTAATTCACGAACTTCGTCTTTGAACAATGTGTTCAATGGTTCGATCAATTTGAATTGCATATCTTCAGGCAGACCGCCTACGTTGTGGTGAGATTTGATCGTTTGTGCTGTTTCTGTTCCTGATTCGATCACATCGGTATAAAGGGTCCCTTGTGCAAGGAAAGACACGCCTTCTTCACCGGCCAGCTTGGTTGCTTCGTCATCAAAGACATAAACGAATTCATTCCCAATAATCTTGCGTTTTTCTTCTGGATCAGAAACACCAGCCAATTTGGATAGGAAACGCTCTTTGGCATCAACTTTGATAATATTCAAGCCGAATTTTCCGCCAAGACTTTCCATGACTTGTTCGGCTTCTCCTTTACGCAATAGACCATGATCAACAAAGATACACGTTAATTGGTCACCAATCGCTTTTTGTAAGAGAACACCAACGACAGAAGAATCAACACCGCCGGATAGACCTAATAAGACTTTCTTGTCACCCACTTGTTCGCGGATCTTAGCGATCTCCATATCAATGAAGTTGTCCATTGTCCAGTCGCCTGTACATTGGCAAACATCGATTGCAAAGTGACGCAACAAATCATTGCCATATTCGGAATGACGGACTTCGGCATGGAATTGGATACCATACATTTTGCGCTCTGCATGTTGGATAGAAGCAATTGGACAGTCTTTGCTGGTGGCAACGACGTCAAAACCTGCTGGCGCTTGGGTAACTAAATCGCCATGACTCATCCAAACTGTTTGTTTCACAGGTGTATTTTGGAAAAGAGCAGCATCGGCAGAAGTGACTTCCAATTCTGCTTTACCGTATTCGCGGTTTTTGGCTGGTTCAACTTTTCCGCCTAATTTATAAGTAATCAACTGCATACCGTAACAGATTCCTAACACGGGGATCCCCAAATCAAAAATCTTTTCATCAATACCAAATGCCTTCTCATCATACACACTGTTTGGACCGCCAGAAAGGATGATCCCTTTAGGATTCATCGCCTTTACTTCTTCAGCAGTAATGCGGTGGCTCAATAACTCTGAGAAAACACCGAACTCACGAATACGTCGGGTGATCAGTTGATTGTACTGACTACCGTAATCGAGTACGATAATTTTTTCAACGTTTGGCATGTTGTCAACGTTTGTCACAATAAATTACCTCTATTCTTTTAGTTTTATTGAAAAAAGGAAGATTCCTTTTCAACAGCATAAGGGTGAATAATGAAGCAGTCAATATTTTCGCAAGAATACTTCATCGATTGAATGGTGCTTTGTTTTATGGAGAATTATATCGGCTCTGCTGCGTGTAGGCAAGATATACTCGTGTAAATTCTTTAAATTCACATTTTTCCATACTTCTTTTGCCATTTTGATTGCTTCACCGCGGTCGCCAATCGCATACTGATAGTAATAATTGTTTGGTTTTTGAAAAGCCGTATCCAAAAGAGATTCAAAACGCTCTAAATACCACTTTTCGATCAGATCGGGCTGCGCATCCACGAAAATCGAAAAGTCGAAGAAATCACTGACATAAATCTGCTGGTTCGCGGGCAGCTGTAATGTATTGATTCCTTCAACGATCAAAATATCTGGCTGATTGATGATTTCAAACGTATCCGGAATAATATTATAAACTTCATGAGAGTAAACGGGGATCTTGATTTCAGATTCTCCAGACTTCACCGCGTTCAAAAAATTGATCAATGCTTCCATGTCATAACTTTCAGGGAATCCTTTTCGATCCAAGATCCCTCGTGCTTCTAGGACCTCGTTTGGGTACAAAAAGCCATCAGTAGTAATCAGTTGCACGGTGCGCCGAGGGAAAAGCCGGCTCAACAGGTTTTGAACCAAACGCGCCGTTGTGCTTTTACCAACAGCGACACTGCCGGCAATGCCAATAATGAATGGCGGCATTTTGACATAACGATGCAAGAAAAGTCCTTTACTTAACGTGAGAGATTCAAATTCTTTCATATAAAGGTGGATCAGATGGCACAGTGGCACGTAAACATCTTCTACATCTTGGACCGAGATGCGGTCATTCAAACTTTTGATATTGTCTAATTCTTCTTGAGTGAAAGGCATCATGCCATTGGTGTAAAAGCCTTGCCATTGCTCCCGAGGAATTTGATAAAAATTCATGGTTTCTTGCATGTTCGACTCCTTCATATAGAACCTGTCTATCTTTGCAGACCGGTACTTGGCCTTCAGAAAAGGCTGATTTTCTGTATCTGGTTGCTGCTCGGAAATATTTTACCATAGAAATGGCAGGAACTTATAAAAAAACCAGGAAAAATCGTTGGCAAAGAAACGAAAATTATCTAAGATTCATCGAGGAAACGATTATCGGGAGTTTACTTCTGCAGGAATTTCGGTATCATGGAAAAGAGTCAGCAAATGAAATGCTTTTGATTGTCAAACAGATAAAGCGAGAACTATCGCTAGTTAAAAGAAAAAAGGGTGAACAAAGATGGGAAATCACTATTATACAGAAAATCCGGATACCGCACATGATTTTGAGCAGTGGTCTTTTGAGTTGAAAGGGAAGAAATTTCAGTTTGTGACAGACAGTGGTGTCTTTTCGCGGGAGACAGTCGATTATGGCTCTCGTGTATTGATTGATGCGTTTGAATGGTCGGATTTGCCGGAAGGCGTGATTTTGGATGTTGGTTGTGGCTATGGACCGATTGGCTTGTCATTGGCTCATGCCTCGGGACGTCAAGTGGAAATGATCGATATCAATCAGCGCGCTGTCGATCTTGCCAAAGGGAATGCGCAACGCAATGGCATCGAAAATGTCGATATTCATGCCTCGAATATCTACGAAAGCTTAAACCAATCCACCTATGCAGCAATTCTCAGCAATCCGCCGATCCGAGCGGGCAAAGATGTCGTACATGAAATCTTGACTGGCGCTTTTCCGTTATTGAAGTCTGGTGGCACATTAACGATCGTGATTCAAAAGAAACAAGGTGCCCCCAGTGCCCAAAAGAAAATGCAACAAACCTTTGGTAATGCCGAAATCATCAAAAAAGACAAAGGATATTATATT
>ERZ776912.52-NODE-52-length-15634-cov-3.846781_pt1 | contig 15634 bp, 10 predicted proteins | sample MGYA00514200_ERZ776912 | MGnify/ENA primary metagenome ERZ776912 (study PRJEB29299, sample SAMN09788491) | Acinetobacter baumannii | host: Murine | place: USA:Boston | collected 2018 | study: EMG produced TPA metagenomics assembly of the WGS of Acinetobacter... | reverse complement strand
GTTGCTGATAAAACACTGTGTCAGCGTGTCTACAAATTCATCGAAGGTGGTTATGGCACTTAATTTATGAATGTTTTGTTCATCTGTACAAATCATGGCCAGATCATCAAAAATTTCCCGAAACACATGACGGTTATGGTAATTGATGGAAATCAAAAAAACCAATGTGACACGATTATTTCCCCACTGGATCCCCTTTGGATTGACGGCAATCGCAACCCCCGTACGATTGGCATTCATTGTCAGTGAATGTGGAATAGCCACAGAACCAAAGGCAGTAGAAGAAAGTTGCTCCCTCTCAATTACTTGTGGATAAAAGGTCTCGTCCACGATTCCTTCTTCTTTCATTTGACCACATAATTGTTTGAGCAATTCTGCGGAGTTTTGATTTTCAGTTGTATATGAGAATCGCTTTTTATCAACAAGCGATAGAAAGGTTTTCACAAATTGTTCTTTTCGTTTTTTTTCTTTGATATCAAAGATCTTGGCGGTAATTTGTTGCCGATCTTCAAGGGTAAAAAAAGGATTAATAATCACGTATGGGGTAGCGATCACTTGCTTCAGTTTAACAGCAGACACAATCAGTTCTGTATCTACATACTGCAACTCTTTTTCACTAGTAAGAATATTCTGGATCTCAAGGTCATCAGAGAAATTTTTCTGAAGCTTTTCCATCACCTGAATATTCATGTTGTAGTAATGAGGCACTAGAATCGTGCAGTTTATTTTATTCGTACGCTGTTTTTGAATTTCTAACGCATAGCCTAAATGAAAAGCTATGTAGGCAATTTCGTCTTCACTAATCGTATAACCGATTTCTTTTTGAATGACATGAGAAACCTGGACGGCACAATCATAGATGAGCGGACATTCTTTTTTTAGTGTTTCTGTCATTGGGTTTCTACAAGAGTAGCCGTTATTGATCCGATACAGTAAATTCTTTATATGGAGGGCAAATCGAATGAAGAACTCAGGTTCATTGCCATCAATAAAGTATAATTCATCCACTTTTGCTAGAATTTTTCTTACTAAGTCAAGGCAGTTTTTGTCCGTGACCTTCTCTAACTCATCAGGTGAAATTTGAGTGAAATTCACGCTAGTTCCATTCGCTGAAATTAGGATAGCTAAATCACGAATTTCTTCTTTGGGAAAACGAATACCGTACCGTTCCGCTACTTTTTCCGCGATTTTTTCGGAAATTTTTAGTACTGTCGGATGGATTGAGTGAGGCGCTTGAGCTTCTGCTTCAGGAGACTGAAAATTTCCTTTCATACGGTCTACGGCAATTGCTAGATGAATAACTATATTTGTTAACGCATAATCATTCGTGAAAAAATCATAGTCTGAAAAAAGTTCGGCAATAATTTCCTTGATATAATCAAGGTCAAAATCTATAAAACTTTCTTGTAGCTTAGTCATATCAACGAAATGATTATCCAATTCGGATAGCAATGTCTGATGGATTAATTGTCTTTTCGCTTTTTCTGTCCCAATCAACTGTAGTGTATCTTTGGTCAGTCTGACTTCGATAGCCAGTTCAGAACATTTTTTTTTAAGTTTTTTTGCATCACTCAATAATGTGGACTCGCTGATAAATAGTTCTTCTGCTAGATCATAAACAGACAGAGCTTCCTCGGTTGAAATCAGTCGCAAAAGGAGATAAGCAGTTCGTTCAGTAGGTGTTTCAGGGACACTTGTTTCTGTGTTATTGAAAAAAGTGACCAGATTACTTGCTACCACTCGATAGCCTTTGTTTGAAGAAAGGATCAAATCAGATTCATTGTCTTGAATATCTGCGATATACGATTTTATCGTCCGTTTGGATAACCCAAATTTTTCCGCTAATTGAGTGGAGGAAACCCAATTGTCTTGCTCATTTAGATAGTGAAGAAGTTTTATATACTTTGCTTTCATTAGCTGACACCCTCTCTTTCACCACTGCAGTGCAAAAGAATATTTGTTTCACCGCTGTAGATTGACTATAGTATAACTGTAATTGATAGCGCTATCAATGAAAATTGAATTGGGGGAGAAAAATCATGAAAAAATTGAATGTTTTACTTGTGTGTGGATCTGGAGCCAGCTCAGGTTTTATGGCTGCTAATATTCGTAAAGCTGCTGCTGAAAAAGGATTGGAGATAAAAATTACTGCTCGCGGTGAAAGTGAGATTGAAAACTACATTGACGACATTGATGCGTTAATGGTTGGTCCCCATCTAGCGTATATTTTGGATGAAGTAGAAGAATTTGTTGGTGATGCACCAGTGAAAGTGATTTTGATGAAGCCTGAATACTATGCCACATTAAACGGAAAACAAGCTTTGGATCACTTGTTGGAAGAGGTACAGTAGCTTTCAGAATGGAGGGAATAAAATGCAATCCTTAATTAACTGGCTGGAAAACAGCTTTACGCCCAAAATGAATAAAATCAATCATAACGTTTGGATCGTGACTCTTAAAGACTCAATCATGCAGGCTTTGCCATTAATTTTCTTAGGATCGGTCTTTTGTATGCTGGCAATTTTAAATGATTATTTTCCAAGTTTACCCAATTTCTGGACGCCATACGGATGGACGATGGGGATGATCTCACTTGTCATATCTTTTCTGATTCCTTTCAACTTGATGGAGAAAAAAAGACTGCGTAAGCAAAGAATCAATGCTGGAATGTCTGGAATCATCTTATTTTTGATTATTATTTCTCCACAAGTCATTGCTGACGGAGAACCTGGTTTTAGTCATAGTGCGCTTGGTGCAGGGGGAATGTTTATTGCAATTGTTGCAGGACTATTCGCTGGTATGGTGTTGAATTTATTTGGAAAGTTTTCTTTTTTCAGTGAGGAATCGGTGATTCCCGATTTTGTCCGCTCTTGGTTTGATGCTATGCTGCCAATCGGTATTGTTGTCCTTACCGGATGGATCTTCGTTGATCTTCTTGGCTTTGATGTCTACAATGCTGTTCTAGCCATCTTTATGCCATTACAAAGTGTGATTGAGACGCCATGGGGCTTTTCATTGATGATGTTGATTGTTTGTTTCCTCTATTCGTTGGGAATTTCAACATGGGTATTAACGCCTGTTTTAAATCCAGTTTTATTGACTGCTATTCAAGCAAATATTGACGGAAAGGCAATGAATTTAGTAACTGATCCAACTATTTATTCTGCTTATCTATGGATTGGCGGTATCGGCTGTACAATGCCTCTTGTTTTTATGTTGATGCGCTCCAAATCAAAAAAATTAAAAGCCTTGGGTACGGCTTCGGTTGCTCCGACGATTTTTAATATCAATGAACCGATTGTTTTTGGCTGTATTGCTTGGAACCCACTATTGATGGTTCCGATGTGGTTACAAGGGTTGATATTGCCATTAATTGTCTGGTTATTTACGAAAGTCATTGCTTTTGCACCTATTCCAACAGTCATGTTTCAAATGTGGTACTGTCCATTTCCGATTGCCACTTGGCTAACTACCGGAACAATTTCAGGCATTCTGCTAATGCTGATTGTTTTTGTCGTGGCGGCAGCGATTTGGTATCCATTTTTTAAAGCCTATGAAAAACAAGAATGCGAAAGAGAAGCTGCTGAAGCAACTGAAAGAGTATAGAAAGATAATTGTGAAAGAAGGTCTTAGAATGGTGAAAGAACAAATCGTTCAACATGCCATGCAGATAATTCTACATGCTGGAGATGCCAGAAAGCATTGTATGGATGCCTTGAAAGCGATTGAATCATATGATTTTGCACTGGCTGAAGTTGAAATAAAGCAAGCAAATGAGGAGATTGTACAGGCACACCGCATACAGACAGATGCAATTACGGCTGAAACATCTGGTGAAGATGGAGAGTATTCTGTGTTGTTCGCACATGCACAGGATACATTGATGACTATTTACAGTGAGATAAATATTGCTAAACGCATGCTGGCAATTTTTAAAGCCTATGATCGGCGCATTGAGCAATTGGAGAGTAGACTGGAAAGAGAGGAAGAAAATGACTAAAATACCTGAAGGTTTTCCAAAAGATTTTTTATGGGGCGGTGCTATTGCAGCTAATCAAGCTGAAGGTGCGTGGGATGTAGACGGAAAAGGCTGGTGTGTGGCAGATATTAATGAGTTTCTTCCAGATGTTGACTTAGAAAAGAAATCTAATATGGAAATAACGACAGCTTATATCAAAGAAGCAATGAACAGTACAGAGCGAATTTTTCCAAAACGGTGGGGAATTGATTTCTATCACACGTATAAAGATGACTTGAAATTGCTTGCTGAATTAGGGCTAAAAACATTTCGGACTTCTATCAACTGGGCAAGAATTTTTCCAAACGGAGATGAGTTGGAGCCGAATGAAGCGGGTTTGCAATTTTATGACGATTTATTTGACGAAATAATAAAAAATGGTATGGAACCAATGATCACAATGTCTCACTATGAAATGCCACTTCATTTGACAACTTCGTATAAAGGCTGGTATTCAAGAGAAGTTATTGATTTCTTTGTCCGTTATGGTCAAGTTCTGCTAGATCGCTATCATGACAAAGTAAAGAAGTGGATAGTAGTTAATCAAATCAATTTAATTGTCCATGAATCGTTCAATCATCTTGGAATTCCTGAGGATGCAGTAGAGGATTTGCTTTCTGCTAAATATCAAGGAGTACACAATGAAATGGTTGCTAGTGCATTGATTACAAAATATGCGCATGCACATTATCCAGATAATGAGATCGGCATGATGCTTTGTGGCGGTCCATCTTATGCGGCATCTAGCAAGGCGGAAGATGTTCTAGCTGCATTAAAATTAAATCAAATGGAGTATTTCTTTGCAGACGTCTTACTTCGCGGCTGCTATCCTGGTTATGCTTTCCGTTACTTTGATGATAAAGGCATTCATGTAACTTTTGGAGAAGATGACGAAGAAGCACTGAAGCATACGGCAGACTTTATGTCTTTTTCTTACTACTATACACAAATATGCGATCAAGACTCTTACGATAAGGATTTAGGACCACACAGAAATAAGGAACTACCAGCAAATCCTTGGGGGTGGACAATTGATCCCATTGGCTTGAGAATTCTTTTAAATGAGTTTTATGATCGCTATCAGTGTCCAATTTATATCACTGAAAATGGGATTGGCTATTTTGATAAATTGGAAAATGGGAGCATTCATGATTCCTATCGTATAGAGTATTATCGAGATCATATTCGAGCCATGAAAGAAGCAATCAAAGACGGTGTGGATCTGCGCGGTTACTATGCTTGGGGACCCATTGATATAGTCAGCTGTTCGTCTAGTGAAATGAGCAAACGCTATGGATTTATTTATGTAGATAGTGATGATTATGGAAAAGGCAGTGGCGAAAGAATCAAAAAAGATAGCTTTGCTTGGTATCAAAAAGTTATCCGCAGTAATGGAGAAATCATTGACTAAGATTAAAGAGAGTTAAAGAGAATAGAAGATAAGGGCTGGCTGCTCTAGCTGAATGCTTTCTTTTTGTGGAAGCAGACCATCCACAAACTCAAAGGAGCAGTCCTCTATAACCCGGATTTTCAGGTTACAAAAGAGCTTATCGCAGGCATAAAACAAAAAGTACTCGAAAAGTCATTTTCGAGTACTTTTTGTTTTGTTGAGAGCACTATTAACTGACAGCTGCAATGCTCTCTTTAGCTGTGACTAGTTAGAAAGAATTAATCTGCCCGCAAAGCGATCGCAGCATCTTTTTTTGCTGCCATCCGTGCTGGGATATGGCCGCCGATCATGGTTAGGATCGTGCTGACCAGAATTAAGATCAATCCATGGACTGGATTCAGTTGTGCAACATTTTCCAGATCAGTCATATTGTATAAGACCGCGTTGATTGGGAAAGTAGCTAACCAAGCAATCAAGACACCTAATGCACCAGAAGCAATCCCAAGGATACATGTTTCAGCATCGAAGACACGAGTGATATCTTTTTTACGCGCACCTAAAGCTTTTAGGACGCCGATTTCTTTCGTACGTTCCAAAACTGAAGTATAGGTGATGATACCGATCATAATCATGCTCGTCACTAATGAGATAGCGGCAAAAGCAATCAGAACATAAGTGATGGCATCCATCAAGCCGCCGGTCAATTGCGTCATGGTTCCAGCTAAATCAGAATAAACGATTTGATCTTTACGATCTTTGCCTTTGTTGTAAGCATCAAGATAGTCCAAGATTTTTTCTTTGGAACTAAAATCATTTGGATAGATCATAATACTGTTTGGCAAGTCGCTGCCACCTAAGTAATCGATTAGAGAATCGCGCGTGCTAGCATCGATTTTTTCGTTGGTCATAACATTGATGTCACTGTCTTTTTGGGCTTTGACGATTGCCGAGTTTTTGTTTTCTTTGATAACTTCTTGGGCTAATGCATCGCTATAAGCGATCCCGGTAGAAAGCAAATTCATCGTAGATTTTTCTTTGATACGTAAAATCCCGCTGATTTTTAATTCTTTATTTGCACTGTTGTCATAAACAGCTGTTAAATCTTGATTTGGGATAAAGTTCCCAGTTGGCAATTCAGTATAAAAGGCATCGTTAAGTGCCAACTTGACTGTTGTTCCTACGATATCATCGAAAGACACTTTATCGCCGTCTTTGATATCAAATCCTAAGTTGATCAATGCGTTGACGTTCGTCACGTTGTTCTCGTCAACGATCAGTACAACGTCATTTGCTGATGCAGGATATTCTCCCTGCAGCAAATCATAGTTGTCTTTCAGGAAGTTGCCGTTTTCCTCAGATAGTTGTTCTGGGAAGGTTGAAACGCCGATTCCCGTCGAAGCACTCATTGCGGACATCATGGCATTTGTCTGCTCGTTATCAGCTGAAGCATTTGAAAAGCTGACTTGTTCTACTTTATCATCGACCTTACGCAGTAAGTTCAACGAAGTCGAACGAGTGTAGCCAATGTTGTTGCTTAACTCAGGATCAATTTTATTGAGATAGTCAAGAAAGTCCTGATCAATATTATTGATATGGGTTGCCCGGTCAGCGTCACTCAGTTTTGCGGTCACTTCTTTAGTGGACGGGAAATTCTCTTCTTTAGTACGAGTACTGATTGCAGAAGGGTCTTGTTCCGTCGTTACTTTAGAGATCGTAATCGGGAAACGGGCCAATGTTTCAGACTGTGTATTATCGATTTGCTTTTGGAATCCGGTCGATAAAGACAAGACGATGGCGATTCCGATGATTCCAATACTTGAGGCAAACGCTGTTAAGAAAGTTCTGCCTTTTTTGGTACGAATATTATTGAAAGAAAGGCGCAATGCAGTGAGAAAACTCATTTTTGTGTGCTTTAATTCAAATTGATCTTTCTTTTGACCTTCGATATGCGGGTTAGAATCTTTTAAGATCCGACCATCTTTGAACTCGATGATACGATCTGCATACTGATTGGCTAGTTCCGGGTTATGAGTAACCATAATTACTAGCTTTTCATTGGAAAGCTCTTGGATCAACTTCATGATTTGGACGCTAGTCTCTGAATCCAACGCGCCAGTTGGTTCATCACAAAGAAGAATATCTGGGTCGTTGGCTAATGCTCGAGCAATCGCTACCCGCTGCATTTGTCCACCAGAAAGTTGATTTGGTTTTTTGTGCATATGATCCGCAAGGCCAACCCGTGTCAGAGCATCTTCTGCTTTCGCCCGTTTGACTTCTTTTGATACACCACTTAAGGTCATCCCTAATTCGACGTTATCAATGATCCCTAAATGACTGATCAAATTGTAGCTTTGGAATACAAAACCGATCGAATTGTTCCGATAGGCATCCCAATCACGATCCTTGAATGATTTGGTCGATTTCCCGTTGATGACCATGTCTCCAGAGTCGTAGTTGTCTAATCCACCGATTACGTTTAGCATGGTGGTTTTTCCGGAGCCGCTTGGTCCCAAGATGGCTACAAATTCTTGTTTTCGGAAAGCTACCGAAACACCATCTAATGCTTTGGTGGTACTTGATCCAACCGTATAATACTTCTTGATATCTTTTAATTCTAGCATGCTGTCACTCTTTTCCTGCCATTTTCATGTTTTTTTCATCCTGTTTAAAAGCTATCATAACAGTTAACAAAAATCAACAATCGTTATTGTTTTGCAGAAGTTCTTATACTAAACTATAGAGAAAGAAAAGAGGGAGAAAATGCCAAAAGCAGTAGAAAAGTTTGATATTTCAGTATTTGCAGAAGTTTTCTCGCTATTAGGGAACCTTTTGTTTGAAGAAGTTGGGTTAGAAGATTTAAAATTGACAAAAATGGAGATTCTGGAACTTGTGTTGATTTCAACGAATGAAGGAATTACGATGTCTGAATTAGCAAGACAAATCGGCACATCGAAGGTACAGATTAGTCGATCAATTGCTGGATTGGAAAAAGCTGGGTTTGTCATGCGTAAAACCAATGAAACCAATCGCCGCAGAGTCAATGTCTTCATGTGTGATGCGGGGAGAGAATTATTCAGTCGCAAAAAACAACAAATTGAGGATCGCTTGAATGAGAAGGTTTCAGCGATGCGCCCATCAGATTTTACAGAGCTTTATCAAGCCTTGACTTTGGTAATTGGCTTGTTGCGAAAGTATGACATTTTAAAAGAACATAACTGCTCGAACCATCCTGCGATCAAGTAACGGATTCGCTATCTCTACCAATGCAAACGATTGCTGTGTTTTTGTTGTTTGATGTTGAGTTTATATTTTTTAACCTTTTATAAAAAGAATACAAGAAAGCAATCGATTGCATGTTTCTCTTGTATTCTCTTCTTGTGTGTGGGAAAATAGAGACAACAAATAATTAAAGGAGTCTGCTATGAATACTACTGCTATCTATCATCGTCCAGAAAGTGAATTTGCTTATTTATTTGAAAAAGACAAAATGCACATTCGGCTGCGCACAGCTCGTCAAGATGTTCGTCACGTGCAATTATTATGCGGGGATCCGTATACGTTATACAAAGAAGCTTGGTATCAACGAAGAATCGAAATGGATAAAATTCTCTCTACTGACTTGCACGATTATTGGCAAGTGACCGTGAGTGCAGAATTTCGCCGATTGTCTTACGGCTTCTCTATTGAAAGTTTTGACGGTCTCCATGTTTTCTATGGTGATCATGGGGTCTATCCGTTTGAAGAGCAATATTTAGAAATGAACAACAATTATTTTCGGATGCCTTACTTTCAAGAGGCGGATCGGTTCAAAGTACCGGAATGGGTCAAAGAAACAGTCTGGTATCAAATTTTTCCGGAGCGCTTTGCGAATGGTGATCCATCCAATGATCCTGAAGGCACATTGCCTTGGGGGTCCAAAAATCCCGATCGGCAAGATTTTTTTGGTGGAGATTTACAAGGCGTGATCGATCATCTGGATTATCTCGTTTCGCTAGGGATCAATGGGATTTATTTCTGTCCGATTTTTGAAGCCTACTCCAACCACAAATATGATACGATCGACTACTTAGCGATTGATCCAGCTTTTGGGGATAATGAGACCTTCAAACGTTTGGTGGAAGAATGCCACAAACGAGGAATCAAGGTCATGCTTGACGCAGTTTTCAATCATATGGGGGATACTTCCCACCAATGGCTCGATGTCATTAAGAATGGTGCAGATTCCCCCTTTGCCGATTGGTTCCATATCAATGAATTCCCTGTCAATTATAAAGAAGGCGAAGATTTTGAAGATGCTTATGATATCACGTATGATGTGTTTGCATTTACCCCGCATATGCCGAAGCTGAATACAGAGAATCCGGATGTTCAAGACTATCTCCTGAAAATTGCTCGTTACTGGATCGAAGAATTTGATATCGATGCTTGGCGCTTGGATGTAGCCAATGAGGTGAGCCATAATTTCTGGAAGAAATTTCGTCAAGTCTGTGATGAAGCCAAAGACGATTTTTATATTTTAGGAGAGATATGGCATTCTTCTCAAAGATGGCTCCAAGGGGACGAATTCCATGCAGTCATGAACTATGCTTTTACAGATGCAATCATTGAATACTTCGTCAAAGACGAAATATCAATGACAAAGATGGTCTCGGAACTAAATAATCAATTGATGCTTTATCGGGACCAGACAAATCAAGTCCAATTCAATATTTTGGATTCTCACGATACGCCGCGTCTATTGACATTGGCACGGGGCGATAAGGACCTGATGCGGCAGGTGATGGCTTTTACCTACTTGCAGCAAGGGGTTCCCTGCCTGTATTATGGCGATGAAATCGGCTTGACCGGGGATATGGATCCGGATTACCGGAAATGTATGGTTTGGGAAGAAGAAAAACAAGACCGCGATTTGTTGCGCTTCACAACTGATTTGATTCATTTGCGCAAGAGTCATCAAAAAATCCTTTCAGAGGGCTCTTTGAATTGGAACGTGATTTCTGAAGAAGAAGGATTGATCATTTTTGAGCGGGAATTAGGTGCGCAACGAATCATTGGAATCTTTAATACCGGGGAAGATCAACTCACATTGTCTTGCCCAGAGGAAATTTTATTAGATCAGTTTATGCAGATCGAAGATGAGACAATGATCATTGATAATAAAGGATTTGTCATTGCAAAAATCAACAATGAAATCAGCAATAATTAAAAAATAAAATGAGGCAAGATCTGTTAAAACAGGTCTTGCCTCATTTAGGCTGATTGGGTTTTATTTCCCCATGCACGTTGGAAAGAATCTTCCCCAAAATTCTTTCTACTAATATTATAGCCTATAACCCGTAGATGTGACAAATAATAACAGTCGAAAAACAACCCTTTTTTGAAAAAAAGCGAAAGAAGAGGGAATTTTCAGATTTTTTCTTTTTCTTTCTGAGAATGCTTATGTAAGGTCTTTTCTTTTTGCTTAAATATGATAAACTAGTAAAAATGTATTTTTATTCGAGGAGTGATCAAATGGATAGAGGGTACCGGGTAGCTGTTGTTGGTGCGACTGGCGCAGTTGGAACAAATATGATTGAGATGTTAGAAAAGACTACATTGCCGATCAAGGAATTGATTCTATTGGCTTCAAAGCGATCAGCTGGGAAAACCTGTGTCTTCAAAGGAGCCACTTTGGTCATTCAAGAATTAACTACGACCTCATTTATTGGAGTAGATTTGGCTTTATTTAGTGCTGGCGGCAGTATCTCCAAGCAATTTGCCCCAGAAGCGGTTAAAAGCGGTGCGGTCGTAATCGACAATACGAGCTACTTCCGAATGGATCCGAATGTCCCTTTAGTGGTTCCCGAAGTAAATGCTCATGCTTTAGCAAAACACCAAGGGATTATCGCAAACCCAAATTGTTCAACGATTCAGATGATGGTGGCATTAGAACCGATTCGGCAACACGCAGGTTTATCGCGGATCATTGTTTCGACGTATCAAGCTGTTTCAGGTGCCGGTGCTAAGGCAATGGCAGAATTGACACGGGAATCTCAAGCTTACTTGTCAGGAACACCAGCTGATCAGTTGGCACCAGAGATCATGCCAGCGGGCGGTGACAAGAAACACTATCCCATCGCATTCAATGCCTTGCCGCAGATCGATGTTTTTGCGGAAGATGATTACACCTATGAAGAGTGGAAAATGATCAATGAAACCAAAAAGATCATGGAAGACTCAGCGATCCAAGTAGCGGCTACTTGTGTTCGGATCCCAGTCTTTAGCGGGCACTCAGAATCTATTTATATCGAAACAAAACAACCTGCGGAATTGACTGCAGTCAAAGAGTGGATCAAAGCAGCTCCCGGAGCAGTTCTGCAAGACGATCCAAGTCAGCAGATTTATCCACAAGCACTGACGAGTGTCGGTAAGACAGAGACCTTCGTCGGTCGGATTCGAAAAGATTTAGATGTAGCGAATGGTCTGCATCTTTGGGTGGTAGCGGACAATTTGCTGAAAGGTGCTGCCTGGAACTCTATCCAAATCGCAGAATCGCTGCATGAACAGTCTCTAGTTCGAGTGTAAATCATAAGTTTTTCAGAAAAGTGTAGCGAATGCCACGCTTTTCTTTTTTTTGTTGTATAATGAAAGAGACGGCTTAGGCTAGGGAAATAAATAGTGTAAAAAAATCAAGAGGTGAATAGATTGGAAACTATCAAAATCATTCCTCTCGGTGGTGTACGTGAAAACGGAAAAAATATGTACATTGCTGAAGTTGGAGAGGATATATTTGTTCTGGATTGCGGTGTCCGTTATCCAGAAAACGAGTTATTGGGAATCGATACGGTCATTCCTGATTTCACGTATTTAGAAGAAAATGCAGATCGCGTAGCGGGGGTCTTTTTGACTCATGGACATGCCGACGCCATTGGGGCGCTGCCCTATTTCTTGGAGAATGTCCCAGTTCCGGTGTTTGGAACAGAGCTAACGATCGAATTGGCAAAATTGACCGTAGCAAAAAACGAAGCAACAAAGAAATTCAAAGATTTCCATATCATTGATGAACATTCAGAAATCGATTTTGGTCATGCAACCATCAGCTTTTTCCGGACAACGCATTCGATTCCTGATTCTGTCGGAATCAGCGTCAAAACCAGCGCTGGAAATATCGTCTATACAGGGGATTTCAAATTTGATCAAACAGCTATCCCAATGTATCAAACGGATTTCGGACGTTTGGCAGAGATCGGTAAAGAAGGCGTTCTGGCATTGCTGAGCACCTCAACAAATGCAGAAAACCCAGCACCGATTGCTTCTGAATTGACGATTCAAGATGAAGTGTTTGACAACATTCGCTATTGGGAAGGTCGGATCATTGTCGCAAGTGTAGCCAGCAATCTGCAGAGGGTTCAACAAGTGCTGGATGCAGCATATCGTTCCGAACGAAAAGTAGTTTTGACTGGTCAGGACTTTGGACGGATCATCCGCACTGCGATGAAGTTAGGTAAACTAAAATTACCAGCAGAGGATTTGCTGATCACCCAAAAAGAAATGAAAAAGTATGCCAATGAGCAATTGCTTATTCTAGAGACTGGCCGTATGGGTGAACCGATCAAAGCATTGCAGAAAATGGCGAACGGAACACATCGTACATTACGGATTCAAGAAGGGGATCTCATTTATATTACGACGACGCCTACGACAGCTATGGAAACGGTCGTTGCTAAAACGGAAGATATCATTTACCGAGCGGGTGGAACCGTGAAGCAAATTTCAGATAATTTTCGTGTTTCCGGTCATGCGAATCCGAATGATCTGCAATTGATGCTGAATTTAATGAAGCCAACGTATTTCCTACCAATCCAAGGAGAATATCGTCAGTTGGCAGCACATGTGGACTTGGCTCATGAAGTGGGCATTCCGTTGAAGAATATTTTCATTACCGCACGCGGGGATGTTTTAGAATACAAAAAAGGCGAAATGCATTCAGCTGGTGCTGTACCAGCTGAGAATGTCATGATCGATGGGATCGGTGTCGGTGATATCGGCAATATTGTTTTACGCGATCGTAAAGTCTTATCTGAAGACGGTATTTTCGTCGCAGTCGTAACGATCAACCGTCGCGAAAAGAAAATCATTGCAGCACCGCAAATCACTTCCCGCGGCTTTGTTTATGTCAAAGCAAGTCGTGATTTGATTCGGGAAAGTGGTGAGATCGTTGCAGAGATCGTTGAAAAACATTTGCATGATGAAGAGTTTGAATGGAGCAAATTGAAACAAGACATTCGAGATCGCTTAAGTCGCTTCTTGTTTGAACAGACAAAACGCCGACCAGTGATCTTGCCTGTGATCATGGAATCCAGTCAAAGAAATCGATCACGCAAATAAAACATCCAGAAAACTAGGACGCCAGCTACAAACGTCCTAGTTTTTGCTTTGATTTTTGTGGTGTCTCTTTAGATACATAGCGCAGAAATACGAGAACATTGTCCGATCGATAATATCTAGGTCTTCATTGACAGGGTGTTGTCTAAAGCAAGTGTTCCAATAACCAAACATTGAAATTGCTCCTGTTTTCCGGTGCGGATTGGCGGGGTCTCTCGAGGCGTGTCAGTTATTTTTGTCAGTCTGGCTAATTTGACTTGTCCGGATGCTGGAGTGATGTCTAGATAAAAAACAATTCCACGAAGAAACTCGTGTTAAAAGAAAATTGATTGGATCGAAAGGATGGTTTTGAGTGAAAAGTTATCAAGAAGATACGCTTGTCCAGCAGAGAAAATGGTGGATCTTGATTGCTGTTGCGATGTTCACGTTTATGTCTACATTAGACGGCAGCATCGTGAATATTGCGTTGCCGACGATATCGGCAAATATGTCCGTACCCATGAACCAAGCGGAATGGGTCGTGTCAGTTTATTTGATGGTGGTTTGTGCTTGTTTGTTGCTATTTGGTAAGATTGGCGATAGTTGGGGGAAAATCAAGGTCTTTCGTCTCGGCATGTTGATTTTTACCATCGGTTCTTTATTGTGCGGGTTCAACCATTCGTTGGCTTTTTTGCTCTTTGCACGAGTCGTCCAAGCGATCGGTGCAAGTATGACGATGGCAACAAATACTGGAATCATTACGGAAGTATTTCCTATTAGTGAGCGAGGACGAGCACTGGGGATGATCGGCGCTTTCGTGTCGCTAGGATCAATTGCTGGTCCAGGACTAGGCGGGATCATATTGTCTCATTTTTCATGGCCTTATATTTTTTGGATCAATGTTCCTGTCGGGATTCTGACTATGATTGCCGGGGAGAAAATTTTACCCAAAGATATCACCATGAGCCGCAACTCCATCGATAAAAGTGGATTTGGTCTATTCTCTGTGGCGATCTTGACCTTTTTCGGTGGAATTTTCATCGGTCAGGAGCAAGGCTTCTTGACATGGTTGCCATTAGTATTGATGTTCGTTGCAATCATTGCTTTTATTGCTTTTATTCAAGTAGAAAAACGGGTGGCGATGCCGCTGATTACTTTCAGCATTTTCCGAAATAAAATTTTTACGTTAAGTTTGTTTACGGCACTTCTGATCTTTTCTGCTAATTTTTTTGTTAATGTCGTGATTCCATTTTATCTGCAAAATGCCCGTGGGTTGACTCCAAGTGTAGCCGGGATGTTGATGATGGTCTTTCCTTTGATGATGGTTATCGGATCGCCTATCAGCGGTTATTTGACAGACCAAGTCGGTCCAGAAATCTTGGTGTTGATTGGCTTGGCCTTACTATCGATTACCCAACTGATGTACATGTTTATGAACCAGCATACACCTATTTGGTATTATGTGGTGGCTACAGCAATCATGGGATTAGGAAATTCCTTGTTCCAATCGCCGAATAATACCATGGTCATGAGCAGCGTGACCAAAGAAAATTTGGGAGTGGCCGGTAGCTTGAACTCTTTTGCTCGTAATCTAGGCATGGTGCTAGGGATTGCAATGTCCACAACGATTCTATATTCTGCGATGAGCAGTGCCTATGGTCAGCATGTGACGACGTATATCAATGGACGACCAGATATCTTCAATTATGGAATGAAAGTTACTTTCTTCGGTGCGTTTCTTTTATGTGCTGTGGCCCTATTGATGACTATGTGGCGTATCAAAAAACAAGGTGGCTTCCAGAAACATTCTCTGTAAGCTGCGAACCTAAAAAAACTGTTCTAGTTCTTTTTTCTGAAGACTAGAACAGTTTTTTTGTGATTTC
>ERZ776912.48-NODE-48-length-18614-cov-4.685382_pt1 | contig 18614 bp, 18 predicted proteins | sample MGYA00514200_ERZ776912 | MGnify/ENA primary metagenome ERZ776912 (study PRJEB29299, sample SAMN09788491) | Acinetobacter baumannii | host: Murine | place: USA:Boston | collected 2018 | study: EMG produced TPA metagenomics assembly of the WGS of Acinetobacter... | reverse complement strand
GTTGGTGGGGGGGGGGGGGGGGGGGGGGGGGGGGGGTGTAATTAATTTCTCTCTAACAATTCTATAAGCAAGTTTTTTGTCGGATTTAGAAATCTCAAAACACGATTGAATCAAAAAAAGAGTCTCTTCAAAACCCTTCACTTGATATTCTTCAATAAATTTGTATAACATATCTCTTTTTTCTAAACAGAATATTATAAGATAGTTCAGTTTTCTATTAGGGTTTGTTAAAAACTCAATTTTAATATCTTCTAATAATTTATCACTTACATATTGAGAAAGTGCTCGATAAAAAGTAATATCATTAGTATCTTTAAAAATTGTATGACAATATCCTAAAATATCTTCTAATGTCAAATGTAGTGATTCAACTTGCTCCATAGATAAAAAAATTTGTCTTTTAAATTCATTATCTGCAAAAGATTTTTCTGATATTTTTTCATTAAATAAATCAAGAAACGAATAGTCTCCTTTCTCTATCAAGTATATTATTAAAGACAACATAATATTATCTCCTAAGAAAATTTCTGAATTACAAATTTTTTTTATATCAGAAAAGTTAAAATGTCTTTCAATCTTATATACCTTAATCAGTTCTTCTAATTGAGTCACTTCATCCTTAGTAAATTTAAAATTCTTATACTTACTAATCTGCTCGTTTGTTAAGTTCATTTCCTTAAAGAAAGAAATTCTATCGTAAATCAAATTTATCTCTCCATTTCTATCTAAGTATGAGCTGTTAATCTGTAATTATAAATTATAAAAGCTTATTTCACTTTCTGCAGTTTAATAATTTTATCGATATCATCAATCTCCAACGCATCCGCAATTCTTTCAATGTGTTCTAAATATATTTTCTGCCTTTTTCCATTTGCCAAATTGCTTAAATTTGATGGCTCAATTCCCGACAATCTTGCGAGTTCTCTTAAAGACATTTGGCGTTCTGCTAATAAATCGTTGATCAGCACTTCCACTTTTCTACCACCTTCATTTTCATTCATTTATATTTCCTCCCCCACGTGTTGTCTATATAAACATGGTATAGTATAATAATTTTAGATTGTTGTTCGTATAGACATGGGTTTTATAAAATAGAAGGAGGTACCCTTATGACATCGAAAAATGAAAATACAGAATTACTGACAAAGAAGAATCAACCGATTAAAACCATTACTCAACAAGATATCAATGCGCTAGAAATAACGCTTGAGCAACTTCAATCATGGTCATCAATACTAGAGGTATTAAACAAATTTTTCGATTGTGAAAAAGAACCAATTAATAAGAAAAATATTATTCAGAAATACCATTCAAATGCCCAAGTATTCAAAATTTTTTTCTATGATTTTCTGCAACGTACTGAGAGTTTAGAAAAACAGCTTAAAAATTTAAAAATGAGAGAAAAAGTTAGAATTTAGACTTACGATATACTTTGTTCTGACCTAACTTATAAACTGTATAGCAAAACAAAGAAGCCAACAGTTATGAAACACTGTTGACTTCTTTTTGTATGCAATTACTTACTCTTTAAAATAGAAATCTGCTTTCGGATTTCATCATCAAACATTGATAAAGTTTCGGGTAGTTGAGTTACTCTATATAAATCGGCCACTTCATCATATTTATAGGCTTGAGTTTTAGCTTCTAATTTTTGTTTATTGATTCCATAATAGATAATGGTTGAATCTTTTAAGATAAGCCCGATTTGTTCAAAATTTCCAGTAAATACTTCATGATCTGCAGGTTGTTCTAATAACGTAGGGAATTTATAAAGAAGCTCTCTATTCTTCTCGTTGGGCATAAATGGCATAATATGTAATGTGTTTTTTTCTGGATCTGCATATACATAATATTTAGCTTCTTGTTGTTTATAGTCTTCTCGTTGCTCAATAAATTCATTTTGATAACTTCCTGTATAAAGGTTCGGTATACCTAGCATGGAACTATAATTATATTTTCCAACGATTTTCCCATATCTGCCATTATCAATAAAATATTTCGCAACAGATAACCACATTAAATCATCATAAGAACGCTTTTCAGGCGGAACGCTCTCAAAAATTTCATAAAGAATATTATCACTAAATCTAACATTGAAACTACTATCAATTAAATCATATAAATATTCATCTGCTCGACCATATAATATCTGTTCTGGTAACATTTGTCCTAGAATTGCTATTTTTTCTAATTTATCTCTTTTAGGAATACTGACCCCTTTTTCCCAATTATTCACAGAGCTTCTTGGAGAATCACCTAATAAACTTCCAAATTCGTCCATACTATAGCCTAGATTTGTCCTAATTTCTCGAATTCTTTCGCCTACTTTTTTTTTGTTTGGTTTCATAAAGCTCAATCTCCTCAATGGTTAAAAGCCAATTTTTTATCAAAATAATCATAACAAATAATGTACTAAGAGTAAAACATTTTTGTACTAATTTTTGTGCTAAAAAAATATTGACAAAACTTTCTAGCTCCATTAGACTATATTTGTACTAAAAAACGTACTAAAAGAAAGTGAGGAATATGACATGGCAGTAAAAATTAACGATTTAACTTTACCAAAAGAAAAGCTTGAAAATGAATATCAAGTAGTCCAAGTCTCCCGTTGGCAAAAAGACGGCGAAGCGTTGGGTTGGACGTATGAATGTGTACTTCCAAAACTCCGATTTGAAAAAATCAGTGTCAAAGTTAAAAGTGAAGCTCCTGTAATCACGAAAGAAACATTAGATGAAAAAGGTATGGCCATCGTTCGATTTGATAATCTTGTGATTACACCTTGGGGTCGTGTAAATGGACAATTTGTTAGCTATGGACTAGCTACTACAGCCGATAAAGCTACACTAGTTACAAACAAATGACTGATTACTTCACCGCCCATGACGTACTTAAAAAAGTAGAGGGGCTGAATTCCCTCTCTACTTTAAACAAATGGGCAAATTTTATTCAAAAAGAGTGCGATTACCAATTTCACTATGATTATATTCGTTTTGCCAGTCACACAAAAACTAAAAGAACAATCAATCACCGTAAAACCAGAATGTTTTCACTGGAAGAAATCCAAAAATTTCAAAAAGTAATAGAACTGATCCCTATATTGGGTAGAGACTCTTCTTTACGAAAATTTTTTGATCAGAAACACCATTTAGATACCAGGAATCATAGTGAATTACTAATTGAAATCATCAATCAAATTGAAGTTAAATTGGCAAACAAAGAGGCGTTATTTCAAGCATTAACAAAAAAGTACCAACAATTGGAAAGAAGTTATCAAACATTAGAACAACGCTTGGCTCAACTTGAAGAATCACTATCCACCCAAGAGCAGCCTTCCAGCGGGTGGTTTCGACGGAAGCGGTAGAGCCATCAAAGCTCAAGCCGCTTTCCGCTCGAAAAGCAACCACACGATGGATGATTGCTCTGGAAGAAAGGCGTAGGCTTTCTTCCTACTTAACTTGATTTATAGAACAACATCAGGAGAAAATCGACTGCTCTTTGACAATTGAATATGCAACAAGGAGTGATGATTTTTGCAAGCTTATAATCAGAAAATCATTGAAACTCCCACGTATATTGAAATTTATGATTATGAAGCAATCATTACCCCAAAATGCAAAACGATAGAAAATGAAGTAAATTCAGAACGAAAACAACAATTAGCTTGGCTTTATGAAGATGAGACTACTATTGAAAAAAGAAAAAACTATGATGAACTATCCGCTCAAGGACAATATGACAGTTTAAAACGCAAACAGAAACATTATCAAAGTATGCGATTTGAGATTGCTCGCCTTGTAGACACGAATTTTGACAATCAAACGAAATTTTTAACCCTCACTTTCAAAGAAAACATTCAAGACATTGAGTATGCAAATAATGAATTTAAAAAATTTATCAAACGACTGAATTACGATCTCTATAAAACTAAAAAAGCAAATTTGAAGTATCTCGCCACGTGGGAAAAGCAACAACGCGGTGCTATTCACTACCATATTATCTTGTTTGGCTTTCCTTTTGTCTCTTTTGACCGCTTAACCACGATTTGGGGTCGCGGTTTCGTCAGAATCAACAAGATCGATGTGGATAGTATCGAAAATCGTGGGCGCTATATCAGCAAATATTTCGATAAAGAGTTGGAATTGAAAGAGCATAAGAAAAAAGCTTTTTTCAAGTCACGGAATCTCAGACCACCAATTGTTACTAAAAAGATAGTAAAGAAACCTTATGATTCCACGAACCAAGACGTACTCTACAAAAGCAAATATATAGCTAGACGTCCAGTTTTTTACAATACTTTAAATGAGTTTGGAAATCCTGAACAAGTAATGGATTTTCAAGAAAGCATCGTTCATTATACAAAAATAAGAAAGTAACACTATTACTCAATATTAGTGTTTTCTTTGAAAGTGATTGTATAAAATGAAGAATACAATTTGTCGAAAAGATTTAGAAGCGCTTGGATTTAAAACACATCAAGCAGCTACAATAATCCGCCAAGCGAAAACAAAAATGGTAACTCAGGGATATCCATATTATAATAATAAAAGAGTTGGGGTTGTCCCCCGACAAGTAATTGAAGAAATTATAGGTGTTCCTCTTTCACAGGAGGAATAACTATGAAAACAAAATACCCTTGTGTGTATCAAGATAAAAATGGTCGCTTTTCCTATCTAGTTGAATTAGGAACAGATCAAGTAACTGGAAAGAGGATTCAGAAGAAAGGAACAAAGGACTCTCTAGGTAAACGATTTTCATCAGCTCGTGAAGCACACAAAGAAGTTATGCGTATCAAAAATGAATACATGTTACTGAACGGATATGCTAACTATGAGCTAACTTATAAGGAATTTATGGAAAAATTCTATACTGCTCATTATAAAGCAAGTGTTCAAAAAAGTACGTGGAACTCAAGGGAATGCGGATTGATTCAAATTACAGATTTCTTTGCAGAAAAGAAACTTCGTGATATTAGTGTACGTGACTGTGAGAACTATCGAATTTGGTTACTAAATGAGAGTGGTTATTCACAGGCTTATAGCTCTCTTATGTACGGTATGTTCCGTAAAACGCTTGATTATGCGGTTACTCTCCAGTTTTTAAATGAAAATATCTCCAAGAGAACAAAGGCAATACCAAAAGGAAAATCCATCGTTCCCTACTGGACGAAAGAAGAGTTTGAAAAAGTCTTAGCAAAAATCTATAAGCGTGACTTTTATGAACATATGTGTTTCGTCTTGATTTGGCTATATTATATGACTGGAATTCGAGTAAGTGAAGGCCTGGCGCTGAATTGGAATGATGTCGATTTTAAGCGGAAAAAGCTAAGAATTCATCACACCTTGGAAATGACTAATCAAGAAAACTTCATTCGAAAGCCTTACACGAAAACTGAAAGTGGCCTGAGAATTATTTCGTTAGACGATGATACAATTCAAGTTCTCCAAGAGTGGAAGAAAGTTCAAAAGAAACATGGCGTAGAACAATTTATTCTTAGCTACACTGACCTACCGCTCTATCGGTCTACTGTTCAGAGAATCATTCAACGCTACGCTAAACTAGCTAAAGTTCCAATAATCCAAGGAAAAGGATTACGCCATTCTCATGTTAGTTATTTAATCAACGAGTTTAATGCAGACATTCTGGTTGTATCTCAACGATTGGGACACTCTAGCCCAGAAATCACACTAAAACACTATGCCCATCTGTGGAGTCGAAATGATGAAAGCATTGCTGAACAAATGACTGGGAATATCAGTTTTACCTATGCTAATAAATCAAGCGTTGCAAACTTTAACGGAAATCAAGCAGTAAAAATTTAACCCTACCATTTTCCTACCTAAATGATGAATATGCTGAAAGAAAGCTGATATAACAGTATTTCTGCGAAGCTACTTACATTGAGTGGGAATAATAAAAGAAACCGTGAATCCTTTGATACTAAAGGGATTCACGGTTCTTTTTTGCTTTTGAAGCTCTTTTACTGAAGAAAAGATACTGTAGAGAAACAGTTATCATATCATCGTCTGAGATTAGTCGTATTACTTTATATGTTCAACTTCTGCTTTTTAAATAAAAATTAATTTTGTATACTATTCTTAATAAAATGAAAGAAAATCAAAAGAGCTAATATGTTTTTTTGCAATTTTCAGAAGAAAGGAGGGTTCTTTTGAACAAAAAGATATGGTTATCTGTGGATGTTCTGTTCAAAAATACAGTATGGTATAGTTCGGGCTCTAACTTGCATTCACTTGATACTCAACAGAGAGCATATGATATATGGAATAGAGCTAATGATTTGGTTAAAAAAAATGATAGTCCATTTGATCTCACTGATGGAATAACAAATCTAAAAAGAAGTATAAATCATCGTCTGAAACTTATCGAAGAAATATATCATTTTAAAAAAATAGATTTTCCAGAAAAACCCAAAGGTTATTTGGAGTTATTAGAAAGCTATTCTATTGTACGTCCTTATTTAATGAAAACAGTTATGGAGATTAGAAATCATATAGAACATAATGACACTCCACCACCTAATCACCAAAGATGCAAAGAATTGGTTGACATGGTTTGGTATTTTCTCAAGTCTACAGATTCCCTTGTTTCAAGCTTAACCACTGATTTCGAATTTTATATTTATGATAAAAATAATAACGAAACTCACTATGGGGGAACAGTTTATTTAGATCATACTACCCATGAGACTATGAAAATCTTGGGATGGTTCCCTTGCGAGTCTATAAGTACAGAAAAAAAAGAAAATTACATACCATTATATGTAGAAGCCTTGAACCGAAAAGAGAAATGGGATGACACTAAATACCATCAAGATAAATTAATCACAGATTTGTGGATCATCGGTACGGCAGATACGAAGGATTTTAATTATCATAGCTTTATCCGCCACCTCTTCATATCAGCAAGATAAACTGGAATCTTGAAACTCAATTGTTTTTTCTCTTTTTGTGATTTAATGAACAATTAGTTTGTTTGTCACTTTATGCTACTAGTTCGAAAGAGAAATTCAAACTTTTAAATTCCTAATTTTTAGTAATAAGAAACTAAGGAAACAGAGCACTACAAATTTGAATGTTGTACACCTACCTATTCCACACAACTTACTTTCAGAGAAAACTACCAAGGAGAGATTATATGCAAGTCACTATCATTGATACTAGTTCCGAGTTTGAGAAAAAAGTTAATTTCTCATATGTTGTCATTATTAGTAAATATATGGGCAAATTTCTATTTGTAAGACATAAAAACAGAATTACTCTTGAAATACCCGGAGGAAAGATTGAACATGGCGAAACTGCATACGAAGCAGCCCATAGAGAACTAGCTGAGGAAACAGGAGCAACTATATTTTCTTTGAAAAAAGTTTTTTATTACGAAGTGTCTACTCCCTTAAAAACTGACTATGGAATGGTATTCGTTTCCAACGTAACGCAAAAAAGTGCTGACTTGAAATTCGAAATCAGTGAGCTATACGAATTAAATGAATTCCCTAAGAATAGTACCTATCCGACTATTCAGCAAAAAATTTTTTCACACTACCTTCTTAATAACGCCTGAAAATTTATTTGATAACCTGTTCTTTTATTAGACTTGCTAATTAAATCTGAATATAACAGTTTGTTGAGCTGATAATTGAAAGAGGCTTAACCAGTATCGATCCGAAAACAAAAATCCAGATAGGTACTAGTACCTATCTGGATTTTTGTCTATTTCGCATCTCTTCCTGCGAACAGCCATAAAATCACGTGGTTTCGCGTATTGTTTTTGCCAACTAAAACTTTCCACCTTCTAGCCTTCTACTCCACTACGATTTGCTTACTGCCGCCATTTTTTTCTTCGAAAGTGATCGTAAATAAGTCGGTTGCGGCATCGTAAGTGATGCCTTCACTTTGGGATATGATTTGCTGGTAGTTTTTTGGAAGTTTTAAGGTCATGGTCGTTGTTGTTTGCGTAGGATCAGAGAAAGTATAGGTAGTCTTTCCTTCTGTGTTTGTCTTGATCAGCGATAATGGTTTATTGGCGGTGATGTCTGCCATCGTGCCGCCAGTGTTCTTCCAAAAATTGATTCCTACATACTCATTTTGGTCGAGTTTTACTGCTTGGATTTCTGATGTGTTTGCTAAAATTTCTAATGGCTTTTCTTTGGCATAAGCAGTCAATCCAGCCTCATCAATGCCTGGTAACGTGACATAGGCATAATGTTCAGCAACCGGGTTTTTACCGTGATCGATCAGAAATTTGCGGTATTCTCCTGTATACCTTTCATTACTAGGAAAAGCTTCATTGATTTCAGTATAACTGCCAGAACGCGTCTCATGAACCACCGTCACGGATGTTTTTTCAGGAAAATAGTAACCAATGTTTGCCTGTGAATGGTCAGAAGCTAGTAATAGCCATTGCTTGTCACTGACTTCTTTAGGCTGGTCAATGATTCCCTGATCCGAACGGACTTGATAGGTGTAATCAGCATTCAGCAAGCGGTTATCTACGACGGTTTCAATGGAAGTTGTCGTACTTCCTGAAATACCTGCCCCTAAAGCAACGATTTGTCCATCAACGATAAACCACGATTTCTTTGCTTGCAGGTTCATTGGTAAAACCGTGCCGTTGTTTTTCGTTCCAGCTTTGTTTAATGCCATTCCCACTGCAGCTGCACCATCATGTGCTACCCCACCGACCCATTTTTCTTTAGATGTAACAGCTGTGAAGGCAGAAGTTTCATCTGCAAGTTGTACGGTATCGACTGTCGTACCGGGTAAACGATAAGGATCGACAGTCGGCCAATAAGCAGCATTGAATTGAACGTCATCCTCATTGTAGAGATATACCATTCCGTCTGCTGTATGCCAACCGCGCTTGTTTTCTTTATTCCCTGCTTCAAATGATGAGGTTCGACTAGAATATAAACTTAGTCCCAACATATAATTCGGTGTTCGCTGAACGAATCGATCCATTGAAGCATACATTTTCGTACCAATAAACGGCAGAGTATTTCCTGTGATGGCATCATCAGCTAATAGCTGTTTCGTCATTTGTAAGTCGTTGAAATCACGAGGATTTGTTAAGTAATAGTCTGGATTCTCTTTGATCCAGTATTTCGCAGCTTCTTGGAATTTCTTTTGATAGTCTGAAGGTGCGAACTGCGAAACGATCAGTAAATTGTAGATTGTTGACGAGCCATAGCCGACTTTTGTTCTAGCTGGTGCACGTGAGATGGAGCGCCCATTAACTAATGGCAGCATTTCCCCTTGATAAATCAATGGCAGAAAGGCCTGATCCACGTTCTCAACAAATGCTTGAATGACAGCTGAATTCATTTCAAAGCTAGATCCTTGCGTGATGGCTAAGATTTGACCCACACCTTTGATCAAAACATTTCCGTATGAACCCGTATAAGGAATCGTATTGTGTTGGATAAAAGAGCCATCTTTATAAAAACCATCCCCTTTTGTGACCAAACGAAAGACTTCCTCTATGCTAGTAGCAGCTTGGGTGATTTTCCCGGCATTTTTTTGCAAGATCCCTAGGCCAAGTACAGTCAGAGCAAGATCCGTTCGATTGGCGCCGGAAGTAACAAAGTCGGGAATAAACGCAAGATCAGTAAATGATCCTTGCGTCTTGGTATACAGTTGCTTGAATGGGTCTGGTACATACCCGCTGATGGCGGCCGTATAACGTTGCAATTTATCTGCTGGGATCTGATCACCGAGAATCATCAATGTACTAATCAACTTTTGCGGGATCCCGATTTGCCAATCCCACCAGTTTCCATGGTATTTTTTTCCATCGTAGCCTTTTTTTGTGACCATAAAATCTAATCCATCGATAATCGTTGCTGCCACTGTGGGATCTTGATACAAGGAACTGCCTTTTGTGCCGTAGGCCAATGCTATTTTTTGTAATTTGGTAAATTGGGTCGTCAAATCGGCAGACGGAGTATTCCCTTGCTCAAGGGGCCAGAGGGTCGTTCGATCCTCAGATTGAGCCATTGTTTGATAGAGTGCCATTGCATCGGCGGTGATCGTTTGGATATAATCGACTATTGTTGGATCGTTCGGATCATATTGATCTGAAACCAGTTGTTTTTGCCATTTTGCTTGTAATTGCGTGTATTCCTCCGTGGGATCGACGATAGGAATGCTGCCAACGCTGCCGCTGCGCATGGATGCCACAGATAGCTTCGATAGATTGCCAAATAAGCGAATCCCCACATAACCTGTCCACTCGCTATCGATCGAGGAACCATCTGGATAACGCACCTCTTCATTTTCATAGAAGAGCTGGTCATTTAAATATGCTTGAAAGCTTTTGCCTTCATAGCGAACCAGTAGCTTGTATGTCTGACCGGAAATTAGTGTCGGCCCCGAAATAGCCGTGAGCCATTTTCCTCCTGGCTGACCAAGTTGCCATTGGCCATCCCGATTATACGCGAATGACTGCCATTGACTTGTTTGCTGATCGTCAGCTCGAAAAACAAGCCCAATATTGGCTTGTCCTTCATACAAAAAGGTCAGCTCAAGATCACCTGAGGATTGCTCTCCGGCGTCTTTATTGAGTGAAACAGATTCTAAACTGGTTCCTTGTTTTGTATTCGTAATCGTTAAGCCATTGCTATTACTGGTTTTATCGGCTTTACCGACTACATCTTGCCACGTGCCTAATTGATTGGGAAAATCGGACTGATACAGCGGCTGTTCGAACTGCTTTTCACTCGTTTCTTCTTCAGCGACAGCCCCCACCTGTATTCCTTCAATAGTTCCCCCTAACAAAATGAGACAGCCTATCAACAATACGACTCTGCTCCCGTTTTTCATTCGCTCCTCCTTATTATGTTTCATCTATAAAAGCGCTACCAATTAACAAAAAGAGAAAAGAGTGAAGAAAACGATTTTCCGCACCCTGATTCTCTTGAACAACTTTTGTCAAACTTCTTTCACTGGTGTCCTAAGCGAAAAAAGCTTGATTACTACTTGAGACCTTTCACATAGACCACTAACTATGGTCTGAGCTACTTACTACTCTCTTGTTACTGTCTATTAACCTAAAATCCCAAATGCACTTAGTACGATGGATAAAATCAAAATAATCCAGATGACTCGAGTTGAGTTGAGTTTCTTTTGTCCTAGCATCCAGTAAGTTAGCAACACCAAAATAATCGGCACGAGGGATGGCAAGATGGCATCCAACGTATCTTGGATCACTAATTCCACACCGTCTTTTTTGTAAACAAATGGGACTGTCGCTTTGACCACTGATGGAATCAACGCACCGATGACTGTGACCCCTAAGACAGTCGCTGCATTAGTAAAGGCGGATAACTTATCTTTCAAGGTCGTTACTAATTTGACTCCTTGCTTGTATCCTAGCGGTAAAAGAGCTGCCCGGCCAAACAAAAGCGCAATATTGGCAATAATCCAGATGACACAACCAACAACCGAACCATTTTGAGCAAGCGTTCCGGCAACTGAACCAAAAATCGTCCCCCAGATAACGTGGAATAAGGAATCGCCAACACCTGCCAATGAACCCATTAATGCGGTTTTCAGCGCAATGATCGTCTCTTTGGCTTTATGACCATCTTGTTCTTCGATTGCAACATCAATGCCCATGATCAAATTTCCAAAAATCGCATTCGTGTTAAAGAATTGATTATGCGTCCGCATCATGTCTTGCAATTGCGTCTCATCATGACCATAGAATTTTTTTAACACAGGTAAGATCCCATAAAGGTAACCGGAACTCATCATACGTTCATAATTCCAGTTTAATTGGCTGGCTAAAATATAGCGCCAGCTGATCGTGTTCAACTCTTTTTTCGTCAGTTTTTGATCACTCATCGCCATCATATCCTCCTTCAAAATCTCCGGCAGCCGCTGCTGCAACAGTTCCTTTTTCGCTGTCACGTTTAAAGACTAACATCGCTGCGATCATTCCGATAATCGATACCCCAAGCATTGGAACTTGTAGATAAGCTGCTAAAAAGAAACCTAACAATAGATAGGGAATGTAGTGTTTTGTTGGTAAGTAGCGTAATAAGATGGCTACCCCGACAACAGGTAAGACACCACCAGCTGTTTTCAAGCCTGTCATCAACCATTCTGGTGTATTTTCAGTAATCGTAGTTACCACAGCATCTCCAGCTAACAGCATCAACAAGATGGGGATAGCCCGGGATAATCCCCATAAAAAGGATCCTGAAAGTACTAAACGAGGAATTCTTTTGATTTGCATGTGATCGATTGCTTTGTCGATTCGATGCAAAAGAAAGACGTTACAGAAACGAGCAACAACATCTAGTTGGAGCATCAGCAAGGACACTGGAACCGCTAATCCGATCCCGTACTCGGCACCATTTCCTGAGATAACCGCAAAGGCAGTCCCTAATACCGCACCGGTAAAGTAGTCTGGAACCGAGGCGCCGCCAAAAGCAGCGATCCCTAAACGCATCAACTGTAACGTTCCGCCGACCATCAAACCAGTTTTCAAATCACCCATGATCATCCCAGAGATCATACCGGCGATCGCTGGCTGAGTCAATGTATTGGAAATAAGTGAATCATTGATTGCAATAAAAGCATAAACAGTAATAAGAATAATTTGATACATTGCTAAATGCATGAATTTTCCTCCTAATTGTAAGAATCAATCCGAGCGAATAAGCGGTTCAAAATGTAAAAAATAAATCGTAGACACTTCTCTTTATGCGACTGATTGTCTATTTTTTTATTTATAAACAGAACCCACGAACTGCTCGTGATCATCCTCGTAATTTTTCTATAAAGTCGATGGATGGATCGTTGGGAACCAGTTGCGCTGTCACAGTTACTCCTTTGGCAGCAATCGCTTCAAAGATTGGTTCTTCTTCTGGCAAGACTTGAATGCTTTTCGTCACTTCACGAGCTCCTTCTTTGTAACTCATGTTGCCGACATTGATCGATTTGATTGGTCCACCCGCTTCTACAAAACGCAAAACATCTCGAGGATTCTTGAAAAGTAAAAATAGTCGCTGTCTGCCATATCTGCCAGAACGAATATTTTTGGCTGCCGTTTCAACAGGAAGAACCGATAATCGCATGGTGGATGGAGCTGCCATTCTTAATGAAGATTTTTGCAATGGATCTGATGCTGCTTCATCATTGGCAACAATGATTCGTTGCGTCCCTAAACTGGTAGACCAAATACCAGCGACTTGTCCATGGATCAACCGTTCATCGATCCGGGTGTTCACAATGTTTTCTTTTCCTGCATAGGCACTGAAATCACTCAGTTCTTCTTGTTTCTCCTCTTCTATTTCTTGTTCTGCTTGATTCATACCGGCTTTGACATCAACGATGTTTTCCTTTGCCAGACAAAGCAATTCTTTGATAGTTGCTTTCGGATTGACGACTGCTTCGATGACTACAGACAATGTCATTCCTGCTAAGATCTCTACTTCTTCGACATGCAAAAAATTCTTTACTGCTACATTACATGGTGTTCCGCCTAACAAATCAGCGATAATCAACGTGGATCCGTTAAGGGCTTTCATTTTTTCATTAAGGTCATTTTCAAACTGGAGATTATCCCCGTCTGGTCGTAAAGAAACGGTATGAACATTCTCTTGTTGACCGACGATCATTTCTAGACTGCCTTTGACCCCTTCTGCCATGCCGCCATGACTGATCAATACAATGTTTTCCAATACTTTCCCTCCTACTCAGCAGGTCGCCCTACTTAACATGTTATGCTCCCTGTAAGCATACTATATCACATGCCAAGTTATTCGTAAACCTAATATCTTAATATATTGAATTTTATTTTTAAACCGCTTTCAATGGTAATTAAAGAGTAATTCCGCTTATAATTGAGTGGCAAGAAAAGATTTAACATGTTATGCTTAATCTACTAGTAAAATTGGAATGGAGGGAAACCGCTGTGCTCCCAAAATATGAGCAAATCAAACAAGACCTATTACAAGAAATCAAAAATCATACATTTATTCCCGGTGATAAATTTTATTCTGAGGCTGACATCAAGCGTATGTACTCTGTAAGTTCGATCACTGCGGTCAAAGCGTTAAATGAATTGACCACCGCTGGCTATCTTTATCGGATCCAAGGAAAAGGAACCTTTGTCTCTAAAGCAAAGGTATCCCAAAATGTGAAATTCTCCGATATTGAACTGCATTCCATCGATCAGGAGAAAGTGAAAGTATTGTCTGTAGAGGAAGACAATCAGCCTGAGATCCTTAAGGAACTAGGTCTAGCTGCAAGTGCATCCTATTATCGAATCAAACGGGTTCGTTTTTTTGGTGACATTCCCTTTTTGGTGCACATCACGCATTTACCTAAAAAACTAATGAAAGAACCGGTGGCTAAAGACCTCACAGTATATGCCAGTGTCTATGAACGTGTACGCAAAGACTTTGCGATTGATCTTTTCTCCCTTGCTTCGGTTGAAACGAATGAAATTGTCTTTCCTGATGATTCTGAGTTATTGAACTTGTTGCAGTTAAGTTTCCGTGAACCAGCAGTCAAACAAGTCAAACACTCGTATTTAGCGGACGGCAGTATCGCAGAGTATATTGTTAGCTACAAGCACTGGAAATATTTCAAAACAAAAATAGAAGTAGAGCCCGAGTAATCTGCTGGACTCTACTTCTATTTTTAGTCAACTAGTGGTTGCTCACAAAAGATGAGCTCATTAATTTCTATCCCTTCCGTTTCAAAAATCACGATCTCATTTGTGCCTTTCTTCAAAAACTCTTTCGGACAATACAAGGAATGAATCGGTCCTCTTTGCCAGTAACGACCTAAGTTGATACCGTTGACGATGACCACCCCTTTGCCATAGCTGCGGCAATCGATAAATGTATCCGCAAGTTCAGTCAACGTGAATTCAGCTTGATAAAAAGAAGGCTGGGCCGGATTTTTACCGGCAGTATAATCGATATTTTTGAGTTGATCTGCTGACAATGTCAATGCATATTGCCGATAGCCTTGATGAAAATGGATGTCTTGCATGATTCCCCCACGAATGCCTTTCACTTGTGTCGGCCCATTCAATTTAAAGCCATAGTTCACTCGACCTAAGTTCTCTACTAAAACATCTACTTCAATTGATTCTTTCTCTGGCGTACCCTTGATCATCACTTCTTCCCCAAGGTTTTCTTGATATTGAATTGTCTGCAGGTTACCGTCTGCAAAAAGATGCAATCGATCACTGGCCTCCACAACTTTGAGCTTATTTTCGTGATGATAATTTTTTAAGTTTACTGAATAAAGCATATACCCATAACCAGATCCTGCTTCTTCCATCGTTATTGGATACATCGTTTCTTGGGCCGTCATCATCTGGTCTTTTACCGCCAACAGTGAGACGCTGTTTTGCACAGGGAATGTTCCTAAAGAACCAAATGTTTTCCTGCGGGGCTCGGCTTGCCACACTTCAGGACATACTTCTTTAATGGCTCTTTGTACATGGAAGTATTTCTCAGTCGGCTCGCCAGCTTCCGTCAATAACGCATCGTAGTCATAGCTAGTCACTTGTGGCAAATCCAACACACCACGAGCAGAACAACCATTATAAAAACCAAAATTGGTTCCGCCATGGAACATATAGAGATTCAATGAACCTAAGGCTAGCATATCCTTGACTTCATTAGCTAAATCTTGGCCATCACGCTTGATAATCGGTTCTCCCCAACGATTGAACCAACCGTCCCAGTATTCCATGCACATAATCGGCCACTTTTTGTCGTGTTTTGCCATAAATGCCTTCATCACTGCAGCGTTCTCTTTGGAATGACTCCCGAAATTTCCTGTTACGAAAACATCCTCTTCAATCAGTGTGCCCGCATCCAGCACTTCTTCCCAAGCACCATCTGACGTAAATAACGGAACATCGATGCCAAATTCTTCCATCACCTGTTTCGTTTGCCGCAAATACTCTTTTTCCATGCCATAAGAACCATATTCATTTTCGACTTGCATCATGATGACTGGTCCGCCATGTGTCACTTGCAAAGGAACTAATTTTGGTAAAAGCACACTGAAATAAGAACGGACTTTTGCCATAAATCGTGGATCAGTTGAACGCAATCGCACGTGCTCTTTCAGCAACCAAGCAGGTAGCCCGCCGAATTCCCATTCCGCACAAATATAGACAGATGGCCGCAAAATGACCATCAAGCCAAGTTCTTGCGCCAATGACACAAAAGCGACGATGTCTTTCATCCCCTCAAAGTCATAGATGCCTTCCACTGGCTCATGCAGATTCCAAGGAATATAAGTCTCTACGGTATTCGCACCCAGTGCTTTCAAATTGTATAAACTATCTTCCCATTGTGCCGGTGTCATGCGAAAATAATGGATCGCGCCACTAATCAATTTAGTTGGTTTTCCATCTACCAAAAATTCTTCTTTTATCTCAAACGTTTGCATGTCTTCTACTTCCTTAATATATCAAAAATGAGGCTTATCATACTTCTAATACACACTAACTACGACTTACTAAAAAATTATCCAATTTTCTTATTTGCCATTCTAACAAATGGCAAATAAATTAACGTGGCTAAAAATAAATTAATAATTGATAAAATAATTGATCTCCAATCAAATCCTGTCGAAAAGAATCCATATAAGACCGGTGGCATTACCCAAGTTACATTTTGTGTTACTGGAGAAACCCAACCTAAATCTGTTACTAAATAAGCCACACTAGACATTACAGCAGGACATAACAAAAATGGAATAAATAAAATAGGATTTAATACAGTAGGTAATCCATACATTACTGGTTCACCAATATTAAACAAAACAGGCATAATTCCAAGTTTTGCAACTTCTTTATAATGACTATTTTTTGATACCCAAAAAATCGCAATTAATAAACCTAAAGTTGCATACCAGACAAACGATCCGTATGATACGCTTGTCCAAACATAAGGAATAGTTTCATTGTTTTGATAAGCTTCTAAATTAGCTAATAGAGCCACTCCAAATACACCTTCCATAATAGGCGCCATAACATTTCCACCATGAATACCGAAAAACCAGAAAAATTGTGTTAAGACTGCCACTAATACCACTGCAAGAAAACTTTGAGATAAGCCTAACATCGGTGTTTGTAATACTTTGTATATCCAATCTATAATTAATAAATCCGTAATTTTAGTGAATGAAAAAGTAAAAATAGCTACTATATACAATGAAACTAGAGCTGGAATTATTGATAAAAATGGTTTAGCAATAGCTGGAGGAACTGTATCAGGTAACTTAATTGTCCAATTTTTATTCATGAGTTTACAAAAAATAATTGAAGATAAAAAACCTATGATTATTGCAGTAAAATAACCATTTGAATTAATTTGAGTACCAGGCAACAATCCTGATATAGTCACATTTAAACTGCTACCTGTAACTTTTATTCCCTCAACCCCAGTAAATAGTGTTGTTAAGTCAATATTATTATTATTCGATAAATTGTAAGTTGAAGTCATAGAATTACCTATGGAAATAATAAATGAAGACAGTGCGACTAGTCCTGAAGACAAAGTATCTGTTTTATATATTTTGGCAATATTTACTCCTAAACAATAAATAAAAAGCAAAGCTACTATCGAAATGCTACCTTTAAAAACCAAGTTATTAATATCCACCCACCATTGGAAGAACGACGTAATCTTTTGTAAATTAAACTGATCAGGAATATCAACCAAAAAAGCATTGATTAACAACGCAATTGAACCTGTCATTACTATAGGCATTGTCCCTATAAATGAATCTCTTAAAGCTACCAAAAATCGTTGATTCCCAATCTTAGTAGCTATAGGTAAAACTTTATTCTGAATTGTATTCATTATTTTATCAATCATCACATTCACTCCTTCAAAAAGAAAATAATTAGAAAGCGCTATCCAGTTATAGTATATAAATTTTTTTGACCATTTGAACATGATAATTTATACTTAAAACATGGTATTTTCTTCATAATTAGTTCTATAGAGGAGGATAATAATGGAGGATTTTTGGTATCATAATAAGTCAGTTTCTGCTCCAATTTCCCTTTCCCAATGCGGATATGAATCTTATCATCCCAATTCTTCTATTCGTAATTATATAGTTCAACAAAAATGGATATTTCATTATGTTTTATCTGGTAAGGGATTCTTAGAAGTAGAAACTCAACATTTTGAACTTAAAGAACACGATATTTTCTTTTTTTTTCAAGGTCAAAAAGTGAAGTATTATACAGATAAAAAGGAACCTTGGACACTGATTTGGTTAGGTATACAAGGTGATAAGACTTCTGAATTTTTGAAAGAAACAACTTTACTAAATACTCATACAGTTAGCTTGACTAAGAATATGAATAAAAAAATAAAAAACATACTATTGAAAATAGTATGTGAAAATAGAGAACTAATTGATGAACCGGAAACTTTAAAAGAATTAAGAAATATAGCAAGTATATATGATTTTTTATATCATATTAAAAAAACTTTTTTAGCACCTTCTTTAATCACAAATAAACCAACTCAAGTTAACATTATTGACTATATTAATAACCATTATATGAACGATATTTCTCCTAAAAAAATAGCTCAATATTTTAAC
>ERZ776912.45-NODE-45-length-20624-cov-3.589285_pt1 | contig 20624 bp, 18 predicted proteins | sample MGYA00514200_ERZ776912 | MGnify/ENA primary metagenome ERZ776912 (study PRJEB29299, sample SAMN09788491) | Acinetobacter baumannii | host: Murine | place: USA:Boston | collected 2018 | study: EMG produced TPA metagenomics assembly of the WGS of Acinetobacter... | reverse complement strand
AGTGACTTATGTGGAGCCAAAATAATCATCCTTCAGTCGATCAAGCGTCTAGACGAAAAAGAACGATAGGTTTCATACTTGCATTCGGAGTTGTTTTTAGCCTCTTTTTCGTCTTACATACCCGCTATACGATCCATCCGGTCTCTGGCAGCTCGATGGAGCCGACGATTCAAGATGGGCAATACGTATTGATCGAAAGAAATCAGAAATTCCAACGGTATGCCACCATTGCTTTCTCAGCCACCGAGGAAGAGGGCATGTTTATCAAGCGCATCATCGGTGTCCCGGGTGATAAAATGACCATCCGGGGAAACATATTGATTCTTAGTTTGGAGACGAAGTCCAAATTTGATTCAACCGTGCAGGTGAAATTAAGTGATCAAGTGGCAGAGCAATTAAAAGAGAAAAATGAAATTCCAGCAGGCTATTATTTTACATTAGGGGATCATATGGACGTGTCGAATGATAGCAGAAATTTTGGATTGATAAAAAAAACGCAAGTAGAAGGAGTTCTAAAAGGGATCCTTCCACAAAGTATAAAAGGAGGTCGTCCTATGTTTGTGCTGAATGTTCTGGCAGTTGCGCTAGTTGTCATCAGTTTTGTCATTTTGATGATTCGATTGATTGCGCATTATCGTCTTGAACAAGTGAAGAATCTTGAACAATATCCCGCTGATTTTCGTCGGAAACTAAGCATCTTGAAACAGGAAGAGACGCGAAAAAATACCTTCTTTCTTTTGATTATTAGCGGATTGCTGGGACTTGCGTTGTGCTTGATGATGGTTTCCGTATTTCAAACGGGCAATCAGTTAGACCTTGCTCAGCACCAAGCAGCTCAAGTCGAAAAAGAAGTACAAAAACTCAAGAGTCAGCAAAATGAATTACTCTCAAAAGTAACGGTTCGTTCTTATCCTGATGAGGGGATCGGACTGAAAGAAACAGACTGGACAAAGTTAGTGGACAAAGAAAAACAAAAAGAAGCACAACCGAAGATTGAAACAGAGTTGACACAAAAATTAGCTCCGTACTTCGGCTTAGTACAAGCAATGATTTCTGTGGATGTTCCTTCACAAACGTTGACACTTTCATTATTAGGCGATACAGAAAATGAAGAAAACAAAGAAAAAATCAAAGAAAACGTAGAAGTACTTATAGCAGAAGCGAAGGATATTCCTAAACTGACACAAATAACCATTGAAATCGTTATGACAGTCAATCAGAAGCAGGAGACGATTTATGAAGGGACCTTTTTGAGAGAAAAAGACCAAGAGGATTTTTCTCTCTTAGAAACGAGTAAAGAGAAAGGATAAGGAGAATTATGGCTAAAAATAAAGATGGATGGTTTTTCAAAAAGAAGCTAATTGATGAAATCAATAGTGTACCAGATGAGATGATCTATGGAGATGAATCGGTCAAAGCTAAGGAAAAAGATTCTTTTGTTTTAGAAGCTAACAAGAATCCTGAGAAACCCAACGAATCGCAAAGTACGGAACCTGTAAAAGAAATGATGGAAGAAGTTGACAAACAGACGCTAGAAGGAGAAAAAAGAACGGAGGAAATGAAAGAAGTAAAAGAGGAGGGCTTGAAAGAAAGCGTGGAAGCTACAGATATAAGTACAAGGGATAATTTGGGCCAAGTTGATTCATTGCTTAGCACGAATCAAAAACTAGAAAGGCAAGTCACCGAGTTGATGCTAGCGGTCCAACGATCAGAGAAAGAGAAACAAACACTACGAGAAGAAAAAGAAGCAATTATCCTTAAACTGCAAGAAGTAGAGAATGCCTACGAACAGCAAGTGAAAAAGAATGATACATTGTTGAAACAACCACTAGAAAAGATTACAGAGCTCACGGAGCAAAATGAGCAATTGAAAAAAGATGTGCAGTACGCACAACAAGAAATCGGGGAAGTGTTGCTGACGGCCAAAAAACAAGCAAGCCGCATTCTAGAAGAAGCACAAATGGAAGCTGATCATTTGATCCGGACAGCTAATCTTGAATTGGAAAGTATCAGCAATAAAGCACACAAGATCTCAATTGAAGTAGAGGAATCGAAGGATACTGTTACCTCATTGTACATGGAGCTGCAAAACAAAGTAAGACAGCTACAGCAAGAAATCGGACGTTAGAAGGGCTTTGAGGCTAAATCTTATCAGGATCGATCAGAAGATCCACTATAGGAAAAACAGAAGAAAAACAGAGGAGAGTCGAAGCAAAGCCGGTCTGTTGCATAAAGTTTTAGGAAACAGGAAACGATAACATACAGCAAGAGCAACAAAATATAACAGGGGACGAGGAATAGAGTCAGCCATGACTTTGTTTCGGGAACAGGCGAATGGGGAACGTCTCCCCTCAAATTAATGGAGGAAATGAAATGCTGAGTCAAACATTTAAGATTAATACGATGGAGGATTACCTTGCGTATTTCGTCAATAAAGTCAATGAGCCAATATTTTCCACTAGTTTGCCGATCGTCAAAGAACGTATCTTGGAAATCTGCAGAGAACTAGAAGAAGAAATTGACGGTATCAACAAAGAAAATTTTTTTCAGCGCTGGGCGACCATCAATAGCCTGGAATCTCAAATATGGATTTTGCTAGAATTGAGCGAAGTGACAGCCAAGAAAGGAAAGACTGTCTTTACGGAAGAAGAAGTCGTCATTACAGCTAAAGAGGATTGTCGAAGCTATTTCAAAGAAAAATGTGGGATGACACTTTTAGATGAGACGCCTCATTCATTGCATTTCTCTATTGATTGATAAGAAGTGCAAAGGAAGTCAGCTGCTTGAGAAGCATCGCTTGAACACGTGAAGTGACCGTAACGATTATTCGGCCGATTAAGAAAAGATCACAATATAGTAAGCTCTGTTTGGATGGAAGCATCGAAACAGGTAGGAAGTCGTCATTCAACTTAACAACAGGTCAAAAAATTCGTTTGTCTTGTGAGAAATCAGCAGACTTAGAATTTTTTGCAGCCTTTATATTATGGTGTATGAGCGGTTTTAGTGAACTTCAAAAAAGCAGTACAAAACTTTTGTCCCCCAACAAGAAAAGTTTTTGCTGTTTTTTTATTTTAAAAAGCAAAGCATATAAATTGTATTGCATAAAACAAGATGATATATTGTTTAACTTATCAATAATAAGGAGGCTTTATTGTGCTAGATTCTTTTTTTAGAGGACAGGATCGGTTAGTGCAAAATTTTTTCGTATTCTATTATCGTTCGTATCAGGACACTTACACATATAAAGAGTTGGTTGATGAATTGAATATTTCTTACCCTGTCTTGAATAATGTTTTGGAACAGGTGGAAGATATTCAAAGGGAATATCCGGAATTTATGATCAAGCGGGACAACAAAGAAATCCAAGTAGTTTTTTCGGAAAGGTTTCTGCTAAATAAAATTCGGGTCAACTTAACCAAAGCTACGTTACTTTATACTATTTGGGATGCGATTTTTTATCAAAAATTCAAGTCACTAGAAGCCTTTAGTCAGAGTCAGTATGTCAGTGGTCGTACCGTGCAACGTCAGATTGGTACTTTTGCCCCGATTCTAGATCAGTATAAGTTGGAACTTAATCTAAAAAAGAGTGAATATCTTGTGGGTGAAGAATATCGAATTCGCTATTTCTTCCATAGTTTTTACTGGCATGTGTATGATGAGATCGAAAGCAACCGCCCCCCGATTGTTGAAAAAAGCGTCACTGAAGTCTATCAAAAGTTAACCAACTATTTCCCATTTCTGAGACATGCAGCGAAAGAACGTTTTATTAATCTTTTAGCTGTTTGTGTGACTAGAATCAAGCAAGGCTATGAGATACAAGAAATACCGGAAAGTGTCAGAAAATTTTATAATCCCTTTATGGACAAGGGGACCTTTGACAATGAGATTTTACTTCCTTTTTTTGAAATGAATTTGATCTTTCCAAAAGACTTGCCAGATGAAGAACTGATCTACCTCTATTACATGTTCACAGTTGGCCAAAGCTATTCGCAAGAATCATTGCAGCGGCTACGCCTACAATCACCGATGTATATGAATGATTATCGGAAATTGATTGAAGATTGGATTTCATTGATCGAACAACAAATCCACTTTTCCTTTGGCCAGAATGAACGTAAGCTGCTTTTTATCAATGCTACTTATATTTTTTCTTTCTTATTAACGTTTGGTTTGGGAAATAAAATCGATTCGTTTGGAGATTACATTACGTTGTCAGAAATCGAAAGACAGTATCATTATTGGTTTACGGTATTGGAAAAAATTTCTTGCGACTTAGAGTCAGAAAATAAAGTCTGGTACGAAACGTTAAATTCTAATTCCTTCAAATACTATGCTTCTCAGATTTTGTATTACATTCTCTCCGATTACGATGCACCTGTCAGAGTGGCTGTTGAGTCAAAAAGCCGTGGGATAGAAGAAGAAATCCAAAAACAAAAGTTGGTACGGATGAGTCCACGACCAATCAATATCGTAGGCATCAGAGAAAATCCGGATGTGATCATTTCTGATTACGCTATTGATCTGTCCAAGTATTTTGTAAAAGAGATCCCGTATCTTTTTCAGTGGGGAGAAAAACAGTACTTGCCGGATTGGATTCGCGTGATCACATTTATCGATAAAATCAGAGATGAAAAGTATTATCGTTTATTAGAAGAGAACTAGCTTATTGCTGCACTACAAAAATTCGTAGAATAGCGTTAGCTAGCAGAAAACAAGGTGATCAAATTATAGTACAAGGAAAGATTCATTTTTGAGAAACTGCAGCAAAGATAGAACGATTAAGTCATCCGAGCCGGAATCGTGGACAGAGTCTAAAATATCGGTTACAGGCTTACTGAGTGGCTCGCGCTATCAACAAAAGTGGATCTTTCTTTTTTATTTTTAACCTTAGACTAGATAAGCATCATTTCCATTGTTTCGCGCGGGAATGTGCTATACTAGATGCTTGTAATCGCACCAAGAACCGGTGCTTGAAAGAAGGAGCATAAGAAATGAAAAATTTAAAAGTTCAAGACCTGATTGCTGTCGGGATATATACAGCTATTTATTTTTTATTGATGAGTTTTTGTCTGCTGATTTTACGGTTTGTTATTCCAGGATTTCATAATTTATTCATTCCAGCCGTTACAGCACTTTTTTCTGGGGTCATTTATCTATTGATGTTGAATAAAGTACCAAAGTTTGGCGCGATCACCATCATGGGCAGTGTGGTAGGTCTCTTTTTTTTGATTTCAGGTCACTTTCCGCTAGCCTTTATGCCGAATATTTTATGTGCAGTACTGGCAGATACGATTCAGTATAAAAGCAAGTGGAAAGGAAGTCTCAAGACAACTATTAGTTATACCGTATTTAGCTTTGGTTTAATGGGTCCCATCTTGCCATTGTGGTTCATGAAAAATGCGTATATTGATTCGCTAGTTGCTCGTGGAAAAGACCAAAGCTATATTGCAGGGGTCTTTGCTCATACTTCCACAGCGATGCTGGTGATTTGCGGGCTCGCTGTACTGGTTGCTTCGATTGTCGGGATAGGCCTCGGTGCTCGACTATATCAAAAACATTTCCAACCAACGTTGCATCAAACAAACGGGTGATCGATGTGACTAGGCTTTCACTTGACCCCAGATGCAAATTATTTGTGACATTCTTTGCAAGTGTCACATTGATGATTTCATTGACGTGGACAAAAGAGTTGATTGTGATCAGCTTTTTGTTTATCTTGTTTCTACTTAGCGGTTTCTGGCGAAAGGGATTGTTGTTTTTCGGGCTGTTTCTATTATTATCTTTGGTAGAAGGTTTTTTTGCAGGGCAAAACAATTCAATAGTAACCACCCTGCTGGATTTCTTTTCCGTAGGGTATCGCCGATTGTTACCGACGATCATGGCAGCCGTATTTGCGATGAGTGGGACGAAAATCAGTGAATGGTTAGCTGCTTTGCAAAAAATCCGCATTCCTTCGTTTTTGCTGGTACCGCTGGCCGTACTGTTTCGATTTTTTCCAACATTGTTGCAAGATGTCAAAAGTATTCGCCAAGCGATGCGCTTTCGGGGAATTGCTTTGAACGGCTGGTCCTATGTAAGACATCCTCTACAGACGGTGGAGTATTTTTTGATTCCTTTATTGATGTCTGCAGAAAATACTGCCACAGAATTGTCAGCGACCGCGTTAGTAAGAGGCCTGTCGGCTAAAAATCCTCATACCTCGGTTTATACACTGCGGTTGAAACTTGCTGATTATGTAGTATTTGGTACTGTGTTACTACTTATTTTTTTGTTTGTAAGGATGTGAAGGAATGATCACCATCGAAAAACTATCTCTTAAACGGAGCACCCAGCAGGTATTGAAAGATGTCTCTTGTCAGATTTTTGCTGGTGAAGTCGTCGTGTTATGCGGCCAAAGCGGTAGCGGTAAGTCAACCTTGCTGAATGTTCTCAATGGTTTGATTCCTGAACTATATCCAGCAGAAATGACGGGGGTTGTTCAAGTGGCAGGGGATTCTTTGCCGACGGAAGACTTTCCCGCCTACGCCAGAAAAATCGGTGTCGTTTTTCAAAATCCCAAAACACAATTTTTTACAACAGATGTTTATTCTGAACTGGCGTTTACAATGGAAAATGCAGGAGTAGAGCCAGTAGAAATACGAAAACGGATCAAAGAAGTGGCAGAACAATTTTCTTTGTCAGAATTGTTGGATGCAAGTGTTTTCGAACTGTCTGGTGGCGAGAAGCAGCGAGTAGCAATCGCTTGTGCAACGATGCTTTCTCATGATCTCTTTTTGTTCGATGAACCTTCCAGTAATCTTGATGAAGAAGCACTACAAAAAATTGCCGCAGCGATCCGTCTTTTGAAAGAGCAAGGGAAGACGATCGTCATTGCAGAGCACCGATTGTCCTACTTGACGGGGATTGCGGATCGTTACTTATTACTAGCAGAAGGGCGCTTGGTCACAGAGTATACCAGTGAAGCATTGCTTTCTCATACCCCGCAACAGATTCACAATCTCGGATTAAGGCGGATCAACGAGCCGCAGTTCGAGTTGGCAATCAACGAAACAGAGGGAGCGAGTTTCTCAGCTGATCTGATTGCGACGAATCTCAAAGTCACTTATCGACGCCAACAGCAACCAGCTCTTGATATTGCGAAACTTGTTGTGCCTACGCGACAAGTCGTGGGTTTGATTGGCCCGAACGGTGCTGGCAAATCGACATTGTTTCAAGTGTTCGCTGGCTTAAAAAAATGTTCAGCAGCTCAATTTTGGCTGCATGGTCAACCAATCAATCAAAAACAGTTATTGCGAGAAAGTTTTCTGGTTATGCAAGATGTGAACCTGCAGCTTTTTTTTGAATCTGTCGAAAAAGAATTGTTGGCAAAAGCTGCCAGACCGGAACGTTTTGAACAAGTCGTGACTTTGTTGGAACTAGAGCATTTACTGCGAAGACATCCACAATCTTTGTCCGGTGGCGAAAAGCAGCGAGTCGCGATCGGCAGTGCATTGCTTTCAGGTAAACGCTTGTTGTTTTTCGATGAACCGACTAGCGGATTAGACCTGAAACAAATGGAAGAGGTCGGAAATCTGCTGCAGGAAGTTGCCAAAGAAGTCGATCTGTTAGCCGTGATCAGTCATGATAAAGAGTTTTTGGATGAAACCTGCCCTTACGTGATCCAACTCGAACAGGGAAAGTTAGTTGATACCTATCAGTTAGCGACAAATGGGGGATAAAAGAAAAGCGGAGTGAGCATTGGTTCACTCCGTTTTTGTCTGAACATGAAAAAATCTTCATGATTTTTTTCTTTCAATCCGTTAGGAAGTTTTTACAAAATCCGTTATGATAGAAGCAAAAATAGGAGGAGAGCAGATGGCCTTGAGAATCTTGATAGTGGAAGACGAAGAAAGTTTAGCCAGTTTTATCCAGACTGAGTTGACTTTTGAGGGGTACGACACGGTATGGGCCAAAGATGGCCAAGAGGCATTGACCTTGTTCAATCAGCAAACTGATCTGTTTGATCTGATTTTGTTGGATTGGATGCTGCCAATCTATGATGGCATCACGGTGGCGCGGCGAATTCGCAAAGAAAGCGATATTCCGATTTTGATGATGACAGCCAGAAATCAAACTGCCGATGTCGTGACTGGTCTTGACGTTGGCCTAGATGATTATTTAACGAAGCCCTTTGAAATCGAAGAACTGTTTGCCCGGATTCGCGTGATTGAGCGACGGTTGCAGCGGGAAGCCCAACAGCAAAAGAACCAACAAAATCAGTTGGTGGCAGGCGAGTTGATGATGGATATCGCCAAACACTTGGTCCAGGTTGCCGGAGAGACCATTGAATTGACTCCTAAAGAGTTTGGAATCTTATATGAGTTGATGAAAGAACCAGAAGTAGTCAAAACCAGAGATGAGCTATTGAATGAGATTTGGGGGTATGAATACGATGGTCAAACAAATGTGGTAGATGTTTATATTCGCACCCTTCGCAACAAGCTGGATGTCTGCGGTAAAGGGAAAATGATCGCAACTGTTCGGGGACTAGGCTATGTGTTGAGGACCGCCCATGAAGAATAAGTTCGTCAACCCACGCAGAAAAACTGCCCAGTTTCAATTAACGAGCCGCTTTTCTTTGATTCTATTTGGTCTGTTGATTCTCTTCAATGTATTGTTTATCTTGTTATCCGTAGGGTATTTGTTTGAACATATCGAAAATCGTGCGAGCAATATTCTTGAGGCTATCGAAAACGGGGAGGCTTCAGGGGATGACTGGAATGATCTAGTCAATGCCTATGTTTCGGCAGATGAAGAAGATGCCTTGCAAGTGATCTTAGCTGATGGCAGTGTCATTTTATCAGAAGATGCAGCAGAGATTTTTGCCGAGATCAATCAAGGACGGATCATCCCATTTTTGGAGGGCATCGTCTTTACAGATGATGGTATCTATTATACGAAAACCCAAGAAATCGATAGGGATCAGGTGAAGATCGCCATCAATGGTGAGGACAGTGTGGAATTAGCCTATGGTCTCTTTATGATCAGCAGTTTCTTGAACCTGATCGCTGTAGTCGTTGGCAGTATATTGATTTATTGGAGCGTTGGGAAATGGAGCCGGAAATTAACAGGGATGGCGCAAGAAATTGCTGAAATCGAACAAAGCCAAAAAGGCGAATTGACGATTGTTGAAGAACCAATCGAGATTCGTTCTGTGGTGTTGGCTTTCAATAAACTACTGAAAGAACAGCGTGAGACGATCGCGCGAGAAAAACGGTTTGTTGCCGATGCTTCTCATGAGCTGCGGACACCTTTAGCCGCGATTCGCGGACATGTCCAATTGATCCAGCGGCGTGGAACCAAACACCCAGAAGTCATTCCTTCTTCACTGGCCTTTATCGATAAAGAATCGAAGCGTTTGGAAACATTGAGTAATCAACTGCTGGATTTGGAAAAAAACCAAACCCAAGAAATAAGCCTCGTTGATGTCTCGCAGATCGTGCGAGAAGAATGTGAAAAACAAGCAACGATCGTTCCGCAATCGATTGAATATTTTGTGGAAAACCAGTGTAGGAAGCAAGGGCACAAACGTGACTTCCAACAGATCATCCAAAATCTTTTAGAAAATGCAGCGAAGTATTCACCAGCAGATCAGCCCATTCATGTGAGACTGACACAAGATCAAACGCACTTGTCTCTAACCGTTGCCGACTTTGGTATTGGGATCCCCAATGATAAGAAAGCGTTGATTTTTGAGCGTTTCTATCGAGTGGAAGATTCTCGTTCCAGTCAAATTTCCGGTTCAGGAATCGGATTATCACTGGTAAAGCAGCTGGCCAACAAGTATCATGCTGAAATTACCGTCACGGATAATCAGCCGCAAGGTAGTGTCTTTAAAATTGATTTCCCAAGTGAAAGAGAAAGATGAAGATTTTTTTAGATTTTCTTCAAGCATTTTTGATTCTTTTTTCTGAAGGACTTGTTATTCTAAATATATAGAAAAAAGGAATAGACAATTAATTGGAGGAATGAAACATGAAAAAAACAACAATTTTGTTCGGAATCGCTGCCCTAGGATTATTGGCAGGATGTACACAAAATAACACTGGAAATTCTGAACCTGCACAAAACAGCAGTTCAAGCTCAGCAGTCGCATCATCAAGTGAAACAACTTCTTCGCAAGCTGTGGACAGATCTTCAAGCAGTGCAGCCATCGCAAATGGCGGTTTGCCTACAGTGACAGTAGAAGAAGCCATCCAAGTGTTCCAAAACAAATATCCAGATGCAGCAATCACATCGCTTGACTTGGATACTTCTTTTGGTAAGTACTTCTATCAAGTTGAAGGCGTAGACGACACGAATGAATTTGAACTAAAGATCGATGCAGAAACAAAAGAAACTTCTGAAGAAAGAACCGAAAAACTAGATGCGGACGAACAAAACGGCGTCAAAAAAGAAGCCGATCAATTGGATCTGACCAACTTGCTTTCATTGAAAGAGATTTCCGATAGTGCTGTGAAAGAAGCTGGCGGTGGACAAGCAACAGATTGGGATCTTGATAAAGAAATGAATGTGACTTATTGGGAAGTCAAAGTTGAAGACGGCAACAAAAAAACAAATGTTAAAATCAATGCGCAAACAGGAGAAATTTTAGAAACTGAACAAGACGACTAGCAAAAGCGATAAGCAATAAAAAAAGCAAGGCAGCGAATAATGAAACTTACGCCAGTAAGCGTTCTTTCGCTGTCTTGCTTTTTATTGATTTGGCTTTACTTCTGTGAGAGGTTTGACTCGTCCGCCTATTTTTGCTGCAAAGGCTTCCGACTGCTTCCGATCTTCAAAAATCCACAACTTGTCCGGTATTTTTTCACGAGTGCGACGACCATCTTTGCCAATGTAACCATGCAAGACTTTAACAACATACATTGTCATCATCCTCCCATAAAAATTACCTTTGATTATACAAAAAAGTGCTCTAAATGCAATTAATCTGTCTCGAGATTAATTTTTCGAGGCAGCCGATAATGTCGCATAATCTGAAAATACTTGATGGATCTCAGGAAAGCTGCGCTTCAAATGGACTAGGCGATAGGTCTCTTTACTCAAAAAACAATGTTTGGAAGCGCCAGTTGTGACTAACTGATTGTTGTCAGTTCTATAAATTTCATAACGAAAATCAAGTCGAGTACCGGTGTAATGATCGACGAGCACATCGATGCGTACTTGATCCTCATAACGGATCATTTCCTTGTATTGTGCATTGACTTCAAGAACGGGAACAATCAAACCCGCTTCTTCGATTTTATGGTATGGCAATTGTAAAAAGGCGAGCATATCTACTCGTGCTTCTTCGAACCAACGGATGTAATTTGCATGGTGAATGATTGCCATCTGATCAGTTTCATAGTAATGAGGTTGGCGGATATAGCCGGAATATAAGGACATCAGGGTTGCTCCTTTTCATAACTGTTTTCATCAGCATAATACAAAACAAGAGAAATGCAAAGTGCCTTCTCTTGTTTCGGGACTATTTAAATTCAGCAAACAGTTGATCAATCGCTTGATAATCGGTTGCGGATAAATGGATATCCAATGCTTGCGCGTTGTCAGCAACTTGATTGGCTTGTTTTGCACCTGGAATAACTGCTGCAACTGCAGGATTTTTCATGTACCAAGCCAACACAAGTTGAGGAATCGTTGCATCATAAGAGGCAGCGATTGGTCGCAATTGGTCGACAGCCGACACGATTTTTTTAAAGCGATCACCTTGAAAGTCCGGCTTTTTACTACGGATATCGTCGCTTGAAAAGGTCGTTTCTTGTGTGTACTTTCCAGTCAACAACCCGGATGCTAGTGGAAAGTACGGAACAAAACTGATTGAATGTTCAGCTAAATAAGGGAAAAGTTCTGATTCAGCTTGGCGATGGATCAAACTGTACTCATCTTCCACAACATCGACGTACCCTTCGGCATTGGCTTCTTTTAATTGTTCAAGTGTGAAGTTGGAGACACCGATCGCACGGATTTTGCCAGCTTCTTTCAGTTGATGCAATGCGCGTATCGCTTCTTCTTTAGGGGTGGTTTCATCTGGAAAATGAATATAAAATATGTCCAGATAGTTGGTTTTTAAGCGTGTTAAAGCTTCTTCAACGGCTTGGGTCAGGAATTCCGGCGAATTATCTTTTTTGTTTGGTTCTTCTGGTCGATGAGCTGCTTTAGTGGCAATGATGACTTGATTGCGATCGAACGCTTCTTCTTGCAAGACATCACCGATCAGTTCTTCTGATCGACCTTCACCGTAAATATAGGCAGTATCAATCAAATTGATCCCATTGCGCAGCGCCGTCCGCACAATTTCCTTGCCTTCTTCTTCATCTAAATTTGGAAATAAATTGTGGCCACCGATGGCATTTGCACCTAAGCCAAGGGAGCGTACATAGACTTGTGATTTGCCGATTTGAACATCTGTCATAAAGCAATTCCTCCTTCTAATCTCTTCTTTTAGTGTAAAGGAAAAACTTGAAAAACGATATTCATAAGTATTGAAAAAGCCTATGAAACAGCTTGACATTTCCAAAGGATTCTTGTAGTTTATAGATAATATCAAAAATCTGTGAAAGATCGAGTACGTCATTTTGGACCTTCAAAGAGAAAACTGCCATGGCTGCAAGCAGTTTAGGACAAATGTCGGAAAGACAATCTGGAGATGAACAGAAGAAAAGCTGTTCCGTGAACGAGCGTTAATCGAAAGGAGAATGAAAGTTCTCGAATTTTAGGTGGTACCGCGTGTAATAACTCGCCCTTGTGTAGAAAACAAGGGCGAGTTTTTTGCTGTGAATCACTGCGACTGACCTGCGAAGCAGGGCAGAGCAGATGATGAACAGTAGTAGGCGACCGAAGGGAGAGTAGTCACCGCTTTTCGAATCACTGCGACTGGTCGAAGACCATGCAAGTCCTTCTTAGCGACAGCTTAGAAGCGACTGTAGGGTAACGCAGAGTAGACGAGCAGATGATGAACAGAAAATCGTTTCCCACAATGGATCAAATCAGTACAGTTGTAATGAATACATACGATCGTTTTTGATCGATCGAAGATACCCACAATAGGAGGATGAAAACAGATGAGTTATCAACGTCCAAAAGGCACCAATGATATTTTACCAGGAGAATCCGAAAAATGGCAGTTTGTTGAAGAAACAGCCCGTTTGGTTTTTCGTGATTACCAGTACAATGAAATCCGCACACCGATTTTTGAACATTTTGAAGTGATTGCTAGAAGCGTTGGCGATACAACCGACATCGTTTCAAAAGAAATGTACGATTTCTATGACAAAGGAGAGCGCCATGTGACATTGCGTCCGGAAGGCACAGCGCCGATTGCTCGTTCTTATGTTGAAAATAAACTTTTCGGACCTGAATACAACAAGCCTTACAAAGTCTTTTATATTGGACCGATGTTCCGCTATGAACGGCCGCAAAAAGGTCGCTTACGTCAATTCCATCAAATCGGTGTAGAAGCATTTGGTTCCGCAAATCCTGCGACAGATGTTGAAACGATGGCGATGGCGATGGATTTCTTTAAACAATTAGGGCTAAGTCAACTTCGATTAGTGATTAACTCTTTAGGGGATAAAGAAACGCGTAAGAACTATCGTCAAGCACTGATTGATTATTTATCGCCTCATGAAGCAGAATTAAGTGAAGATTCAAAACGTCGTCTGCATGAGAATCCACTGCGGGTTTTAGATAGTAAAGACAAACGAGATCAACAGTTCGTTGCGGATGCTCCTTCGATCTTGGACTATTTAAGTCCGGAAGCTAAAGCCCATTTTGAAACAGTCATCACGATGTTGGATGCTTTGGACATTCCTTATGAGATTGATTCAAATATGGTCCGGGGACTGGATTATTATACCCATACTATTTTTGAGATTATGAGTGAAGCGCCAAAAATGGGGGCGCAAGCTACGATCTGTGCGGGTGGACGCTATGACCATCTGGTCGAAGAATTAGGCGGCCCACAAACGCCAGGTTTCGGTTTTGCGATGGGCTTAGAACGTCTATTGATCACAATGGAAGCAGAAGAAGTCGTTATTCCAGCATTGAACGAATTAGATGCTTATGTTGTTGGTCTAGGAGAAGCAACCAATTTGGAAGCATTGAAAGTCGTTCAGGCGATCCGTAATTTTGGCTTTTCGGCAGATCGTGATTTTATGAATCGGAAAGCAAAAGCGCAGTTCAAATCGGCAGATAAGCAAGGGGCGCGTTTGGTGCTGACCCTAGGTGAAAATGAATTAGCTGAACAAGTGATCAACATCAAATCGATGGCAAGCCGGATCGAGAAACAATTTAAGTTAGCCGATCTGTATGATCATTTTGATGAAATCTATGATGAAATGACTACAATCTTAATCAAGCAAGGAGAAGAAGAATGAGCAAACGTACAGTATATTGTGGGCGCGTCTCAGAAGCCCATTTAGATCAAACCGTTACTTTAAAAGGCTGGGTCCAAAAACGTCGTGACTTAGGCGGAGTGATTTTCATTGATTTGCGGGACAGAGAAGGAATCGTGCAAGTTGTCTTTAATCCGGAAGTATCCAAAGAAGCATGGGCGATTGCAGATACTTGCCGCAGCGAGTATGTGCTAGAAGTGACAGGTCAAGTCATCAATCGGGCACCGGAAGCAATCAATCCTAAGATGAAAACCGGGCACTATGAAGTGATGGTCAGCGAGATCACTATTTTGAATACAGCCAAAACACCTGCATTTTCGATCGAAGATGATCAAATCGTAGGAGACGAAACGCGGTTGAAATATCGTTATTTGGATTTACGCCGTCCCAAAATGACTAAGAATATCATGATGCGGGCAAAAACGACACAAGTGATTCGTCATTTCTTGGATACCAATGACTTTCTAGATATCGAAACCCCTTATTTAGCGAAATCAACACCAGAAGGCGCCAGAGATTATCTCGTTCCTTCCCGGGTTTACCCTGGTCATTTTTATGCATTGCCACAATCGCCACAAATTTTCAAACAATTATTGATGGGTGCTGGATTCGATCGTTACTATCAAATCGTCCGTTGCTTCCGGGATGAAGACTTGCGGGGAGACCGTCAGCCTGAATTTACCCAAGTCGATATTGAAACAACCTTTTTGACGGCGGAAGAGATTCAAGCTTACACGGAGGAACTGTTAGTCAATGTCATGCGTGAAGTCAAAGGTCTAGAAGTAACTACGCCGTTTCCGCGAATGACTTACGATGATGCCATGGCACGTTATGGCAGCGACAAGCCAGATACTCGGTTTGACATGGAATTGATTGATTTGTCCGAAACCGTTAAAGATGTTGATTTCAAAGTTTTCCAAATGGCGCTTGAAAATGGCGGTGTGGTGAAAGCATTGAATGCGAAAGGTGCTGCGGATAAATATTCCCGAAAAGATATGGATAATTTGGGACATTACGCAGGACAGTTTGGTGCGAAAGGGTTAGCATGGGTCAAAGTAGAAGAAGATGGCTTAAAAGGACCAATCGCAAAATTCTTGACTGACGCTGCAGCATCGATCATTGCTGCTACGAATGCAGAAGTGGGCGATATCCTAATGTTTGGTGCGGATAAGTTTGAGATCGTTTCGGCGGCTTTAGGAGCAATCCGCAGCAAGTTAGGAAAAGAATTAGGCTTGATCGATGAAAGCAAGTTCAATTTCTTATGGGTAACAGATTGGCCACAATTTGAATACGATGCAGAAGCTGGCCGCTATGTCTCTGCTCACCATCCATTTACGATGCCTAAAGAAAAAGATGTACCATTGTTGGCAACTGATCCTGCAAAAGTGTATGCGGAAGCTTATGATATCGTCTTGAACGGTTACGAGCTTGGCGGTGGGTCTCTCCGGATCCATCAGCGGGATGTTCAAGAACAAATGTTTGAAACCCTTGGTTTTTCTCGCCGTGAAATGGAAGAACAATTTGGTTTCTTGCTGACGGCATTAGACTATGGGTTCCCACCACATGGCGGAATCGCACTAGGCTTGGATCGTTTAGTGATGTTGCTGGCTGGTGAAGAAAACATCCGTGAAGTGATCGCATTCCCTAAAAACGGGAAAGCTGCCGATCCAATGTCACAAGCGCCAAGTAAAGTGGCGCCGCTGCAATTGTTCGAATTGAATATTGATGTCACGACAGTTGAAGAAGACTAAGTAAAAAGAAATGAACAAGTAAAGAACAAACGAGCGAATGATGAATGAAAATAGACGATTAAGAAAATTCCATGAGAATTTGTCTATTTCTTTCATTGTTCGTTTCTTTTTTTACTATCTGAAGTATAATAAGAGCAAATCAACAAAGCGAGGCTCTTGAATGAAATGAATACCCTCTTTAAATGGCTGCCACACCCTGATTATGCCAACAAATTATCGTTTTCGATCGTCTACGCCATTTTATCGGCGATCGCAGTCAATTTTTTTTATCAACCCGGCAAAATCTATTCTAGCGGGATCACAGGGATAGCTCAAATTTTGACCACCGTTTCCACGGATTGGCTTGGATTCTATATCCCCGTCTCAGTCGCCCTATTGTTGCTGAATATTCCGCTTTTCTTTCTCGGCTGGTTCAAGATTGGTCATAAATTTACGATTTTCACAGGAATTACTGTAGTCCTAACATCTTTGTTCGTACAGATTCTTCCAGAAGAAACACTGACGACAGATCCGATGATCTGCGGGATTTTTGGGGGAGCCATCAACGGAGCCGGTATTGGTTATGCGCTAAAAAGCGGACTTTCCTCTGGCGGCCTCGATTTTGTAAGTATCGCGATCCGGAAACGTACGGGGAAAACCATCGGGTCCATCTCGATTTTTTTCAATATTGCCATCATGTTTGCTGCGGGTATCCTGTTCGGCTGGCAGTATGCGCTATATAGTGCCATTGCGATTTTTGTCAGTGGTAAAGTGACCGATGCTGTTTTTACCAAGCAAAAGAAAATGCAGGTAACGATTATTACGAGAAGTCCTGAAGAAGTCATCCATACGATCCAGAAAAGTCTGCGCCGAGGAATTACGATCATCAATGAAGCAGAAGGAGCCTACAAGCATGATAAACAGACAGTATTATTGACTGTCGTTACACGCTTCGAGTTGCCGATGTTACGTTCTGCCATGAAAGAAGCAGATCCCAAGGCATTTGTCAGTATTGCTGAAAATGTACAAATATTGGGTCGTTTTTATGAAGAAGAATTATAGGAGAGCTTGGATCAAAGCGTTTCGTGATGAGATGCTTTTTTCTTTTTGTAAAAATTAATTTTTTTAGAAAATAGAGTATTCTTGCTAGCTTTCTTGTTGCTTTATCTGGTAAATTATGAAGAAATGGGTCATTATTTTTTAATGGTTCCACATTGACTGTTTCTTACGAAAAACAGTTGATCAAAAAAAAGAAAAGTGGTTGGAGAATGAACAAACGGTTAAAAACAAGCCGCTATATCACTGGTTTCGACGGTATCCGTACATTAGCCGTGATCGGCGTTATCTTATATCATTTATTACCTACTCAAATGCGAGGCGGGTATTTAGGAGTTCCTGTTTTTTTTGTAGTTTCTGGTTATTTGATCACCGATTTGCTTCGACAGGAGTGGGACCAGAACGGTCGTATTGCTGTCAAAGATTTTTATGTCCGCCGGATGAAACGACTGTATCCTGGCATGGTGGTGATGCTGCTTCTGTCTGCTGCCTACATTACATTGTTCCAGCGGAATTTACTGAATAATCTGCGGGGAGTCGTCGTCAGCAGTCTCTTGTATGTCAACAACTGGTGGCAGATCAATCACGGTCTTTCTTATTTTGACCGATTCGGCAATGAATCTCCCTTTACGCATCTATGGTCTTTGGCTGTTGAAGGGCAGAATTATTTGATTTGGCCGTTACTCTTTATTTTATTGATGAAGTTAGTCAAAAATCGTGGGACGATTTTTAAAATCGTGATCGGCTGCTCGTTACTTTCGGCTCTTTTATTAGCGATCTGGTATTCACCAGGGGCAGACCCTACTCGAGTTTATTATGGTACCGACACGCGTTTGTTTTCGATTTGGATGGGAAGTGCGCTGGCTTTCATTTGGCCCAGCACCCATTTAAAAAAAGAAATTCCGAAGAAAGCGAAGCGGGTATTGAACCTAGCTGGTGGTCTTTCTTTTATTGGTTTAGTGATAACATTTTTTGTGCTAGATGATCATCTTTCCTTTGTTTATTACGGAGGAATGCTGCTAGTCAGCTTGCTTTGTACGATCTTGGTGGCGGTCACTGCCCATCCTGGAGCTAGTCTGAACCGTTGGCTGACAAATCCGTTATTCAGTTACATCGGCAAGCGGAGTTATGGGATTTATTTGTATCAGTTCCCTGTGATGATTTTTTATGAAGCAAAGATTGGGAATGTCGGCGAGAATGTTCTCCTGCATACATTGATTGAGATTGTATTGATTCTCTTGATCAGTGAATTGTCCTATCGGTTTATCGAAAATCCGTTGCGGAAATTCCACTACAAAGATACTTTCCGCACGGTGCGCAATTGGTTCAGTAAGCCGGTGATCAGTCGACAAAAGCCTTGGCTGCTTCCAGGACTGCTTGTTTCCTTAGTTGCTCTTTATGGAATAGCTACCGCTCCGGTGAATTATGTAGATGCGCAACAGCAGCAGTTAAAAGAAAATATTGCTGCCAATAAAAAAGCGGCAGAACAGACACAAAAAAATGCGAATGGCTCGGATACAGAAAGTACAGGAGAAAATTCTTCAAAGGCAACGGAAGCCGAACAATCAGTAATGGAAAAATATGGGTTGACAGAAGCCCAGGTGAAGAAGGCCGAAGAGCTGGAAATTACCGCTTTTGGTGATTCTGTTATGCTGGATGCCACTGCCGACTTGCAAGAAATTTTTCCCAAAGCTGTCGTTGATGGGGATGTGGGACGACAATTGTATGAGAGTCCGGAACTGATCAAAGCATTGAAAGAAAAAGATTTGTTACGAGATACGGTATTGATCGGTCTAGGAACGAATGGGTCCTTTACAGAAACCCAATTCGATAATTTGATGAAAGAAATTGGCGATCGCAAAGTCTATTGGATCAATGTGCGGGTACCTACGCAAAGATGGCAAAATGAGGTCAACAGCATGCTGGAGAAAATGGCTGCTAAATACGACAATATGACATTGATCGATTGGTATGATTTAAGTAATGAACATGAAGAGTGGTTCTATGAAGATCGAGTTCATCCAAATCCTGATGGCATGTTGCAATATTGTACACTAGTTTCTCAAGCTATTTTGCAATAATGGCGTTGACTATTTCTTAGAAAAATAAACTAACCGAGAGGTCTCAAGCACAGATTCTTGTTTATCTTCAAGAATCGCAAGAGATCTCTCGGTTTTTTGTATCGCCTTTCCTAAGTGGAATGAGGATCTTTATCCAATCGTTGCAACAAGCGTTTCAAACAACAATGCACTGGAAGCGGCACCTGGATCGATATGTCCGATTGCCCGCTCGCCTAAATAAGAAGCACGGCCTTTTTTGGCGACTAGGTCTTTTGTATGTTCTTTGGCTTCCTCGATTTGTTCTTTAGTCAGACTGCCGTTTTTTAACGCTGCGGCAACAGGTTGCCAGACATCGACCATCGTTTTGTCTTCGAATTCTGCTTTGCCTCGAGCTTTGATCCCATTAAGCCCTTCTTCGATGATGCTTCCTAATTGTTCATACGAATCAATTGTTTCCAGTTCTTTTGTAGCTTTGGTCATGTTCATGAATGCTGAGCCATAAAGTGGACCTGAAGCACCACCAACTTTAGAAATCAATGCCATCGAGAGTACTTTGAATGTGTCTGTGATTGTTTTAGGCTGTTGTTTTGCAAATGCTTCTTGATAGGCTGCGACGCCGCGAGCCATATTGTTGCCGTGATCGCCGTCACCAATAGGGGTATCTAGATCACTTAAATAGCCTTTATTTTCCTCAATGGCTTTTGTAAATGCATTTAACCATTGTTGGGTCATCTCTGTTGTCATTTGCATTGAAAATTCCTCCTTTACCAAGCAATCGTTTCAACAGGTTCGTTGAGCGCATCCGTCGCATCGTTGTTACTGAAATCGATCATGGTCAATGATAGACCTTGCATATCGATAGAAGTCATATAGTTGCCGACTTTATGGAATGTGACAGAAATGTCTTTGTCTGCGAGCAATTTCTGTACATCGTTGGCAAAGACGAACTGTTCCATCAGCGGTGTACCGCCCATGCCGTTGATCAAGACACCAACTTTTTTCGGTGTTTGTTCATAATCAGCTAAAATTTTGTCCACCAATTCCTTGGCTAGCTCTTTCGATGGTTTCAATTTTTCCCGGCGATAACCAGGTTCTCCATGGATTCCCACGCCATACTCGATTTCATCATCTGCTAATTCAAAACCAGGTTTACCCACTTCTGGAACGGTTGCTGCTTTTAAGGCAACACCAATGGTTTTGATGGTCGGAACTAATGCTTCACCTAATTCTTTTAATTCAGTTAATGAACGTCCTTGACGAGCAGCAGCACCCAAAATTTTATGAACGAGAATGGTTCCAGCCACGCCTCGTTTTCCAGCAGTATAGGTACTGTTCTCGACGGCAAT
>ERZ776912.44-NODE-44-length-20999-cov-4.435256_pt1 | contig 20999 bp, 25 predicted proteins | sample MGYA00514200_ERZ776912 | MGnify/ENA primary metagenome ERZ776912 (study PRJEB29299, sample SAMN09788491) | Acinetobacter baumannii | host: Murine | place: USA:Boston | collected 2018 | study: EMG produced TPA metagenomics assembly of the WGS of Acinetobacter... | reverse complement strand
TTGTTCTAAGATGGCATCATCAAACATAACCTGTACTCTTTTTTTTTTTTTTTTTTTGGTTTTGGTTCTGATTTTATTTTTTTACGGTCGATTCCTATTTCTGATAACTTGATATTATCAAGTAAGCACTCTATATTCTCATTGCTAAACATATCTATTTTTTCCATCTTTTTCCTCCAATAGAATTTTAAAAATTAAAAAAGACTATATCAGATGATATAGTCATATTCTTTATGGATCTTTTAGTATCCCATATTGCGGGTAACATCATTAAATGCGCCGCCAATAGCATCTACAAGTTTTACCCATCCAGGAATTTTTCTTTTAGCTCCACCTGTAGTACTCATTAAGTCTTTCTTGTCCATTAATTGAAATATTTCTTCCATTTTTTTCATATCTTTCATAAAAAATCCCTCCGATATTATAAATATTAATTGAAACCCTATATTCTATTTACTTAAAAATAGTATGCGCTTTCAAAACCAACTAGAATCAACAGCACCTTGTAAAGTAAGTGGTCCATTTTTTGTTTCTAAGTTAAAATCTTTCGAACCTAATCCTGTAATTTCTTTAAACTTCTCTTCAAATACTGCAGGATCTTTGTAAGGGTCATCATTATTTTTCAATGTCAAAATATAATGTTTATCTTTCGGATTACTCCAGATTCCTAAACTGTTTAAAGAAGACAAATCCAAGCTTGAAATATCAGAAGATAAAACTATTTTATACTGTCGTCTATACAAAACATCATTCAACTTCATCAAATCCCCCCTTTTACTAATCATTTTTTTAAGTAAAAATATAGTGAAACAATTTTTATTAAATTTATTTTACACCAACGTTCAAACAAAATCCAGTAAAAAATTAATAAATTATTTTTTTTGATTCGAACGCGTCATCCTACTTTAATTATATGCCTTAATAAATAGACCCACCACTCGAATTCAGTTTATTGTCATATTAGCAGTTTTAAAATTATGTTAAAAAACTTGTCATGAAAATGATCGGAGAAATTCCCTTCATATCATCTTTTACTGCATTCTATTTCATCGACCGTAATTTTTATGTAAAAATACAGAAATGTTCTATCAAACTTGACTCTTTAAAAGCAGAACGTGCGGTATTCTATTCTCCATCGTATGATATTCTCTTTAATTATGTATTAGGTAGAGAATTATATTTATAGAAAAAAGGATCAAAAACTTTTAAGTTTCTGAACCCTGCCATCAAAATATCCGAGTACCTCACAAAGTTGGGTTTTATGAGCAATGATTCGTTTGCGAACGTATGGACACAAAGAGAAAATAATACCCTTCAATTATGACTAAAAAAAGCCAGCCCATTTTTCTGGCTCTATAATTTATGGGACTGATGAATCAGAATTGATTCTTCAGTCCCATAAATTATAGAGCCAGAATCTTTAACAACCAAAGTTTTCTTAGCCATTTTTGAAATCAGATGGATTTTGATTGGACACATAGTTGAACAAACCTAGCGTTGTTATGGAAAATAAATCACATATTTTTAAATTCTAGAGGAGCAGGCCTCATTGATCATTAATTGATTAAACTCCATAGCCCAGTTTCGAATTCGGTCGCCTGACCACTTCGAGTGTAATTCTTTCGTGCGTAAATAAAGTAGTATTAAGAATGCATTGCCAGAAGTGCAACTCGTCTCTTGGATGTCTTTTTTAATCCTGTCTCATAGGAATCTGCCCAGAGTTTCCCTAATTAGACTAACGAACAAACCATTTAGAAACTATCACTGTTATCTGTTAAATCATTTTTTTGCAAACAGTGAATCATGTCTAACACTAACCAGATTTAACAACTGGTTGTCCTAAAGGATCTCGAAAGATTCTCAAAGGAAACATTTTGTCTGGTGATCTATAATCATGTCCGGATACAGATTGCCAGCAAGCAGAAACTGACAATATCTCTTCTCCTGTATTAATTAAACGATGAGCTGTATTTCCAGGAATATAATGAACAGAACCAGGCATTACTTTTTCCATACGAGTTATTTCATTTTCTACGAGCATTAATATTCCTCGTCCTTGCAAGCCGAAATAGTATTCGCCGGTATCTCTTGTTGCGTGGAAATGTCCTTTTGTCAGAAAGTATTCTGTCCCAATTACTCCTGGATTTAAATGTGTGATTCCAAAATAGAGTCCACCTGGTGTTCCTTCTGACAACCCATTGTCTTGGTATTCCACCCGATAGATGACTGTTTCTGGATCTAATGCTTGATAAGCAGTTGCATCAAAAAAGTAGTTAGCTAAATCTTTTGCTTTCGTTTCCTTTTCTTGAAGACCGTAGCCTTCTAATTTAATCCGGCTACTATCATATCTGACAGAACTCTTTTCTATCATTACGAGCTCCTTTCTACCGCTGATTATGGTACAAAATCTAGCCATTCTTCTTTCCATAAATCTGGTCGAACAACAAAATCAAATTTTGTATTTTCTTGTTCATATTGTTGATAAATAGGAACGTTTTCTTCAATTGCAAATTCTGAATACTGACGTGCGTTTTTTTCTATTAATTGCTTCGTCTGATAGCTTGTGTTCGGTATCCAAATCAACTTACCTTGAACTGTGAATTTTGGATAGAAAGCTAATCCATTGTGAGCTCTAATCGCTTTATACTCAAAACCATAATCCCTCACGCACCATGCACCAAACACTAAACGTTCGGTTCTTGATGCATTGATTGTACAATGTGCCCAACCTGGTGGAACGATGACAACTTCTCCAGCTTTTGCTTGAACCGCATAGCAACGCCCAGGATCTTTGGAGCCATTCTCCTGCATATAAATGATTGCTTCGCCAGACCAGATTTCATAAACCTCGGGTGTCGACATTTGACAAGTTTTTGAAGAAGCATGGATGTGTCCTTGACTTTTAATTGGTTCGTCACCGATTGAACCAGCCGCATAAGCAACTATTCCAAAAAGCAACTCACGCTTTACTAAATCAGCTTGATCTTTTACTAACCCGACATCCATCGCAATGGAGTAGACAATATCTGGCCCTTTGGAATCATGATTCGCCATGCTGTGAAGAATATCCTTCAAATAACGTTGTTCGGCACGAGATGGGCCAAAAGTACCTGCAGGGTACAAAAATTCATTGCTATTTTCATCAAAAGTTATCCCTAGCCCAGTTTCAATCATACTCTGCCTCCTTAAACTAAGAAAAGTTGCGAACAAAAGCTTGGATCACTGCAACCTCTTTTTCTTGGTTACCTTGATTTACCAATTTATATTCTTTGACTGCCTCAGGAACAATAAAAGTCTCACCATAATGGACTTCAAACGGGTCAAAACTGTTGTCTAAACTCTCTACTGTTATGGTTTCACCCTCCACCAAATTCAGCATGTTGACGCTTTGATGTACTTTAACCGTTACCTCTTTTTTAAACCAGTGACGATGTGTCTCAATAAATTCGAGCTCATGTAATCCTGTTTTCTCAACACGACTTTCATTATCTTCATGAAGTGTTTCAAAAGGGTTGATCAAATTTTCTTGAACCCATTTAGTATCATAAGCCGTATTTACATTTTCTTCGCCATGGTTTAAATGAACTGGTCTTGGTAGTCCATCTAGCCCTAATCGTTCCCAATCCCATAACTTAAAAGTAAAAATATAAGGAGTTTGACTGATTTCTAACACGACGGTTTCTGGACCACCACAGTGAATCGTGCCTGCAGGAATCGAGTAGTGATCATGTTTATTTACTGGAAAACAATTGATAAATTTCTCATCTGGAAAGCGATAATCTCCTTTTTCCGCTTTACGCAACTCCTTGAATAATTCTGCTTTTTCTGTTCCTTCTTTCACACCTAGATAGATCGTTGATTTTTCAGACGCTTGCAAAATGTAGTAACTCTCATTTTGTGTATAGAACATGCCAAATTTGTCTTGGATGTAATCCACTCTCGGATGAACTTGCAGGCTTAAATTCCCACCTCCGACAGTATCTAGATAATCAAAACGAATAGGAAACTCATTGCCAAAGCGTGCTTGAACTTTCTTTCCTAGTAAAGGAATTGGACGCTGATGCACGACATTAATCGCTGGAATTTCTATTGCTACTCCTGAAAAATCCAGACACAAACTATTTTCTTCGGGTACACCATCAAAAGCCCAACCATAGTTTTCCATTTCGGGATTCAAATTAAACTCTTTCTTCATCCATTGCCCTCCCCAGACGCTAGCATCAAAATAAGGGACCAGCCGAAAGGGTTGTTTGACGATTTGATCTAGTGCATTTCGGTAACTTACCCCATCGACCATTTTTGCTTGACATGATACATTTGTATCCAACAAATAATCGAGACGGTCAGTCACTTTCTGTTTAAGACGATCAGCGACACGCCATTCAAAGAAAAATCCTCGCTTCACTTTTTTTAAATTATCTTCGGATTCATTCGCTGCCTTCCAATTTGGCATACCAGCACGATACCGTTTTTGAATCTCCCATCTTGTTAGATCGGCATAACACAAAATGTCAGGATTGGGTAATAATATCGTAGCTCCCGTTCCATAGACAACGATATTGCGGCTCTCTTCAGCTATTTCTTTCTTGATTTGCCGTATCTCATAGTTAGGAAAAAATTCATCCAAAGTTGCATGAGACATAAGTCCAAAAACACGATCATCGGTTAAATTCGCAGCAATTTTATTTGTTATTGTTTCTGCATCATAAGCATAATCATCTGCTTTTATTAGTCTTACACCTTTTAACTTGCTTAATAGCAGTTCTTCAATTTCATGTAAATTTACTCCTGGATAACACTCCAAAGCAAGGGTTCTTTTCCCATTGACAAATTGCTGACTTATCTCGTCAGCAATCTGAGTATAATTCTTCCATGTTCGTGAATCATGTTTCACCTTAATTTTTGGTCGTAAATTATATACCATTTTTACCCCTCTTTATAATCATAATGATATGACATTAGAATTTCTCATCGTCTCTTTCGGGAGAGAAATCCATCCGATCAATACTTTGCTTCCCAGCTTTTATTCCATCTGTAAGTAATTGTTGAAATTCTTTTCCTTCTCGTGTCAATATCATTTCTAGTAACATCGCTAGATTCATACCCGACAGTATTTCAACTTCAAGACCGCTTTGTAAAAAAACATCTGCTGCGTTAGCACCTGGAGACCCTGATGGAATATCACAAACAATTATCATTTTTTTTACTTTCTTAGGCAAATTCTCCGCCAATTTTTCCAATTCAGTTCGATAGGAAGCAACTCCATCTTCTTCCAAACCTAAAGAAAAGAGATAATTCTGTTCGCCTGCGACAAATTCTACAGCATCTTTCATGCCGTCAGCCAATTTTGAATGGCTAACCAATAAAACTCCAATCATATCCATTTCCCCTCATTCATTGCATTTAGACAATCATTTGAATTAAATAAGCGATGCCCACTCCGCCAAACGCTGTCACAAAGTAAATACCTATTAATTTCAATGCAGAAATGCCTTTCTTAGCCATTAAATACCATGAAATCAGAACTAACAACAATGGTAATAAATTCGGAAAAATCCCGTCTAAAATTTGTTGAATATCAATTTTAGCGCTACTGAAATTTAACACAATCGGCAGTTTAAGATTGACGTAACTCGCAGCAACTCCCCCGATTACAATCATCCCCAAAACAGAGAAGGCTTGCGTAATTTGCTGTGCTTTTTCCCCAACAAAGGTGTCGACTGACTCCGCTCCAAGTTCATAACCTTTGAAGAATAAGAATCGAGTTCCCAGCATAATGATCGTGTTATAAGAGACAATGTAGAAAAGCGGACCTAAAATACTTCCATTTTCTGATAATCCCATCCCGATCGAAAGTAATATTGGAATTAACATACCAGGTATCATGGAATCTCCAATCCCTGCTAAAGGTCCCATCAGCCCTACCTTCAACCCATTTACAAATTCATCATCTATCTCTTCTTGTCCTAAAGCCCGCTGTTCTTCTAAACCAATAACCACTCCATTAATCAATGAACCAATTTGAGGCTCTGTATTATAAAAAACTGAATGCCTTTTTAGCATGGCTTTTTGTGCTTCCAAGTCATCTTTATAAAGACGTTTTGCGATTGGTTCCATCGATAATGCAAATCCGAATGCTTCCAAAAACTCAAAACTAGTCGCTACTAGGTTATACATCATCCAACGAATGTAGGATTTATTCAGCGACTTTTTGTCAAGAAGTTGATATGATCTTTTCCGTTCCATTAAAATTCCTCCTCATCCTCGAAGTCATGGTAAGTTCCATCCTCTGCCGCCACTCTTGCAGCAGGCTTAGATTTTGCTTGAAAATAAATATAGGCAACGACACCTGCTACTATAGCCAGAGCAATCATATTTAATTTCAAAAATATGACACAGATAAACCCAAAAAGAAAGAATATCAGCATAATGTCCTCTTTGACAACCGCTGTCAAAAGCATCACAATCCCAATAGCTGGTAGAGCCCCTCCCAAGATTCCCATCACATCAATCAAGTATTGTGGCATGCTTGCTAACAATTCTTTGGCAAAACTTGATCCAAAATAGATCACTAAAAAGGACGGGATAAAGCGTAAAGCAAAACTCAATAATTGTGGACCAACAATTGAATTGAAATGGAAGCCTTTTTCGTCACCTTCTTCAATCGCATGTTGCGCCCGATGGTTCCAAAAAGAATTAGCCACTTGAAAAAAGTTGAATACAATCGTACCAATAACGCCGATCGTTGTGGCTAAAGTTACTGCCACTTCCGTGGAAGAATTGGATAGAATGGCTAAAGCAATTGCCGGGTAGGCCACAAAATTCAAGTCAGCCGGCATCTGTCCACCTGGAGTAACCATAGCGATATAAACGGCTTGGATAGCTACCCCAATAATGATGCCTTGAGTGACATCGCCTAAAATAAGTCCGATCAAAAATCCTGATACTAGTGGACGACTGATCGTGTACCATCCACCTGTCAATCCCATTAGCCAAGGAGTACCTAGAGCTCCTAGGTAGCAAAGTAGTGAGATCAATACAGCTTGAAGAAAAAGCATAATAAGTTCCTCCATTCTTTAATTTTTTATATCTTTCCAAGTAAAACCTTTTGAATCCGGTACCAATTTAAACTGAATGTCCATTCCCAGTGAATCCAATCGCTCGAAGGCTGCTCGTTCATTTTCAGTAATTGCAACATTGGGACCAATTTTTTCTGCATCTTCTCGAGCGCTCATCGGACCAACATTTAAAATCGGGTAGCATGAAATAAAATCGGCTCCAGCTTCATACAAACGTACAAGCGTCTCAGGTGACTTTGCTATTAGAAAATAGTTTTTCTTACTACCTACGATTTCTTCCCACTTCAAAGCTGTACGATCCACCGTCATAACGAAGCCTTTCAATGGCTTCGGTACCGCTCCTTTAAGTACCTTTGATAAAGTTGGATTATTCGCGGAAGGATCGTCTACTGCCACTACACCGTCACAGGCTCTTTCACTCATCCAGCGTGTCACGACTTGTCCATGAATAATTCGATCATCTATTCGTATAAAAGAAATTGCCATTTTTAACACTCCTATCCTCTATGTCTTTTTGTTATATCAATATTACAAATGTATTATATGATATTTCTATTAAAAAGACAACGGTTTCTTTTTTAATTTCGAAAAATATTTTAGTATGTTATCTACTTATCAAAACTCTAGCCTATGCGGTTGTTTTCTGGAGACAAATGTACATTTATCGAGAGTTTCATATATCTTCTTTAAATATGAAAATGTCTAGGTGAAAAGTTCCATTGACTACCTAAAAAAAGCCGTTTCTTTATTGCATCAGGATAATAATTTTTATAGACTGTTAGCTTAAAAGGGTTCATAAAAAGCACGTTTCCTTTATAAGGAAGCGTGCTTTTAACTCAATCTCCTGGCTTTTAATACCAAAGAATAAGTTTATCTTCTATTCATTAGTTGCACACCATTTCTATCTTATATCATTGACCTTTATTGATGAACGATGGCTATTATATCTTATCGATAGATTGTCTATTTATTAGTTTTTTTGGTAAAACATGGTGTGGTCTTTACTGAAGATCAAAATTCAACATAGTATCGATATTGACTCCCAATATAATAGCAATCACTGATTTCTTTGTATTGTCCATCAGCTCGAGAAACCATCCGTACCCTTTTTAAAATTGCTGTATTTTCTGGAACCTCTAGGATGGCTTGAATTTCTGGTGTTGCATTTAGTGCTTCGACATACTCCTTACTTTCATTCATAACAATACCGAAGGATCTTAAATAATCATACAATGAACCGTAATAATCTTTACTATCTAATGAAAATTTTTCGGTGTAAGGAATATGAGTTACAAAGTATGCAAAGGCTTTTCCACCGTCGAGACCGCGAGTTCTTCTCAACTGAAGAACTTTAGACTTCTTTTCAACTCCTAGCTGCTGAGAAAGTTTTTCTGAAGCCTCGATTAGATTAACCTCTGCATGTAGAGTTCGAACTTTTTTCCCTAGCTCTTCCATTTCTCGCGTGAAGCTACGAACCATTGTATAATGATCTTTTTCAACAGAATGATCCGTAGCCAAAACAAACGTGCCTTTCGCACGTTCACGGTATAAACGTCCTTCGCGAACGAGTTCATCAATTGCCTTTCTGATGGTGATGCGACTAACTTCATATATTTTGCATAAATCTAATTCTGGTGGGATTTTCTCACCCTCACCCCATTCACCAGAGACAATTTTAAATCTTAAATCATCGGCTATTTGGCTATATAAAGGACTTGCACCTTTTTCTTTAGTTAATTTATCGTTCAAAATCTCACCTCATAAAAGTTTTATTGTTATAACAATAATATATTTTGACAAAAATATCAACCTTTGCAAAACATTGTGTTGAAAAATGTTGATACTACAAGTTTAATAATGTAAAGAATATGAAACTACTAGACTGTAGATAAACATATTGTTAAATGAGGTTCTTTTTCTATGTAATAATTTGTACACAATTGATAAATTAGCCTATTTTTTTTTAAAGAATCAATTCTTTCTTATTTTGATTCTTTTTACTTTCGATTTTTCCTTATTCTGAAAGCGTGCTATCACTGAATCCGATTATTGCTTCAACTTCTTTATATGATTTATCGGGATTAATTAATTCATAAACAGACCACTGTTTTGGCGTACTGGTTGCTCTCGGGCAGCCTTCCTTGTAATCTTATAATTCCGATTATTCTTTCTTTTAAAGGCTACAAGCGTATTTATATCGAGCATAAATAATCGAAAAAAGTATTTCTTTTCTCTATAAGTTTCTTCATTGGAATCATCTTACAATCCTAAAGGCAGTTGTTCAAAAGCATTTAGTACCATTTTATTGCCTTAATGTTATAATTTATTTGCGAAATACGATAATCGGTACAAGTTACAACACAAAGGGCCGACCTACTGCGAATAGGTCGGGCCTTATTTTGTGCTGGAAGCAACGGCTAGCGACTGTCCTAGAAGCAGCTTACTTTTGATGATTGGATTCTTAGAAATAAGTTCTAGTACCAGTCCTATAAAGATTGACGCCATAATCAATGCAATAATTTGGTCAATCAAGAAAAAACACCCCTGAACTCATCCATCCCATAGTAAAGACTGCAACGTGCTCCTCGTTTATGGATAGCTTTTCCTCATAATCATTTACTTTACTACTGTTTCAGAATATCTTTAACCAGTTACTAGTTTACTTCTCTTTATTAGTGAAGTGGACTTGTTCTGCATATTCTTAGTAAAATGCTTTCCGATCCTTCACTTTATTCCCTGTCTTTCTTAGGAACGTATCCAAGCCTCTCTCATCTATATCATTCATCCCTTTTGCTGATTCTGAACAGCTGTCTCTTTCAGTTGGCGGTTCTCTGCGGCTAAACGCTCCTGCTCACTACGGGCTTTTGCTAGTTCTGCCTGATAGATAATGATCTCTTCTTGGTGGGCTTTCCGAGCGGCACTTACGCTAGCTTCCAACTCATCCACTTTTGTTTCTAGTTCGAGATTGAGCTTTTCATACTTTTCATATAAGATCTTGGCATTTTCTATATTGGTCTGCTCTAAGTTTGCTTTGCTCGACACCCGAGTAGCAAAGTAGGTTAGAACACCGGTAATCAAGGAAGGTAAAACGACTGCGGCAACTGTTGTATCCATAGATAACCCCTCTCTCATTCTCTTTTTGATACAAAATGTATCAACTAATTGGAGTATATTCGATACGATTCATATCGTCAACTAAAAAGATACATTGCATATCTTTATTCAATCAAATTAGATACACTTCGTATCTAATTGTGGTATACTGATCGAAAAAGGGGGGATCACCATGCTTGGTGAACGATTAAAAGCACTGCGGCTAGGAATGAACCAAACGCAGCAACAGATTGCTGACCATCTAGGAATCACCCGGGCCGCCTATTCGCATTTTGAAAACGATCGAAACGAGCCTGATGGTGAAACGATCGTGAAATTAGCTGAATTATTCCATGTCTCCACAGACTATTTGTTAGGACGACATGCCGCAGGCAACTTCACCCAGCCTTCTAAGCGGGTGCAAACAGTAGCTGCCCATATTGATGAAAATGTAACAGATGAACAAATGGAAGACATTCTGAATTATATCGACTTTATAAAACAGCGGCATGCCCAAAAGGACTGATGTATATGGATAAAGTTGAAGAACTAATGGCTGCATACCCAGATCTGCATTTTATATTTGATAAAAATATGCCAGAAGGTCAACAAGGCTTATATATCGATGATCATATTTATCTGAATCCAAAACAATCGAAAGCAGACTTGTTAGGGACCCTGGGTGAAGAAATCGGACACTATTTAACAAGTGCAGGAGACATCACTGCACAAGATACCAATGAAAAGCGTAAACAGGAACGTAAAGCACGTGACATTGGTGCAGCGATCGTTGTTACACCTTACGATATCATCGCCTGCTTTGAAGAGGGCTGCAAAACGTTACTAGAATGCGCCTCTTTTTTAGGGGTAACGACGCGAACGCTCAAAGATGCGGTCTGTTACTATGCCCGACGCTTTGACGGCATCAAGACAGACAATCAGTATACGTTGTTGTTTCACTTAGATGGAACCATTGAGGTCATCAAAACCTTTTAGTTACTAGCTGTGAGCGTTGGGCTATATTTGGATCAGTGAAGACACTTCTTGATACGATTCTACAGCTTTACTATTTCTTAAATAACAAAAAACGGCACTGTGCCGTCACGTTCATAAACAGAGCGCTCATTAAAAGCTTTACGGTACATTCGCCACTCATCAGTGGTGCGCGGATGTACCGTTGATTTCTGTTTATTTCGATTGATGCACAAGGCCGTTTTCTATTCTTGGGTCATATCTACAACTTTCAGCAGTCGATTTGGCAAATAATTCTCAGAAGTCTGGTGGATCAATCTGCCGGATTCAAAACGATACAAATTATAGCCATATCGTTCTTCGAAGCGCACGATGCCTTGACCTTCATCTTCTCCCACAAAAGACATACTGGCGACAGTATAGTAAGGAATCCCTTGGATCTCACCGGTAAAGGAATGATGTGTGTGACCATTGAGGATACAGCGAATGTTATAGGAGGACAGCAAGTCCAGCAAACGATCCGTACCGGGCCACACCGGTGTCGTACTTTGATGTGCCAGTAAATGATGATGGGTCACTAAGACGATCGGCAGATTTTTTAATTCCGCTAACGTCTGTTGCAGCCAGTGGAATTGTTGTTCATCGACAACGCCATCAGAAGCTCCATAGCGGGAATTATCAAAGGCAACAATCGCCATATCTGAATAACATTTTACTTGATTATATGGCGACTCGGAGGCCGCTGTACCGCACCAGCCTATGTGAAAATTGCTTTTGATGTCATGATTGCCTAAAGTAACGATCATTTCGACATCGCCTAGCAGCCTACGCAGTTGTTCTTTCAAGTAACGATAGTCTTCCACGTCTCCATCCTCCGTCAAATCCCCACTGATAACGACAAGGTCAATCGTTGCTCGTTGCTGGGCATGGCGAAGACATTCTGTTAATGGAATCAATGGATTCTGCATGGCCGCCAACATGCCTTGATAGCCCTCTTGGCAGTCTGGGTATTGTCTGCGAAAATGTATATCTGATATATGCAATAAATTCATCTTTTATCTCAATTTCTTTCTTATGATTCCTGTTATTTGGTCTAAAGCAAAGACGGTGATCACTACACCGATCAAAATAATACTAACTTTACTCCACGTACGTGTTTGGATCGCAAAAATCAATGGTGCACCGATTCCGCCTGCACCAACTAAGCCTAGTGTTGCCGCACTACGCACAGCGATCTCAAAATGATTCAACGCAAAGGAACTATAGATCGGCATCAAATAAGGGACACGTACAAAAAACATTGTTTGCCAGAAATTTGCACCCACCGCCTGCATCTCTTCGGTCAGCCGTTCATCCATCGCTTCCATCTCTTCCGTAAACAACTTGCCTAGCATTCCGATTTGATGGACACCGATTGCCATCACACCGGCAAAAGGTCCTGGACCAACGACTTTAACAAAAATGATCGCATAGACCAGTTCTGGAAACGCCCGCAAGACGTTGCAAATAAATTTACCGATTTTAGCGACCCAAGGAGTTGCTGACCAGAGATTGGCCGCACTCAGCAATGTGATGGGAATGGCTAAAACCGTGGCGATCATGGTTCCCAAGCAAGCGATGCCGATCGTTAATAACAGCAGACTAAATAAATCTTCCCCGCTGCCGTCATAGAAAAATGACCAGTCTGGCTGACTCAGTCCTTTCAACACATCTCTGCCCATTGCCAGTGAAAAAGTGCTTAATCCCGAATAGTCTAAGTCCATTGCAGACAACAGGAACAGGACTACGAATAGTCCCCATAGGAGCCACGTTTTTTTACTCACTTCGCGAATCATCATAGAAAGGACCTCCTTACTCGTTCACTTAATTGGTCAACGATGGCCACAGTGACTAAAATCGTCAAAATAATGATGGACACTCGTTCATATTTCAGCAATGCCAAAGACGAATTCAAAATGACACCGATCCCCCCAGCCCCTACATAACCTAGGACTGTCGAAGCACGAACATTGACCTCAAATGCATAAAAGGTATAGCTGGCAAACTGACTGATGACTTGAGGAGCTACTGACCAGACTGCAATCTGCAATTTGCTGGCCCCGACCGCCGCCGCAGCTTCGATCGGACCAAAATCGATTGTTTCAATTGCTTGGAACATCAACTGAGAGACCATCCCAAATGTAAAGACAGCAATCGTCAGGACCCCTGTTGCTTCTCCAATCCCAAAGATAGCAACAAACAATGCAGCCAATAATAAGTTAGGAATCGTCCGAATCAAGCCCAATAAAAAGCGAAAGATCGTCGAAAGCCAGCGATTTTCAGTAATGACTGTCGTAGCCAAGAAACTGACCGGGATCGCTAGACAGACACCGATGACCGTTCCAACTAAAGACATTTCCAATGTTTTAAGCATTGGCGAGACTAATTTCGGTAAATAGCTAAAATCCGGATGCAAGAAACGTGCAAAGAATGCCGTTACTTGGTTGGAATTTGACCAGACTTACGCAAAGTCAGCCCCTGTGATCCATGCACTGCTTTGAAAGCAAAGAATTAAGAAGAGCAAGATCAGCAGGTTCTTGTACCACTTAAAGTGAACGGTCTCTTTCAATTTCATGGGTTTCTCCTGCCTTTTCTTCAAAAATCGCCTTGCCATAAATCTGTTCCAGCCGTTCATCTGTCAATGCTTCCGGCACACCATCAAAAACAACCGTTCCCGCTTTCAAAGCAATGACTCGTGTGGAGTAAGACCGTGCTAGCGGAACAGAGTGGAGGTTGACGATCACTGTTTTTTTCATTTCTTGATTGATTTTTTTCAAGTCCTGCATGACTTTCTCTGTCGTGATCGGGTCTAATGAAGCTACTGGCTCATCTGCTAGAATAATCGGTGCTTGCTGAACAAGCGCTCTTGCTATTGAGACCCTTTGCTGCTGACCGCCACTCAACTGATCGCTGCGGGTCTGCAGCTTATCCAACAGACCAACCGTGGCTAGTGCTTCTTTTGTTCGTTGATAGTCTTCTTTTGTAAATAATCCTAAAATACTTTTCCAAGTTGAATAATACCCTAAACGTCCAGATAGGACGTTCTTTTGAACGGTACTGCGTTTGACTAAATTGAAACTTTGAGAGATCAATCCGATTTGACGACGGATCAATCGTAATTCTTTCTTGCTTGCCTTAGTGATCGAGGTCTCATTAATGCGGATATCCCCTTCAGTGATCGGCACTAAACGATTGATCGAGCGCAATAAGGTGCTTTTCCCTGCCCCACTCAGACCGATGATTGAGACAAATTCTCCCTCTTCGATCGTCAAATTAATGTTTTGTAGTCCTTTGACCCCGTTTGGGTATACTTTGGACACATTTTCGAAAATTATCATACTTCTTCCCCATCTTTATAAGCATTGTGACACGGATCATACCAAAAGAATGAGAGACGAAGGGATACTTTGGTGGGATCGCTCTCGTTTTCACTATATCAGCCGCCCTCGCAAAAAGATCTGCACCCTTCGTCCAATCATTTTTCTGTTATTCCTTGTCGCAGCCCATTGTTTTACTCGGCTGCTTTTTCGGTATATTCACGGATCGTATCATAAGCAGAATCAGCTGCTTCTTCATATCCTTGATGTCCCCACAATGACATCGCTTCTGCGCCTTCTTCGTCATCTTTCATGTTCAAGAAAACATCTTTGATTTCTTTTTTCAAGGCATCGTCCATTTTTGGTTGGACCGCAATAGCATCGTTAGGAATATCCCCTTCGGTCAGATAAAGTACTTTGAGATCTTTAAACAAATCATTGTCTGCAAAGCTAGAAGCAAAGACATTTCGCGCACCTTCGAAAACAAACGCAGCATCCATTTGACCATTCAAGACTGCTGTGATCTCACTTGGAATATCATTGACTGTTGTCAAAGTCGCTTCGGTGGTAGGATCTACTCCGGCATCTTTCATTTCAGCAACTGGATAGATGTACCCACTAGCTGAGTTAGGACTTAAAGTAGCGATCTTCTTGCCTTTCAAATCAGTCAATTCATTCAATCCGCTGTCTGCACGAACTAAGATCTCCCCTTTGAAAGTGTTTGTCAATTGACCTTCTAACGGCAACCCCGTTTCTTGATCATAATCCCCTAATTGCGAAGTCAAAATGGCTTCAGCAGCGTCCATATCTTTTGCTTGGACATAGGCAGCTGGCGGCATGATCCCGATATCTACTTGACCAGAAGCCATTGCTTCAACGATCGTTGAGTAATCCGTAGCCAAGGTCACATCCACCTGACGATCTAGCTTCTTTGATAAATATTCAGCGAAAGGTTTTGCTTTTGCTTCCATCGTCCCATCGTTGTTGGTCGGTACGAACTGCACCACTAATTTTTCTTTTGCTGCATCCTCTTGTTTTGAATTGCCACTGGCACAGCCAGTTAAAGCAACAGCCAACATAACTCCCATGATCCCTTTAGCAACCTGTTTGAAACGCATTTTTATTCCTCCTGTGAATGTTTTCTACTACGTGTAAATCATACCAAATAACTTCAGATTAAGAAGTGACACATGTCCTATTTTACCTTATTTTTACATACATTTTACATATAATATTAATTATCGTTCGTGTTGAGGCGTTGTTGATTCTACGCTATAATAAAGAAAAACCTCCAAGGAGTGGTCCTTCTCCATGAAAAAGATCCATGATGCGCAACAGTTGTCTGCTTATATCGACACCTTTTCTTTGCAAAATTATTTAGATGCGGCGTTATCTGACATGGCGGTATTACACTCTTTCGACAAAGATGAGCACTTGATCCAGACAGGGACCGTATCCGATTATCTCTACTTCCTTGTGGAAGGAACCGTGATGGTCTACTCGTACCCTTCTGATACCCAAAATATCTTTATCGATTATGCCAAACCCGCCACTCTTTTAGGCGAAGCGTCCTCTTTATGGGAATTATTGCCAAAAAGCAGTGTAAAGGCCGTGACACCTTGTATCTGCGTGTGCATTTCTTTGAATCGCTATCGTTCTGTTTTACAACAGGATGTTCGGTTTTTGCAGAACATTTGCCAACTCCTCAGTTCACGGCTCAATTCAGGGATCAACTTAGCCAATTCCCTCACTGAGCCAGTAGAAACTCGTTTAGCAAAATTCATTTTGCTTCATGAAGAAAAAGGGGTGTTTACGCATCAGTTGACGACTTGTGCTGCTGTCTTGAATGTTAGCTATCGTCATCTCTTACGAACGATCACAAATTTCCGTGAGAACCGCATTTTAGAAAAGCAAAAAAGCAAGTATGTGATCCGTGACCGCTCTGCTTTAGAAGTTCTTGCTGAAAATCTCAGTCATTCCTGAAGATTCTAAGGATCTACGTATGGAGAACCTTCTGAGTGGAACCGCGATTGCCAAAGTCTATTTCTTTAAGTTGTGATTCAATGTCTTCTTTCTAACTACAGATACTGACCTAAGCTATCTCCTCTAAAGTTGCCTTGACAGATAGCATGTTAATCATTTCAATAAAACAGCCCTTCAGAAAACCATCATTCTGAAGGGCTGTTTTACTGAATGCCTTGCTTTAACCATTTGACTTTAAATGCAAAATCCGTCAACAGTTCATTGCTTGTCCATTGATTGGCGTAAGCATCTGTTAAGCTGTCAATGACCAGTTTCATCGAGAAATAGAGAAAACTATCGGCCTCTTTTTGACTTTCGATCCGAAATTTATTTGCTGTTAATACTTTTTTCCAAGCTGCCGCGCCATGAGGATCCTCACTGCGATATGAAAACAAATAACTATTCTGGATCAATAGCTGCAATTCTTTGTATTCCTCACTATCTTTGCCATATTCTAACGCTTCAACTAAAAAAAGCTCCAATCCTTTGAAAAAATCCTGCTGATGTTTCCCAATTTTTCTTAGGATACGACCATGAACTTTGTTTGCTGAGTCATGGATCAAGTAATCATAAGCATCATTCAAATCTTCAAAATACTTATAAAAAATTCCCCGAGACATCTGCAGTGCTTCAACGATCTCACTGACTTTCACCTGGCTAATCGGTTTGTCAGAAAAAATCTTCAGCAAAACGTTTCGCACAACTATTTTTTTCTCAGGAGGAAGATTATTAAAAGTCGCCTTAGGCATAAGCCGCAGTCCTTTCTTTGAATTTGTTGCTTTATTATAGCATAGATGGCCGAAATTAATTCGGTGACAAAATGTCACCGTTAAGGTATGATGGATTTCGAAAGGGGAAATCATTATGTATTTAGCTTGGAAAGAAATCCGCTATGCCAAATTACGGTATAGCTTGATCATTGGCATCATGGTATTAGTTGCCTATGTCGTATTTATGCTTTCTGGATTGGCCAATGGTCTGTCAGATGGTCACAAGAAAGCAGTCGCCGACTGGGGCGCTCAGACGATCGTACTATCCGAAGATAGTAATAAGGTCGCTAGTGCTTCCATTCTGACTCGCGGGGATTTATCCCGCGTGGAAGCAAAAGAAAAAGCCGCAGTTGGTCTGGCTTCTTCTGCAATCTCCCATAAAGGAAAAACCGAAAAGACCAATATCTCCGTCTTTGGTGCTGAGGCCGATCAATTCGTTGTCCCAAAAGTGATCGACGGCCGAAACTATCGCTCTACAAATGAAGTGATCGTTTCAGAAAACCTTCTGCCAGAGGGGTTTGCCTTAGGGGATCACATTCAATTAGGCGGCGATGATCAAGTCTTTACGATCGTGGGCGTCACGAAAGCAACGACTTACAGCGTGGTCCCCGTGCTTTATCTCAACCTAGATGCCTATGCTCAGCTTAAATATGGTAATCAAGAGTTTGATCAAAGCAACGGCCCTATTTCATTGATCGCTACTAAAGAGCCGAAATCTGACGTCAAACTCATCCAATCAAAGGATCAAACAAAACTAACGGCATTGACTTTTGATGATTTTGTTGAGAACTTGCCTGGTTATTCTGCCGAAAAATTGACGTTGAATGCAATGGTTTACTTTCTATTTGTAGTGGTAGCAGCAATTGTCGGGATTTTCCTCTATGTGATGACATTGCAAAAAACAGCCCTCTTTGGTGTATTGAAAGCACAGGGAGTTTCTACCGGCTATCTCGTTCGTTCCATCGTGGGACAGTCATTGATCGTAAGTATTGCTGGCGTTTTGATTGCTTTTGTTCTCAGCTATTTGACTAGTCTAGTATTGCCAGCTGCGATGCCGTTTACAGTCAATTTACTGCAGTGGTGTCTTTATGGCATGGTTCTGATTTTTGTCTCGATCATCGGTGGTTTATTCTCCATTCGAACAGTCACAAAAGTCGACCCGATTACAGCGATTGGAGGCGAATAAGATGGCACAAACAGTCTTATCTATGGAACACATTACAAAAACATTTGGTTCTGGCCATACCGCAGTTACTGCTCTAAAAGGAATCGATTTTTCAGTGACAGCCGGTGAATTCGTCAGCATCATTGGACCTTCTGGATCTGGCAAAAGTACGTTCTTAACGATTGCCGGCGGACTACAACGCCCCTCAGAAGGTAAAATCATCATTGGTCAGCAAGACTTTACTGATTTACCTGACAAAAAACGATCTGCTGCCCGTTTCAAAGAAATCGGCTTTATTCTGCAAAGTTCAAACCTCGTTCCTTTTTTGAAAGTCAGTGAACAGTTTGAGTTTGTAAACAAGCTGAACAAAGACAACCAAAAAGAAGCAGCGTCTCTTTTACGTTCCCTCGATATTTGGGAGCTCAGAAATAAATTCCCTAAAGAACTCTCAGGAGGCGAACGTCAACGAGTAGCAATCGCACGCGCATTGTTCAATGATCCTTCACTGATTTTGGCAGACGAACCGACGGCCAGCTTAGATTCGGAACATGCTTTTGATGTTGTCAAATTATTGGCTAAAGAAGCGCATGAAAAACAAAAGGCGATCATCATGGTAACCCATGATCCAAGAATGACCCAATGGAGCGATCGGGTCTATCGCATGCAAGATGGACTTTTAGTCGAAGACTCCATCAACCCGCACACTTCATCAAAAACTTCAGAAGAATAACTAAAAAAGCTATCCAAACATAGGGACTCGCGACTGCGATGTTCCTTCCGTTGGATAGCTATTTCTATTACAATTCACTGATTAAGACGCACCAGGTTTATTTGACGATCGCTAAGAAATCTTCCCCTTGCAAGACGTCTTCTTGATTCATATCCAACACATCTAAATAGTTCGGCGTATTCGTAACAACAATTGGCGTAACGGTTGAATACCCGGCTTCTTTGATTAGGGAAAGATCAAATTTGACTAATAGATCACCTTTTTTCACTTGATCCTCTTGTTTGACAAAAATCTCAAATCCTTTGCCCTCAAGCTCAACAGTATCCATTCCAATATGCATCAAGATCTCTACCCCATCTGTCGTTGTCAAACCAATCGCATGTCCTGTTGGAAATAGCGTAGTAATCGTCCCGTCAGCAGGCGCGACTAATGTACCGTTTGCTGGATCGATGGCAATCCCTTTGCCCATTGCTCCAGATGAAAAGACTTGGTCTTTCACTTCATTCAGTGGAACAACTCTACCAGCCAATGGACTGCTTAATACGACCCGCTCATTGGTAGTGGATGGTGCAGGTACTTTTGATTTTTCTGTATCTGTATCTGCGGGATTCGGTTGATCTTCAAAGCGCAAAACAAAAGTTAAGACAAAAGCTGCGCCAAAAGCAACGGCCGTTCCAATCGCAGCGGCAATCAAACCACTCATATCTTGTGTGTCTTGAGGGATAAAGGATGGTAAGCTCAAGAGACTGACTAAACCAAAAGTATAGTTCTTAACTTGACTGAAACCGACGATTGCACCACCGATCGCACCACTAATACATGCAGCAATAAACGGTTTTTTCAATGGCAACGTTACTCCATATACAGTTGGTTCCGTGATACCAAACAATGACGTGATCGTTGATGAAAGAGCCAATCCTTTCAGCTTGACGTTTTTGGTAATAAAGAAGACGGCTAGTGCTGCTCCACCTTGTGCCAATACAGCTGGCAATAGCATCGGCACCATTGTATCAAAACCAAATTGTGTCAAGTTCACCATCGCAATCGGCACAAAGCCCCAATGCATCCCAAACATCACAAATACTTGCCATAATCCCCCCATGATTGCTCCAGCAAGAATTGGGCTGAGATTATAGATTGCATCATAGCCGCTGCCTAACAAGTTCCCAACGATCGTTCCCAATGGACCCACAACGATAAATGTCACTGGTGCCATGATCAAGAAGACAGCTAACGGCACACAGATGATCTGTAGGAAACTAGGAATCACCTTTTTAAAGAAACGTTCCACATAGCTTTGTAAAAAGACGGCCAAAATGATCGGAATGACCGAGGAGGTATAGGCGCTGGCCCCAATGATTACTGGAATACCTACAAAACTCAATGTTTGTCCTGCTAATTCTGTGATACTTGGGTGAACAAGTGCCATGGCCAAAGAAACAGCTAGAAATTCATTGGTTTTAAATTTTTTCGCTGCTGTAAAGGCCAACATCACAGGTAAGTAAGTAAAGAGCCCATCAGCAATGGCATACCAAACCGTGTAGACGCCAGAATCGGCCGCCAGCCAATTCATCGTCACTGCTAATGTCAGAAATCCTTTGAGAACCCCGGCCCCAGCCATTGCGCCTAAAAATGGGGTAAAGATCGATGAGATGATATCGATCAATTGATTCAGCGGATTTCCTTTTTCAGCAGATTTTTCTGATTCGCCATCAAAATTGGCGACCCCTGTTAGTTCGCGATAGACATCACTGACATGGCTGCCGATGACGACTTGATATTGTCCACCCCCCCCCCCCCCCCCCCCCCCCC
>ERZ776912.43-NODE-43-length-22465-cov-4.128068_pt1 | contig 22465 bp, 13 predicted proteins | sample MGYA00514200_ERZ776912 | MGnify/ENA primary metagenome ERZ776912 (study PRJEB29299, sample SAMN09788491) | Acinetobacter baumannii | host: Murine | place: USA:Boston | collected 2018 | study: EMG produced TPA metagenomics assembly of the WGS of Acinetobacter... | reverse complement strand
GGGGCGGGGGGGGGGGGGGGGGGGGGGGGGGGGGGCGGGGCCGGGGGGGGGGGGGGGGGGGGGGGGACCAAGCAAAAGACGCTTTAAACAAATAAACTCACGTTGTTCTACAACGATTGAACCCGCTCAATGAGCGGGTTTTTTGTTTTTATGGGGATAAGAAAACTGTTTTTCTGTCTATGGAGTGATTTGGTGAATTTAAAAAAGCGGTCAATTTATTTTTCAGTTCACTAAATATTCACTAAACTAATTGTCGAACCTCCAAATTAGTGGTATATTAAATTATAATGAAATCGGATTCCAGTTTGAGGTGGAGGCTGTGAGATGAATAAATTGATCATCACTGATAAGGCAATGGATGAGACAAAGAACGTTATGAAAATTGTTTTAGGAAATGTATTGATGGGTTTTGCTTATGCAAAATGGATGAAGCCAAATGGCATTATAAATGGCGGTGTTACAAGTATGGCTATGATCGTTGAAAAGGTGACAAGCATACCGATTGTCTATTTAACGTCGGGCATCACACTGCTTCTATTAGTTTTTTGTTGGTTATTCTTAGGGAAAGCCAATTTTTTCAAGTCTATCGTCAGTAGTATTTGCTATAATATATTTTTTGCTCTTTTTTATTATATAGATATCAACTTTCAAGTGAATATAGGAATTGACTTTTTACTTGCCAGCATTTTTATTGCAATAGGATATTATTGTTGTATTTCTGCAAATGCTTCGACAGTAGGGATGGATGTGATTGCTTTGGCAATCAATAAAAGACATCCTGAATTTAACATTGCTCGAGGAATCCGTTATATCAATTTTATGGTACTGGCTTTAGGTTTTTTTACATACGGAATAAAATCCGTTGTTATTGGCGTTTTATTCAGCTTGGTCAACTCATACATGTTAGATGTTTTATTGAAAAAGGCAAAAATATAATTTAAACAGAGAGAAAATGAGGTGTTCGTATGGCAACAATCAAAGATATAGCAGATTTAGCTGGTGTGTCTAAAACGACTGTTTCAAGGGTGTTGAATTTTGACCAAACTCTTTCTGTTAGTGATGAAACTAGAAAGCGGATTTTTGAAGCAGCAGAAAAACTTGAATATACGAAATATAAGCGGAATCGAGTGATTGATAAAGGGAAAATCGCGATCGTTCAATGGATGACTGAAAAGGATGAATTGGATGATGTCTATTATCTTTCGCTTAGAATGAGTGCAGAGAAGAAGATTTTAGATGAAGGGTATGAAATCCTTCGTTATTTTCGCAATGATGAAATGCTTTTCGATGATGACATCATCGGCATCATTTCAATTGGCGAATGTTCACCGGAACAGCAACAATCTTTGATCGATTTTACGGATAATCTAGTCTTTGTGGGGATGGATATTCTTTCTGCAAAATATGACTCTGTTTCACTCGATTTTGATCAAGCGGTCAGTAGTGTAGTAAATTTTTTTGTTGAAACAGGGCATAGGAATATTGGCTTTATCGGAGGACTTGATTACGGCAAAACATTACCCAATCATCCTATTGGCAAGGATACGCGGACCATTGCATTTGAAAAATATACTCGGATAAAAGGTGTGTATAATCCAGAAAATGTTTTTCAGCACTCTTTCGATGTTGAGAGTGGCTACGAAATGATGACAAAAGCTATCGAAAAACTTGCCGATAATCTACCTACTGCTTTTTTTACTGCAAATGATCCGTTAGCGGTAGGGGCTTTAAGGGCTTTATTGGAAAATGGAATCAAAGTACCGGAAAGAGTTTCATTGATTGGTTTTAATGATACTAGCATAGCGAAACATGTCTTTCCGACCCTTAGCTCAGTTAGGATACATACGGAAATTATGGGGGAAGTGAGTGTTGAATTATTACTCGAACGCTTAGAAACGGAGCGCCAAGTAGCAAAAAAAGTAATCATTGCGACGGAATTAAGTTTGCGAGGAAGTACCGATAATGAAAAGAAGTGAGAAAAAGCCATGACAAACCTCTTGTCATGGCTTCTTTTTTGTACAAATATATTCAGTAAACAAATGTAAAAAGTTCAGTGAACTTATTGACCTTTTGTTTACTTTCGTGTATTCTATGTATTGAAAAAAAGCGTTTACAATATGGAGGGGAAAATATGAAGTTCAGAAAAATGTTGTGCGGTACGTTAGGCTTATTGGCAATCGTTAGTTTGGCAGCATGTGGTGGAGGTGATTCTAAGTCTGAATCGAAAGCGGATTCAGCAAAAGATTTGGCAAAAGAAGCACGGGTAGAAAAGGCGAGCATTGAAGTGTATGTGCCACAAGGGAAAAATACGGATTATTTAAAAAAATCGATTGAGCTTTATAACAAGAAGTATAGCACTGAACTAGAATTGAACCCGGTAGATGTGGCACCTGCAATTCCGATGGTGCAAAAGGTAACACCAAAGCTAGTCGCTAATGAAAAAATGCCAGATTTGATTTTTTTACAAGACAGCAATGCAGGTTCTGTTTTTGATAAATTTGAAGATCTCTTTTATTCAGCAGAAGATTTTGGATTTGTGAAAGATTATGGAAAAGACTTTTATTCAGCCAAAATGAATATGTTAAGTAATATTGCACCATCGAAAAAAGTTTTTGGATTTCCAAATGACTGGGGCAATGCATCTATGTTTTACAATGAAGAAGCATTTAAAACAGCTGGTGTAGATATGAAACAAATCAAAACTTGGGATGAATTGATCGAGGCTGGTAAAAAATTAAAAGAGAAAACTGGCAAAAAGCTATTATTTATGAGGGATACTGGCGAGTTAGACTTGGTCAAGTACTTAACAGAACAGCAAGGCGTTTCATTATTTGATAAAGACGGAAATTTGAATCTCTTAGATCCTGCTGTAAAACATTCTTATGAAATCATAAAAAAATTACAAGATGAAGATTTAGTTGCATATGGTAACTCAAAAGATTATACAGTGATCGGTCAAGACTGCGGTATTATTCTTGCTGGGGGCTGGTTGGCATCATATCAAGCAAGTGACTATCCCGATGATGAAGGGAAATGGAGAATTGGTGCGATTCCAGCAGTTGATGAGGACAATAATTATTCTCCAATGAGTGGTGGCTCTAGTTATTACGTTCCGAAAAATTCGGAAAATGCATTGGCTGCACTACAATTTATTACTTTTGCATTAACAGATAAAGAAGCGTTAGATGCTTATATGGAGTTAAGCGGCTTACCTGCGAATACAACAGCTTATACAAGTGAAGTTGCTCAGAAGGAATTTCCTTATTATGGCAATCAAAAAATCTTATTGACACTTGATGAAATCAGCCAAAACAGTATTGAAGGGTATGCTTTCCCTTATTCAGCTGATTTAGACAACTATATTGAAGCTGCTAGTTACGATATCAAAAATAACGGTGTTTCTGTTGATGATGCATTGAAGAAACAAGCTGATGATTTTGCTTCAAAATATGGCGTTAAAGTGAACGAATAATTTTTAAAGGGGTTATTCTACAAAGCTAACCAATGACTGTAGGAATCCATGTACAATGATTCTGATTTCTAGCAGGTCCTTCAGTTCATGACGATCAACTGATTTCAGACGTAGAGGTAGTTGAAAGTTATAGCGTTGTTTTGAGTGATAGAATAACCCCGATTTTAAAATTGAAAAGGGGTATCCATATGGAATTTCGTAAAAAGAGAGGGATTACAAATTATTCCCGCACAGCCTACATTATGTTGCTGCCATTTCTTCTTCTTTTTATCGTTACATTACTTATTCCAGCCGTCATGTCATTGGGATTTAGTTTCTCGAAAGTATCGACAGCAATTGAATTTATTGGTTTGGAAAACTTTATTGCCATTTTTAAAGATCCATTATTTTTTAAATCCTATTTCAATGTTTTCATTTTTATGCTTTTTTCCATACCAATCACAATCTTCTTAGCACTGATTTTTTCTGTGTTGTTAAATAAACCAACGATTAAAGGAAAAGGTTTTTTTCGTACCGTGTATTACTTACCAGCTATTACTTCAATCGTAGCTGTTTCCTCAGTGTTTTTGACCTTTTACAACCCCACAGGATTATTTAACTCAGTTTTGGCGACGATTGGATTAGCGCCAATTCCTTGGCTGACTGATCCCTTTTGGGCTAGGGTTTCGATCATTATTATTTCGGTCTGGTTGAACGTGGGGTATTACACCGTTTTATTTTTAGCCGGCTTGCAAAATATATCAACTGAAATCTATGAAAGTGCGGACATTGATGGAGCAAACAGCCTGCAAAAGTTTTTTAAGATCACGATTCCACTATTGAAGCCTGTAGTTTTGATGGGGATGATTTTATCAACCATTAACGGTCTAGGTGCGTTTGAAGTACCAAACATTTTATTTAAAAATGGCTTTGGTCCAGAATCTTCGGCTGTAACTGTCGGTGTTAATTTATATAAGACGAGTTTCGAAATGGTCGATTTTGGAAAAGCTTCTGCGATTGCATGGACAATGGTAATCATTGCTGCCATTTTATCCATCATCCAATTTATTGTAGGGGGAAAAAACAATGAAGCGTAAGCTGAACCCATTACTTATTTACTTTGTACTCTTAATTGGATTGGTCATTTTTGCATTACCTTATGTATACATGCTGATTGCCTCTACTCAGTCCAATGATGTCATTTTAGGCGAAAAAATAAATTTCACGATTGGACCTCATTTTTTGAGAAACATCAAAGAAGTCCAAGAAAAATATGATTACATTCGCGTACTGATCAATTCAGGCATCATAACTTTTGTGGGTACAGCCGTTTCAACTTTTATCACGACATTAGCGGGATATGTAATGGCGAAATACCGCTTTAAGGGAAGTAATCTAATTTTTAATCTAGTCATGATCTCCCGCATGATTCCTGGGTTCGCGACATTGATCCCTACTTTTTATATTTTAAGTAAGTTTGGTCTGACAAATACGTTTGCCGGTGTCATTATTCCTAGTGTGGCCTCCACGACTTCCGTGTTTATGATGCGACAATATGCACAGCAGTTTCCTAATGAATTAATGGAAGCATCGAGAATTGATGGCGCAAGTGAGTGGACGATCTTTTGGAAAGTCGCCGTTCCGGTCTTAACACCTAGCATCATTACGACTGCTTTGCTTACCTTCATGGGATATTGGAATTCCTACTTGATTCCATTGATCGTACTGTCTGACTCCAAGAAATTTACGGTGCCGTTGATTATACAAAATATGACACAAAACAATTATGACCCATTGAATTACGGCGCATTGATGGCAATTTTGGCCACATCAGTTATACCGATCGTTTTGCTATATATGTTTTTACAATCAAAATTCAAGTCAAATGGGCTAGATTCAGCGATTAAATAGGTGCTTTTTAGGAGGAACAATGGAATGAAGTTTGAAATCAAAGAGGAATTTTACCTAGATGATCAGCCGCTAAAATTAATTTCTGGCGCTGTCCACTATTTTAGAATTCCGCCAACACAATGGGAACAAACATTGCGTAATTTGCAAGCGATGGGCTGTAATTGTGTTGAAACATATGTGCCGTGGAATTTGCACGAACCAAAAAAAGGAGTATTTGATTTTGAGGGGTTGGCAGATGTAACGACATTTTTGGATATAGCTGAAAAATTAGGGTTATTTACAATTGTTCGTCCAAGTCCTTATATCTGTGGTGAATGGGATTTCGGTGGCTTGCCTGCTTGGTTGTTAAGCGATAGTAAGATGCGGATCCGTAGTCAATATTCTGGTTATTTACAAGCAATAACGGAGTATTATGAACAACTTTTGCCGAAATTGGTTCCATATCAATTTACCCATGGAGGCCATCTATTGATGGTGCAGGTGGAAAACGAGTATGGCTCCTATGGTGAAGACAAAGATTACCTGAAATTCTTAGTGAAAGAGCTTCGGAAATATCTCACGGTTCCTTTATTCACTTCTGATGGAGGTTGGCGAGAAGTATTGGAAGCTGGCACTCTTCCAGAAGAAGACATTTTAGCTACCGCTAATTTTGGTTCTGATGCAAACGAGAACTTTGCTTGGCTCAAACGTTATCAAGAAAAAAACAACTTGATTGAACCGCTTATGTGTATGGAATTTTGGGACGGCTGGTTCAATTCTTGGCAGAAAAAAATTATTCGTAGGGATCCGCAGGAAACAGCTGAAGAAGTTCGCGAGGTAATAAAACGAGGCAGCATTAATTTTTATATGTTTCAAGGTGGAACGAATTATGGATTTTATAATGGCTCTTCGGATGCAGGCGTTCGGAATGAACCGCAAATCACTTCATATGATTATGATGCACCATTGACAGAGTGGGGGGCACCTACCGAAAAATATTTTGCCATTCAAAAAGTGATTCAAGAAGAAATTCCTGCAGCGCAGACATCTGAACCACTCTATCCTCAGTTAGTTAGTTTGGGGGTTTTTCCAATTCAAGAAAGCGTAGGATTATTTTCTGTTCTCGACGAAATCAGCAGTCCGATCAGCAATGATTACACATTACCGATGGAGTATTTAGGACAGAATTTTGGCTACACTCTTTACCGTAGTCAATTAATGGAGAAGCGGCGGATAGAAAAATTGAAAGTCATTGATGGATTGGATCGTATCCAGTTTTTTGTGAATCAAGCTAGAGTAGCAACCCAATATCAAGACACGATCGGCGAAGAAATTACTTTTGACCTAACTGAAGAACAAAATGAATTGAGTTTGCTAGTTGAAAACATGGGAAGAAACAATTACGGTCCTAAGCTCGTGGCAGAAACCCAAAGAAAAGGGATTCGCAGTGGTGTGATGGAAGATATCCATTACATCAGCAACTGGGAACACTATTGCCTTGAATTCGAGCCAGAACAAATTGCTAGAATCGATTTTTCTAAAGCGATGACACCAGATACACCGGCTTTTTATAAGGCAACAATTGCTTTAGAACAGGTTGGAAATACTTTCCTAGATTGTAGTAGCTTTGGTAAAGGCGTTGTTTTTGTAAATGGGCAAAATATGGGACGTTATTGGAATGAAGGACCAGTCAAAACCCTCTATATTCCGGATTATTTCTGGCGAAAGGGCGCGAATGAAGTCATCGTTTTTGAAACAGAAGGAATCCCAATTGATGAATTACGTTTCCTTCAATCACCAATCATGGAGTAAAGCAATGAATAAAAACTATGTAGGTTTTTTTAACTGTACCACAAAAGAGGAACTTAATTCGTTTAAAGAGGAGCTGCTTGAGTACCCAAACGATTGTCAGAAATTATTGATGCGAAGTAGACGTTTTGTCTCGGGAGAATATCTTTTTGACAATGAATGGGACATGGAGAGAACACATGAATCTATTCATTGGCAGTTGGCTGAGATTCAATGGGGTGATAGCCCAAATAATGATCCAGAATGGAATTATATGTTGAACCGTCATCGGTTTTTGGTAGATATCGGATTGGCCTATTTGCTGACAGAAGAAGAAATTTACAAAAGGTATTTGGCCGATTTTCTACAGGCTTTCATAGAGCATAATCCATTGAATGAACAGACGAAGGGCTATAGTTGGCGAACGATCGATGTAGGCTTGCGAGTGGTTCATTGGCTTAAATTACTTGAAATCCATCGTCATTTCCCATTGTTTACACCAGAACTAGCGCAACGAATGGAAGAAGAAATCAGCCATCATGGCAAGTATCTCTATGATCATCTTTCGATCGAACGAGGACAAAGTAACTGGCAAGTGTTGGAAATTGCTGGTTTGTATAGTATCAGTCTAGCTTATCCCGAATGGGCATCAGCAAGTGACTGGCGAGTAGCTAGTTTGGCTTATTTGGAAGAATCACTCGCACTTCAAGTGGAAGAAGATGGCATGCAGCGAGAACAATCGTTTATGTATCATAACGAAGTGTTGCTTTCTTTGCTGCAAATCATTCAATTGGCACAAAGAAATCAGCAAGAAATTCCTGAACTGATTCTGAACTATGCCAAAAAGATGACGCAGGCAGCGGCATCTTTTGTCAAACCTGATGGCAAGCAACCCGTCTATGGTGATAGCGATTTAGAAGATATGACGGGCCTTTTGCAGTATGCAGAGGGAATAGTAAGTCCTTCATCTTTTGCAAAAAAACGTCCCACTTTTTTTGCAAAGCAATCGTTTGGTTATGGGGAATTTCCGTTAGAAAATAAATTTTTATCTGTTTTTTCGGTACATCATTTCCAACAAGCCGGATTGATGATTGCCAAAACACCTGAAGACTATACCTTGTTTAAATGTGGTCCATTGGGTGGGGGACATGGACATGATGATTTACTTCATGTGTCTTATACACACCGAGACAAAGATATTTTGATTGATTCTGGCCGTTATAGTTATGAAGTATCTAAAGGTCGACTTGATTATAAAGCGCCTTATGCACACAATACAATCGTAGTGGATGATCAGAATTTCAATCACCATACAGATGCTTGGAACAGTGAAAAAGTCGCTTCACCAATCAATCAAAAATTGCTGTCTCATTCAGGTATTCACTTCTTTGAAGGAGGACATCTAGGCTATTTTGATTTGTCAGATCCAGTCTATCTCAATCGGAAATTAATACACTTTCCAGAAGGGTTTTGTTTGATTAGTGATAGTTACTTCTGCCATGGAGCGCATAATATCTGTACCTATTTTCATTTCAATTCGAATGACGTCCAGCTGACACAAAGAGGACTGATACTTGAGGATCTGGATTTCGAATTGATCAGTCTGGATGAAAGAATGAAAGCAACGATTGAGGATACTGTTGTTTCGCCAACGTACAATGAAACCAAGTCCATTTGCTGCGGTATTCTTAAAAAGGAAATTCAAAGGACAGACACTAGTTCCTATGTTCTTGCTCCACAGGGTCTTATTCAAAATGTCGAACAACTTCCGGTTTATGCAGAGGACCAAAAGCAATCACCAAATGTAGTAGAAGCCATCAAATTTACATTTGAAGAGGGGACACAACAACTGGTCATTTTGCAACATCAAGAACCAAATGTAGGAAGACGTGCTTATCGGATAGAAGGTAAATACTATTATGGTCGGATAATGGTAGTAAAAGATAATAAACGAATGGTTTTGTACTGATGGGAGGATCCTATATGCTATCCAAGGAACGCATCGAAGAAGAAATAGAATTTGTTTATCAAAAAATCATTGGTAATTTAACGACTTTTGAAACGTTAGTCCCAGCAGCTGTTTCAACTGATTATGTTTACCCAGCAGTAGAAAATGCTGATTGGACCGATGGTTTTTGGATCGGAATGTTGCACTTGGCACAATCTTATCGACCCGATGAACGAATTCAAAAAGTGATCACTAAACAGCTAGCTGTTTTTAGTAATCGTTTAGACAAAGAAATCGTCTTGAATCATCATGATATTGGTTTCTTGTATTCATTATCCGCAGTAGCAGATTATCGGGAAAATAAGACAGTTTCGTCAAGAGAGATGGCTTTGCGGGCAGCTAAAGTTCTGATGCGTCGGTACAATGAGAATGCGGGAATCTTTCAGGCTTGGGGAGATGTAACAGACAAAGAACAACAGGGAAGAATGATTATTGACTGCAATATGAATTTGCCTCTTTTGTATTTTGCTTCTAATGAAACGGGAGATCCAATGTATCGAAAAGCAGCAGAAAGCCACGTGAAGCTAGCACAAAAATATTTGATTCGAGAAGATTTTTCAACTTTTCATACGTATTATATGGATATCCAAACAGGAAAACCCCGTTTTGGCGCGACTGCTCAAGGTTTTTCTGATGATTCTTGCTGGGCAAGAGGACAGGCGTGGGGGATCTATGGATTTCCTATCAGTTTTACGCATATCGGGGATACTACACTTTTGGACGCTGCTTGTCATCTTGCTGATTATTATTTAGCTCATTTGCCAGCAGACAAAATTGCCTATTGGGATCTATTCTTTCAATCAGGGGCAGAAGAGCGGGATACATCGGCTTCAGCCATCACTGTATGTGGATTGCTAGAATTAGCAAAACATCTACCACTAACAGATGGGAAGAAACAACGCTATGAGGCAGCTGCTGAAGAAATCATCTTAGGATTAATGGAAAGTTATACAACAAGAAACTACCCGGAATCAAATGGATTACTGGTTCAAGGTGTTTATTCCAAACCTAATGGGAATGGGGTAAACGAATGTACTGCTTGGGGTGATTATTTTTATTTTGAAGCACTAACAAGATTGCATCGTAGCTGGTCAACTTACTGGTAGGAGGAGGAAAGATGAAACTACACTATTTAGGTACTGCGGCAGCAGAAAGAGTTCCTGCGATTTTTTGTCAGTGTCGTGTGTGTCAGTATGCCCGACAATATGGGGGAAAGGAGTTGCGGTCCCAAACACAGACATTAATAGATGATGGGGATTTGCTGATCGATTTTCCTGGCGACAGTTATTTGCATTTGCGCGAACATCAATTAAATTTTAATACGATTGAGCATCTATTGATTACACACTGGCATAGTGATCACTTGTATGCTGAAGATTTAGCATTCCGTATGAGCCCTTATGGGAATGATTTAGACAATAAATTGACTGTTTACGGCAATGCAGAGGTTCATCGATTTTATGATCGGGCGTTTCAATTGGAAGGAATGACCGAAGGAGCACGAATCGAATTTCAAGAGCTAGCCCCTTTCGAATGTTATACGATCGGTCAATATACTGTGCATGCATTGCCTGCAGTTCATGGAAAAAAAGAGGGGGATTGTTTTATCTATGTGATTGAGCGGGAAGGCAAACGCTTATTCTACACTCATGACACTGGATTTCCTACATTGGATGTGTTGAACTACTTAGAAGAACATCATTTGAAGTTGGATGTGATTTCCCTTGATTGTACCGGACAAGGTTTAAAAGGATCTGGCGGTATTCATATGAATGTAGAGGAGAATCTGCAATTAATCGCAACCTTAAAAGAACGTGCATTGTGCGATGATGCAACAATTTTCATTGCAAATCATTTTTCTCATAACGGAGGTCTTACCTATCAAGAAATGAAAGCATTAGGAGACAAACATCAACTGATTACAGCCTATGATGGGATGATTATTGATATTTAAAGTATACTCCTCTTATCCGCAATAAAAACGACAAACTAACAGTATTGATCCAATTCAAATTGGGGTTATTTCATTAATTGACTCGCCTCATAAATCTCTTGTTTATACGGAGATTTATGAGGTGTTTTTTGTTTTTTGTCTATCAACGAATAGAGAGAAACCGTTAAAAATGCGCAATATGACAAAATAAGTTGATTTATTTTGAATTTTGTCTTTTTCATAAACAGGTCAATAAGTGAAAGAGATTTCTCGATCCCAAATCATGTGATTTTTAACACATATTTCAGAAAAAAACGAAGTAAAATGTCCTTATTTATTAAAAAAATGCTCAAGTCTGAGATAAAAATCGCTTTTATCCATTCATTTCCAGGCGCAAAATGATAAGAATTACTCCTTTTTTAAAAAGATTACTAAGTAAGAATGAGACTCAAATACTTATTTTTTGAAAGGATTTTGTCAGTTCCTAATAGCGAAAATATCCGATAATCTGTTTAGATAATCTTTGCACTTTTTTAGGAGTGATCTTTATGTAAAACGAAAATGTTGGATTGGTTGTTTAGGCATGTGTAGGTTAGGAAAGATTTAAAAAAATATGAAAGAAGGTACAGAAATGAAACGAAAGAAAAAATTAGTTACAAAGTTCGTTGTTGCAACAACTCTTTTCACAGCAGGTAGTTTGGTGGTTCCAGCTGCTGGCACTTTATCTGCCTATGCAGCGACTACAGGTCCTGTTGCAGATAATACTAGCCCTCGTTCTATTACACTTTGGAAATATGAAGTGAAAGACTTATCAGAACTTGGTGATCGTGGTGACGGGGAGATGGATGATACTGTTACCAAGACACCCTTAGCTGGGATCAAGTTCCGCATACAACGGGTAACAGCAATCGGTGATGCTGCTTTAACGAATCCATTAGATCAAAAAGAAGGAACAGATTATACGATTGACAACACATTTACTGCTCAAACAGTAACGACAGGAGCAGATGGGTCTGTCAAAGCGAATTTGGGTAGCGGCAATGCGGCAGATGGCATTTATTTAGTTACCGAATTAGAAGATGACCGTGGTGTTTCTCCGTCAGTAGCAAAACCAGCAGATCCATTCTTCGTGCAAGTGCCGCAAACGGACCGTGACGATCTAGGCTCCTTAATCTATGATGTAGTCGTTCAACCGAAGAACCTGATGGAATCGTTGCTTGAACCAGATAAGACTGTTGAAGAAGGAAGAGGGTTCTCCAACAAAGCAGGAAATCATTTCACTTGGGAAGCCAACGCGAGTCTTCCAAGCGGACTTTATCAAGTAGCTTCAAAAGATATGGTCATCACTCCTGTCTATGATAAAGATGGCAATCAAATTGCGGATATTCCAGTTTCTGCAGGCGACGAAATTTACGCTGACTACTATACGATCCGCGATACATTGAACGAAAAGATTTTGTTGGATGGGTTAACTGTTAATACGAAGACAGATGATGCTAGTGACTGGGTAGCACTTGAATTTGGCACAGATTATACCGTTACACTGAATGGTGCGAATGTGTCAGCCCAACCAGTTACTGACCAATCTGAGAATGCAAAAGCTGTTGCTGTTAGTTTGACTGAAGCTGGAATGAAGAAAGTTGCCACTAATGGCGATACTAAGATCCAAGTTGTTTTCGAAACCCATACAGACAAAGACTTCAATGGAACCATTGTCAATCACATGGATGTGGATTATTTAAGTCCAGGACTAAAACCGGTTGAAGTACCATCTCCACCTGAAGATGACCCAGAATATTATACAGGCGGATTTGACATCAAGAAGACGGCAGAAGACGAAGCTAAATTGTTAGCAGGGGCAGAATTCCATCTTGCAACAAGTGAAGAAGATGCGAAAGCCAATAAATTCTTAGCTTCTGATGGTAAATCTTATACATTGAATAACGATGGCTCAACAACTCCTGGCTTACCAGCTGGCGTCACTCTTTTGAAAGCAACTTCTGATGCGCAAGGTTTGGCAGAATTTAATGGGTTGGCGTTGAACTGGTATACCGACACAGACGGTGACGGACAACAAGATATCGGTACAGAACCAACTTTTGATGCGGATGATATCAAACGTGACTACTGGGTAGTGGAAACAAAGGCGCCAGATGGTTATGAATTATTGAAAGCACCGCAAAAAATCACAGTCAATTTAGCAAGTGAAACCAATGACCAAATCGAAGCAAGAATCATCAATGAAACGAAGACTGATTTACCATTTACAGGGGGAGCTGGAACAACATTATTGATCGCAATTGCAATCGGCGCCATCACAATTGGTACAGCTGCTGTAGTGATTGATAAAAAACGTCAAACAAACTAAGAGGAGTTCAGAAGGAAAGAATGAGGTGACTTAAGGAATGAACAAATTTAAATTGAATACACTTGTCGCCGTTCTGTTTCCGGTTGTACTCGCTTTGTTGATTATCTGGGCTATTCCGTCTGCCTCTACGTTAAAGGCAGATGATAGTGGTTCTTCTTCGGCTAATAAGGATTCAAATGCGGAGGTGATCGTTGTTCCAACAACTGTGACGGATAAGAGTTTGCAAGAGTTGACAAATAAGGAATACACTTCCAAAGATTCCTTGAATAAACCTGTCTACTTTAGTGAAGCGACGTCAGAGGAAATCGGAACTACTGCTAGTTCTCCTATTCAAATGGGAGAAGGCAAAATTAGTTTGAAAACAGGAACAGCAACATTTGATACAAATGATAATCCTGGGTATGACTCGAATGAGACGAATACCATTGTTCGTTCTCACGATCAAGTGATTTATCTTGTTTCATTTACGATTCAAAATAGTACGAAAGATCAAGACTATACCAATATTCGTTATCGATTGAAAGCAACTCTTCCTAATGCAATTACCAAAGATAGTAATGGCGTTCCGCAAGTCAACGGAGAAATTGCAAACGGGACTTATGTTGATACGGGAGCAGGTGATGGTACCCAGTATTCTGAAGGTATCATGGAATCTGCTATTAGTGATACAGGGCAGATCTTTGTGCCAGTCGTAGTGAATGTGTTCGATGCAAAGCATGGAACGGTGATGCAACCGACTTTTGAGTTAACCATAGTAGATGCCAAAAATTTGGAGAGTGGTATAACTGAATCCATCAACAATGTGTATGATTCTGAATTTGCTGTTCCACAGACAACCGTTTCTGCTAAACCATCAGTAGAAATTCAATTAGTTTCTGGGGATCGAAAAAAAGGAACAGAAGTGTTTGGTGGAAGCAACGCCAATCTAGATGCATACGATGTAGGGGCAGTAACAATCTTGCGACCGTTGGAAGGAAGAGCTGCCGGCGATTATCGAGGTGCTTCTTTTCCAAGTGGTCCGATCACATATACGATTAAGCAAAAAGGAACTTATCAAGTCAACGGGAGTTCCACTACGAATAACTTGACAACGGCACAATATGCCAATTATGCGATAGGTGCTTATGCACCGGCGACTTATCAGCGGACACAAGCATTTACCAAAAATGTTGGGACGGTAAATACCAATGTATTTACTACACCATTAGCGACTCCAAATGCCAGCACTGGTAAGATTTATTCCACGCAACCTGATGGATTGCTTGAAAAGATTGGTGTCTATGAGTCAGGTAACTTTACTGTTACCGCAAATGGCAATGTCACCAATTCCGATTATGCAGGTGTTGTCAATCCATATACGTACCTCATGACCGGAAGTAGAACTACTAGTAGTTCTTCCAAAGTGTTCTCGAGTTTAGAGCTCATTATGTCTTGGGACCGTACCCAAACAGAAGCGCTTGCCCGAGCAAACAATTGGAATCGATACGATATGACATTTTATGTAGACTCCGTCTCATATGATGGCTTAACCACTTCAAATAATTCAAGCATCTCGTATCCTACCACAGTCTCTCCATCTGGAGCATACGTAGGTGGACCAGTATTTACGAAAACCGTTGACATCGATATGAATAGTACCTTGAATAATTTGGCATTAAATCACCCAGCTATTTCTAATAATACAGGTAATGCCCGCTTGTCTTCAGGCGATTCAATCGTTGCTTTTGACTTTGTCGGAACGACCTATGATGCAGTTTATGAAATAGATACTTTGTTTATGTGGGATCCTAGTGCTCTCAAATATGATGCTTCGAGACCAGCTACTGTTGATCCTATTACTGATAAGCCTAGATTTATGTATGGTGTTGCGAAGAATTTTGCAAATACTGCTCCTGTAACGATGAAAGTTCAATCATTTAGTGTGACACAGCAACTGTACAACTGGTATGCCACGCCAGAAGAGGCGACAGCGAGTGGGGGGCAGATATCTGCCGTTGCGGCTTATGTTAAAACATCGGTCCCAACAGGATGGAAAGGTATGCCGAGAATTCCATTGACAGTTATTCAAAAGCAGCCTGGTAATATTACACCTGCAGGTAATCCGTTGGTTCTATTGAGTACCCATCAATTTAAAGATAATAATGGGAATATTCTCTATGATCCTCTGGCTAACACGACTGGGACCTACCTCCCAACCCAATATAATTCTAACGGAGTAGCAACCTCTATTCCAATGTCTTATTTTTGCTGGTTTGGTGAATCGGCTTATGTCAATCCTTTTAGTATTTTGACTAAGACAGAAGTTGAAAAAGAACTTTATGATACATCTGAAACGATTTCGATGAAAGTAACTGGAACATTGACAGGAACAAGCACAGTTGTCTATGACGGTGCATTAACAACTACATTACCAAAAGGCATCCATTACCAGGCAAATTCTAGTAAAGACGCTAAGGGAAATAGTCTTCCTGAACCGACTATTACGAATAACGCTGATGGAACCACAAAACTTCGCTGGGCCTTCTCAAATATGCCATTGACAACCGGTGTAGAAGTGAATTTCAAAGCAACCTCTGAATTTCCAAAGCTTAGTTTTGATTCCAGTGGTTTTACCGGTAACTTAACAGTATCTACAGTTGGAGAAATGTGGCGCAAAGATGATCCTTCGGTGAAGGATGAAGCAATTGCGACGATCCGATCTTCGTCGGACACCTTCAAAGAAAAACTGATCCAGCAAGTAATCGTCAGCAAAACAGGAGACAAAAAACTCATTGAAGTGGGTGATGATGTACCGGTTGGGGTGACCGATGCTATCAAATACACAATGACGACAAAGAATGAGTCAGCACAACCTATCCAAGATGTGAGAATCAGCGATGTGCTTCCTTACGATGGGGATTCCAGAGGGACGGTCTTACACGGTAGTTACAATGTAACAGATGTCAGTGTGGATGATCCTGATGCAGAAATCTATTTTACCACGGAGAAAGCCAATGAAGAGACGGATCCGAATGATATTAATGATTGGACACTCTATAAAGCGGGAACGTCTGACATCTCTAAAGCCAAAGGATTTCTAGTGAAAACAGACTCATTGCCTGTTGGCGAGACACTTACTTTGACAATTACGATTGATCCAAGTGGTCAAAAACCAGAAGATGTCTTGGTCAATAATATTCGCTTTAACTCTCATTTAGATATGGTGGTTCGTTCGCAAAACTTTGAAACTACTGTCTATGGTCGTGACCTTTCCGGATTTGCATGGTATGACGATAACCTTGATGGGTTGATTGGCAATTTGGCAAACGGAAATGCTGAACAAGCTGCCAAAGACATTCCAGTGAAACTTTACCGCACAAGTTATGTAGATGAAACCTACAAAAATGAATTAGTCAAAGAAAGCTTGACTGGGGAAAAATTTGTTGATGATGCGGGCAATTCTTTGATCAAAACAAATGCAGAAGGAAAATATCTCTTTGCAAACGTGCCAGAAGGGGAATACATCGCGGAATTTGTGGTTGGCGATCAAGTGGTGCAGAAGAAGTTTTCTGTAACAAAACCACTCGTTGGGGATGATCCCAAACTAAACTCCAAAGCGGATCCAGACACATTCAAGACTGCAGCGTATACAATGCCAGAATTAACGGATTTGGCAGCCGACGAAAATCTGAAAGATAATCTTCACCATATAACAGATGTCAATATTGGTTTGATTCGTGCTTCTACTATCCGGTTATTCAAATACGAAACAGGAACTGCAGTCGATGCCAATGGTGACGGACAGCTGAGTGATGTAGAAAAAACATCTGGTAAACCTTTAGCAGGTGCGACGTTTGATTTATACAAAGGAAATGATCAGACCGAAAAAGTCGCAACAGCAACCACAGATGCGAACGGTTATCTGAACATTACAGGTGTAGCTCCAGGAACATACAATCTTGTAGAGACAAAAGCACCTGTCGGGTACGAATTGATCAAAGAACCGCTCAAAGTCACGATCACTGAAGGAAATCAAACAATTTTGATTTATCAAGAAGATGATCCTGCGACAGAATTACCACAAGCGGGTGCCAATGGACCAATGGTTTGGCTTTTAGGTATCGCAAGTGCGTTTGGTTTGGCAGGAATCTGGGCGCTGTTTTATTACTATCGTCAGCTTGGAAAGAAAGGAGCGTAATCAAATGAAAAAAAGGATCGTTTTCTTTCTCTCATTCCTATTTCTGATAGGACTAGGGTTAGCTCCGCTTCGTGTACAGGCTGATGAAGCTAGTAATGAGTCTTATGCGATTTCGATCCAGAAATATAAGCTGAGTGATTCAGCCCTTCTGTCCACAGATTTACCTATGGATGGGACAAAACTAGATAAAGTGACAGATGGAAATGGAAATGCACTCGCACCTTTAGCCGGAATTTCCTATGAAATTACCCGGGTGACTCCGGTACAAGGCCAATCAACGTTTGAACCTATCGTTGGAGTGGATGCATTTTCGATCACTGTCACTACCGATCAAAACGGATTAGCCCGTGTTGCTGGTTTAGCCAGCGGAACCTATCAAGTGGTGGAAAAAGACAATAATTTGTTGCAGTCAGTGATGGAACCGGTCATCGTGGAATTGCCGTTGCCGCAGCGGGAGGGAGAAGCGCTAAATGAAGTCTTCTTGTATCCAAAGTCTAGTGTGGTCGACTCTCCAGAAACGACACCACCTAGTCCCGACGGCGGAGACAATCAGCGCTTGCCTCAAACTAGCGGCAGTATCGGCAATGCACAGCCTCTGTATTTTATCCTAGTTTTCATCCTTGTGATGGGTGGGGTCGGCATCAAAGTTCTGAAAACCAAGCATCATAAGTTTTAGTGGATTGTTGTGTGGGGTAGTCCTAAAAAAACTGCCCCTCATTTTATAGAAAAGGACGAACAGGCAAGTGGCTGTCACGTTTGTTTTAAAATCATAGCAATTATTTTATTCCCGTACATACGTTTTGACCGAAGAGAGAAGAATCGGTCGCAAAAAAATAAAGGAGGATCACATGAGGAAACGTCAGTCACGAAGAAAACACTCTTTCTTAATGCTTTTTGCCATAACGATGATCACAGCTGGTTTCCTTGTGCTCCTTTATCCAATCGTAGGCAATTATTTATCGAATCGCGAACGTAGTCAAGCAGAGCTGGCTTACGATCAGACGATGGAAGAAACAAGTGAAAAAGAAAAAAAAGAGCAATACCAATTGGCTCAGAAATACAACCAATACATTTATGAAAAGCAGCAAGGGAAGAATCCAGAACCAATCGTTTACAAAAGTGTTTTAAAGAATCGCTCCGGTGTGATGGGAACGATTGACATTCCAGCAATCGATATCAAGAAGATGCCATTCTACCATGGAACTTCCTATCAAACATTGGATAAAGGACTAGGGCATTTCGAACCAACTTCGATTCCTATCGGTGGCGAGAATACACGTTCAGTTATTACAGGACATAGTGGAGTCAAGAATCAGGTTCTTTTTACAGATATTCGGAATCTTGTGGAAGGTGATTTGTTCTTTATCAATATTTTAGGAGAACGTTTGGCGTATCAAATCACTTCTTTTGAAGAGATTTTGCCTAGTGAAGTAGATAAAGTAAAGATCAATGCCGGAAAAGATGAAGTAACCCTGCTGACCTGTACACCTCCAGGAATCAATACCTATCGCCTGCTGGTGACGGGAAAAAGAGTTCCTTATTCTTATGCAGTAGAGAAAGCAGTAACGAAACGGAACTTGTGGAGTTATCAAAACATCGTTTTAGGAACGATAGGCATCAATTTGATCTTATTCTTGATCTTGATGTTGAATTACCGCTATTGGTTAAGATATTTTCGTTCGGATGATCCGCAACGTTCGCAACGAGGACGAAAGAATTTGAAACGTTTGTTGTTTGTGACTAAAGCGTACTTTGCCCTTATTTTCGTCACGATGCTGACGATTTTAGGAATTGCGTTTTATGGCTACATGCAGATGCAGCAAGATACACAAGTCTCAGCAACAGACATTGGTAGTGAACAAACGTTAAGTGATTATAATTTGAACAAAATCCAGCGGGCAAATTATGAAGAACGTCAAATTGCTAGTGTAAATGTTGCTGATTATGCTTTAGCAAAAAGTTCCCTCCAACTTTCTACCAATAATTGGGGGATCGGCAAATTGGTAATACCTGATCAATCGATCGATTTACCGATTCTAGCAGGATTGGAGAATCAAAATTTATTGACCGGAGCAGCGACCTTTCGGCAAGAACAGCAACTAGGGAAAGACAACTATGTGTTGCTTGCTCACAATATTTACGAGCAAGATGTCTTGCTCCATCGAATCAAGTTTTTGAAGAATGGCGATAAAATCTATACTACTGATTTTAAAGATGTGTACGTCTACACAGTTTCTTTAAATAAAGTAGTGGAGGAAACCGAAGTCTCGTATATTGCCAAAAATAAACCGGGTGCTGCTCCAAAGATTACTTTGTTACGATGCGAGGGCAATATCGGTACTCAATACCGCCGAGTCGTACAAGGGGAACTGCAAGCGGTCGAACCGATTCAAGGAATGGATCAACAAGAGATGGTCTCATTAGGATTAAGACAGACGACCGCAAAATCAGATGGAACGATCGTAGAGAAGAATCCAGTCTCTCAAGTTCAAAGCTTTGCGATGGTTGTTGCGGCACGCTTCGTTAGAGAACCATTACAGACAATTTTACCCATGTTTTTATTCTTTATGCTGCCAATCTTATTCTTTAGTTTGCTTCGCTGATTCTTGCTTCCAATGAGCAAACGCTAAGCAGACGCGAAACTTTGGCAGCTGATTGAATGTCAGAAAATCGATACAGTGAATAGAAAGAAGAAGGTGTGATCATGAAAAAAAGTATGCTAGGTGTTTGCGTAGTTGTGCTGGGACTACTGCTTACTCAGAATGCCTTAGGCCAACCATTACATGCGGAAGATCAATCAGCGATCGAATCAACAGTACCAAGCACTGTTCCGACCAGTGATGAGACAGTGCCCTCTGCGACAGAAAATATAGAAGAACCCGTTACAGCACCAAGTACAGTTCCTAGTGAAGAGATAGAGAATACAATGGAAAATACTGTAGAATCAACAAATACAACTGCTTCCAGTTCGGAGATGACACAACCAGATACTTCTGATTCTGAAACGATTTCTGATAGTCAATCAACAGAATCAAGTAGTGTCAGTAGTGAAAGCACGGCGGATACAGCAATGGATGCTTCAGAGTCAAGTTCTTCAAAGCCAAGTACTTCAAAACCAGTGGGGACAGAATCAACAACTCAATCAACGACCTCAACTTCTAATTCTAGTAAGGAGAAACAGTCAACAAGTACAAGCAAAGAAGAGCCAACGGATTCTAAGCCGCAGCCGGTTACTAATACGAATGAAACAAAAAATTCGACCAAACCAGTCCCATCAACCGACTCAACGAAGATTGCTTCCTCTGTGAATCAACCAGTAATAACCAATAATCGATTGCTGGAATCACAGGTTTCTGAGATTTTATCAAGTGTCAACGGGGAATCTTTGGATCAATCTTTTAGGGTAAGTGAAGTGGCAGAATCTGATTTGAAAGGGTTCGAGTTGCCCTTATTGAACAGCTTTGAAGATAAAACCAAAGGAATTTTGGTCTATGAAGGGATCAAATCGATTGGACAATACAAACTTGATGTCGAAAGAAAAGAAGAGTCACAAACAGCCTTACAAACGACAGAGGACTTGATCAATACATTAGTGGACAATCTATTTGGTAAACCATTGAAGAAAATTCAAAAACAGCTGGTGCAAATTGATGAAAAGCAAGCAGGGGACCTGCTTTACAAGAACGATCAATTACTTGGGCTGTATCTAGGCGCAGATTACTACTTAAAAGTAGCTGAGCCGACAGCCAAGCAAATCGAAGAAAAGCCTGAACTAGCTAAACATAAGGTTAGCACCATCGAACGTTTCCAAGAAGATGACACATTCGCAAAAACAGTGAAAGTCCAACGATTAAAGGACTGTAAGTTGACAGAGTATGGACAAAAAGTTGAAGCCTCTTATCCTGCTTCAATGGACTTTTCTCAAAATACGCAAACACAAACCTTTATCCAATCGATCGCTCAATCTGCTCGAAAGCTAGGGTTAGAGTATGACGTTTTTGCCTCGGTCATGATCGCTCAAGCAATTTTAGAAAGCGGCTCGGGTACAAGTCTGCTGTCTACCGCACCAAATTATAATTTGTTTGGTGTGAAGGGGAGTTATCAAGGGGCATCCGTCAGCTTTGCCACGCAAGAGGACCGTGGAAATGGTGAGCTTTACACGATTCAAGCGGCTTTTCGCAAATACCCGAGTTATACAGAATCCCTTGGCGACTACATCTCGCTAATCAGAGGCGGGATTCAAGGCAATAAGACCTATTATCAATCTGTGTGGCGCTCACAAGCCAAAAACTATTTGCGAGCTGCTGATTCCTTGACTGGCACCTATGCCACAGACACGACCTATAATCGGAAGATCAGCTCATTGATTGCTGCTTATCATTTAACGCAATATGATGTTCCAGAATCAAAAGAAAGACTTGGTTCAACGAGTGCAGTGTTACAAGGAAAAGAAGATATCCCTGAACAGTATCAAAAAGCAATGACTTTCCCAGATTATGATGGCAAAAACTATAATTCATCCGGTTCTTATCCAATTGGGCAATGTACGTGGTATGCCTACAACCGTGTTGCACAACTAGGGAAACACGTGGATGATTTCATGGGAAATGGCGGAGAATGGGGAGATACCGCCAAACGATTAGGCTATCGAACAAGCCAAGAACCTCAGGCGGGGTGGTTGATTTCTTTTAGTCCTGGAACAGCAGGTTCCAGTCCAGTGTATGGTCATGTGGCATTTGTAGAAGCAGTGACCAGCGATGGAATATTGATTTCTGAAGGAAACGTACTTGGCGGAACAATCATCTCCTATCGAGTCATCACGAATAGCTTGACGTCCTCCCCTCCCTCTC
>ERZ776912.39-NODE-39-length-26761-cov-5.911555_pt1 | contig 26761 bp, 27 predicted proteins | sample MGYA00514200_ERZ776912 | MGnify/ENA primary metagenome ERZ776912 (study PRJEB29299, sample SAMN09788491) | Acinetobacter baumannii | host: Murine | place: USA:Boston | collected 2018 | study: EMG produced TPA metagenomics assembly of the WGS of Acinetobacter... | reverse complement strand
CTTCCAGGTCTCTGCCTTTCATCGATTCCATTTTTCTTTGAGAAGAACGGCGGTTCCACCGCCTTTTATCATACCTTCCATTCAATCAACAAGGGTAAATACACCACAGCTGCATCCAGCTGAAGCTGGTCCATCTGTAAGCCCTTGTCGCTCACTCCAGGTATGATCCATCTTCTATATCAAAGAAAAATACATCAAATCAATGAAAGGCTAAAACATTTCTGAAGGAGGTCATTTTATGAGCACAAAGAAAAAAATTATACGAAAGCTGCAATCGGTTACAGGAAAGTATTCTATAAATACCATTTTTATCGATTGGATCCATCTTATGGCTTACACATGTTCTAACACTCTGGACAATCTTCATTTTGAAGAACGTGAAACACTATATCTGAGTATCATCAAGAAATACTCAAAGGATCAAGTATCTACTCTTTGTGAATGTTTTGCGCTGCTTACAATTGCACTTGAGGAAGATTCCATTGACTGGCTAGGTGAAATCTACATGGAACTTAATCTGGCAAATAAATCTATGGGACAATGCTTCACACCAAATCATATCGCGAAACTCATGGCTGAATTAACCTTTATATCTGGACAAACTGAAGTTATAGAGAGTGGCCAAATGAATTACTATGAACCATGTTGTGGATCTGGTAGCATGATCATTGGTCTAATTTCAGTCATGCAAAAAAAAGGTTATAATGCCCAAACACAACTTATCGTTCATTGCGAAGATCTTGACGAGAACTGTTTGTTAATGACTTATGTACAGCTATCCCTATTGGGGATTAGCGCCATCTGTCAGGTGAAAAATTCACTTACAAATGAAGTTTTTTCAACCTGGTACACACCTTTTCTTCTCAAAAATAGCTTTAATCCTAACAAACACTAAGTTATACTAAAAAAAACGATTGCACTGAAAACAGACATCGATAACGAGGGAGAAAAACTATGGATACAAACTACACATGCAAATACTGCGGGACGACCCTTACCGAACATCTATCTTGTGATTTTTGTCAGATTGGTTTTTCTCTTTCAGACGTCTGTCAAAACCATCATCGCCAGACACAAATTCCCGAAGAAATTCCAATGATAGAAGACGAAAATGAAGTCCTGGGAAAAACCACGATTGATTTTCTTCAGGAAAAAACGTTAACTCTTTACTACCTTTTAAAAATTGCTCGCAAGGCAAAAGACAAAGCTTTTCGCGCAAATGAAGACGAGAAATATCAGGTATTGATTAAAAAAATTTATGTACTTGAAAACTTAATTTATGAACGGGAAGGCGTTTTTCCAAAATCTATGCAAGACTCTATCCTAAAGAAAAAGCGAAACGAAATCATAGAGTTTGAAAAGTATTTAAACGAAAAAGGAAAATTTACCATGAATGGCTGATCAAAAGCTTATTCCTTATCTAAAAAAAGAGAAGACCAATTCCTTAATTTCAAGGGATTTGGTCTTCTTTCTGTGATACAATACTAGCTGGTAGTAAAGTTTATGCGGTGGCTAATCCCTAAAGAAATGGGGTGACGCCTATGTTGTTTTTCGGCCTTATCCCTGGAAAGGAATAAGCTTGTCTGTATATGAAGCACTAATGTTTGCGTTAGCTTTCGCGACTTTAGTACTTGCAATCAGCAATAACAAAAACGACAAAAAATAACCGTAACATAAACTTTGGCGAGTTTGACGGTTATTCTTTGTAACTGATTCAACTAAGCCACCGACTTAAACGGTGCTATCCCTAAGAGGAGTTGTTAGCGCAACTCCTCTTTTCGTGTTTAGTATACCATACTCGTTTAAGATAAGCTAGAAGGGCAAATCATCATCAAAAGGTGGGTAATTTGTGTCTAGATCCTCGTTTCTATCTGAGGATCCCGGCAAATCATTTGTAGGCATTTGTCTAAAATCTCTTGAAGGAGTATCTGAGTCACCTGACTCTCTTTGTTCTGTTTGACGACGAGACTCTAACAGTTGAAAATTGTCCGATACAATTTCAGTCACATAAACCTTTTGACCTTGTGTGTTGTCATAAGTCCGTGTCTGAATACGACCGGTTACACCTAATAAAGTTCCTTTTTTTGCGTATTGAGCGACTGTTTCAGCTGGTTTTCTCCAGATCACACAATTTATAAAGTCGGCCTCACGTTGGCCACTTTGACTAGTATAATTACGATTAACTGCTAAAGTAAATTTTGCAATTGCTGTACCATTTGCAGTATATCGTAGTTCGGGATCTTTGGTTAATCGACCCACTAACGCTACAGTATTAATCATGAATTCTCTCTCCTTTATTGCTTATATTTATCGACTGATACTCAGTTGTTTCTCTACCTGCTGCTGTACCGTTGGACCGCCTTGAAAGCGACTAAGCTCCTTCACCCGTTCTTTCTTTAATTGAACTTCGTCTTGCCAATTAATCCCTAAGATTGGCCGAACAGATTTAATGGGGATCTGTTTTCCTTTATCCGTCGTCAATGTCCGTTCTTTTCGATCAAAGGCTTCTAATTTCGTGATTTCATCGATCAAAGCCAGTCCTGCTTTATCCTTGTTGATACAAATGTTTACCTGCTTGAAAGAAACGCCCTGCTCCAGTTTTTCATTCAATAGATTGATCATGGATCTTGGAGAATCATCGGATAAAGCAAACAAAATCGAATGATCAATTGTGTTTTTGTGCAACGTCCAGTAACTTAGTAGATCTTCGGGACTCTGAAAAAAATAAATTTCGTCAGGTGTACCAAGTGTCACATTAAATCCATATCCTGGACGAGAAGCATCAAGAATCTTTTGTTCAATTTTACTGCGTCCATACGATTTATCTTCAATCGTTCCGGTTACTTGCCCCCCAGATACATTTTCGCCATCTTTCCACAAATAAACGATTCGCTGATTATCATCTTCTCGAATCAGTCTTTTCTTGATCAAAGCATCAACGATCATAGGATCTGCTTGATACTTATTTATCAAAGTTGTTCTTACAACATCATTTGTTTTAGAATCCTGAAGATAGTAGGTAAATGATTCGGGAATCGACGAACGTATACGATCCGTTGATAGAACGTTCGAGTTTAACGGCTGCTTTTCTGTTATTAACCCTTCGGAGCGTTGCTCCTTCAGGTAATCATTCCAGTCCTTGCTTACGCCATAAACAACGTCAATATTTTCTTGATCGTACATCATGTAAAGTTCACTGGCACGATCCTTAAGCAATTTTTCCTCCAGAAGAGTGAGATCATTTTGTTGGTACAAGTCGGAAATTGTGTCTATTGTGACTTGTTTTTCTTTGATTGCTTGACAAACCTTTTCTAACGACTCATCTAACTGAATTTCTTGTGCTTTGACATGCTCATTAGGTGAGTCTGCAAAAAATCCATACGCCTTCCAACCGTTTGAAATTTTATTTGTCATCGTTAGATTGTTCTCTATTTTTTGGATCGTCAACAACAGATTCTTGTCGACTCCATGTGTAGTTGCTGCTTGTCGCACCTGATCGTAGATTTCTTTTTGAATTTGGTTATTGTAGGGTATCAATGATTGATTGGTAATAAGTTCTTCTTTTCCAGCCTCTTTTCGAAAGTTGTAGTTCTTATCACATGAGTCAAAGAAGTGGTGCCCCGCAGGATCATTATCAACACCATAATAGATTCCTTCGCTTGGAAGCATACCAAATTTCTGATACGTTTCTTGAATCGTTTTGATAATTGTTTTATCCTTGAGCCCTTCCAAACAAATAAGCCGGCAATCATTTAAATCTTTGTTCAGCGACCAATAACTCAACAAATCAATGCTGGCTTCAAAAAAATAGACAGCCTTTGGCTGCCCTAAAGTAATATTAAATCCGTAGTGCTTCTCAGAATTTTTTGCGATATATTTGCTTGGAGAATCCGAGATAGATTTTTTAGTGACTATGCTTGTCGCACCGATAATCTCTTCTTCAGGAAGGCCAAATTTTTTCCAATTCAACACGGCATTCTTGTATCTTTTATCCTGGATCAGGTAGTCATTCTCTACCAGATATGAAACAATCTCTTGATCGATTCCTCGTACTTGAATTAAGTAATTAGCCGCTTGAGTCGTTGTCTCATCTTTGATATACGAATACGTAAATTCAAGATCTTCTTCCGTTTCAATGTATGGCGTATGCTGTTCAAGTTCCTCACCAAGTAACAAGGCTACAGCTTGCGGAAAAGAGTATCCTTCATAATCAGTCAATAAGCGAATAACGTTATCACCCTTATGCTGGCCGTTATGATAGAAGTAATTATGCTTTCGATCGATCACTAGTGACCCATGTCCATTAATATAATATTTAGGATATCGGCCACCTCCTCTCAAGGTTCCTTTTCCATGGCTATTGATAAAATTAATAATATCGGTTTGCGCTGCTTTTTTAATTTCTGCTTTCGTAAACGTCCGGATTCTTTTTCTTTCTTTTTCCATTCAATTCCCTCCAAAAAATAAAAAAGAGACTAATAAAAGTCTCTTTCCTGCTCGATTTTCTGTTTCCATTCCTTTTCTCGTTGGTCCCGCTCATAACTGACCCGGTTCAAAAAATCTTGATAGCTTTCTCCAACAAAACTCTTGATATTTGATAAAGCTTTCTTCTCAATCTTCCACTGCACACTATTTCTTTTCCTCTGCTGCATCCTGACTCTTTTTCTTTCCATTACTTCAAGTCGCGCTGAATTTTCTCTCAACTCATCTTCTCTCATCGCATTGAGCAACGCATTACCAACAGTTTCTCTCAGCTCCTTTCGTTTATTGTCTTGGTACGTCTTACCTAAATTTCCTTCCTTTGCATTTTCTCCATAAACTCGGACGTAAAAATCAGATTGTTCCTTCAGCAACCTTTCAAATTCCTTTAGTGATTCTCCGTGGTACTCCGATAAAATTTTTTGCGTCAAATGATCAATTTTCGGTCGGAGTTCTGCCATTTCAGATCGCTTATATCGCCACGTCCTGGTGTCTTCAGGTAAATCATTCCTCAGTTGATTCAGCTGATACAACATTGCTGCATCCTTTGCCCATTCCTTATCGTAGATTCCAGCTTTCAATTCCTTTCGTAACAACTGACTGATACGAATCAAGGCAGGTTCTCGATTTTCAATAGCATTGGCAAACGTTGACTTCATCCCGCGCTGTGTGACGGGTGGTATCTTTCCTCTGTATACGGATTGGTTTTTATAAACCATTTTTTCAAGCACATCCTCTGGCTCTTTCACTACCATCATCGTATGAATATGGATATTATCTGTATTGAAATGAATTGCTCCTGCCCACTCTACGGTATCGCCAAGCTTCATATCATCGATCATTTTGTTCATCGCGACTCGAGCAGCATTTCGCAAGGCATCCTCATTCAAAAATCCATTTTCTCCTTCAGAATAAAGTCCCACTTCTTTCAGATATTCATTGTCAAAAGAGAATACTGTCTGCCACATCGGAGATTCATTTTGTTTGGCTACTTCAAAGCCACGCTTCAGCTGATTCTTTTCTTTGGAGTTAAGATAAGATTTGTTTCTCGTGAACAAAGGTGTCAAACGTCCTTCATCGTTTTTTATGTTTAACGCTCCATCGTCAGCAAACGCGTGATAACTTTCTACAACGTGATTTCGTTGTGCTGCGTCTCTTGAAATATAATCAATGGCTTTATTGTATCGTTTATCTGAAGGAGAAATGAATTTTGACTTGGTCACTATTCCAGCTTTATAGGTCATTTACTTTCAGCTCCAGAAGTTGGTGCTTGCCGCTGTTCTCTTTTTGTTGCCGCCTGTTGAGCAAAATGATCTAGCTGCTCTTTGATCCGTTTTTCTGCAGCACTCAACGTATTTGTCTTTGCTTTATTCGTTAATACCACTTGTTCTTCGATCCGATCGATCTGCAACGTATTGATCATGTGATTCAACATTTCTGTGATTACTTTTGTTTGTCGATCTGAGTAGCCCGTACGTCGTCGGAGAATATCGATAGGCTCCTTCAACTCTTTTATGACTCGGTCGACTATCTCTTCCGAAAGGATCTCACCAAGGAGTTTATTTGCATCTGCTGTTTCTAGTTGGTATAAAATCTTTTCAATCACTGCGCCATAGCTTCGCGTTCCCGGATCCCGCATTTGATGCAATTTATCTTTAGCCTCCTGGGAAATATAAGTTTCTAACCTAGCCAATTTTTTATTGTCGTTCATCAAGTTCTCCTCCCGTAATTACTTGAATGATTTGATTCATTTCATTCATCGTTTGCGTATTTTTTTCAATAACCCTTGCCATCATTTCCACAATCTCAGAGTATTTAGTCTCTGCTTCCACTATCTCATGGCGCTCGGCAAGACGATTAACGTATTCAAGTAAGAATTGATTCAACGATTTATGTTGCACATCAGCTAGCTGCATCAAACGAGCTTTTTTGTCTATATCAACACCACGGATTTTGATCTCATCAAAATCAGAAATCTGTTTCCCCATCCGTTCAACCTCCTTTCGAATTTGAGAAGTGGCGTTTTCTAAATCACCTCTCGACAGACGCGAAGCGTCGAAGAGAGGGGTTTTAGAAAAGAGCATAAGGGAAATCTGTACCCAGACTTTGTCTGGTCCCCGCAGTGCGGGGGATTTCAATGGGTACACAAAGGGCGCAAATACCGTTGGATTTCCGTTATCATACCGTTACGTTAACGTTGGTCTACCGTTGGATTTCCGTTAATCATTCCACCACCTTTTTTAATCCATTTTTTTGGTCTTTCATTTTTTCATCTAGCATTTTGATTTGTTCCTGTAGTTCTTCATTTTGTTTTTCTGTCGAATAGTTTGTGGCTTCTAATTGTCGATTTTGTTCGTCTAATTGGTTGATCGAACTTTGGGTTTCTGTCTTTTGCGCTTCTGTTTGATACACCATGTCTGCCTCAAGCAGCTGCACTTTTTCCTTATTCTTTTCGATCTGTTCTTCATTATTCTTGATTACTTTTTCATTAGTTGTGATCGCATCTTTTCTTTGATCAATCGCATAATCAATCGACAGAATCTGTACGTCAGTTTCCCCTTTAAAGGCAACATTCTTCGTCTGAACATCACTACTTCCAACCACAATATAGTCCTGTTGTTCTTCTTGCTGCACATCTGATTTTGTCGTAAGTTCAACACGTAGCGCCGCCCATTTAGAAGCTAACCCTTCCACTTGAATATATGTGAAGCCGTTCTCACCTTGATAAATTTTAGTTTCAATATTTCCATCACCGGAACCATCTTGATACTCAACAGCAACTTCCCAGGTACGGTCTTCATAAACAGAATCTAATTCTTTTTTCCCTAGCAAGAAGGTTGCACTTCGTTGTTGCTGGCTCACTTCTCGATCAACTAAAACGTAGGTCGTGTTCCCAAAAGTCAGTTCCGATTGCAATTTTGTAGAAACAATTTTGATATCGTCTGAGATAAAAATATTGAGTCCGATCATTAGACTGTAAGCAAGTACAACAAAAGAAAACCAAGCGAAATACAACAATGATTGGTATCTTCTTGAAGCGATAGATAGATCCTCTACTCGGTCACGCAGAAGATCCAATCGGCTTTTCTTATTTTCCATAGATCCTCCTTTTAATCTTCCTGTTGAATCAGTGAGTAAATTTTTTCTAGACTGATTCCACTATAGAAATCACCTTTACTGACAAACGTAGGTACCGATTCAAGTGAATACTGATCAATATATTTTCGGTTTGACTCGCTGTTCATATTCACAAATAGCAAATCGTTAAACACGAGATTTCTAGCATATAAGAAAGGGAATACCTTCTGACAGTCTGGACAATCGTCTCGATAAAATACAATCACTCTCGATTCTTTTTCAGAAATCTCGACAGGTTGTTTCTGATCCTCAAAGTTCTTCATGCTAATTAAAAATGTTGTTCCAAATAATACTAGGAACGTAGCAAAAGAGAGTAGGAATTTCTTTTTCACATACGATCTCCTTTCTCATTTCCATTAATTAAACTCACCTACATTTTCAATAGAATTGATTTTTTTTAGTTCATTGTTATAGGTAACTTTATACATATAATGACCAGTCAAATTATTGCTCCCGGCGATAGACACTTCGTAATCAACAACAACAAGTGCTTGAAGTTGACGACTGTCTGAAGACATAAGATAGACTTCCGGATCCTTTGTCTGGCGTGATACGGAGTCTACCGTAGTCGTCGTTTTTGAAGAGTCTTCTGGAAACAAATACTCAACGACTTTATCTGTTGCTCCTTCTTTTGCTTTGTCTTTTCGAACAATGATATCGCCATCTGCTTTGGACGTATCATAGTCATAAATTGAAGCAAATAATATTTTTACGGCCATAATCAGCTCTTTATTTGCTGTCCCGTTTTTTTCTTTATACAACTCGTCATACTTATTGGAGAGCGTTTCAATATCTTGTTTTAAATTGGCTTCGCTCTGCTGCAAAAGCTGTGTGTCTGCTTGATATTCTTTAACTTGTCCTCGCAAACTGACATTTTGAAACAATAGAAAAAGGCACGTCCCCAATAATAAAATGAGTGTCGTACCTCCAATAGCTCGTATTCGATTGGCTTTCAATTTGACTCCGACCTCCTTGATTCATTTCTAATTCTAGACTGCTTTTTATTTATGAAAGACCGAGCTTTGTTGTCAAAAAAACATTCGATTAATCTTCCTCCTTGAGTCACAGTCTTCAATTCCAATAGATTATATTCGCCCATAGAGATTCGTTTCTTCTCCATTCTAATGCTTTCCTCCTTGAATAAATTCAACTTGATCAACTGTTCCTTTACTGATCACTCGCCAAGAACGAGTTCCTGAACCAGGATTGATTACATTCGTTTCACTGATCAGAATACTGCCGTCTTCATTCACGTATTCTACGACTGCAATATGGCCGTATGGCGGTGTTGATCCTGCGACTCCTCCAGGAAAACTAACTGCCCAACCAACTTGTGGTTTACCTTTTACGACAGTGTATCCTCTGGCTTTTGCAGACGCTGCCCACGATCCGCCATTACCACCATCACCTGAAAACCATTCAATTGGTTTTCCGATTTGCGCCATTCGATTATAGGCACCCCAGGTACATTGTCCGTAAGGATAATTGTTTCCTGAATAATTGTGATTGTCTGGATCCGGTAAGGTTAACTTTCCTTGATACTCAGCCGGAACTTCTAAAATAGGGGCTGAGTTTTGACCTACGATCTGATCGCTTGTATCTGCGGAAGATACCGGACAGCCATCTTCTGAAGTCGTCGATTCATCTTTCGAGAAATCAATATCTAAACCTGGAGAAAGATTTTTCTTTTCATACGGTGCTGGTCCATATTTACTAATAGCTTCTTGATCTAACCATTGAAACTTAGTCCCTAAATTTTTATAGGCACTCTGCAGTTTCATTAAATACGTAGGATCAGTCGCCCAACCGCCATTATAAATTGCAGTAAGCGTACTAATTCCATCGGTATTATTGATCGCACTAGTATATAGGGTTTGGTGTGCCATGAACTCTGCCTTGCCAACAATACCCGCATCATAATTTTTAAACCAGGTATATGCCCCTCCTGTATTATCTCCAACATTTGTTCCAGGTTTCGTGCCAGTAATATCCACCGAATCTTTTCCAAAGGTAGCCAATGTAATTGGAAAGTCACTCAGTTTAGACGTTTTCACACCACCCATATTGTGTGCTTGCCAAAACGAAGTTCCTGCAGGATTTGTAAAGTTGAACCCATTTTCGACCATAGTTTGAGCAATACTAGCCGAAGGCAAAAAGCCTCCGGCTTTCCATGAAAGCATATACGCTTCCGCATGACCTCTTACAAACTCTTCAATAAAGCTTGGAACTGCTGAATCATTCCCTTCAGATACATCGATCGTGTTCGAAATACAATTTGACTGACTATCATTAACGGTAGAAACAACACCAACAATAAGTGCTGTGACAATAACTAAAGAGCCGATTAGGAAAATGTTCGAAGCGACAAATACAAGTACCCACTTGATTAATCGCTTCTTGATTTTTTTAGTAATCATATGTCTCCGCCTTTGCGTCCACCTCCATCGTAAAGATCCAATTCTTCCTCTGAAGCGTAGACAAATAACTCATAAGCATCTGATTTTCCAATTCGAAGCAACGCCTGTCCTGGAATAAATTTATTTAATCTTGTTGCTTGCTCAGCTGTTAAGACACCACCGTTTTCTTCACTCAGATTCTCGCTTTCTCCGTCACCAGGTTGGAAGAAAAAGCGATAGTTCATAAAATCGTAGATATCCTTTGCTTCATCATCGTTGGTGCTGGTGCTATCTTTGGTAGTGGATACAAGGGAGCGTACACTTTGCGTATCTAGACATAATCCAGCATATCGCTTTCTCGCTTCTCTAGCATAGGTGTTAAAGAATGAAACCATTCGAGGATTGTTTTGATTAATCAGATTGTGGGACTCAGCCATAAAGAACATTCCCCTGCGAATCTCTTCAAAAGAAATCTCACCTCTTTGATATCTTCTGTGTTCCCTTCGGCCATTATTAAAGAGTGTTGCACTAAATAGATTAAACGCGTTAAATAATTGAGCATTAACAAAGCGCTGCTCAAAGTTTGACAGACCGTCAATATTAAAAAAGAGGACCTGTTGATCGGAAATGTCCGGAATCGTCGTTGGTCCATCAAAAAGCGTATTTGTTTTTTGCAATAGCGTTGTCAGTGTAGATTGAATATTATAAAGGTGATTTCTTTCCTGTTCATATTTCGAATTTTTGTATCGATCATCAATCACACTGATCACATCGGAAAGAATAGGGTAGCGCTCAGAAGGTAACCCTGTAATCTTGGTTACATGACCATCCTTATCTGATAATCCGGCTTTTCTATATAGCTCAATAATAATCGAGTCAAACATATCTAGTTCTTCGATTGGCGCACTCGGTTTCAAAATTGAATACCAGGTACCTAATTTAGACAAGTGCATCATAAATGAGGATTGTTCGCTTACTTCTAGCGTCTCATCATTCACTGCTAATGCAATCACTTCTAAAATGTTGATACGGCCATCTTGACCATCAAGACGGATAATTTCACCCTTTCTCTTCCTGATCAAGCGAGTAAATTCACCAGATTTATCAAATCCCCGAACCAGATAACCTCGACCGATATTGTCGTCCATTATTTTCTTCATTAGGGTTGTTTTCCCATTCCCCATAAGACCAGTAATTAAAATATTGTAGAAGGTACGGTTCTGATCCATTAAGTACTCCCATACATCAAGAAAGATATGACCACCGGTATTTGAAACACCAATGTATTGACCACGAGCATCCGATAAATAAACTTGATTGGCTGGATAACTCGCACCAAACTCGTTTGTTGCTATATCTAATCCAGAACGTCGATTAGGCAGCATTGTTTGAGAGAAATAATCCAGAAAAAGAGACTGCCATTCGTATTCTTGTTCTAAAGTAAAACAAGCAAATCCGAATTCTTCTTTCTCAAGCTTTTTCTGCGTTTCTTTCACACGTTTTTCCAGCTCTTTTTGTGTATCCGCGTAAAGATACAAACGGATTGACACATATTTCATGATTTCCCTCTTTTTCCGAATGTCTTTGGAAAGGCTGATCAAACGTGTATATTCTTCTTGGATCATTTCTTTTTCTGTGTCATCATTTGTTTTTTGATACGTCCCTTTTAGGTGGACAAGTGTTTTTTGAATATCTTGCCGCAAAGAATCATCCGATTGTGTGGCGACGTCAACCATCAAAATCTTGTCCTTTATCTTAGTTAAAGGCGACATCCAAAGGTAATCTGGCTCTGGTTGAAGTTTAAAAGCGTGTAGGCATGCTTGCCAACACTGATCCGTACGCATGGCTGTTTCAGTGAATTTGGAATTTCCTAATGGTTGAATTCGATACAATAGTTCCGGATCGATCCCCGAATCTAATACTCGTTTATCTGTAATTTCTAAGTTTTTAATTGGTGCTGGTGCCAATTTTTTTGTAGGATTGTTCATTCGAAAAAGTAATTGAACTTTTTCTTCTCGGTTCAGCTTTTCCAACTGAAGAACACCTGCGCATTTATAGAAGTCTTCTAAATTTTCCCGTAGAGTCTTTTCATCATAGCCAAAGATAAAAATAAAGTAATCTTCCATTTGACGGTACTTTGCGATTGAAGCAAGTTCCTCATATTTTGTCTGAAGAATATCTTTTTGAAAATTCTCAGACGCTCTTTGAAATGTTCGTCGAAAATACCCTTGCTGCATAGAAGTATCCACTGGAGAATGGATCGAGATCAATTTAAAAGGGGGCTCATATAGACTGGAGAGGGCAGCATAAGATTCCATAATCTTAAAAAACTGTTCTTCTTTCATCCCAAATAAATTGTGACCTCTCATCTTTACTACTTCAAAATAACCTCTGGTGTAACGAATAAAATTTTCTGTCGGTTCAGATCCCCATCCTCTTATCGGATGGATCTCTGTCATCTTCCGTAACATTTTTTTCCGTTTGCCGATATCTTTTAGCTCATCTTGACTCAGCTCCTGCTGCAATACTTGTTTAGACGCTTGATTTTTCTTCTTGGGGATCTGAAACTGAAAAGTTGCCCTCGATTTTTTTTTCAACTTTTTATGTTTATTTGCTGGTTCCACTTTAGTTGTATCAAATTTCATTCATTTCTCCTCTTTCCATACTCATATAGATCAATGGACCGAATAGGGGCATTAGATTTCCTAAACACTCTTAATACACTTAAGAGCATGACATTAACATGCTTTTTCCTCGGATTAGATTTTGGTTCTTTCAAAAGAAAAATGCAATTGGCGGCAGTAAAGCCAACAAAAACATACTCAAAGGGATCATATACGATCCCTCTGATTAGATATGCCATTCCAGTCACTAAAAAAATAAGCAATAGATCAACAATTGAGTAACTAAAAAATAGTTCTTTCTTAGGACGAATGCTTTCAACGTTTCTCAATTCTCTCATTCTCTCACCTACTCTTTCTTACGTTTAGAAGAACGAAACAAGCGTCGTAGAGAACTGCTTTCTTTCTCTTTTCGCAGCATTTCTCCAGTATTTTTCCCTAGTTGTTTAGTGACTACATATGGTGTTTGTTTTTCAGCTTTTTTAATTTGTCGATCGACAATCTTGTCTGAAACAACTTCCTGAAGCGTTTTGTCCGTTATTGGTTTACTATATTTTTCAATATCTTGTTTTAAGGCTTGTACAGGAGCACTTTGCGTGATAGTCAATGGTACTTGAACACTCGGACGTGTAGCAGGTCTTACACCTAAAATATGACCAGCAAGAGCTTGACGGCTTGCGGACGGTCTCTGTAATTGTGAACTAGCCATGGCCGCTTTTCCAAGCGTCTGTTTTGCTGCAATTGCTTGGGGCTGTACTGCTTTGAGCTGTCTTTGTTCTTGGCCAGAAAGTAGAACGGATCTTGCTTCTTTTCCTACAGTATCCGAAGATCTCACATTAGAGCCTGGAATAAAGTCTTGTGGTATTGTCTGGGAAAGAACATTTCCAGCTTGTTGCTCCATTTTGAGTTGGTTTTTCGCTTGCATAACAGAATTCGGTAAAGATATAGAAGAAGCTCCTTTTGACTGTCCGACGCTGGATAGGGTCGGATCACTAGAAAGAGTTTCCTTAAGCGATTGAGAAGGCAATTCTGGCTTCACTTGTCCGGTTAGCTTACCGTGGTTACCTTGTTTCAACACGTTTGCGAACGATTCATTTGCGTTTTCAGTTGCTTGTATACGATCTTTCAGTGATACAGAATTTCCTTTCAGTTCACTATTATCTGTATCTTCGATCGGTCTTTGTGCCATGATCGACTTCAATTCTTCCGGAATCTCCGTCTCATTACCTGCTGGTCGAACAATATCTGCTTCTGCTTTTGATACTTCTTCTTTTGCTGGATCTTCTGATTTTGCTTTTTCAAGTGGTGAATTCGAGTCTTTCTCTAATTCTGTTTTGCCCTCATTTTTAGTGGCCAAATCTGGAGTATCGTTTGTCAATGAGTTGTTAGGGACTCCAGTTGTTTCCTCATCTTTTGAATGATTTAATGGATCCTGAAGTTGTGTTTTGTCCTTATCTGATTGTGTGTCTTTTTGATTTTCCTTAATTTCTTTCGCAAACGCTTCTTTTTCTTCTTCAGAAAGAGTCGGAATATCTGGGCTTGCTTGTTTTTCAGTAGGCTTCGTATCTTTTAGCTGCATTTTTTTCTTTAGGCCTTCTACGTCTGTAACCCCATCCGCCAAGCCAGCCAAAAACTTAGACGCATGTTTTACTTTTCCACCTGCATCTTTCGCTTTGTTAGCCAAAGCCTTTGCTCCTTTGCCTCCATAGAATAAAGCACCTCCTAATGCCAATGCTTGCCCTACAGAAGACTTAATTCCTCCATCAATTCCTGTAAGCTCTTGAATGATCCAGGGGCCTTCAAATAAGAAAACAGTTAGGACTAACTGAAACACTAACTTCGAAACATTATCGATAGACGCTTCAGATATATAACCAATAAATAGCCGATAAACTTTCAAAGAGACGGAAAAAAGAAGTACGTTGACCCAAATATTCAACGTACTCATCATAATCTTTTGTATTTTGCTGCCACTTGTAAAATCACTACCTGCAAAAAATGGCATGATCACTCCGTTATAGCCTATATTGTATAGAGATTGCAAATACTTAAATGCCGTAAACAGCGTGACAGCTATCGTCATTACTAATGTGAAGAAAATGGTCCAGAAGTTCCAGGAATAGCGGTAATAGTATTCTTTTTCAATAGTAAACATACCGGTATCCAGCTTTACAAGTTTGTATTTCCCTTGACTATCAAAATCGATTCGATTGGATAGAATCTCCTTTGATTTATCAGATGAAAACTCAAACTTTCCGGGATCAATCGTTTTAGTGATATCAAAAAACGTATATTGAGACGATTTATAGGATACATGCCGAACCTTTTCTACCCCATTCCAATCATTCGCATCGATTGAAGTTATATCATAGATATTTTCATTTAGAATTGTTGCAGCTGCCGTAGTATTTTCTTGATTGATTGCTTTAGCCACCCCAAACACTTTGTTTGTGATTGTTGAGGTCAAACTAAGACATAATATAATCACCCCTACAAAGAGTAATAGATTATTGAATAGACTCTTCATAGAAGAATTCTTATTACTCATATAGCGTAAAAAGAAAACAATTAAGCAGACTGTTCCAATCGCATAAGCTAAGAAAATATTGTCATTTACAAACTTCTTTACACCATCATAGGAAAGGAAATCCACTAGTTTAAACACATTGCTCGAGATTTTTTCAAGCCCTTCTAACAACACCTTGAACAGGAAAATAATTCCCCAACCTATCCATCGAAAAATATTCCAAAGAAAACTCGAGACCTTGAGATATTTCTCATAGTCCAATAAATAGTCAATTGTTTCCATAAGATACCTCTACTCTGTTTCTTTCTTTGTAAACAGTCCAAGGCCCAATCCTTGAATTCTTAACAGGCAGGCTTCATGTTCTTTTTTGAAGAGGAACTTTTCATAGTCCTCGTAATATTCCAGTTGATCAATTTCTTCTGTCAACTCAGGATATGACGCGATCATTTGATCATAAATAATAGTCGTGTTTTCTGGTCCATAGACCTCTATCAATGTCTTACGCTCACCTTCTACATAAGCCCCCTGGATCTCATTCAGATTCGCTGCTACTCCAGCTTTTTCTACATCCTTATATTCATTGTCTAATACTGCTTCTGGTTTAGCCATAAGCTGTCTCAACTCCTCTTCTTTTCTGCTTTCTATACTCATTTGTTCTTGTTTGGCAAGCGGATTTTTAATTCGTGCAACAAACTCTTTCGAATACGTTTCTAAAGGTAAATTTGGTACAAATGGTAAATCTAAGTAATCAATACTTTCCTGCGGATCAAACTGATCCTTCAAGTAAGTGTGCGCATAAAGTAAAGAGCCGTCCTCGCCTCTATTGAAAATGGGGTATGGTCGAACCTTATTTCCATTTAAATCCTGTCGGTGTATCGAACGTTCCACAATGACTTCTCCTTCTTGAAGACGTCCTAATTCATCTGGAGATACCAACGGTCTCGTTTGAACACTTTCCGTAATTTGTTTATTCAAATCAAAAACGCCTCCTGAGCGGCTTTTTACGGTCACCTCCTGATTACCCAAAATAGAAGAGAAATCTTCTCTTGCTTTCTTTGAACCACTCAAAAGATAAAATTTGTTCATGGCCTCATCTTGTATGAATTCTCCAACTTTTTCGTTGTATCGAGTCGTCAGCTGATTCGGGTGCTGTACATAAAAATCAAACAGAATCCCACGTCCAGCCCCGACTGACAGCATCGAACCAATATTAGAAAAACCTGGTAGATTTCCAAACTCGTCCAAAGGAACTCGAATTCGTTTTAACAATTTCCCGGATAATAACGAAGAGGCAAAGTCACTAGCGACATGATACATTTGCGAAATCCATGTACTAGCGATAATGTAATTGGTTTGAATATAGTCAGGTAAAACTAAGAAAACCGCTTGTGGTTTGTATCTATAAATACATGTAACACCTGCTCTTGGATCGAAATTTGCACCTGGCGGCATTTCAATATGTTCCACTCCAGAAAAATAGGGATCCTCATTAGGCAAAGACTGGTATACAAGTCCTTTCCCAACTTTGACCATTCTCTCTACGTGGACTTTTTCATCAAAATCATTCGTGATCTCATATGTTAACGTATATTCCCCTTCTGTCTGAGTATCCACATAGCCCCGAACAATGATTTTTTTCGTCATATCGATTGGAGACTCATCTTTGGTCAACTTACGAAAATCAAAAGTAGATCGTGCCATCAATTTTGCCACTTGCGGCGCTGTAAATTGTCGAAGTTTTGCCTGTGTTGAAGCGAAAATAGAAGCGCGCATTTGTCCTTTTGCATACAACACAGTGGAGTATTCAAGTTTCGCGGGATTCCCAGCTGGTAAGTTGGCAAAATATTTATCCAATAATGTATCGCCATTTTCATCCACATCACCAAGTTCTACCAACATATTGGACACTGCATACAGTGAAATATATTTTTCTGTTTTTTTCGGATCGTCACTTTTCGTAATGAACTCATGACAAAGTGCTAGAATGACAGCATTTACAAGAGCCATTGCCGTTTCCTCCCATACTGGCTCTCTCGCTTCTTCATTATGGTAAAGCGGATAACTGAAGGTTTTACAAAGCTCAATCGCTTCATCGATATCACCTTTCATATAAGCATCTTTTACAAGATCTAGAGGATTGTACTGAAAGGATCGTTTCATATCAATAAGGTTGAGAATGTGTGTCTCATAGCCCCTTCTTTTGAATGTTCCTTTTGCAATTGCTGCAACAGCCAATTCATATTTTCCTGAAGCATAAATCAAATGAGGTTTCTCTTCTGATCGAGAGTAAACATCCATGTCCGGAATTACTTTCGTTTCCCCTTTAGCAGATCTGGATCGACCAAGCGTGTAATTATGTGCTGGGTCTGTATCAATAAACAGACTGTCTTTGTGTCTAGCTACGATTGTTCCACTCTCTCCAGGATAAGTTTCTTCAGGAGTTCGTCCTTTTATTGGGACTTGTTTGTATTGTTGAATCAATTCATCTAAAGTGGTAAAACGTCCAGTTGCCTGGTCCCCTTCTTCTAATGACTCATAATTAATCTTAATTTGTAAAAAAAGGTAATAAAAAAAGCCTATCCCTAAGAGATAAACCACTAAATAGATGAATGGATAACGAATCATGTGAAGCCCAAATGGATTTGACAAAGGATTTCCATTTAACAAATTGTTTGATAAATTGAACAACAAGGAACTTATGATATTTGCTATCAAGGTACAGACAATAAAAACCGCTACACCGAGTTTCCACCGAAGTTCTTTCTTATCGACCTTTTCAAACCAACGCTTCAGTTTCGTCAAGAAAATCGTATTTTTTTCTTCTCTGAATTCCTTCATTACATTTCACGACCTGTTTCTTCAAGATAGGTTTCTCGCATGACTTGGTCATGGATCAATGCCTGCTGGTGCTTTCGTTCTTTTTTAGCATTCCACAAGTCAACTTTTCGTTCACTTAAAGCATTGATTGGATAAGCCATAAGTGATTTGAGCTTCTGAAAAACGTCTTGTTCCGAAGGAAAGCTATAGGTGTCACACTCGCCCACCTCATTGAGAAGGATCAACTCAAATTGTTCGTACTCATTGCGCTTTTCTAATAGTAATTCAATCGTTTCATCTACTTGATAAAAAGCGTGGCCACTATAAACTTTTTTCCGTAGATTCAATTGTTGTTCTTCTAGATAATACGTAATGGTCTCCGCCGGCTTCTGATTCTCGTACACCCATTCAAATAACGTATCATTTTGGTGCGAATGAAGAGCCGCAAACAGTTGATTTTCAGTCAATTCTGGTTCTTCCCGTATGAAAGATACTATTTTCTCTCGAGTAAACACGTCATTTTCTTGAATATGATACTTCTGACAAAAAGCCTGTACCTGTTCTTCAGTAATCACTTTTTCCTTTTCGGCGGACCGCTGCTGCTCTAGGTGCGTATCTAGAAATTGAATAAATGAGTGACTCACTTTTTGAACATCCTCTAATAGGTGAAATTGCGCATCTGGGCCACTTTCTTCTAAGGCTGCCAAATGTCTTGTCCAACTTGCAATATAGGGTATCGCTTGTTCTGACGTATCAATACCATACTCATAGCTCACTACATATGAAACCATTTCAGCCTGTAGCTCTTTCAAAGAAAGATCTTTCGGTTTCAAATTTTGTGTGGTCCAGTAAGATCCATCCAGATTCGTAGGATCATGAAGGGTGGCATGAGCCAGTTCATGAATCAATACAGCAATCCGTTCACTTTTCGTTGTCCGCGAATTTAGGACGATTTCCTTGTTTCCAATGTTGTCTCTAGCAAAGTGCCCTTTGGCTGATCCAAGCTCTCTTGTACCAAAAATAGACGTATTTTCATTATTTATTGGAACCCCAAACTTCTCTCCCATAGCAAACAAGGCGGATTCTAATTGGTTAATGACATGATCACTTTCTACCGAAAACTCGACTCTCCGATTAGGAAACAACTTCGGATAGTCTTCCGGACGTGCAGCAGTTTGAGAAATATCAAAGACACTTTCCGGTTTAAAATGCTTCACCTCCCAACTTTCCAATTTCCCAGCTGCAATGAGTGTTTTTTCTTCTGGTGTAGCACTTGAGACCATTCGATTTTCACCACGTGTATCTTTAAATAGTTTGAAAAAGTTTGGCCGCAGAATACGAATTTTTGATTTTTCAATTGGTGGAAAGCCCATATTTTTAAATATTACATACCCGCCAACTGCATAAGCACCAGGAAACTGTGCCAAAATAAGTGACTGATTTCTAATGGAATAGTTGTGGAAGCGACTCATAAACTGAAGCAATTCCAATTGATCTTTTGGATCTACACTATATTGCTTGATTGCTTCCAGACCTTTAGTAACTAAATTGTTTACTTCCTCTTGGATTTCTTTGGTACTACGCTTTTTATATTGTTTCTTCTTGTATACCATCCCGCTTACCTCCGCAATAATTCCATTTGAGACCGTTCAAAAAGCAAGGGTTCCGGGTCTTCGGCTTGATCACTAAGATTTTTTTTGTACTCTTCAGCTAACTTTTTATCAACTGGAAAGACGATTTTTCGTCCTTGGTCATCTTCAAAAGTCAAAATGTTCCCTTCCACTTCAATAAGCTGAACAATTTCCATTTTAAATTTTCCTCTTTTCTCTATTTATTTTATTCACTTCGTATACAATAAATTCTGCAGTTTTATTATACTTCTCTCAGTAATTCATTTAATAAAGTATTGAATATTCGTTTTCACAACGATTGAAACTTCTATATCGAGCCACAGATTAATATTTTCAATAAGCGAAAGTATTTCAGTGCTTATTCCACTACTTGGTAATAAATCCTGAAATACTTTGTTTCCCTCTTTTTTTCACCAGATCATAATGTCATTACACCTTGCAAAAGCAGCTCTTGATACTGTCCAGCCACTAGATTTCATATAGCGCTGTAAAAATATACGCTCAAAATCTTCCAGAACTTTTCGACTTATTTTCCCATCCTTTATAATACAAATTTGCAGTTTTTCCTTTACAATCAATCTTTTTCCTCACACTCCTTATAAAATTATCTTTCCTCCTTTACTTGATTTTCTTGTTCCATTGCGTGAACAGTACATACTCTTGATCGATCCACTTTTGAACAAAGTCAGTAAATGTCTTATCAGTGGAATTGGATAATATTTCTCCAAGTCGTTGTTGTCGAAGCGGGTCCAATGTTGCAGCACGCCGGATATTGCCTGGTGCAATCGCCATAATTTCCCTCCTCTACTCCAAAGGAACAGCAGCTAACATACCAACCGAAAACTTACAAAACGAATATCGAAGACCGAACTCTACTTCAATATGATCGAGCTTGGAGAATCGATGATTATAACTTGCTACGATTGGATCTAAAAAAGGATTTATCCAACTATCTGCATGCCAACTAATTGAGTGATCTTTCTTCATGTCAGGTGTCACACTTTTTTCAAAAACCCACTTGGCCAAATAGCGGACAATTAGCGAAAAAATAGCAGCTGAAACGAAGATAGGCAAATATTGCTCTATGAGGGAACTCAAATTGGTATCTGTATAAGAACATGCATTAAAACCTGATAACATCACAAATACGACATAACTGCTTCCTGAATCTGGCCACTTTAGCCTATTTCTAATAGCAGAACTACATATTTGCATTGGGATCAAAGCGAGCCAGAGTGATTGAAATAATAGTAAAAATTGGATTTTCGTCTCACTTGGAAGTTGCATGTCTGAGAAAAAAAAGTTGATCAAAATTTTCCAACAAGCAGCTCTCATAGATACTAAAGCAATATATTTCAGTATATTTACCATATTTAGTAACTGAATGAGCCAGAATCCTTTCCTTGAAACGTCTTCTTTTAATTTCAATAGATCTTCTTTCATAGCACATTTCCTTTCAGTTTCATCTTTGATAAAAGTGATACACCTCTATCAAAAAAAAAGAGAGATACTTTCTCTCTCTTTTTTATTCATTGATAGTTTCCACCATTTTTTTGTCTGCATTCCCTTCCTGCATTATTTGATTTGTAGATTGTTCTTCATCCGAGATATTTTCTTCGCCTACAGATTCTCCTTTTGGCGCTTCTTCCAAAGCAGTTCCTTCTTCTGAATTTGTATCCGTCGAATTTTCCTCTAATATTGTTTCTTCTACTGGTTGATCAGGATCTAATTCGTCTTTTGTTGGAAGAACCGTCAAAACAAATGATTCAGTTGTTTCTATAAAAGAATCAGAAACCGATAAGACGATCGTGTATTCACCAGGTGTAGACAAATCATATTCCCCACTTACTACAACTTGAGACAAATCGAGCACTTCTTCGTTATCTATGACGCTGATACCTTCTAAAGGATCAAATGATTCTCCCTGATAAATTGTTTTGTTAGAAACACCAACGATCTTCGGTGGTGTATTCTCTACAGTGATTTTCCCTACCACAGTGGTACTCTTTCCATAGGAGTCTGTCGCTGTAAAAGAGACTTCATAGCCACCAGGCTTTGTAGGATCAACCGCAGCCATTTCAGTTTCGTTGTAGGTTAACTTCACATTTTGATACTCTCTGTCCTTGACGACCACTTGGCTCAAATAGGCGTCAGGGTCAAATGATGAAAAGACCGGTATCGTCATATTCACTTTTGAAATGGATGGCGCTTCATTCTCAACTTTGACTTTCATGGAAGCAGTAGCAGCTGCTCCATAAGCATCTTCCACTGTATAATGAACTGAATAGATTCCTTCGACAGAAGTATCTAAATTCGTTGTATATGTTACTTTTGAAGATAATACACCATCTTCTAGATCTTCAGCTGTCACATACGTTGCAAGATCGATCGTTGATCCAATTGGAATTGTTGTTTCTTTAGTAGATAATGAGAGGATTGGCTGACTATTCACATAGATTGGAATGGATACTGTATCAGAATAACCTTGAGTATCTATGGCCGTGATAGTTAAGATCTGAGGTCCTGTAACACTTGTATCAATTGCCGTAGTAGTAATTACTGGATCAGCTTGAGATCCAGCAACGACATAAAAATAGTCACTAGCTTGAAATGCACCATTTTGTTGAATGACCGGTGATTGGTTATTTGAATAAATCTTAGGTCCAACCCATACGGGTACTGGATCAACAACGACAGGCGGGAGTTCAGGAGTTGTGGGTGTTTCACTTGGCGTCACTGGATCCACACTACTAATTGGCGGAGCAAGTGACGTATCCGTTGGACTATCTTGAATTGCCACAGGATCCTTTACTTTATCAACTAGTTCAGTCTCTTTATCAATTGATTTCTTTAGTGCAGTTGCAGCAACTGACAGTTCTTCTGGCTTCAACTGTGCCGCCGCAACATAATTTCCTTCATTCGTTATCTCAGAACGAATAATACCAAATTGTTCCAGAACGGAAGGTACTTTATCTGTTTGTTTCTTTGTGTCTCCTGGTATCTTCTGAGACTCTTTGGGACTGATTATTGAGTTCTTATTCTCTTTTGTGGATTCTGTTGTTGATTTCATTTGATGCATAGGTGTGACACTACTATCTTGATTCAATTTAGTTAAACCAAAAGCTGTTCCACCTAATAAAAGTGTAGCTGCTGTTCCAATGAGGACCTTTCTATTTACCTTTTTTATTGCTTTGCGACTATATCTGTTTTGCTTTTCATCTTCACTCACTTAGTTAATCTCCTTTCTTCTAGAGCTGTTCCTAAGTCATTTAGGCGACGTTCCCATATTTCTTTATTTTTTGTATCTTTTTGCTTTTGATATAAGTCAATCATGTCATTCATGATATGCGCACTGTCTACCGACTCTTGATACTCTTTTTGAAGAGCAGCAGACTGTATCTTTTTGCCGATATCTTCAACATCATTCAATTTCTTCTCTTTGATCAAACTTCCAATCTGGTGTAGATAGGCATAGTCAAGAGCTTCATTCAACTGGTCTGAGTCTAATTTTTTTGCTAAAAGTTCGGCTTCAAAAATCATATTTTTCTCAATATATGCAAAACAAAGCATAATTTTTCTCTCTTCAGTCAGTGTGGTTACATCTGTTTGAATCACCGTATCCCAATCGCGTTCATAAAAAGCTAGATCAAATGCACCGCTAGCAGTAGGGTGTGTCTCTTGTAACATTTTCAATTTGTCCCAATTCTGATTGTCCTTATAGTATTCAGCTATCTCCTCTAGCTGATCAGGATATTTAGCCGCTAATTCCTTTGGTACCAACAACTGGAGATCTTCCCTAAACGTTTCTTTGGTCTCTACTGCACTCGTTATAGGAAATATCTGATTACCCATTAGAAAATATGCCCCTACTCCACCTAATAGCAATATAAAAATGATCACCCCACTAATAATCCAGGGTGATCGTTTTCGTGGTTTATTTGATTTTATAGGTATTTCTTTAGCAGATAGTGCTTGTTGAGCAATTTCTTCTGTAAGAAGATCAATCATTTCTTGGATTTCTGTGCTGTTATTCGGAAATTCGTTCATCAATGTCTTTTCTAGCCATTCTAAAAAAGAATCCCCATTTTCCAACCCAAGCTCAAAGTATCCTTTATAACCAAAGTCTTTATCCTTTGTATCAAACAGCTCCATGTATACTTCTTCGTTTTGATTTCTTTTATTAAAGTCCGCGTCCAAATCTGCTAGAACTTCTAGACCTTCTACTAAAGAATAAGGCTTTTTTCGAAAACCATATTTTTTCTCAAATTTTATTTTAATCATTGTCATCACCTCCAATTCCAAGGACTAAAGGTTTGAAACGGAAGTAATCATATAGTTATCCCCGTAACAAGAGCGTTTCAATAATTGCAGGTGAAGCCCCCCAACTTGAAGCTTGTCCTTGTAAATAAGCAATGATCGTTCCTGCGCAAAAGCAGCCAACTAGACCAAGACATGCTCGAAATGCGTGTTCCTGCCCCTCTGCATGTTTCTGAGGGTTTTTTGACATGTAAGCAAACATGGCTAAAATGAATTGTACTGTTGCGAATCCGGCTGCTGCTAAAAGTAACCAGCTTTTCACATCATCTAAGATTTTTTTACCCACTTGTCCGGGATTAGAAGTTGCTGCTACTACTAAATAAAAAGTTGTTTTTAACATTGTCATTCTCCTCTTTTATTTGCATAATTTGTTTTTGGTGTGATTGCATCAGCAATGTTATCAAGTAAATAGTTTAATTCTTGCTGTGCTAACCAATCCTCGTAATCTAATCCTTTTTTTCTCATTAAGTCCTTTACCGTCTTTTGGATCTCTTTCTTTTTAGCAGAAGTAAGATCTAACGTAAGTCCGGCCATAAATAATCACCTCAAAATCGATTTTTTTTCTTTTTTACTTTCCAGACTGCCACCAAAATCACAATAGCGATCACAAGTCCTGCTACCATTAGATTCATATTGGGATCAAAGATAGAAAAATAAACACTTCCAAAAACTAAACCAACAAACAAAATAATACCCAAAATACCTAATAAATATCTCATTACTTAATCCTCCATTTTATTATTTTTTATGGGCGATTACACTTTTTCTAATCGCTACTTTTCGTTTTCTTGCTTTTTTTGCGGCTTCCTGTTCATCTAAATAGTTTTGGTATTTTTTATTGATATGATAAAGCTGTTTGATTTGAGACGGTCGAAGATCTTGTTCTTCCGACACGACAAATACAAAATGCGACATTTGAAAAATGTCTTTTCCTTCATACGTCTGTTCCGTTTGATCATGATCAATATTCAATACAATCGGATTGTCGCCCTTAAAGCCAATCAAATCGTCCACATTGATCTCAATATTTGTGTTACATCCGATAATCAACCCGATTTTTTGAATCCGCATAATACTAGTGCGCGTAACAATACGATTACGAATCAACTCGCCAAGTCGGCTTTTTGATAATTGGATAGTTGTGATTTTGGTCCCTTCCTCGTTATAGTTTAGTAAAACATCCAATCCAAGTGATAAATGTAAAACACAATCTTTTTCTAAAGGTTCATTCATTGAAGTTCCTCCCTATTCTTCAATTTAAAAGACAAAAAAACTCGAGATTCTCATTTCTCAAGCTTTTAAAATAGTTTTCGATGGAATTTCCATCGATCAAGTAAAACCTCTTAAAAAGCAACTGAGGGCCTATAAGAAGCGGTATTTACTGATTATAAGTCTTCTATATCCGATAAAAACTTATCCGGTCAAACAATTTAGTTTCCAATGATAAGGCAGATTATACTCTTTGATCCAAAAAAACGTTTTTTCTATTGGCGCTTCGATTAATTCAGCTAACTCACAAATCATTAACTCTGGTTTCTTTTGGCAAAGAGATCGAAGAAGCGCTATTTTCGATCGCTCTTTTTGCTTCATTTTTTCCGTTTCCTCCTCCCTTTATAGAAAATCAATACTATTATTAACGTATTGATGATCATCATGCTTTGTCACAATGTACAATCGCTAATTTCAATATTTTAAAACTTTTTTGATTCTTCATCGATGACTTGAAACGCCTGAAATCGAAAAATATAGCGTATTTCCACTCATCTCGTTGTTCTAAACACATAAAACATATCCCACTATACAAACAAAAAGAAGGACAAAGAGCGTAAACGACGTTTCTAGAATATCCCTTCGTCGTTCCTTCTTGCGCTGTTCTTCTTGTTTCTTGATTCGTTGTTGGTTACACACTCGTTGCTTTTCTGGTACAGGAACAAAGTAACACTTGTAATAAGAAATGTTATGAAGTGCATCAAAATGTGCTTCACAAAAATAGCCCGCTTCTTCGATTGCTTGAATTACAGAAGGTGCAATGGGTTCATACTCCCATGACAACGTAAGCGAATCTGCCCAATCACGTTCTTCTTGATACATTCGAATGGCCTCGAGTAATTCCTCTGCCGTATAACAATCACTACAAGAAAACATCCCGATTCACCCCCCTTAAATTTTTTCTTTCACCTCCTTTTTCTTTGTTATAATTATTCTAAATAAAGAAAGGAGGAGGTAACATGCAGCTATCCCTAACAGTACAAGAACTCAATCACATTGTAGAAAAAGCGATTGAGCGAAATCACGGCGCTGAACATGATGCTATGCGTGATACTTTAGTGGAATATTTAATTTCATTATTTCCTGACAAAGAGTTTACGCTAGACGAAGCCGCAACCGTTGAAAAAATCGTTGATTTACTCATTCAGTTTTCCGTCACTTCCGCTGCAAGAGCTTCAGTAGAAGTATTGGATGTACTAAGTCAAAAAGCATTGGCCACACAAACACAATGAACAAGGAAATCTTTTCCTTGTTCATTTTTAATTATAAAAAAAGACAGCACATCTATGATTTGTGCTGTCTCTTACAGAAGAATAAGCGATAAGGAGCTTTCCTCCTTTCGGTTTTTAGAATGTTGTGAGTAGTCTAATAACCAACTCTCTTACTCTTTCTTGATCATGCCAATAATGATTCATAACGTATTGTCTTCAGTCCTTGGTTTTGGCAACATCGGCGCAACAGAAGCTGCTTTCACTGATTGTTTCATTTTTGGTGCTGCCACAATTTAAACCGTTCAATCTTTATTTGTTAGATCCAGATTGTGACTTCTTCAAACATTTCTTGGTC
>ERZ776912.38-NODE-38-length-27245-cov-7.180581_pt1 | contig 27245 bp, 26 predicted proteins | sample MGYA00514200_ERZ776912 | MGnify/ENA primary metagenome ERZ776912 (study PRJEB29299, sample SAMN09788491) | Acinetobacter baumannii | host: Murine | place: USA:Boston | collected 2018 | study: EMG produced TPA metagenomics assembly of the WGS of Acinetobacter... | reverse complement strand
ATAGTTTTTTAATTATGTAAACTAAATTCGATCGGTTTTATTAATTATTAAGGATCAATTATTATCACTTTTAAGAGACTTTTCTCTTATAGAAAAGTCTCAACTATTTGCTGTAGTATTTCTAAGGTTGCAAAATTAGAATTTGTGTTATTCGTTAATAAAGTTTCAAGTAGTATTTTGGGGAAACTAACAAAGAAATATTAAATAACTTTTTTAGCAACTTAATCTTAAATTTACTATTTCTTTAAAATTTTTGAACCAAATAGATAATCATAAACTAAATCATTGATAAATACATTCATTCCTTCGTGACTATATTCTGGTAATATAATTATCTCTTTCTTTGTATTAATACGATTATAAATAGCAAACTGAGTAGATGGTGGGCAGACATTGTCTTCTAATCCGGTTATCATCATTATAGGGCATTGAATCATGTGAGCTAAGTTTTTCACATCAATGTAGGAAAGATGTTTCAAAAATTTTTCTTCTGTTTGATGCAATGGATCCGAAAACTTAAAATATCGAAACAATTCATCATAGGGTTCGCAATTATTTCCCAATTCCAATACACGCTTAAAGTCTGAAAGAAAAGGATACACTGCTACTGTTTTACTAATTCGATTATTTAAAGCAGCACATACTAAAGCTAATGCACCTCCTTGTGAAGCACCGTAAGTTAATAGCATGGTTTCATCTACAAAATCTAATGAAGCTACTATCTCCACTAATTGATACGTATCCAAATATATATCTTTATAAAACAGATGTTCTGGTCCATCAATTGCCCCACGAATAACTTGCCCTTTTACTGTCATTCCATTGAAGTTTCCTAAATCTTGTGATTTACCCGCTTGTCCCCTTACATCCATACACACTACTGCATAACCAGCACATACAAATTTTAGATTTTCTGTCCAATCAGGACTTTGTCCTTGATAACCATGAAAATAGAATACTACTGGAGCTTTGCTTACTCCTTTTGGAAATAAACATTTAGAATAAATGCTAGAACCATTATTTCCATTAAATATCAATTCATAACAATCTACAAATTCTAAATTGAAATCACACGAATTCAATTGATATGACGGAATATCTGAAACCGATTTTATTTGATTTTTCCAAAAATCATCCATATCTGGAGGCAACGTTTGACGACCTTTATACCTTCTCATTTCATCTAAAGACATAGTTTCAATCATCTTCTACACTCCTTTAATGACCTCTGGCGATTCATGAAATGATAAAACGCACCTAACATCCCGGCATCATTTCCATGATGAGCAAAAGTTAAATTTATTTTTTCAGCTATAGTTGGCAATAAATATTTATATAAAGCTCTTTCAATACGATTCTTTAAAAAAACTTCTTGAACCATAATCCCTCCACCTAAAACAACAGTTTGTGGGTTTATTACATAGCATATTGTTGCTATCCCTTGACCTAAATAATCTGACATTTGATCAATAGCGTCAATACATTTTTGATTCCCTGCTTTTGCTTCCTCAAAAATACGATATCCATCCCATTCTATTGAGTTATCCCCATGAGCTTTAGCCACATTTTTTACTAGTGTTGTTGTAGAAGCTAACTCCTGAAAACTAGCTTGTCCCATAGGTAAATACCCTATCTCACAAGCACTGTTACTATAACCATGAAAAACCTCAGAATCTATAAGGAAGCACCCTCCAATTCCTGTTCCGATAGTTAAACAGAGAGTAGATCTACTTCCTTTTGCACTTCCTGAAATTACTTCAGCCATCCCAGCACAATTTACATCATTTTCAATTTCACATGGAATACTATAACGCTTTTCTAATATTTTTTTATACTCTGTTCCAGCATAATTAGGGATAGAAGGTCCTGAATAAAAAATTTCTCCTTTCTCTGAATCAACCATACCTGCTGAAGATAAACAAATGCCTGAAAGCAAGTATTTATCTTGGTATTCATCAATTATCTTAATTACTTTTGAAAGAATACCTGGTCCACCTAATTCTGCTTCTGTAGGAATTTTATTTTTTCTTATCAGGCTACCATTTTGGTCAACTATTCCATATTTTATCATGGTGCCACCTATATCAATCACCACATATTTTTTCATTGTTTTATCTCCGATTACTTAATAAATTTTTCTTTTGTTAATTGAATTAATGAAGCAGCTCTCCGAATAGATTCGAAATCACTTTCAATAAATGGTGTTAAAGGCGCTCTTACTGAGCCAATATCCATTTCTTCATTAATTCGTAAAATTTCTTTTGCTACAGAATACATATTTCCATAACATGACACCATTAAAGCAATAATATCATTAATTACATATTGTAATTCCTTAGCTAAATCAATTTCTCTATCTTCGATAAACTGATTTAACTGTAAAAATAATTCTGGCATAACAGCATAAGTTCCACCGATTCCTGCTCTAGCTCCCATTAAACGACCACCCAAAAATTGTTCATCAGGTCCATTAAAAACAATATGGTCTTTTCCACCTAAAGCAGAAAAGATTTGAATATCTTGTACAGCCATTGAAGAGTTTTTAACTCCTATAATGTTTTTATTTTTTAACATTTCACTATAAAGTTTTGGTGTTAAAGAAACACCAGCTAGTTGAGGAATATTATAAATAATAAAATCAGTATTTGGTGCAGCATCACTTATATTATTCCAATATTTAGAAATGGAGTACTCAGGCAAACGGAAATAAATAGGTGGAATGGCAGCAATAGCATCAACACCTAGACTTTCTGCATGTTTTGCTAAAACAGTACTATCTTTCGTACTATTACATGCTACGTGAGCAATAATCGTAAGTTTATCTTTAGCTACTTCCATTACATTTTCCAAAACTATTTTACGATCTTCTACACTTTGATAAATACACTCTCCAGATGAACCATTAACATATAGGCCTTTAACCTTTTTATCAATAAAATATTGAGTTAATTTTCTAACTCTTTGGGGAGAGATTTCCCCTTTTTCGTCATAACATGCATAAAAAGCTGGTATTATTCCTTCATATTTTGTTAAATTCTTCATTGATTTATTCTCCTCTTTTAATAATTGGCTGTAATTGTCGAAACAAATCTTTTAGTAATGATTTGTGGACGAGTAATAATAGAACCTACGACTACACTATAACATCCTAATTCTAATACTCTTTTAGCTTTCTCAGGCGTATCAATATTTCCTTCCGCAATTACTGGATGTGAAACATTGTCTATAGTTTTACGGATAAACTCGAAATCATTAGCTTCAATTTTTATTGTCTTACTTTGCTCTGTATATCCAACTAACGTAGTTCCAATGAAGTCAAACCCTAACTTATCAGCAAATATACATTCTTCTATTGTGGAACAATCTGCCATCAATAGTTGATCTGGATACTTTGTCTTGATAGAATTAAAAAAGCTTTCAAGAGACTTCCCTTTTGGTCTGATATTATTTGTTGCATCTAGAGCTATGATATCAGCTTTTGCTTTGACTAATTCATCAATTTCTTTCATCGTTGCTGTAATATAAACACTTGAATCATTATAATCACGTTTTACTATACCAATTACTGGCAAATCAATCATTTTCTTTATTTCCACAATGTCATTATAGGTATTTGCACGGATACCAGCGGCACCACCTTCTTGAGCTGCAACTGCCATTCTTCCCATAATAAAAGATGAGTGTAGTGGCTCGTCTGGTAATGCTTGACAAGATACAATTAAATTTCCTCTTATACTTTCAATTTTTTTCATAATTAATACCTCCAGCAAATAATATACAGATATATACTATTAAAACGTACATAATGTAACGTTAATTAATTTGTCGAAAAGATAAATTAAAAATATTAAACAATTATTATTGCTAGCAAATATCCTCTATGATGGACTTATTCAATAATTGATTAATCATTTTTAAATAATAAAGATATATTAAAAGCTAATAAATGTTAGTAGTATTCTTCTATAAATTTCAAAATTTATGTTTCTAGAACAATCTATCTACCACTGCCTGTGAACTTCTATGTTGATTTCTAACACTGCATTCCTTATTTCTTTGGTAGTATGTGGTATAAAGTAAATCCAGAAGATAAATTTGACTAGTTTTAACAGTTAACGATCCTCCTTCTAAAGGAGATTCCTTACTACCACATAATAGAATTTCATCTGTATATTTAGTTAAAGGTGATTTCTGGTATCGAGTAATACCAACTATTTTAGCATGAGTTTCTTTAGCAATATCAGCAATATTAACAATATCTTTCGTTGATCCTGAATAAGAAATCAAAAAAACTAAATCATCTTCTGTTAACAAAGATGCAGCCATTGCTTGCATATGAGCATCTTGAATAATTCTTACTTTTGGAGTGATTCTTAAGAACTTATTCCAAAAGTCTTGAGCTGTTTGGGCACTTCCTCCAACTCCAAAAAAGAAAATAGAATTTGCCTTCTCCATCATTTCCACAATACGAGTAATAGCTTTTAAATCTAATAATTGATAGGTTTCCTTAATTGCCTCAAATTGTCGATCCATCCGTTCTTTTTCGAAACCAAAATCTTGACTTTCATCTTCTGTATCATTTGTTCTACTAGAAGCCAGATAAAGAGAAAGTTCCATTTTAAATTCTTGATAACCTCTAAATTTCATTGTTTGGCAAAAACGATACACACTGGTTTCCCCAACCCCACAAGCATTTGCTAATTCTGTAATAGACATGTAAATTATATTTTCTTTGTCCTTCAATACATAATCAGCAATTTTTTTCTCAGCTTTTGTTAATTGGTTATATCGTGTTTGAATTTTTAAAATCAAATTAACAGGTCTTTGCATTCTTTTTCACTCCTTCTCTACCTGGCTAAAGTATCATTAAACAGCAATTTTTACTATGCATTTCCTAACTTTTTTGCTTTTTTCTGTCATTCTATTAGGTTCATGTGCCTCATTAGGAAGAAATAATGCAAAGTATTTAGGAGATAGGTATAATTCTTGTCTTCGACTTGAGAATACTAAACCATAGTCATTTTTATTACTATATTCTTTAATTTCTGTAATATCACCAAATCCATAAGCAATAGTTTCCTCACCATCTATGATTATATGAAGATCTATATTTTTTTTATGATACTCATACTCACCTGTAAAAACACTATTTAATTTCTTGTCTTGGATCATAAATAGAATATTTTCATTTAATGAATATCTCCAATCTAAAGGTAAGGAATCGATATCTATATTTTCTAAATACTCTATGACCAATCCTAGATTAGGGTGAAAATTTTTATATTTTTTCAAATTTTTTAATTGATCATAAATCATTTTTCAAGCTCTCCTTGCTCGTTTAAAGCTTTAGAACGCCTTAATCCTCGATCGATGGCCTTATCTCCAGCTTCAACAAATGCATCTAATGCTTCTTTGGATGTCTTTTCACCTGTTAATGCTGCTTGTATTTCTGGATAAAGCGCATTTCTAATTTCTGCATATCCTGGTGTATTATTAGAAAAATTTACCACGTATTTATCGTTATTTGTATATGTTTCAAGAAGTGGCATTTTATCTTTTTCTATTTCAATGATACTATTTCTCACAGGTAAAAAGTTCATGCTTGCTTGAACTAATTCTTTATTTTCTGAATAGAATTTAACAAAATCTTGAGCTAATTTCATTCTCTTTTCTCCATTAGTATTAAAGACTCCAGAACCAAGTACATAAGTAAAGGATAGTGGTTTTGTTTTTCCTGGAATATTAGCCAAACGGACATCAAACTTCTTAAGAGAACCATTATCCATACTTTCTAACATTCCTGCATACAAAACGGAATTGGCAAAACTTATACCGACTTGTTGATTTTGAAACATTGCATTTACATCATTACTTGAAAGAGATTCAGCTCCCGGAGTAACTAGTTTTTCCTTAACCAATTCTTTTAGGAAATCCAATGCTTCTACTCCTTCTTTATCATTTACATTTAACTCACCATTAGTAGAGAAAAATGTGTTTCCAAACATTCTCAAATACATCATATTCCAGGTATCTCCTTGATTGTTTTTCGCATATAATCCAAACGGAGATACTTTACTATTACTTTTCTTCAAAGAAGATAATATTGTTTTAAAATCCTCAATAGTCCACTTAGCAATTTCTGTTTTTCCAGATATATAGCGATCTAGTCCTGCTTCTTTAAACATATCAGCGTTATAAACAAGCAAGCCTGGATTTTGCGCAAATGGGTAAAAGTATGTTTTATCTTTAATCATTACGTTGTCCCAAATTGCATTCGAGATATCATTACGGTTTTTATCATCAATAATAGAGTCGAATGGTTCCAACAATCCCTGATGAGCATATGTGGATAATACAAAAGTTGAATCAAAGAAAATATCTGGCAAAGTATTTGTTTGTACAGCTACACTTAATTTACTATCTCGTTCATCTCCAGGTACAACTTGAATATGAATTTTCGTTTCAGGATGTTTCTTTTCATACATATTGGCTGCTGTTTTCAAGAAACTATCATAATCAGCACCTTTTTCATCAGCTCCATATGTCCCTTTCCATTGTGGTGTTAACCAAACTTCTACTTCGTTTTGGGGAGGCTCTTTTTTTCCACATCCTGAAAATCCAATAATGATTAGACTAAATACTAAAATCATATACACTAATTTCTTTTTCATAAATAACCCTCCTTCTAATTATTCTTTTACTGAACCATCTGTTGCGCCCTTAATAAAGAAACGTTGAAACATGAAAAAGATAATAATCATCGGTAAAGCAGCAATAGCTGCGCCAGCAACCCGTAATCCAATATTAGGATTCACATCTTGTTGCAAGCTGGCTACCCCTATCGTTAAAGTCTTCATCTCTTTACTACGAGCCATTAACAGTTGCCACAAATAGTCATTCCATGCAGTAACAAAATTTAAAATAAACAATGCACCTAACCCAGGTTTTACAATTGGAATACATAATTTATAAAAAATTGTCCACTCATGAGCACCATCAATTTTAGCAGATTCTCGAATTGACTCTGGAATAGATTTAAAATAGGAATACAACATAAACGTACCAAATCCTGTTGCTAAATTAGGTACAATCATTGATTGATAGGTATCAATCCAATTCAATTTCACCACAACATCAAATAAAGGAACAATAAATGTTTCTTTTGGAATCATGATTGATGCAATTACAACTAAAAATAAAACTGTTCGTCCTTTAAACTTTAATTTAGCAAAACCATACGCAGCCAAAGCTGAAATAATCACACTTAAAAGGGCAGTAAAAAAAGCTACAACAAAACTGTTTGTGATCCACTGCATAGCAGGTTGACCTTGAAACAATTCATTTAAATTACCCAAAAACCATTTATTTGGTAAAACATTAGGTGGCATTTGATAGATTTCTGCTGATGTCTTAAAAGTATTTGTTAGTAACCAAAATAAGGGAAGTAAAAATAATAGAGCTAACACAAACACTATAATATTTGTAATCAAATCGAATTTTTCCATTTGTTTTAACTTATTTAACATATGCTTTTCCCTCCTAAATTATTTTGACTTCAAAAATGATTTCAATTGTGGAATGCTGAATAACAGAGCAATGATAAACATTAGAACTCCAATTGATGAAGCCATACCTGTATTGTTATAAACAAAGGCATTTTGATATAAGTAGTACATCATTGTCACAGATGCATTGTTAGGTCCACCACCAGTCAATAACTGAATAACAACAAAGATTTTAAGAACCGCAATAATATTGATAACCGTTAAATATGCTGTTGTCGGTTTCATTAACGGAATAAGTATATATTTAATTCTTTGCCATCTGGTTGCACCATCTAATTGAGCTGCTTCAAAATAGTCTTCTGGCAAACCAATCATTGTTGCTAAATACAAAATAATAGCTTGCCCTACATTACCTACAAATGTAACAAAAATAATAACTGGCATAACTGTCATTGGATTTCCTAATAAATTTACATCTTTAATCCCAGCATTTCCCAACATATAGCTTATTAATCCATTTGATGGATTCAATAAAAAATTCCAGATAATACTCATTACTACCATAGAAACCATAACCGGCAAATAATAACTTCCTCTAATAAAAGAAACATACTTAGAATTTTTATCAAAAACGCTTGTTGCAACAAACAAAGCAAAAACAATTGTTAAGACTACAATAGCAACTACAAAAAGAATTGTATTAAATATAGATTTTAGAAAAACCGGATCTGTAAAAAGATTTTTAAAATTTTCAAATCCTACAAAATAAGAATCCATACCATATACTTCATAAAAACTCATTTTAAAGCCCTTGATTACTGGATAAATAATAAAAATCAGCATCAGTAATATTTGTGGAGCAATGAATAGATAGCCAGAATAATGATTATTAGCAAAAATATTTTTTTTGTTTTGATTCATCATTAATAATTCCTCCTATTTTTATAATTAATACATGAGATTTACAAAAAAATTCAAATACTCTCTCCTTTCACTATAGATTCTAAACACTAAGCATCTGCTTGGTTGCGCTTTCATATATATTGTACTATTAAAAATAAAAAAAGAAAACACTTTTTTTATTTTTAAAAAAAGGAAATTTCTTTTTTTGATACTATATAATACACGGATTTCAGTAAAAATTTATCTTTAAAAACTGATTGATTTTTACCAGCTTTAAAAAAGTGGTCACAATTTGTTAGTCCTTTTAAAGGGATTTTTTAATGATTGTCAAGCGCTTGCAAGCCTATTTATTTTTATAGATTTACGTACTCTTGTTTACTAACATTATATTTGATTCAATCACTATTATTCCCGAATATATTTTTTATGGATTGAGGTTAGATTTCATTTTTTTAAATAGCCCATAAAACTGGAAATAATGATATTCGGTAGTATTCTTACTAACAGTTGAATATGGCCAGACGTTGTATGAGTTTCAAAAATTGTAACATCTTTTATCTTACACAATTCTCTTACTATCTAACTAATAGTTAATTTTCATTTTCCATAAGGCATTTTTGTTGATATTTCGGGAATTAATACTATGTAATACGTAGTACGCGCTAAACTTTTATCGCTAAATCTATCTCGTCCACGCATAGAAACGTACGGTTTTTTTGTTTCGTTCGCGTAGCGAACGAAACTGACTAAAGTCAATAATGAAAATGGGGCTGATGAATCAATTCTGATTCATCAGTCCCATAAGTTATAGAGCCGGTTTTTTATATCTAACAATGATGAAAGTTTAGCACAACTTGTCAGTTCGTGTTGACAAACAGACCATTTTTTAATATTAAATTCTTTTTAATAGAATTAATTTTTACATTTTAATATGATCTGTACGTGAGATAACATCACGACGTTGTTCTGGTGTTAAGTCGCGAAATTTCACTGCATATCCAGAAACACGAATCGTAAAGTTCGCATATTTTGGATTGTCAATATCTTTATCCATTTCTTCTAGCAGTTCACGACCAAAGACATTGACATTCAAGTGGTAGCCGCCCTTATCAAAATAGCCATCTAATACTTGTCGTAGGTTATCCACTTGCGTTTCTTCATCATCCATACGGCCTAATGCTCCAGGATTAATGGTTTGTGTGTCGGAAATACCATCTTGCGCACAAGAGTAGTTCAATTTCGCTGTTGAGTTTAATGAAGCTAGTAATCCATTTTTCTCACCTAAGAATTTACCATCTTGATAACTTGGATTTGCTCCTGGTGCTAATGGTTTTCCTGCACGGCGACCATCTGGTGTATTTCCAGTATTTTTGCCATAAACGACATTTGAAGTGATTGTCAACAATGATAATGTTGGTGTTGAGTTACGATAAGTATGTTGACGTTTGATTTGAGTCATGAAGTACTCAAGAATCCAGTTTGCCATTTCATCCGCTTCGTCATTGTCATTTCCATAAGTTGGAAATTCATTTTGTGGGACATAGTCGATGGCTAAACCATCTTCATCACGGATAACTTTTACATTTCCATATTTAATTGCCATCAATGAATCGGTTGCGTGAGAAATCCCTGCAATACCAGTTGCGAATGTACGTTTCAGATCAGTATCCATTAATGCTAATTGTGGAGCTTCATAAGCATATTTATCATGCATATAATGGATTACGTTCAAAGTGTTTACATATAGCTCAGCTAACCAGTTTAAAACATCTTTGTAGCTTTCCATAAATTGATCGAAATCGATGCTATCACCTTCTAGCGGACGGAAGCGTGGGCCAACTTGCATTTTCGTCATTTCATCAATGCCACCGTTAATTGCATAAAGTACTGCTTTTGCTAAGTTTGCTCGGGCACCGAAGAATTGCATATCTTTTCCAATTACTGTCGCAGAAACACAGCAAGCAATTGCCGCATCATCTGATCCCCAGTATTGGCGTAATAAATCATCGTTTTCAAATTGAATTGAAGAGCTTTGTTTGGCTACTTTTGCTGCATAAGTACGGAAGCCTTCTGGTAAACGGGAAGAATATAACACAGTCAAATTTGGTTCTGGTGAAGGTCCCATGTTAGTCAATGTATGCAAGATACGGAAATCATTTTTGGTTACTAATGAGGATCCATCCATATTCATACCAGCTATTGATAGTGTCGCCCAAATTGGGTAACCAGAGAATAATTGGTTGTATTCTGGTGTACGAGCAAATTTTACCATGCGTAATTTCATAATTAAGTGATCAATCATTTCTTGAGCTTCAAATTCAGTAATCAATCCACGATCTAAATCACGTTGGATATAAATATCAAGAAATGCAGAAATACGTCCTATTGACATTGCTGCTCCGTTTTGAGATTTAATTGCTGCAAGGTACCCAAAATATAACCATTGAATTGCTTCTTGTGCATTAGTAGCAGGTTTTGAAATATCATAGCCATAACTTGCTGCCATCTCTTTCATATCAGCTAAAGCACGGAATTGTTCAGAAACTTCTTCACGTAGCTGTATTACGTCATTGGTCATTACTTTATTACCAATATTTTTCCAATCTTTTTTCTTTTCCTGCATTAAGAAATCGATACCATATAATGCTACACGACGATAATCACCAATGATTCGCCCACGTCCATAAGCATCAGGTAGCCCAGTAATAATTTTGTTTTTACGTGCTAAACGCATTTCATCTGTATAGGCATCAAAAACACCTTGGTTATGCGTTTTACGCCATTTATTAAAAATAAAGGACATTTCATCGTCTATTTCATATCCATTTGATTCCAATGCCTTATTTGCCATATTGATTCCACCAAAAGGCATAAATGCTTGTTTCAATGGGATATCTGTTTGTAGCCCAACGATTTTTTCTTCTTCCTTAATTAAGTAACCTGGTTTATGAGAAGTGATTGTTGCAGGTACATCGTTATCCATATCATAAACACCATTTTGCTTATGTTGAACTTCAAAAAGTTCCTGTAACTTATTCCACAATTTTTCTGTACTAGAGGCTGCTACTTCTAAAAAGCTATCATCTCCTTTGTACTCTGTGTAATTACGTTTGATAAAGTCTAATGTATTAACTTCGTGCTGCCAGCGACCTTCGTTAAAACCTTCCCAAGGATTTTTCTCCTGTGCTACAGTTTTTCCAGCTGTTTTACTTTCCATATTTGTACTCCTTTGTTAAATAGTTTCAATTTTAATTTAAAATAATTATAGCAAAGGAATTTATTTTAAGAAAGGGCTTTTTTACTTTCATATTGTTGAAAATCCTTTTAAAATAATGATAATTCTTTTATTTATTTAGAATAAACTGTTATATTTTTTGTTATAATAGTTTATGTAATTGATAATGAAAGATTCTATACGATAGTCAATATTGCTCAATAATAAACAATTTTATTTATCTCTGCTAAATGAAAAACAGATAACTGATACAGAATATATTGTGAAAAAGTTCTCTCTCTAAATTCTCATGGTATATCTTTTCTCATAAAAATATTTAAAAATATTTTTATGAGTTTGTAGGATCGTGTTCTACAATACAGAAAAATAAAGAGAATGTGGAATGTTACCATCAATCTTTAGATCAAATATTTCCCTAGAAAACAATTTATAATCTTTTCTGGAACATTCAATTATTTCTTTTTGAGTTATTTTTTCAAATGGATTATACGTTTTTTCAAAGTTGGTTGGTAAAAGTGTTAAAATAATTTGTAAGCGTGCATCTAATCCAAGAATTTTGGAGTGTATCTCGAAATAGTTACACGAATTTACCAAAGAAATATATTTTTTTATTTTTATACAGATTGCTTTGATCTCAACTAAAACTAATGGATAATAGTCTATAAGATAGGAATCCATGCAAATTTGATCAAAATAGGAAAAATAATCCTCTTCATTCAAGAATGTTTTTATCTCTTTCATAAAATAATTACTTCCTTATTCTTTCTTTATTTTCTATTTGTAAAATAGTTATTATTTTTATCTTGTGGACTTTTCTTTAATTAATACTAAATTTCTTCACTCATAATCCTTTCATTTAGTATTTTCTTTTTTCCATATTTCAAAATGCTTTTTGTCTAATTTTTTTAAAGAATAATCTTTTTCAAAATATTTAAATAACCCTTTTTCAAATTCATTTCTTGGTTTAGGATTATACTTTTTTTCTTTTTTCCCCACATTATCAACTCTCCAATATTAATTTTTCCTTATCTATAAATTATCAAAATAACAATTGTAATAAAAGTTTTTTTAGACTATACAATTATTATAACGTGAAATAATATGTATACTTATTTCTGAGATCATAAAAAGACTAGGCGATTCAGTAATTTTGTAACACTATACTTTAAATAGGTATACAAGGATGCTACTTCCGAAAGAAAGGTAAGTGATGTCTGTCGTTAATTTTTGTAAAGGTTATTTGGTGTTCCAATCCTTTTGGATAAGGTTGTCAAAAGCTTTATGTTGCGGTCCGGTATGACGATATTTTTTTCCTTTTGCTCTGCAGTTCCAGTCTTTTCGTTTCATGATACACGGCACTTTATTGATATCTATTGTAAATTCACAACTCAAAAAGGCATGAATTTTGCGATGCCCAAATAGAGAATGTTTCTCGTGAATTAATTGATGAATTCGTTCCTCTATAGATGTTATTACTGTTGATATGAGTTTTCTATTCCTGTAGAAAGTGCTTCTTGATAAATCCAAATAACCGTGTCAGCTTAGAGATTGACAATTGATTTTTGTGCTTTTCAATGAAATGAACAATATTTTCTTTTGTTTGAGATAAAATTCTCCACTTAGATACCATTTTTCCAATTATATATAGCTCCTCTTCCTGGGATACTGAATTCTTCTTGAAGATAAGAAGCTGACTCTCCTTTCAATAAGCGCTCTTATTTTTCTTATAACAATTTAAAAAATGTTACTTTGTGCTAAACTAATCGTTAGATTTGCATAATTAGACTTGCGTTGCGCGTTAGTGAAGTTTCACGCAGCGCTCTTTTTGGAGGAGTGAGCATGGGTGAAAATAAACACTGGTAACTAGCTTCGAGTGAGTAAAGGGCGAGATACAAGAATCTGATTCCCCCCTATCCTAGTATTAATTGAACTTATAAAGGAAAAGAAATACTTACTTTAGTTGTGCCAGCTTGATATAGATACTTTTGAAGTGATCCTGGATAAATTCAAATATAGCAATAATAAAAGAGTGAGCCTATAATAGATTCGCTCTTTTATTATTATTGACTTTAGTCAGTTTCGTTCACGTAGCGTACGAAACAAAAAACGCGCGTTTTTATGTGTAGATGAAATAGATTTAGCGATAAAAAACTCCTTTCGATATACTAACGATGGCTACCAACTGCGTATCAGATCGAAAGGAGTTTTTTTATGTTTAACGACAATAAAAGTTTAGCACATACGAGATGGATATATGAGATGAAAGACGTTAAAATTATTGAAGCTCATGAAATTCCTGACCACATTCAACTGTTAGTAAGAATACCGTCAAAGAATAGTATTTCTAGTTTTATGAGCTATTTAAAAGGACGAAGCGTAGCCTTAATCCATGAAAAACATGCAAATTTGAAATATAAGCATGGGAATAAAAGCTTTTGTTCCAAAGGATAATACGTGAGTACGGTTGGGTTAAATCAAAAAACAATTGAAAAATATATTCGAGAACAAGAAGATGATAATCGAATTAGAGATGGTATAAGTAAGAGTATGTAGATCCATTTAAATAGTTAAAGAGAGAGGGATGTGAGCAGTTGATGGTCATTTAAAGGGGCTAGCGAGTGGTGAGCCATTCTAGGGCTGTTAAAAATCCACCCGTTTTCACGGGTGGATATCTACATCATGTTGAGGTGTAATAACCGTATTTATCATAATTTTTTTAGCAAAATCAGGGTGATTTTCGATAATCCTATTCAGATTTTTAAGAATAACCTCAAATGATCCCTTGCCATTTACAAATCTTCTATTGATATCGTGTTGTTTTGATGCACCATCTAAACTTAATGTAATGTGAAAATTATGGTTATCAAAATATTCTGCCACTTTTTTTGTTAATAGTGTTCCATTAGTCGTTATTGTAAAATAAAGATTTTTACCAGGGTTAGTAGATTCAGCATACTCAACACATTTTTTTATGAATCTAAAGCATAGTAAAGGTTCTCCACCGTAGAATCCAATTGCTAGATCATTACTATGTGATGAATGTTTAAAAAAGTAATCAATGCTATTTTTAGCCAGTTCAAAATCCATTACCTTATTATTGTGCTGGCGATTATAATAGTTCCCTGAATATACGCAATAAGAGCATCTAAGGTTGCAATTTTGAGTTAATTGAAGTGTCATCTGAGACATTGAATTGCTTACCAATTCATTCAGAATCTAAAAAATGTTTATTTGCAGAAAAATATTATTAAAGTTTATTCGATGTTTTGATGTTTAATTAAACAAAATGTAAGTATTACCTATTAATAGAAGTATCAATAGAATTAATCTCAAGAAAATAATAATTATTATTATGGTAGTATTTAATCATATTTTGTTCCCTTCTTTATTATACTTAGGTGTTTATTTCAATATTCTTAAACCATCGTTGATATAATACATTACTATAAAAGTAGTATGCCTAATTTTATAGTATTTTAAAAAGGTACTACCATAATTGCGAATTATGGTAATACCTTTTTAGTTTATATAGTTTATTCTCTAGTTAATCTGTAAAAATCTGTAGTTTTCGCACTTTCCGACCATTATTCTAGAAATAGCATTCAAAATAGGTGATAATTTTAATGGTATTTGAGTAGAAAATAAATAATTAATTTTCTTATGGAAGAGCCTATGTCTTTTCCTTTTTTAAGTGTAGCAGTTGAACTATTATCCGGAGGGGTCGCTATATAAAATTTTTAGTAGAATTGATAGTCGCGACTCTGAGCAATTTATCCTTTTTTAAAAATGCTCTAAGGAATTCTCTTCAGTCGTCTTCTAAAAAGGACTGATAATACTCGTTTTTTATTAATTCAACTTCAGAATCAATTTCTTTGTTCTTCTCTTCGACTTTACTTGGAGATCCTTTATTTCGAAAGTAATCGATATCGAACCATTTTTGTTCCTTTTTTATTTCAATATGGCGGACGTCCGACCAAAAGATTTGCTGATCGTTAATAACGAAATAGTCGTCGTAAGCCTCACCAAGAAAGAGGCCTACTAGAGGGTCTAAAAACCGTCCAAATTCGTCCTTGGTGTTTAATTGAATAGAAACCGATTTGTGATAAAGAAACGATTCTGAGAGGATCACGTCAATCTCCTCTCGATTCATTAGCTCAAGAGCAGCAACTTCTTTGATTGCCCAGGCTTCGTTTTCTTTGATTCCTTTGACCAGCTATACCGATAGGTAAGTCTTTGAAGTTATCTCTAGCTTTTCCCCCGGTCCACACCGTACGTGCAACTTTCATTGCATACGGCGTTCCAACTTATTCTTAACTCAGTGAATAGCAGTCAAATTACAGTGTTGTCGGTACTGATTTAGCTTCTCCAACTGTTTTCCATCTAATTGAAGAATAGTTAAATACTCTTTAATCGTCTTTTCTTTTGTTGCATGAATTAGAAGATGTACCCATTCGTGAATGATAACCAAGTTATCAAAAGAATCAGATCCACCTAGTTCTTTTGGGATGATATGGTGGCAGTGTGCAAATTCCGATTTTAAAAATTCTTTGGTAATCGCACATTTCCCATGTTGCATTGAAAACTTAGAAATGCGATTGTCAGAAAATTCTAGGTTTCCTTTTATGTTTTCTGACAAACACATTTTCCTTATTTCTGAAGAAATATCAGGTTTTAATCGCTTGAATTTATACGAACGACCTTCTTCAGTATAGTCATTGATTTTAGGATTATAGAATTCTAACTTTTTCCACTTCACATCTTGCAATGGATAGAGGTAAATTCCTTTAACTTTAAAAGTACGTTGTGTTGTACTATAGAAATGCTTATATCCTATAGGTGGGCTTCTGGGTACTTCATACCTGGCAATATTCTTTAGACGATTATAAAAGGTTGGTAAACATGAGGAATATAGGTCTCCGAAATCAAGACTGACTCTGGTAGCCTTTTGGTAGTAATTATGGATTCCCCGGATATAAAGATTATAATGAGTGATATTCTTTATTGTTGGAGATTCCCTAATCTTTTTGATTTTCTTCCTAATTTCTTGTTTTATTTTGACTTTAGCCTTATTAGATACTCTAGAAATCGTTATAAACTCGTTTTTCTTTTGCTTTTCGACCTTAAGTTCGAATCCAAGAAACTCTGAGTAATTTCTTCTAAGATTTGTGATTTTGGATTTTTCAGTAGATATTTCGAGTCCTAATTGATTTTCGATAAATCCTTTAGTAGCGTGGAGTAGTTTATTTGCTTCCTGATATGATTTTGTAAAGAGCTTAAAATCATCTGCGTAGCGTATAATGTGTACTTCTTTTAAGTTTGTTTTCTTAAGAGCTCGGTACTTATCGTAATCATTTTGATAGTTATGCCTGCTTGGAAATGTCTCCCATTGGTTCGCAATCCACCAATCTAGGTCATTTAGCACGATATTCGAAAGGATAGGGGATAAGATTCCTCCTTGAGGAACACCAGATTTAGGAACTCCTTCTCCACGAATTGGTGCTTTTATCATTTTAGAAAGAATAGCTAGAACCCTTTTGTCTTTAATACCAATATTATATGCTTGCTTAATCAGCTTTCCATGATGAACATTATCGAAAAATCCTTTTATATCCACGTCCACAACATAGTGACATTTAGAAGTGTAGGCCATTCTTTTACATCTTGATAATGCATGTTCTACAGAGCGGTTTGGCCGAAATCCATAGGAATGCTTGAAAAATTGCGCCTCACATATAGGTTCTAAGACTTGCTTAAACATTTGCTGAATTAGTCTATCTCGCATAGTAGGAATGCCTAGAGGACGTTTTTCTCCGTTTGGTTTTGGGATTAATATCCGTCTAACTGGTTGTGGAACGTAGTTTTCTAAAGTTTTTTGTATTTCTTCAATGAAATTATCTTGAGATTGTATCTTGAAATCTTTGATTGTTAGGTTATCTATTCCAGCTGTTTTTGAACCAGTGTTAGATTTTATTATCCTATATGCCAAAAGAATATTTTGCTTGGAAGTAATTATTTCATACAGGTTAATTCCTTTAGTACACTGATTTAAACTTCTTTCATATAACCAGTCAAAGCTTTTTTGCATATTGTAATACTCGTTGTATCGCAATTCTGTACTCATTGATGGATTGTTACTCCTAATTGATTATTAGTCCCATCATCTTACTCGACCTGATGAGTTTCATTTGACTGTATTCACTTTTCAAAGAACAAGTCTTGGGACTATCCCTCCACGTTGATTAGACGCTTCATTGGTACTGTGTCCCTACTCTCACGAGAATTAAGGAATTTCGATTTTAATATCTTATATCCAACACTCCGATTGCAGTCGTTATTAAGTTTTTCTCGCTTTCCACGTTCCGATTATTTTAGCTTTACATCTATCCTTAGGTGCTTACTATAAGCCTGAACATTTATAAGGTCTTTGTTCCTTATCCCGCATTTCATATGGACGACTTTTACTTTTCGGTAATGTTCGTTGCATATTGCAACCCGATTATCTTTCAATAACGTCGCTATCTAGACCCTTACATTCGCAAGTTCGTCAGTTTCTATTGAAACATTCTCACCATAGATAGTTTATAGCGTCCCGGCATATCCGCAACCATATCAATATGAATTGACTTAGGTATTGTTCTGCCGACTTCACCTGGCTATCAAACGATTAAATTCTGCATTGTTTAATCGCATGCAGGAGTATCAGACCAGCTGTTTCAGCCAACATGACGGCTTTCATTCCAACTGTCAAATAATCAGTTATTGCTATCTTATTTTAGATAGCATTCCTATTTCGTGCTAAAGCACTTGTAAGGAAACGTGTCACACCGTCCATGGCATATGCAGTCCCCCACTTTAACCCGAATGGCCGATCACGAAATTCATTATAGTCTAAAAAGGCTTTTTTAGTTCGCTTTACCATTGGAACCACCTTCGATTCCAGCCAAGCCTCCGGCATGACCACCTACGAGTGATGAACGAGCGATTGCGCGTCCGCCTTCTAAAAGGCTATTGGCGTGCACAATGGACTTAAACCCGTATTTTTTGCGAATAGTGTCTACAACATAATCTATTTTCAAGTCTTTTACTTGTTCGTCTGGATCAGCAAATAGGTCTAATTGTAACGCGTTCGAAAAAACTAATTTCGAACAGTTCACGCCAACATGTCGGATATCCTGGTACTTGTAATGGCGATCAAATATCTGGAGTAAGTAGTTTGCAGTTTGTTTGCTGCTGTTGGTAGCAGGCACCTTCATTTGCTGACTAAAGCCGCGATTGCCAGCTCGATCGACGTAGCCCATAGAAAAACCGATCCAAAGTGATACGACTTCAGCTTTGGCTCCTGCACGTCGTAACCTGGTTGCTACCTGATCGGCCATTTCTTTTATAACGATTTCGATTTCATTTCTTCTAGTATAATCACGATTCAAAACCTGACTATTACCTATAGATTTTGACTTCGGAGAATATTTTTGACCCAGAAAGGAGCGATCAATCCCCCATGAATTTGCATATAATTGTGTACCTAAAACACTAAACTTTTCCTTGAGTTTATAATAATTCGCATGAGCGAGATCATGCATATTGAAGATACCCATACGGTATAATTTGACAGCTGTTTTGCTCCCTATTCCCCATACGTCGGTCAAATTGTCAATGGTCCAAAGTTTTTCAGGGACGTCCTCATAGCGCCACTCTGCTCTCATGTGTGGATTTTTTTTACTTTCGAGATCCAGAGCAAATTTGGCTAATAAAGGGTTGTCTCCTATTCCGACTGTCGTATAGATTCCGGTACGCTTATAAACGTCAATTTGGATCATTCTAGCCAGCTCGTTTGCGTCTTTAGCACCAAACATTCGCAATGAGTCTGTAACGTCTAAGAAGCTCTTGTCGATGCTATAAACGGCATGATTTTGTTCGTCAGCATATTCCTTGTAGATATTGTTGATTTCCATATTTTTACGCATATACAACGCCATTCTTGGTGGCGCGATTATTAGATCTTCCGGATAAGGAAACGGCAAATCCCTCGCCCTGCTTACATTAGAAATACCATAGGTTGCCTTTGCAGCAGGACTTGATGCCAGAATCAGGCCACTTCCTCTCAGGTTCGGATCGTCTGAAGGATACGACATAACAACCAATTTAGTGTTAAGTGGATTTAATCCCCTTTCTACGCATTCTACTGAAGCATAAAAGCTTTTACAGTCGATACAAAGGATATCGCGTGAGGGTTCCTTCGAATAGTCGAAGGTAGGATTCACACCAAACTGCATGACCATGATAAATCCCCTTTTCTAAAAAACGATACATTTTATATACACATTAGAACATGTGTTCGCTTTTGGTGTCAAGAGAACTACTCGGTCTTTTTATTTATAGTGTTATTAAATTTCTCGTTTCTCCCTTCTTATTAAAGGATTTTTAAGAATTTTGTTTGAAAATTGCTATTTTATGTACAAAAATTGAGAAGCCTCCTTGTTTTCTAGGTATACATGTGCATGACTATGTTTATATACATGTATATGATTACCAATATGTTTATGTATATGCGTATTTTTTTATAGTTTAAAAAAGAAGTATAAGCAAAAGCTCACACTTCTTTTATGTATCAATCCGGAAATTGACGGGAATATTCAGCATTAATCAGATCACGAATTACCTCTGAAGCGGACTTACGTTTAAGTTTCTTTCTAAGGATCTGCAATTTTTCCTTGTCTGAAGGATAAAGAGTTATTTGAGTAGGCTTTGTTTTTTCTACTTCTTCTGCTGGATTTAAAGCACTGTCTAATCTAGAAGTAGTAAGTTTTTCTGTTATGGGAGTATCTGGAGTTCCCTCGAACGTATTTTTTGCTTTTTCGAATCTATTTGCCATTATTTATCACTTCCATTTAGTTTATTTAGTATAGTATCAAAGACTCCCCATGTATGATCAAAGAAATTTTTGTGTTTGTTGTAGAGATCTTTGTTCTTTGAAATTTCAACTAAAGGCGTCATTTCTAAATTAGCTGTATTTACCAGCTCTTTATCTGGAACGTAACCTAAGTAGTTTGGTTCTTTGGAAATAATCTCTAAAAATTCCTTGCTAGAATTAGTATTATGTTTTACTTTATTGCCAATAAAGTAATATTTAGCAACTAAATAGCTTTCTCCTGTTCGTACTTCAACCAGTTCTTTGCGTAAAGTATCGATATCTCTGCCGAGTTTCAATAACGCTTTGAAACCGTCCATTGAGGGATCAGATACTCCTAGAACAACGTCAGAAACAGCCCAAGCGTTTTGTGTTATTAAGCTCGTATCGTTGTGCGTATCTATGAATATATAATCATACTTTTTTTGAAGTTCTTCGATATTTTTTACATACCAGGAAAACAATATTAAGCGATTATTTGGTTTGTCCCTAATGAGATCTTCTATTTCTGCTAGTTCAGGACCGCCTGCTAATAAGTCTAAATTTTTATGAATATGGATAGGCTCGACGTCGTTTCCTTTATATAAATTAGAGATCTTGTTCTCGTCCTTTAGCAAACCAAAGTCATATTTTCTATACCTATCGGATAGGTTTCCTGATTTATCTTGATCGATGAGGAGCACAGTAGCTTCTTCTGAAGTCTTTTCAGCCAAATTATAGAGGGTACTGGTTTTACCTGTACCACCTTTTTCAATATTTGCAGTCAATGTGAACAATATTTTTTCCCCCTTTTTCTCAGTTATTGAGTGAATAGACGATCTATAAACATATTCATATACATATACATGTTTATGATGGTAAATATAAACATGTATTTATTTTAGTCAATTAGTTCGGATTCTTTTTTGGTATGTCTTACCTTGATGCCAAGTGTTGTGCGACCCTCTTTAACAGATTCATACTCGATGTTCATAGTAGTTAGGTTATTAATGTCCTCTTTAGCCTTCCTGAGATACGAAAGGACTCTGTACCATTCAAGATGCTCTTTTTGGAATAACTCTTTTACCTCTTCTACTGAAAGATATATTTCAGTATTAGGTTTACAGGACTGTAAATATTCGTAAAGCTTCTTTGCGTGAATACTTTTTAAATTTACTACGTCAAGGAAAAACAGCTTAGTAGATTGACCTTCAACTAGATTTAATAAGTACGGAGCAAGGTCAGAATCAAGTCTCAACTTAACTTGGCCATTCTTTATGTATGGTTTGTCAAGCCAGCGACCGATTGTTTTAGCTCCGTCAGGCAGCTCAATCCAAAAGCCTTTATTAGCTAAATTTAGTAGTGCTTTTTCAGTATTTTGATGGGCAGCCCCACCTTGACCAAATTTACATATTTCATTTAATTCTGCGATAGATGTTTCAACTGTAAAAAAATCACCGTCGGTTTCTTTGATATTTGTTACCATATAATCGACCAGAGTAAGTTCTTTTGCTGACAAGGAATGTTTCGCTTTTTGAATTAAGCTATTGGATTTTTGGAGTGTTTTGTTCCTTTTATTGTCTATTTCGTTTAGATCAAATAGCACAATGTTTTCCATAATAATACCGTTTTACCTTTCTAGAAGATTTTCTCTATATACAGTATACTACATATGTTTATGTACATCAATATGTTTATATACATAAACATATTGATGCTTAATCGAAATGAAAAGTATGATTCTTAGACTAGTGTTTTATATAGTTCTCTAGCTATCAATATACATAAACATATTTATGTGTGTGTATATATTTATGTTTATGTATAGATATAGGATTTGGAAATTTCTATTACTAGAAAAGATGGACATTAAGGAATACGAAACAAATAGCATAATATTTTCCATAGCAATATCGTTTTACCTTCCTAGAATATGTTCTTTAAATGAAGGATACTTACCATATTTATATACACCAATATGTTTATATACATAAACATATTGGCATTTAATCAAAATGAAGGATTATGATTCTTAAGGTAGTGTTTTATAAAGATCCTTAGCTGCTAACAAACATGATTGCGTGCATGTTTACGTATATGTATGTATTTATGTATATGATTAATGCTTTCTGGCAGTAGTAAGATGGGCAATAAGGAATATGAAACAAATAGCATAATATTTTCCATAACAACAGGGTATTGCCCTTTAGAAGATTTTCTATATAAACAATTCTTGTCGAATGGAAATACATGTTGGTATATACATGAATATAAACACGTACATATACATGCATGTGTTTATGTATATGATTGAGAATATTCTAGTAGTTGTAATGATAGACATTAAATCTTTTAAAGCAAAAATGGGGCATCGATCATTGAAATAAAAATGCACGACAGAAAATCGAGTGAATCAGTGAGCGGAAATAGCATATAATTTTCCATATGAAAGTTAGTTATGATTCAAGATATAAATATATATAAATATAAGAATCCAGACTGTGGTAAATAAGAGAACCCGAAAAACGTAGCATAAAAAATTCCATAGTATCTATTTGTATTAATGCAACGGAATTGAGGTGAAAATGAAAAGTAAGTAGCACAAGTTTTTCCTATATTTATGATCATAAACATAAATATAGCTATGTTTATGTTTATGAATATATCTAAAGGATAGTGTATCTCTGTCTTTGTATTCCGCAACAGATGATGCTAGTGCGTTAATTACAAAAATCAAATTTTACAACTTTATGGAAAAACGTGTGCTATATTTTGAGGCAGAAAAAGGCTGATATTACGCTATTTGTAAATCTAGCATAAAAAATTCCATGAAAAAGGGAGTTTACATGTTTAAGAAGTATGGGGTAAGATGATATAGAAGAAAAATACATAAAAAAAGAGACGGAAAAATAAGTGAATTGGACCTCACCTACTTTTCTGAATCACATAAGACACTATGTGTTCTCGCTCGTCTCCGGAATTTATGTAAGTGGCTGACAACCACTTATGTAATTGGATAAGTTTCTTCGGACTGACAATCCGAACTTACAAGCTTATCTTACCATTTTTAGACGAGCAACTCAATATATATACGCTTATTTTGTCATGCAATTTTAAAGAAATTTTGACTTTCTAGGCCATTGAGAGAACACAAAACGAAAGATTATTTGTGTTCTCTTTTTGTTTGGAAAGGATAAGTTGGCATGGTATCTTCTTTAGACGTCGTTTATTCAACGATCTTACAAAACGGTATTCGTAAATTTAAATATAAAAATAGCCGCCTTAAACCGTTCACTTTTAGTGATAAATCAGGAAAAGGGGCTATCTTTGCGTACCGTTCAAAGGAACACATGATCGAAGGAATCGGCTTGGTAATTACGTCGGAAGAAGGAATCATCGAAAACAATAATAAATTTAGCCATTGGACTCCCAATGTTTATCGATATGGAACCTATGCAGATCAAGGACGCCAATTTACAAAGGGCCACTCGGAGGACAATTTGCGACAAATCAATACCTTCTTCGTTGACTTTGATACCTTAGACCCGAATTTTGACTATGGAGAAATTTTATTGGCAAGCCATGAGCTGGGTTTTATGCCAACAATGGTTTTACGTACGCCTCACGGATACCAGGCATTTTATGTATTAGAGAAACCAGCTTATGTCACAAAAAAATCCAACTTCAAAGTGATCAACGTAGCAAAAATGATCTCTAAGAACTTGCGTGATGCCTTGGCAAAAGACTTTCCTGTAGATGTGAATGCCAATCATTTTGGAATCACACGAATGCCTTCGGAAGATAATCTTCTGTTTTTTGAACCACAATACCGATATAACTTTGCGGACTGGATCAACTGGTCGATGCGTATGGATGCAGATAAAGCAGCAACCTATAAGAACGTCTTTGAATTACCGTCAAATCAAGATTTCCGCCAAGTTGATGAACCCTGGTTCCGTTTGTTGATGCGAAGTGAAAAGATCCAAGGAGAGAAGGGGAGATACGGCCGAAATAATGTCATTTTCACTTTATCCTTAGCCTATTTTTCTTCCGGATACGAAATTGAAGAGTGCGAGTTGGCAATGTTAGAGTTCAACGATCGATTGGCTAATCCTCTTACTGATAGGGAATTGACTCGAATTATTCGATCAGCTTATTCGAAAAAGTACCAGGCAGCGCATAGGGAGAAAATAATTTTGCTATGCCAGGAATGGGTTGATGAAAGTTTATCTGAAGAACAGCTGTTTAACAAGAAAAAGGGCTGGTGGAAATTTAAAAAAGAGCGTAAAGCGCGCAAATATTCGCACAGTCATGAGTGGGCGCAAGATCTTTTGGAATATTTGAACCAACAATCATACACCTATAAACCTTATATCGTTTCTACAAAGAAACAACTGAGAAAAGAACTAAAAATTCCTGAGCGCTCGTTGGACAAAGTGCTGAAGCAACTGAAGAACGAAAATAAAATCTATTTCCGGATCCGTTCCGGACGAAATGGCGGAATCACTTTAGCGTCGGTCCATGGCTTGATGCGATCACTCATCCGAGTGAAGAAGAAAGTCCAAGAAGCGTATTTTAGTGCAATTTCAGAGGCTTTTGGATTGGCACGTACATTTATCTATGCAACGCTGGAACAAATGTTAGAGGTCCCCAAGAAGGCTGAACAAATGAAATTGTTTGAGGTAGATACTGGATAAAATTAAAACCCGCAAATTGCCTTTTACATTATATCTGTGATACTTTCTCTATTTTTCTATGACCCTAAGAGACCTGTCTTGCTTGCTGGTTTTTGAGAAGAGTAGTACTATTACTGCATACGCAGTGATATCGAAGAGGAGGCTTACTAACTATGCGTGTGAAAACCTACGTGTATCCACATCCTATCAATGCTTTTGTTATTGGGCGTTTAGGGATTAGTGTTGAGGAGTTTTGTGAACTGCATGGTTACAAACAGGGTACAGTATCTAGCTGGGTAACGAGAAATAGGTCAGTTAAAGCTATTCCATGCGATTTTCTTTATAGTTTGAGCCTATCTGCAAGTATACCTATGGATGAGGTCTACAAAGAGTTGCTACTGCTGGAAGAGCAGTTTTATCTCAGTATGAATCCCAAAAAAGAAAAGACGTATGTCGATTAGGTTTTGAGAGTGTTTGAAGGAGGAATTGTCCCGAAAACTTATTGATGGCTTGGACTGAACGAAGTGAGGGAAAGGCATCAATAACGTCGAGGGCTACATGAGCTTGCGAATGATGGTTTGTTTCTTTTTAGAAGGAAGTCTTTGAGTTACTGACTTTAGGATAGGGAAATAATTTAAAAATTAATTGATTGATCATAATAAAAAGAGCCTAAATAGCTCTTTTACCAATTTATGGTGATCTTATTTTTATGGTTTTGTTTTTCTTGTTTTTTTAGGTTCTCAAATGAGTTTTGATATGCCTTAAATGCAGGTGTAGTTCCAAAAATTGCTTTACCAGATTCTAACTATTTTTCGTAACACTCTAGAATTTCTAGCTCCTCTTTCTCGCTGTTTACAGTTAAATAGAGCAGGCGATAATTCAAAAAATGGGCTTGGAAGTAGTAGAAAAAGTTGTTGTTGTGTTTCGATAGTTCTTTTAAATCAAAGAGGAGCAATGTTGCTGTTTCAAATTCTTTGTTATCGATGAGTATATCCGCGATATTGCTTTGACATATAGGTATATATGTCTGAAAAAATTGATAAATTCGGTTGAAAATAGATTCCATTTCGTCTGAAGAAATGGCTGGAATTAAGTTACTATAGCTTGAATAGACTGCTTTTAACAAGAGAAGAACCTTATGTATACCATTGTTTTTCTCTTGTTTGTAAGTATTTTCTACTTCCAAATAAAAGTGCTCTATGTCGGAGAGATTGCTGCTTTTTTGGGTTGTCAACTCATTAAATTTTTTGTGAATGATCCTTTCTGATTCTGATGTAAATAGGCTTATAGCTTCAATGTCTTCCCAATTCGCGTGTAACCTATTTACTTCAAGATTGATGTGTATTTGACCATTTTTCATTTTAGAATAGCATATCTGAGAGCATTTCAGTTGTTTCAGTCGTATGTGAAGCACGAGATAAAAGCCAATCATAGAGAAATTTCTGGCAATCAGAGTCATGAAAGTTTCTATACGAATAGTGATCTTTGATCAATTGTGTATGTTGACTGATTGTCATTTTTCTAGAATAAGAATCAAATTCACGTGGATCAATAGATAATTGATTAGCCAGATACACTATCACTTCTAACGGAATTTTTGAAAAGTCAGTAAAAAAAGTTCCTAAAAATCGCACTGTACCAAGCTGTACAGCAAAATCAAGTTTAGTGGAATCTAATCTCATTTCATTAATAATTTCCCTATCAAAATCAGTTAATTGAAAGTATAACTGTAATTGTTCTTCCGAAGGAACACCCATAAACGTACCAAAAATTTTTTCTTTTACCATTCATTCCTCCAAACTTTCCAAAAACTATCGTCTTTTGATACCCTAGCATAACCAATAATCATATAAATTCCCTCCAAATTATATGATTATTGGTTATGAAGAATTCTCTTCTTTTTGGCAACGGTTTATTATAAACTTTTTTATAATGAGTTTTTGAAAACTGGAAATGCTGACAAATCAAGAACTCAAAATAGATAAATTAGATTCTAAAAAACTATCAAAATTTAGATCGTCAAATTGATCAGTTAAAAA
>ERZ776912.33-NODE-33-length-39261-cov-4.383513_pt1 | contig 39261 bp, 44 predicted proteins | sample MGYA00514200_ERZ776912 | MGnify/ENA primary metagenome ERZ776912 (study PRJEB29299, sample SAMN09788491) | Acinetobacter baumannii | host: Murine | place: USA:Boston | collected 2018 | study: EMG produced TPA metagenomics assembly of the WGS of Acinetobacter... | reverse complement strand
GTTACAGTTAGTTTATCATAGAGAAAAGGAGAATTGATTATGGCATCCATCGATGTAGCACTTTTTTTGACCTTAGAAGGAAAAGGAACAGAAGCACTGGCTTTCTATCAGGATATTTTTGATGGAAAACTATTATTTAAAATGACGTTCCAAGAATTTAAAACCCAATTGGCTCCCGATACTGTGATTGAAACTGGCACCGAGCATTGGCTTTCCCACGCAGTACTGCAAATAGGCCAGACGCAAATGCAGTTGACAGATCAACCCATTGATCCTAGGATTCCTTGCCAGCAAGGAAATACCTTGTCATTGAGTGTCATTACGGATACGATCGAAAAAGCACAAACCATTTACGAGAAATTGAGCCAACACCAATTGAGCAAGATCTATCAGTCTCCTATTCAAAATGAATTTGCGGACTTCTATGCCATCTTGCAAGATCCGTTTGGTCTGGTCATTCAAATCACCAAAGAAAAAACACTTTCTGATGAGTAGGAGGAAAATCAATGCGTCAGTATCAAACAAAAGCAGAATTGATCCAAACCATTCAAGACACGTTTCAAAAATACATTACCGAATTTGAAGAGATTCCAGAAGAATGGAGACACCAGCACCATGATGAGGTAGATAAAAGTCCCTCTGAAAATTTGTCTTATCAACTAGGGTGGCTCCATCTTCTATTAGACTGGGAAGCCCAAGAAAAAAACGGCGTTGCTGTGCAAACACCAGCAGCAGGCTATAAGTGGAATCAGTTAGGTGCACTTTATGAGCAATTTTATCAGCGCTATGGGCAGCTTTCCCTAAAAGAACAACAACAGCAGTTGACCCAACTGGTGGAGGAACTATGCCAATGGATCAGCACACTATCAGATACCGAACTGTTTGAGCCCGGACAGAGAAAGTGGGCTACAACCAAAGCACAATGGCCCCTGTATAAATGGATCCACATTAATTCAGTGGCGCCATTCACTAATTTCCGAACAAAAATCAGAAAATGGAAACGATTGGTGATGGCCTAAAATGCGGCAATCAGAGAAATTGATGACTGCATTATTGAAGATGCACCATATAGCTGGCCCCACTAAGATTCAAACGGAGAGACAAAACAGCGTGTATGAAGGTATGACTTTCGTTGTTGGAAACACGACTTTTCGTAGCCGTCTGGCGAAGAAAACACCAAAGAAAAAAGGCTATTTCACTGCATTGTGGGAGCAACCTCATGAAAAGAATCAAGCTTATTCATTAAGCGGCTATCCAGACAAACTAATGATTACTGTCCTTGATGGCAAGCAAAAAGGTCAATTTGTCTTCCCATCTTCTGTTCTTGTCGCCAACGGCATCATCAAAACAGAAACAACCGCAGGGAAAATGGCTTTTCGCGTGTATCCACCATGGGTGCAGGACTTAAATCCTACCGCATCCCGAACACAAAACTGGCAAACGCCTTATTTCCTCGATTTATCTGAACCTCTCAAGCAGACTGAAACCCTAGAAATGTTTTACTTTCACTGAAAAAAGGCTTAGAAGATGTCTGCGCTTCTGAGCTTTTTTCTCTCATCCCGTCTCTAATTTCCTTTATTAGCAAAAATCTTATTTTTCCTTTGACAGATTCCAAACTATTTTGTACACTAGATAAAACAATTTAAATATTCTGAAAATTTAGACAAAGGAAGTGATTGGATGACTGTTAGTAGAAGAGAGGCAATTATTTTATTATTATAGTCGGGACTGTTTGAGTATTTTATTCAAAGAGTCCCTATTCACATTGCACCAGAAGAACAGAGAATCTTCTTGGGTGGAATGTTTTTTTATACCCTTTTTAAAGCTTTGCTTGTTGAAAACTTTTGCTGGTAGCTGTGCTGGTTTTCTATTGATTCCTCTGATCCGCAGCATCTCAGGTGTTGGAAACGGTGATAGGATTGCTAGTCCCTTTACGTCAAGATGGAAGGAAAGTCTTAATGAATACAATAAATTCGATTGCCAAATTTGTGAATAAATACCTGATTTATCTCATGGTCCTTTTGATGCTGATCTCCTACCTGTTTCCCCAACCATTTTTGTGGATACCTACGCGCACAACAACGTTACTAAGCATCATCATGTTTTGTATGGGAATGACGTTAAATGTCACTGCTTTTAAAATGGTGGTGATTCAGCCAAAAGCTTTTATTTTAGGTTTATTGATCCAATTTACCATCAGCCCGCTTGTTGCTTATGGCTTGGCACAGCTTTTCGGATTATCCTCCGGACTGATCATCGGTTTTGTCTTGCTGGGTTCTGTTTCAGGAGGAACCGCCAGCAACGTGATGACCTTCATCGGCAAGGGAGATGTCGCATTGACGGTCTCTTTGACCACTGTCTCCACACTAATGGCAACGGTGGTGACCCCTTTTCTTGTCTATTTTTTAGCTGGACAGTATACAGAAATCTCATTTTTCGCCATGCTTTTGTCGGTTTTGCAGATGGTACTACTGCCGATTCTTTTAGGGATCATCGTCCATAAGCTTATTGCCAACTATATCGATGCGTGGATGCAGGCTTTTGTCTTAGTCTCTTCCGTCAGCATCCTTTTGATCGTTGCAGGAACCGTGGCGAAAAATGGGGCAGTGATCGTTCAGTCTGGAATAATCGTCATCTTTGTTGTCTTGTTGCATAATCTTATCGGTTACGGTGCAGGCTACGGGATTAGCCGCCTACTAGGTGTCAGTGACCAACAGGCCAAGTCGATCATGTTTCAATTAGGAATGAAAAATACCGGATTAGCCATCTCCTTAGCGAATGCTCATTTCGCCACGATCGCAGCTGCCGTTACTCCAGCTGCTGTCGGCATGATCATTCATCAGATCACAGGACCAATATTAGCGAATATCGTCGCAAAGAAAGAAGGAAAACAATATGAGTCAAAGTATCTTTTTGCCAAATTATACGATCGGAACAGACGCTTACGAAAAAGTAAATGATATCGTTAAAAGTTATGGGACAAAAGCTGTTCTGATTGGTGGAAAAACAGCACTAGCGAAAGCAGAGCACAAAATCAAGTCTGCCTTGACACAAGACGTATTCGTCATTGACAGTCTATGGTATGGTGGAAATTCTACCTATGAAAATGTTGCACGCTTACTGCAGGAAGAAAGTGTCCAAGCAGCAGAGGTCTTATTTGCCGTTGGAGGCGGTCGTGTGTGTGATACCGTCAAAGTTGTGGGTGAGAAATTAGCCAAGCCCGTCTTCACATTTCCGACGATTGGCTCAAATTGTTCTCCCGTCACAGCCGTGTGCGTGATCTACACCGAAGCAGGCGAAATGCAAGGCTTGTTCTTTCCTTCAAAACCGCCGGTCCATGCCTTTATTGATACAGCCATTATCGCCGCAGCGCCGGATAGTTACCTGTGGGCCGGCATCGGTGACGCCTTATCGAAAGAGATCGAAGCCACTTTTTCTTCCAGAGGGGATCAATTGGATCATACCGATGCATTAGGCATTCAGATCAGCAAAATGTGCACGGAGCGCTTATTGACCTACGGCACGCAAGCGTTGAAAGACAGTGCCGCCAATCGCCCCTCGGATGCCATCCAACAAGTCGTCTCAGATATCATCGTGACCACCGGGTTAGTATCTGTCTTAGTCATCAATGACTACAATTCTGCCATGGCCCATTCGTTCTATTATGGTACGACTGTTCTGGAAAAAATGGAGAATTATCTGCATGGGGCTTCTGTCAGCTACGGCGTTCTAGCATTGTTGATGATGGATCAGCAAACCGAAATCTTTCAACGAGTCTATGCTTTTATGAAAGAAAACAAACTGCCCGTCTGTTTGGCTGACATGCACCTCAATGCCCAATCAGACTTGGAAGCCATCTTAGATAAAGCCATGACCACCAACGACATTGTTCATGTACCTTATCCCATCACTCGCGAGATGTTCCAGCAAGCCATTCTTGCTGTAGAAGCCTATCATGCCAAGCAAGAAAAGCAGCAGTACACTACTATTGGATAAAGCTTTCGCATAGCCTTGTCTCAGACCTGTAAGGCTATGCGATACCAACGTGTTTTTTTCAAACATATCGATGATCCATGAGGACCAATTCTAGCGCATCAAATAATCACACTACCTATTTTTTCAAAATGAATTTTTTTCTCGTAAGCTGGTTCACAATAAAATAAATGATTAGGACAGACAGCCCTGAAACCAGAAAAAACCGTTCATAAAGTGGTGAATTCTGACCAAGAAGCGCAATAACGACATATTCGCTACTCACACAAATCAAGCTAATCAAACCTCCGCGAGTATTCGCATAACGCCATGCTTCCTGTGAATACATCGTTGTGCTGGTGCGAAATCCTAACAAACGATTCTTGTCTAAAAATCCGGCTATAAAGACTAAAATACTGCACATGACCCAAAAGATCAGCCATTGAATCGGTGTCTCCACTGCTATTTCCTCCTTTACGATACCCGAAAGATCACCCAACATTTCTTACAGGCATTCTTCTTTTTCTTTGCTAACGATTTAAACTAACTAGTTAAACGAGCGATTTCCTCAAGTTCAATTATACACTTGTTGTCGTATAACATAAGATAGCAAACACTACTAAACAGATTACTAAAAGAGCAGATCGTATAACAATTTTTAGGAACGAACGTTCTCTTCTATCATTTATATTCAAATCCATCCTTGGTCTTTCGCGAAATTGATTGCTTCAATTCTTGAACTTGTACCTGTTTTACTTAGAATTGCTGAGATATAGTTACGTACTGTTCCCTCACTTAAAAAGAGTATCTTTGCGATTTGTTGCGTACTAATTCCTGATTTTAATACATTTAATACTTCCAATTCTCTTGGTGTAAGAGGATTTCTTTGCGCAATCACTGTCTTAGCTACAAGTTCCGGTGAAAATATGGTGTCTCCTGCCATGATTGAACGAATGGAACGAATCAATTGGTCACTCGGGCTGTCTTTCAGCATATAGCCATTAACGTCATTCCTTAATGCTTGCTGAAAATAGCTATCTCGTGCAAACGTCGTTAAAATCATGATCTTGGTATCCATTTCCAACAGTCGCAGCTGGTGCGCAATCACTAATCCGGATAAACGTGGCATTTCAATATCCAATAAAACAATCTCTGGCTTCAGACGAAGGATATCAGCGAGTGCTTCTTCACCATCCATTGCAGAACCGATAACTTCGATATCTGATTCAAGATTTAAAATCATCGTTAATGCCGTATTCAGTAACTCCTGATCTTCTGCTAAATATACTTTAATCATTTGTCTGCTCCTTAGGTAAGAAAACGAGAATCTCTGTGCCTTGGGTACTATTGATCTCTAGTTTGCCATTTTTTGCTTGAATGCGTTGCTTCATCCCGGAAAGACCATACGATCCCTCTTTTACTTGCAAAAATCCTTGTCCATTATCTTGGATCCTCACAAAATAGTCCGCTTTATTTTCTTCAAAGCTGACGATTGCCAAACTGGCTTGACTATGACGGATCATATTTGTGACAGCTTCCTTAATTACAGCGGAGAGAGTATTTTGAACACTAATGGGCCAATTCACAGCATTTTCCTCATTCGTCGTTTGCAAGCGGATTTTGGCGACAGCTAAATGTTTTTCCTCTTCCAACATCGTTTTGGCAATCGTTCGCTCCTGCAAATTTGCGACGATCCCTCGAACCAAAGTCAAGTTGGCACGAGATGTTTCAGCGATATCTTGTAATTCCTTTTCTGCTTTAAGCAAATCAATTGATGCCAATTTCTTTGCCAGTTCTGCCTTTAAGGTAATGATAGAAAAAGCTTGGCCAAGATTATCATGTAGATCTTGTGCAATACGATCACGCTCATTTTGTCGCACAATAGCTTCCAAACGTTTGTTTTGCTGACTTAAATGATACGTTCTTCTATATGTTTCATTCATTGCCTTTGCCGCTAAGGGTGAAATGATTGCCGCAACGACTGTCAAAGGAATTTCGACCATGTCTGTAGAAGAGATAGGATATAGGATTATCACCATAGTAATCAGACTAATGGCAGCACTAACATAGTAACTAACTAAATAGCGGTAATAAACAGTCTTTGGTACCGGTACCGAACCAATCTCCCACGCTGTAAAAATAAACAAATACCCGTTATTTAGAAAAAGACCAAAAAGACATGCGATAATCAATTGTACAACGATATCCACTGTTAAATACTTGTGAACGGTATAGCCATCACGATAGGCTTTTAAAAAGATCAGCAATAAGCAGACAAAAAGCCACTTAATCCAAGAATCAAGTGACAGTAATTGAATAATCGTTGGTACTAAAAAAACAAGCCAAAAATAGGGTGTAATACCAAAACGCTTTGGAAACAGCAAATGTTTTTCTAAAAAAGTCATACTGATTGAACCTCTCTTTTGTTTATAAGCATGACAACACCTTTAAGTATTCCTGCTAGTAAAATACTCCATGTTAATAGTACGCCAAAATGATTGAAATTGAAATGCTGCTCCTGAATAAATTCATTTAGAAACTCTTTAGCATGATAAGCAGGCAGCAGTTGGCCAACATGCTGCATCCAGTCAGGCATTGTCTCTAGTGGCCACCACAATCCACTCAAAATCGCCATCGGGAAAACAACTAAATTACAAAGAACATTGACGGTATTTCCTGAACCAACCAATGAAACAAGAATCCCTAGCAAAACCAATGGGAATGAAACTAAAGGAAGAAGTAATAGCAACTCAAATAAACGGATCACAGAAACCTGAATATGGTTAATCACAATAGCAGTAATTTCCAATGAAAGTGCACCTAATAGATTTAATGATAAAAAAACGATGACCATAGATCCATAATATTGCAGTTTTGACACAGCACTCAGCTCAACCAACAAGTCAAACTTGCAGATACGATCTTCTAACAATGTATTAGAAACGGTAAAAACAGAACTAATCAACATACTGTATACGATCATGCTGATCAAATAAGTTATAGTCCAAGTTTTTAAGATATTGTCAGGAATGGATTGATTCATTACTTGTGTGAACAAAAGATAAAAGCCAATCGGCATGGCTATACTGAAAAAAAGAAACCGTAAATTCCGAAAAATGATACGCTTGTAATTGATTTCTACTTGAAAGAGAAAATTTTTCATTTGATCGTCCCTCCAATGACTTCATGAAATAATGTTTCTAGGGAGTTTTGCTGGACAGTTAAGGACTCAATTTGATCAAGATAGGGCATAAGTTCTGTAAGCACCAAATTAAGATCACCCGTGCTCAACTGCACCCGTTCTTGGTAGGTACGAACATCATTAACTCCTGCCAGCTTTACAAAAATCGCTTTCGACAATTTTGTTTTGAATTGGATCCTTGTATTTTTACTTTGACTCTGTAGCGCTTGTAAGCGATCGTTATAAATCAAATGTCCATCTTTCAGAATCATGATACGGTCAGCAATCTGATCCAGTTCTTCAAGATAGTGGCTGGTGATAAAAAAAGTTTTCCCCGCTTTTTTTAGATGTTCAATTGTCTGCCAGAAGTTCTTTCGACTGTTGCTGTCCATACCAGCAGTCGGTTCATCTAAAAAGATCAGCCGAGGGTTACTTGCCATCGCCGCAGCAAAGGTCAATCGACGCTTTTGCCCACCAGATAAATGGCTCACATACTTTGCTTCCTCTTTTTTTAATTGAGCAAGATCAAGCACTTCATCATAGGAAAGTGGTTGCCGATAATAACTGCGGATAAGATTCAAGCATTCTTTGACCGTAATTCTTGGTAAAGCGATACTCTTTTGCATCATGATTCCGATCTCTCCTCGAAGTTGCCGCATATCCTGTTTCCCCATGATCGTAATAACACCGGCATCTTTCGTGATTATTTGATTCAATATGTTGATCATCGTCGTTTTACCCACTCCATTTTCGCCTAGCAATGCGACAGATTCGCCAGATTTTATCTGAAAAGAAAGATGATCTAAAATTGTTTCTTTGTGGTAGTTTTTAGTTAACCCTGATACATTGATCATTGATTCCATGCTCATCCCCTCCTGATAGTTCTAGCATAGTCTTTTCGATCAGCTAGCAACAGTCATAGCTGTCAGGGTTTGATGATGACAACTGTCATAGGATATAGCAAAAAAGAGCAGCTCGAGTTGATTCGCGCTGCTCTTTTTCTATTACGGCTTATCAATTAACTAAGGAATTCATTCATTTTCAACTAATCGTGGTCTTATCGGCTGAACAATCGTTGCGCCATTCTACTACCTTTTGGAAATAGTCATTTGTTATGAGAGAGAAACGACTGACCAATTACTTTGGCGGATGATCGCCGATAGTGATAGAATCTCTCCTTTCTCAATGAGTCGTTTTGTCCAGTGATTGGATCACTTCTCTAAGTTGGCTGCAGGATTGGGCAAATTTTTGCTTCTCGGCTGGGTCGATATTCAGCTCAATGATTTCCCGCACCCCTCCTTGGTCAACCACCGAAGGGACACCTGTAAATAGATCCTTTTCGCCGTATTCCCCATCGAGATAGGCAGAGACGGGCAATACTGCTTGCTCATTGTTCAAGATTGCTCGAACGATTCTGGCAACACTCATACCGATACCATAGAAGGTGGCTTTTTTACGATTGATAATCTCATAAGCGCTATTTTTCACCCGATCAGAAATGGTTGTCAGATCTTCGACAGTCAATCGATGGTTTTTGACGATAAACTCTAGCAACGGTTTTCCCCCTACTGTCGTATGTGACCAGACTGCTACTTCAGAGTCCCCATGCTCGCCAATAATGTAGCCATGGATACTTCTTGGGTCAATCTCTAATTTTTGCGCCAATTCTTTACGGAATCTGGTGGTATCTAGCGTTGTCCCAGTTCCAACGACGCGGTTGCTTGGCAGACCCGATGCTTGCCAAGCAACGTGTGTCAATACATCCACAGGGTTAGAAGCAATGACTAAAATTCCATCAAAACCTGACCCCATCACTTCTCTTACAACACTAGTCATGATCCCCGCGTTGACATCGATTAGTTCCAACCGTGTTTGTCCTGGTTTTTGGTTGACACCTGCCGTGATCACCACGATATCTGCATCCTGGCAATCAGTATAGTCGCCAGCCCAAACTTTGATGTTTTCCTGGGCCCATGACATCCCATCCAATAAATCAAGGGCTTCTCCTTCCGCCTTTTCACGATCCACATCGATCAAAACCAATTCATTGATCAGCCCTTGGTTGATCATTGAGTAAGCAATACTTGTTCCTACAAATCCAGTTCCAACGACAACTACTTTTCTACTTGTATTTCTCATATGAACCCACATCCTTTTCTATTATTTAGAAACAATATGACTTTCATTTATCCCGCAATAACAACAATTTTCTTACTCTAACTTACAAAGACACGTCCATTAATACCTTAACATTCATGATCTGCGATCAAACTCTTTGTTTGACTATACAAATGAACGAAGTATTTCAGCAATACATAGCAAACCATTGCGATAGCTAATACTGTTTCAACTATACTCAATAACTCAGTCACTCCAAATAAAATTTGGCGATCCATAAAGAATTGAGAAGACTTGAACATTGCTGTTGCTGAAATGACTAATGGGAATGTGAAGGCTGCATAACTTGGATAAAAGCCAACTTCCAGCATTTTTTTCATGTAAAATACCACGCAGAAATAAATTGCTTGGGACAATACCAGCATCAAAGCTACAAATAAAGCCGATCCTTCTTTAAAGACTGACAGATAGCCAGCTAAACAAAGGGAGCCAGGGGCGGTCAAAATCGTGATCAAAGGTACTGCTGAAGCTTCTGTCATCTTTTGGAACATAATTCGTTTTAGAATCACTGGTAGTAGAGCAAAATATAGAACCAGTGCAATCCATACAACGATTTCCCCAAGTTCTTTGATAAAGACTGCTGATGTATTTGGAATCACTCCAATGCCGACAAAAGTAATAAACCAGCTTGGATACACATATTCCAACGTAATGTCGACAGGTAAAATATGAACGACAACAAAATAAGTCATGAGACCCAAATGCAACCCGATTGATGTCAGCCATAGCAAGTCATTCATCAGTAAATTAGGAAATACTCGCTCCAACACTACCGAGATCACCATCAAAGACATGGTAAAAGTAGGTGCAACAGAAGCGATGATCGGATTTTTCAAATCCGCTAATGTGTTTTTAAATGTGAAAAACAGCTTAAGAAGGAACAATCCCATAATCAAAATACCAATCAAACAAAAGATATTGCCGATTGCTTCGAACCCTTCGGCAAACAATAAATTTCCTAACGAAACCGTTCCTAAAATCAACCCACAAATAGGTATCGGAATTGCATTCAAAAAATTTTTTAGTGCTTGATTCATTGATCCATCCTTTCTGAACGATTAAAAATTTCTATCGTACTTGTGTTATCTTTTATAGCCATCTATAATATAACCACGAATTAACTATTTGTAAAATAACGATTTTATATATCCGTTATAAATTATATTAATAGAAAAAGGTGGGATTCTTTTGTTTGAACTATTAAAAACATTCGTTGTCGTTTATGAAACTAGGAATTTTAGTGTTGCCGCCAAACAAATGTTTAAGACCCAGCCAACCATCTCCGTCCAAATTCAAAAATTGGAGACCGAGTTAGGGTTCAAACTCTTTGAACGCAAAGGAAAACAATTGATTCTACCCACGAAACAAGCAGAATTCTTGTACCCTAAAGTGGTAGATTCGTTAAATTCGTTAGCTAGTGTCTTTGCACAAGCTAAAAATGCCAAAAATTTCAAGACGGACTGCGTATTGGCTTGCTCCAATACAACTGGTGTTCACCTACTCCCAACGATCATGGGCCAGCTGATCGAACACTTTCCATTCATTGCTTTCGAAATCAAAATCATGAATTCTCAGGAAGTCATTGATGCCGTGGAAGCCAACAAAGCCCATATCGGACTGATCGAAAAAGCCATCGTCTCTCCTTTGATCCAAAAAGAGTTCGTCTATAAAGACGAACTTGTTCTAGCAGGAGATATTGATTCCGATTTCTGGATCCTCAGAGAGAATGATTCCGGAATGTACTATATCAATGAAACGTATCTTTACTCGAATCATTTGAACCCGCAGATCATTAAAGCCAACAATAGCGAAATGATTCTAGCACTACTGGAGAATAACATCGGCAAGTCGATCATTTCCAAACTTGCCCTCACAGACACATTGAATTGGCAAGAACTAGCCCCAGAATACCGTTACCGAGACCTGTTTATTATCCAGAACGTCCAAAGCCCCTACCCAGAAACAGCCGCAGTTTATGATGTGATCAAAGACTTACTGATTCAGCTGTCGGAAGAGGCAGATGCATAAGAAAACAACACAAAAAGCAGCTCATCTACTTATGAGCTGCTTTTTATTCCTATCTCAAAATTATCTGAAAAAATGTTTTTATTAGGGTGATTAGCAAGGTTGTCAATTATAGATTTCAGCTACAAAACTTAACGCTTTTTTGTCTCTTAAGCATTGGATAATACCCGGTACACCCTACCAAACAGCAAGAGATAATGAAGCGTTTCAATGATCCGTAAAAATAGCAAAAAGATTTCCTGAATGATTAATCAACAGCTCATACACTTCAACTAAAAAAGATACAGCCGATTAAAAACATAGGAAGTACCATTTTATCAGATTAGCTAGACATTACTTTCTGGGTATCTGGCCATTTTTCAAGCTTCTTTATTGATGCTTTTGTTCTAAATCCAGCAAATTGATTGATCTTTTTTCTGGTGGTGTTGAAAACAAGAAGCAAAAAAGGAGATCATTCCCTGTTTCCCTGTAAATAAAGCATTTAGCGACTACAGATTACCTATTTTTCTTTGACAACATTTTTGGATAAACAGCTAGACTTTCTCTTCTCATTTTATCTTACTCGTACTTTACTTATTGAAAAACTTGCATGAGATAAGGGGAAAATTTATTTTGGCACTACTAGATACTGAATAGGCTTATATTCAATATTGTAGAATGGATCATTTAGTACATAGTAATCCCACTTATTTTGAGCATTCTTAAATATTCTGTATATTGAATACTGCTTTCCTTTTTCTCTCGCGACTTGTAGCTCATTCTCAGATAAATAAAAAGGAGTGTCGATTCCTCCTGTGGTTGATTTTACTTCAATATAGTACTCAATTACGTCACCTGTTGCAGCATCATAGTCAAAAGATTGAATATCATATCCTGCTCCATCGCCTTCATCCACAGATACATGAATAATTCTTTCAGAATATTTTTTTAGCATTGGATTCATTTCCAATCGATTTTTTTCAATTTCCAATGCAATAGTCTCTGTTAATACCCCTTGTTTGGTATTACGCTTTAATTCGTTTTCATAGTTAGGTTTCCTTCTCTGTTTGCCATGAGTAAGTGTTTCATTTAATTGTAGATTTTTAGGAATCTCTACTTTCTTTCCTACTTGTGGATTTATGATATCTAACTCTAGATTTTTTTCGGCAATTTCTTTTTCCAAATCAAAAGTAGAAGTGTCATGAACTATTCGATAATTAAACTCCTCGTAATTTTCAGGTAGTAATGCTCTTAGTTCAGTAAATACCATTATCAGATATTCCAAATCCTTTAACAAAGTAGAGGTATCAATTGTTTTTAAATCTTCAAGGCTATAATACTTACTATAGATATTTCCAAGTTCATACCCTTCTGGCAGATCTTTTTTACCTGACGCATGTAATTGAATAGGATCAGTTGTAAATCCTAATTTATTGCTATCTTTAATTAAGTTTAGTTTTGCCGACCAATATTTACTAACTTTTTTTATTTTTTCCTTAGGGCTTTCTCCTTTGAAGCGTTCTTTGTAGAACGTATATCCTTGATTCAAAGATACATAGACTCCTTGACTATCTGCACAAAACAAGTAAACTATGTCATACCCTTTCTGTGCTGAAACACTGATATCTTTAAAGAATATGCCCATCCATGGAATTTCTGCCCATTGTCCTTGTCCACAAGAAGCTGATATCTTATATTCGTTTCTATCTAAAAAATGCTGTGGAATACCATTGTTCGCCTCTTGCCTTATAAAGTTTGCTAGCTGGTTATCTTTAAACGATTTTGTTTTCTCTATCTGATACTTGGTTAATACTTCTAATAAGTATCCTCTCAATGAAGCCATATTATCCCTTCTTCCGTAACGATAATAAAATTCTATCACTTCACAAAAGAATTCGCTTGATAATTAATTATGGCAACGATAAATTAAAAATGAGGAAAACACTCTTCCTCTATCTTCTATCCCCTACCAACACTTGCCATCGTTCACTCGTCTTCAACCAAGAAAAGGTTTCTTCATCACTAAACATGTGGAATAAATTCTCGTAAAGTTCGTTAACGAAGTTGCTGTCGATTTCCTTAAATGTCATGTGTTCATACAACGTTGAGTGGGTGAAATCATTGATTTTAGCAACACTGGCGATGATTTTCTCCATTGTTTCAACCGTTCTCTCCGCGTCTTTTTCTGCGATGGCTAAGTCAATATCACTGGATACCTCGTGATATTCCCCCATTTCAAATAATTTTGCTAATTCTGACTGTTTCTTTATTAGCAGATGTGCCTTTGCATTATTCTCATCCTTCATAGCCAAAAGATATAATTGTTGGAATACCATACTCATCCTTTGATAACTTGAAAACAGCAGCTCCTCATATGCTTGATAGGCTTCTGCTACTCGTCCGGTCTTACTGTAAAGATAGGCTTGTTTGATTTTTCTCTCTGGGTTCTGATTGGAAAAATAATGGAGGTAGCTTTCTGCTTTCTCGTACGCTTCTTTTCGTACGTAAAATCCAAACAAAGAATCGGCTGCTCGATTTCTGGTATCTTCATCCCGACTTTCTAACGCCCGTTCGTACCAACGATGAATGTGCTTCTGGTATGTTTCTTTAGCGGGAACAGCTTGTTCCAATAGCTGTACATCTAAAAGCAGTGCTACTTGGCCAATCAATTGTTCACAATTTGGGTAGGTATCCAAAATTTCTTTGGCCCAGCGAAATACATCTTCAAAAGGTTGAGTTTTTAGCTTACGATCCAGTTCACGAATGATCTGATTGATTTCGGTTACCGTGAGTTCTTTTTCAAATGAGAATAACGTATCAAGACTAATATCTAGTAAGCGTGCAATTGGCGCTAGCAACAAGATATCTGGATGTGAATGCCCCTTTTCCCACTTATTTACTGCTGGCGCTGTCACACCAAGGCGCTTGGCTAACTCTTCCTGTGTTAATCCTTTTTTCTTCCGGTACTGGCGAATCACTTCCCCCATTTCCATCGCTGTGGTCTCCTTTTCGGTGAATATTGATAACTACTTTGATCATAACAAGAATCCGAACACGCAACAATTGACTAAATGATTCAATTTTCTAAAAAAAATTAACCAGTGGTTATAAGAGCAATTAAAGCGGACTCAGAAAACTTGTCCCTTAGTTGTTTTTGTAGCAATCTTGACGCAAAAAAGACACCCATCTCTGAGTGTCTTACCAATGACTGATTCCCCATCTAGTAAACAGTCTTTATGCTTCACTTATTTGACGATTTTCTTGACCATGTCGAATAATGTTTTCACATCTTCTGGTCGCGTATCGCCAGTTTCTTTGTCAATAATCGAACTGTAAATATGCGGAATCACTTTTTTAACGCCTGCATCAATGGCGATTTGCAGAATTTCTTCGAAGTTTTCCAGATCAATTCCTCCGGTTGGTTCTAAATAAAAATCATATTTGGCGCAAGCTTCCGCAACTGCTTTGAATTCTTCTTTGTGCGCTAACCCTTTCATTGGGAAGTATTTAATGGAACTTCCACCCATGTCTTGCAGCATTTTAATGGCGGTCTCGATGGGGACCTCTGCCGCCGGTGCTTGTGAACTTAAAGGTCCAGTGGCAATATTGACGTACCCTACCTTGCCTGTTGGTGAAACCAATCCATTGATGACTGTATCGTTTTGTCCCAATAAAGCACGGGAAGTTCCTACACCAGTGAATACTTGGTTGACATGTTGCGGTTGTAAAGTACCAGATAGACGGGAAACCATCTGACTTTGGTTGGGATCTCCGGCGCCCAACCCAACGGACAATGCATTATCCGTTGCCGCTTGATATTTTTTCATGTCTTCGATCGCTGCTTCATCGCTAGTATAGTTTTTTGATAACACACCTAGTACGACATGTCCTGCTGCTGCTTCATAACAAGCCTTCGCATTTTCAACTGAATGAGCCAATACATTTAAACATACGCGATCTTTATAATAATTTGGAATAACTGACAATTTAAAAGCCTCCTACATGATTTCTTTTAAGCGTTTAATGATTTTTTCCATTTCGTTTTGGTTGACCGAGCGAATATCAAACTCAATAATTCCGTTATTTGCTTGATATTCACGTGTGTAGACTGCTGGGTTTTGTGCCTTTAGTTCTTCAATGACTTTTTTCGCAGATTTCTTGCCAGCAACCGTGACACTTGCGCGATAAATATCTCTCCCGGCGCCATCTTGAACGATTTTCGCTGATAAATCAGGAAGTTGATTGATCGCTGCCACGAAAGGTGCTAACCGTTGTTTCATGGATTCACCGGATTCACTGCCATTTTTCAGGTAATCTTCTACTGCTTGAGTAAAGCCTAAAATATTGTCTTTGCCGATTTTCATTGCCCGACCGATCCCTTTAGACTGTAGACGAATCCATTGAATGTATTCCTTTTTCCCTATGACCAGACCGGCACTCGGACCTTCGATTGCTTTGGCGCCAGAATAGATAACAAGGTTGGCACCCATTTCACTGTATTTGAACAAGTCTTCTTCCGCGGCTGCGTCAACGATCAATGGCAAGTGATAGGCTTTGGCAACTTCTACCATCTCCGACACCGTTAGCATACTTTTCTGCACGGTATGATGGCTTTTAATATATAGAAGTGCGGCTGTTTCTTCCGTGATCATCCTAGCGACATGCTCCGGTGTACACATATTTGCATATCCCGCTTCGACGACTTGTCCACCCCCTTGAGCAACCATTACTTCAACCGGTGTGCCGTAGTCTACATTGTGACCCTTAGGTACGACGATCTCCCGTCTCGTGATTTTTTCCGTGTAGGGATGATAAACATGGTACAGGTCGCCTTGACCAATCAAAGCCGCGACAGATTGGGCAATCCCTGCTGAAGCAGAAGAAACGATCTGCGCATCTTCCACCTTCAATAACTGAGAAAGGTAGGCGCCAGTTTTCACAGCCAGATCACTCATTTCAAAAAAATGTTCGCCGCCAAATCGTTGTGCGGCTAGCACATTTTCAGATACTTTCGAGACACCGAGTATCGTCATTTTTCCCGAGGCATTGATGACTTCCTTTAAAGCAAACTTTTCATAGCTAATTGTCATAAATGACGCCTCCAATAATTGTTTTGACTGGAACAATTTGTTCTTTCGCTATCCGTGTAAATCCATTGGAATCTTTCAGTTCTTTTTCATTTTCGACAATCTCAAAGATCGTCAAATCGGCATCAAAACCAACAGTCAATTGACCTTTCTTCGCCAAGTGGAAATTTTAGCAGGAACTGCGGTAACTTTCTCAATGATCTCTTCCCACGAGTAGCCTACTACTCTCAATTTTTCCAGCGTAGTAGCCAGATCAAAGACTGGCCCATTCGTACGATTGCGGATATAAATATCTGTACTGATCGAGTTTGCTTTGAGACCTGCTTTTAAAGCTGTTTCGGCAACGTGGAAATTAAAGCTGTCTGTTCCATGACCGATATCAAAGACAACGCCTTTTTTATACGCATCCCAAACAAAGTCTTTGATTTGATCCGTGGCTTGGTCTAAAATGCCGTTCGGTTTTCCATTAAAACAATGGGTCAATACGTCGCCTTTTTCCATTCTTGTCAATACTTCTTCTAATTCAGGAGGCGCGGAACCAATATGAACCATCAATGGCAAGTCATTGTTTTCTGATTGGATTTTTTTGGCTAACTCTAAGGGTGTGATGCCATTCTCTCCGACAACTGTTTTGCTCATTCTTGCCTTGATCCCTACAATAAATTCCGGAAGCTCTGCTAATGCAGATCTGACTAGATCTTCTTGGATTTTTGTTAGATCGGCAAGTTCATCTTGTTCGACGATCCCCCATTTAGAGATGTTCATTAGCGCATACACATTTGTTTTGACTGATTTCGTCAGTTGATAAAAATCGCGAATATTTTCTGCACCAGTAGTCCCTGCATCAATAACCGTTGTTACTCCCTTTTGGACCCCTATTTGATCGGGATAATCATAATACAGGTTCATCTTTTCATAACAGTGGACATGGTCATCGATCCAACCGGCAGAGAGATAGGAATTGCCGGATAAATCAATCACTTCTCGTGCCGGCTCATTGATCTCTGAAGCAACTGCTTTGATTATGCCTTTTTCCAACGCAACTTCCACTTTGCTGCCATCGATTAATTTGCCATTTTTGATTAAAGTATCAAACATTTCATTGCCTTCTTTCTATTGAATTACCGCTGGGAAGATCGCACCTAAGATCATTGCGCCTAAAATAGCGCCACCGGCAATTGGTTTTTTCCAAGCATAAAAAGCCAACGCGCCTAATGTCGCCCCAATGCCAATGGGAATAGAGGCTGCACAAGCACTTAAAATGATCAATGGGCCTAAAAACCGGCCGGAGGAATTTCCGGCGCCCATCATAACATCTGCGCCAAAAGTTGAATTTGACTGATTGATGGTGAATTTGCGAATCAACACGATAATGCCGCCAACGATCAGACCCAAGACCAATCCGGTCAATAACGAGAGGGCAAAATTATCGATAGGCGCTGTTATTTTCATACTTAAGAGAATGGCTGGAACGCCAATTCCGATCCCAGTTAAAATCGAACCGCCTAAGTCCAAGATCCCTACCAAAGAGCCTTCCAAAATCCTAGCAAATAAGAAACTCGCCCCAAAAGCTGCCGCAGCCCCATAGGAACCGCCATCCAAGCCGGCTTTTAGCATCGCAACGATCGAAACTTCATTGAATGCACCGACGCCATACACGACATACATATGGGTTCCTGAGAATACAGCCGCTGACATGATTCCTACGATCAATGGGAAAGACCAGTCTGCAAACCAAAAACTCTTTTGCCGTTTTGCTTCTACTGCTTTTACCTGTTCTTCTGTCTCCATGATTTCCCTCCTATTTCACACTAAAGATGTTGTGCAAGTTATCAAGCCAATGAGGTACTTGAAGTTGGAAACTCTTGATCATTTCCATATCAAATCCACGGAAAAATCCGCTGAAAACAAAAAGTAAAACAATCGCAATCATCATACTCTTCGTGACCCGATTCCAACCACTCTCATCGACGCCTTTACCGATTAAGATTCCTAGAACAACGCCAGGGACCGCATTGCCCATGATCAGTTGCGCAATCCCGCCAAAAAGCGTCCCCCAGAAACCTGTTCGTTTCCCTGCATCTAAAGCCGCTAACCAGAAGATTACTGGCATCACGGTATTGATCAGAATCGTCGCTGCTGGAACCAATACGGAAACAGCGGTTACTTGTAACGCCTCTGGAATCGCTGCAGCTGTCGTATTCAAGAAAGCGACTACTAACGCGCCAATAACAGCTCCAATGATCCCCATTTTTTTCGGATCATGCATTGTCTGGCTGACATCTTTGTTTTTGGCTAAGAGAGCCGCAGCTGCCCAGTTAGGCACGATGCGGTGGGTCACATCTTGCGTGAAAGCTCCAGCGCCAACTGAAGAAGCCCAAGCATTAAAGAAAAAACCTAATCCAAAGGAAAAATGGGAGGCAGCATCCCCCATGCAGGCATTCATCTCCCCTAATGTTCTAAAAGCTCCTAATCCTTGCGTACTGGGCGCATGAAACATACGAGCTGCTCCGACAGATGCAGAGAAACCGAGTAAGCCCCCGATGATGATCGATTTAGTTAAAATAATGACAAAATCCACGTTATTCCCTCCTCCTTATGATTCAAATCAAACTTTTTTCGTTACAAACGGTAAAACAATCCCATTGGGGTCTTCTGTGAGGTGTTGAGTGAAAGGTACATCTGCCAAACGTATTTCTGTCACAGTTACCGTGACAGAAAGTTCGACTTCATAATTCACTCGTTGCCGGGGAAAAAAGAAGAATAGAAAGCGTTCTGTGTATTTGTTTTCGACCGCCTTCAACACCTCCACATTGACTGGTTCGATGCGCAATAATACTTTCGCCGATGCCATTAGTTTGTTTTGGATCTCTGCGAGTGCTGATGCAAAGGCATGTTGCTTAGTTTCTCCTTTACCGGAGACGATGACTTTTTGCTGAGTTGTCTTTTGAACGCTCATCTTGTGTGCCCTCTTTCTATTTTCCGTGCTTTTTGATAAATTCTTCCGTCAAGCGTCTTCCTAGCTCTTCTTGATCCATGAAGCCGAATCCTAGCACGGTTTTACCATCTTTGATGGCTGTGACTCCTTCTTCAATCGAACGCATCCCATGACGTTCTGGATACCCATATTTATTTGCGGCTGTTAAGGCTCCAGCCCCACCGCTCCCGCAAAAAGAAATTCCCATATCGGCATTCTCTTGTTGCATGACATCACCTAAACGCATATCTGCGCCCATTCCCGGGACAACAACTGCCTTGCCGCCAGCTGCTTCTACACCTTTAGCTACGTTTTGTCCTTTTCCCATACGATCTGCAATAACTACTGTAATCATGACTGTTTCCTCCTAAATATTAATTATTTTTTGCTGTTTCAAAATGAATCGATAAAACATACATCTCATCTTCACCTAAATCACCAATCGTTCGAACGACCTCATCGGAAATCGAAATGGCTTCTTTGGATACTTCTCGGAACAATTCCCGATCAACAGCGGGAATCTTTTCTCCTTTTTGAGAGCGTTTCAGCATCTCGTTCAAGTGATTGATCAAAATCGTCCACTGAAGTTCAGTAGGTTCAATGGCATATTCTGCAAGTCGCTCTTCGACCAAAGCAATCACTTGTTTTAATTTTTCCTGGTTTTGACTTTCCTCGATCATAGTTATCGCTTCTGCTGACAGTTTCACTAGCTTGACGCTCCTTCTTTTATATATGAAAATAATGCGCTGATTTCTGATTTGTTGATGCCTAAATTATTTTCAGCAAAAATTGCTTCAATTTCTCCTACCAACGCTTCTCGGTTCAAAATGATTTGGTCGACTTGGCTGCCTTCTGCTAAATATTGCTGATCAAATGTGATGCGATGGACCATTAAGAAAACATGGAGCAAAAAGGCTTCTCGGTACTCTTGGATCAATTCAGACTCTAATGTGACAAGTAACTGTTCATAGATCGTATATGCCTTTAAAATCAGTTCCTTGCTGAAGTCTTCCAGAGTTTCCTTATTGATAGGTGCTTCATTGAGAACTAATTGGTGCCGCCTATCCTGACTTGTTGAAGCGAGGATTTTTTTGATCATTTGCTGGATGTTTTGCAGATCCTGCTCAGTCGGCAGCGGATGGACTTTGATGAAAGGCCGATCAATGCCATTGATCGGAAAAATACTAATGACCAGATCCGGATCCTTCGCGGCAATCACCTTTTGTGCATTTAAGACTGAAGCAAAAGCTACAATAGTAATATTGTTCAATTCTTCGTTGATCTTTTGCTTAATTAAACTTGTCACGCCTAACCCCGTTGAACAAACGTAAACCGCTCGAACACTTCGCAAATCTTCTTCTCTTTCGTAGGAAACCAGAAAGTGCAACGCAATGTAGGCAACAAAAGAATCATTGATCAAGAGTTTCTCGCTTATTTCTTGGAGGGCTGCTTGATTGATAGCAGCAAACAATTCAGGATATTTCTGTTTGATGTCCTCTTTAAACGGATTGTACTCATTGACAAAATTTTTCCTTCTTGAGAGACGCATAGACAAATGGGCGTAGAGATTCGTCAATAATTGAGGGTCTTGATAAAACGGAAAATTGATTTTCTTGCTTACCTTATAAATCATATTCTCTACCAATTTCATGACATCTTGCTGATGGATCGTATCAAAGGTATCACTATAAATATAGTCATATTCATCTTCAAATAATGGCAATTGATAGTAATCAAACACCTGCTGCATCACCCGATACGAAAGATCGTTTTTTTCTATTTCGTGTTCAGGAATCAATTGGTACCGTCCAATCGTGGCCTCTTTGCGCAAGCGAACAGTGGCGATCGTTACGCGAATCAGTATATTTAGTAGTTCTGCATAATTTAGTTTTTCCAGATTTTCGGATTCCAGTAAGTGCCGCATCCGAATGATGACTTGATTAAAGACCTCCTGCAATGGCGTTGCCTTCGCAGAATACATTTCGAAACATTCCGTTTCTCTGCCATTTAGCAACAAGGCCATTAATTTATAGATGTCATAATCCGTAAACTCTTTTTGCAGAATCTCCTCGATCGTTAACCGAACCAAACGTTCATTGCCAGTGATCCAAAATCCCTTTCGTGTCTGGCGATTCAGGACTAAACCTTCTTTGAGAAAGTGATGTTCCAACTCATCTAAATCATTCATGATCGTATCTTTACTTACTTCTAGCGCATTGGCTAGCTTTAGAGCCGTGATCGCTTCCTTGGTAACAAGAAGCATGATCAACAGGCGATTGATCCGTAAGCTTTGATCGGCAAATAGCTCCAGACGATTGACATCCATCAACTCGCTTTTTAATTTGATTCGATCAGAATTACTCACACTGAGCCAAATTCCCTGACTCCGTTTGCTGTACAGTTCTTGATTCCGCTCAATCAGCCAATCACGGATATCATCCAGATCATATTTGATCGTTCGCACACTGACATTTTCTTTTTCAGCTAACTGTTTGATCGTTACTGGTTCAGTCATCTCTAACAAGTAAATCAAAAGCTGGCTTTCTCTTTTGGTAAGCTGCTGCATCGTTCTCGCTCCTTACACCGCTAAATATAAGCGTTTTCTTAACTAGTCACAATATGAAATGTTTGCACTTAGATTAGTGCAAATGATCGTAATTTAACAACTCATCGACTTATTCACAAGCTCACCCCCCCCTCAAAACCGCAACTTGAACCCATTAATTATTGCACTAAGTCGTCCCATTACAAATTATCGATGCCATTTTTTCTGGTTTTTTTATTTTATGACATTAATCCAACTGACAGATACCCTTTACCTCGATGTATCAGAAAACGATTCCCCGCATGACATCATTAAACAGCAAAAAACACTTTCCAACTTTTGGAAAGTGTCAGGAAATAGGATATGAACGTGTTCGTTTTCTTGATTGATTGTTATTTAATCTGGTAATTATGCATCAATGAAACCGTTAGACGTATCCATCTTGATTAGCTTTGAACAGCTATTTATTGAATCAGGAGAAGAAACAGTTCAAGATCAATACACTTGAGAACCAATGAAAACCCACTAATGCTATGCCATTTGTCATTAAAACTACTTCCATTTGTACTCGCCTACTTCATTTCAAACTCTTTGCCGAATTTTATTAGATACATTTTTTCCAAAGTGTCCTCTAACAAATACAACTTCCTAGGGGAGATAAATGCATTCTTCCAGTCCCAATTCACCAAATCATACTTTCCAATGTCAGCCATCGCTCTTACTTCTTCAATCGATAAGTTCAATTCTTTTCTTAGTTCATCGATTTTTTGGATTTGTTTTTTTCTTCTGAGAGCCGTTGGTACATTGATCGAAGAAATGACCACCATAAACCCTAAAAAAGAGGTCCATTCATAATAAAAGTCAAATACATTACATACAAATAACAGAAACAAGCCTAACAAGAAGAAAATAATCGAATACAACCAATCGATCTTTTCATTAGCTACCATCTTTTTCACCTTTATTTGCCTCCTTCCTACTTACCTTCAAGACAAACAATAAAAAATACAGAAAGCAACTCGCTTGATTTCAGCCGCTCCCAGCTATATTTTACTATGGTTCTGATGGACTATTCGTTAAATATTTTTCACTATTCTTCTATTTTTTTCAACCTTAACCGCAACACAAGATACATCATACCTCCAAAAAAGCAACCTCCGAGAATGGAAGCAGCGATTCTGTCTGGTGAAACGATGTAATCAATGAAATTTTCTTCATCCAGCATCATACTTAGCAATCCATTCAATAAGTGAATCGCAACTGCAAAGTAGATACCCAGTCCGATCCCTTTAAGAAACGTCTTCTTCTTTTCTTTTGCCATATCTTTGGCTTCTACTTCGTTTTCTGTCAATTTTAAGCGTGCTGTGGCAAACAGAACATAACCGCAAACGATAAAGACTGTAAAGAATATATTACAGCCAATAAAAATCCATAACGCCAGCTCTGGTTCCTTAGATGCAAAAAGCGTCACCAGTAAATTGGCAATCATCATATAGCCAAACATCAGCATAAACGCATTATTGCCAATATGTTCTACTTGGCTTTTTTTGTATTCATCTAAGACACCAGAAATACCATAAAACCGCTTGATTATTTTTACTGCCCATCCTTCTTTACCCTTCATCACTTTCTACCTCCCAAAACAAAGAATTTAAATCCGTCTGTAGTGCTTTAGCAAGCTTAATACATAACTCAAGAGAAGGATTGTACTTATTATTTTCAATCAAATTGATCGTTTGTCTTGCCACCCCAATCTCTTTTGCCAAAGCATTCTGAGATAAACTCAGCTTCTGTCGAAATTCTCGGACTCTATTCATTCTTTCCTCCTATTTAGTCATATATATATGTCACAATCATACTACTTGGCTTTTTTTATGTCAACTATACATGACATCTTATCATGCTAGTGTAGACTCCCAAAGATCGATTTCACGAGCTTTGTGGAGAGTAGTTTTAAAATTTATAAGCCATATGACTAGTTTTAAGCTAGGAAGTGTGTAAAAAAACTGCAATCAATTGATGATCTTCAAATCATTGTCATTCTTCAAAACAAGCGAATTTTCTTTCGGGACATTCTCTCGGAAACAGTATAAAACTTCCTGCCCTTTATGATAGGTTGAAAATACCTCTTCTCGTCTACTGTCCAAATCAGGTGAATCTATATTTTCCGTAATAAAGTCAAAACGCATCATTTCATCAAAATAAATAAACAGTTCATCACCTACGTCTATCTCCAGTGAGTCGATTAATACTAATTGGATCTCGGTTACTTCCACCACCAAGAAGAGCCGTTCTTCATCCTTACCTACAATCTTCCCACTGATTCTTTCTGGAGGAATCTCATCAACCCTCAAATCTTCATCCCCTTCTCTATTTTGACAAGAACAAAGAAAGAGAAATGGAACGAATACCTGTATAAATTTCTTCATAACCTCACCTACTTTCGTACTTTTCTAAGCTTTATTATAAAAATATAAATCGTCGAAATATTCAGTCATTTATACTTTATCATAAAACCATTAATGAAATAGTGAAAAGTTAGATGGACGTCTACAACTTGACAATGGTTCGGGAAAAAGCCATTTTTTGTTTTCTATCAGATTTTCTTAATCAATACCTCTGACATACATTAATTCATCGATATTATTGTCAGCTACCTTTCTTAATAAGATAATCACAGACTATATAAACTAACCACTGGAACAGAGCATCACTAAATAAGACAATATTTCCAGTAGAATGGAATAGACGTTGCATGTTCCACAATCTGTATCCAGCATCTTTCGTTGATGAGACGATACGCTAAAAACTTCTTTCTTAATCCTCTCATCATAGAACTCTTCTTTTTTCTCAAATCACTTTTTGCTATACTAATTGAACATATCGAAATTTTTATTGTTTATGGAGGAACCATGCAAAAATTTATTGGAAACAAAGCTTTTTACAGGACTGTTTTAACGATCGCCATTCCGATCATGATCCAAAATGCCATCACTAATTTTGTCGGTTTATTAGACAATTTAATGGTAGGACAAATCGGAACGGCCCAAATGTCGGGCGTGGCGATCGTTAACCAACTAATTTTCGTTTTTAACTTAAGTATCTTTGGCATTGTTTCTGCCGGTAGTATTTTTGGTACCCAATTTTATGGGAAAAAGGATTATCAAGGGATGCGAGATGCCTTTCGTTTCAAGCTAGCGGGCAATCTTTTGATTTGTTTGTTGGCGATGGGGCTGCTGTTCTTTTGCCAAGATTTTTTGATTCGCTTATATTTACACGGTACCGGTGACAGTGCAGAACTGACACTTGCTTTGACGTCTGCCAAAGAATTTCTAGTCATTCTTTTGTTTAGTCTGCCGTTTTTTGCTATTTCTCAAGCTTATGCCAGTTCTTTACGCGAAATGGGCAAAACCATGGTACCGATGTTTGCCAGCAGTATCGCTGTCGTCACGAACACAGCATTGAATTTCTTATTGATTTTTGGTTTATTTTTCTTCCCCACTTTAGGGGTGCAAGGTGCCGCGATCTCCACATTGATTGCCCGCATCGTCGAATGTGCCATCACGATGTATTGGGTACATCGCCATGAGGAAGAGAATCCGTTTGCCATTCGGGTCTACCATCAATTCCATGTCCCTTTGCATTTGGTGAAACAGATTCTGCGTAAAGGATCGCCATTGATGGCAAATGAAATCCTTTGGGCGATCGGGCAGACAATGATCATTCAAGCTTATTCTGTTCGAGGACTATCAGTGATTGCTTCCTTGAACATCTCATCCACCGTCTCCAATTTGTTCAATATTGTCTATATGGCACTCGGCGGTGCCGTTGCGGTCATGGTAGGGCAACTTCTTGGAGCCGCTAAATTTGAAGAAGCCAAAGACAGCGCCCGGAAGCTGCTTTTCTTTTCCGTCATGAGTTGTCTTGTACTTGGTCTTTTGATGATCCTAGTCGCACCATTCTTTCCAGAAATTTATCAAACCGAACCCGAAGTCAAAAATCTGGCGAGTCAATTCATCAAAGTCGCCGCACTGTGTATGCCTATGTACGCCTTTAATCATGCCAGCTATTTTATTTTACGTTCAGGTGGGCAAACCTTGATCACCTTCTTATTTGACAGTGTCTTTACCTGGGTGATCGTCTTGCCTCTAGCCTTTGTATTAAGCACCCACACCAGTCTTTCGATTGTCTTAGTCTACTTGTTCTGCCAACTAGCAGAGCTGATCAAGAGTGGGATTGGGTATCGTTTGATTCGATCCGATCTTTGGGTGAAGAATATTGTGCATTGAGGAAAAGTTTCAACATAGGGGATGAAAAAAACCAATATGCCTTTAGTCAAGCTCTAAGAGGTCCCTCAATTTGAAAAACACGGTATACCGTGCTATACTGTTACTACAAATAGATAGTTCAAAGCTATAACCAAAAAGAGCCAATCGGGGGCAACCGAATTGGCTCTTTTCTTTCGTTCATCTATAGACTAGACAAACGTGAGGCTAGCTGTCTTTTTTGTCCTTGGAATCTAGCCATTTATTGATGTGATGGGCAACTACAGCAATCATAACTCCAAGTAAGACGTCAAATAGATAATTCATTCGCTATAACCTCCCTTCTTGCTGAGGTTTTCAGCCAAAAAAGGAAGACAGCAAAATTATTATAGCATAGTACCATTTATACCTTGTCATACTATTCAAAACGAGTTTAGGGGAATCTTCTGGATACTGCGGATCAAGGGGGATTATCGTTAGTCAACTGATTTTCATTGCAGATTCATACTTATCTCTTTTATCACATATAAATACTTCCAAAAGTCTTTTTCCCATTGATCTTGAACCGTTACATGTTCCCAAGGCATTGAATGTTTTTCGAATTCAACAAAATGCCTGATTTTCACGTTTTCTCTAGCCGCTATTATCAGATTCGCGACCCGTTCATTCTTGTGATGGGCCCAGTCAAATAACCAATGATCATCTTTCTGATAATTGTATTCGTAAGGCAAGAATGTCATACTCTCTTCACACAAGATATTTAGAATCGTTTGGTCCAAATATTGGTATTTATTCTCATTGATCATTTCTAAAATTTTATTCGTGGTGATCAGATTGTTATATGTTTCGACATTAAAAAGGATAACGCCTGAATTAACGTAATTTTTCATTGTCGCTACGCCGAACTGTTTTCCATAATCTTGATCATCGCTAATTGCGGAAACGTAGAAATCTCTAATTGCAGCGATGGCTTTTTCTTTTGGAACTAAGGGAAATAACTTTTCAACATCTTCATAAACAATCGTATCGTTATCTAAGTACAAAATTTTCTTATATGAAGAAAAATAAGCTGGCACGAAAAGCCGCCAAAGAGTCACTTCTGGAAATCTGTTATTTTGATAATTTTTGATTTCTTTTATTTCTTCAGGGGGATTCCAAAAATGGATAATTACATTCTCTTTTTGTAAAGCAATAGGAATTTGTTTTATTGTGACCATATCTTTTTCCGTAACGTCTTGCACGATAATCAGTATATCTAGATGTGCTCCTTTATAGTTGTTGATCACTGATGTCACTGATACTGCTGTTAGTTGAATATGCTTGCCTGTAACACAATACACTACTGCATGTTTACTCATATGTCCCTCCATCATTAAACCTCACTCTATATTTACTCATTGTTACATGCTTTTTTCTAAATATTTCTAAGTGGCCCGTAAATGGGACACTTTATCTGATACTCAGTAAAACCGCACTAAAAAGACGCTCCGCAAACAAATTTGCGAAGCGTCAGTACCTCTTTCTTAATACAATTTTGTTGCCTTTTATCGACGATTTCACTCATCCCAACTTCCAGCAACATGACAATATACTTTGGTCGCACTTTCTATTTGTACTCTGGCAAATAATCCCCATGGGCTTCAATCAATTCATCCACTAAGCAAGTAATTGCTTCTAAAGAGAGTTCCGAAGAGAGATGTGGGTCTAGGTAAGCGGCTTGATAGATCTTCGACCGATCGAATGTCAATGCGGCTTCGACGGTTAATTCTTGTACGTTGATGTTTGTCCGATTCAAAGCAGCCAATTGGGTAGGCAGTCGGCCTATATATGTCGGTTGAATGCCATTCTTGTCCACAAGACAGGGAACTTCCACACAGCAGTCTTCGGGAAGATTGGTTATGAGTCCTTTGTTCAAAACATTCCCTGCGATAACAGAAGGTGTACCAGTGACAATTGAATCCATAATGTATGACGCATATTCATTACTGCGGGTATGGGTCAATTCGCCATTCATTACAATACTTTCTCGCATCTGACTCCAGTCATTTATTTGATTTTCACAGCGGCGCAAATATTCATCCAGTGGAATATCAAAGTCATCGATCAATTCTGGGTACAATTTTTTTATAAAGTAGGGATGATATTCTGCATTGTGTTCACTGGATTCTGTGATGTAATAGCCAAAACGTTTCATCAATTCGAAACGCACCGAATCTTGATGAGGATGTGGTTTTGCTGCTGCTAGTTCTCTGATTTTTGGATAAAAATCTTTCCCGTCTTTGGTTAATTCCAAGAGAAAGGCCATATGGTTGATCCCCGCGATCTTCCACTGAAATTCCTCCGCCTGATATTGTTCTGAAATCCCAAGCTGTTTAAACAAATCGGACACACAAACTTGAACACTATGACAAAGTCCAACAGTTTTAATCTTCGTTGCTTTCAAGATACCCATGGTCAGCATCGCCATTGGATTGGTGTAATTTAGTAACCAAGCTTGTGGGCAGACCTCCTCCATTTCTCTTGCAAATTCTAGCATCACTGGCAATGTCCGCAAGGTTCGGAAAATCCCACCGATCCCCATGGTATCACCAATGGTTTGCCTCAACCCGTATTTTTTGGGAATCTCAAAATCGATCACTGTAGATGGCTGGTACCCCCCTACTTGGATGGCATTGATGACAAAATCGGCACCTGTTAAAGCTTCTTTGCGATCTTGATAGGTTCGGATTTTTGCCCGACTATGGTTGGCATTTTTATTGATTGTTTTCAACATTAGCTCTGATTCTCTAAGTCGTTGTTGATTGATATCGTATAATGCAATATCGGCATGGGATAAACTTGGTGTCAGCATCGCATCCCCTAACACATTTTTTGCAAATATTGTGCTTCCTGCACCAATAAATGTTATTTTAACCATATCTTTGCTCCTCTCAATCTGTTTCATATCTTTTCAAAAAACATAAACCGGCTATTTCCCAATTGATAACTTTTACTCCATCTATTGTTGTTCTATTTTTGCCTGTAACAAGACATAATTTTTCAGCACTAGATACATTGATACACTCCCGGAAAAGAACAACAGGAACATCGGAAAGAGAAACCCTATACCGGCTATGAGAATAAGGAAAATCAAGACTTTGGCTGTTTGAACTGGAAATGCCAACGCAAAGCAGCATGCCGAGAAAAAAGTCTGATACAGCGATCTTTTCCCATAGACACTGATAGGAAACACATAGACAAGCATGAATATCGTACCAATGATCGTCAACAGTATGGGGATGCGCAGACCGATAAAAAGCGGCTCTTCAGATGTTAAAACAAGCTGCAGATTGACCACTAAACTTCCGATAATCAAACTACAGATACTCCCAATGCCATTGCTGCGGAAAAACACTTTTTTATAGCAACTAAAAAACTGCTTCACGGTCCATTCAGTTTCTCCTTCTATGACAAACCCCTTCAGCATAATAAAACACGTCATCGTTGCTGGAAAAAAGCCGAAGATACCGATCCCTAAAAAGGTAAAACCTAACCAAAGAATATTCAGATACGCAAATTTCGCTATCCAGTCTAGATACTGTGCCAGTTGATTGATTTTCATTCACTCATCCTTTTTATCTATCCCTTGATCCCTGTCAGTGTAATGCCTTCGATAATATAACGTTGGGCGAACAAGTAAACCAAAATAATCGGAATCACTGAAATCGTGGCTCCTGCCATCATGTAGGACCAATTTGTCACATAGAGCCCTTTAAAGTTATTCAGCAATAAAGGAACCGTGAATTTTTCTGGCGTCGAAAGATAGATCAGCGCATCCATAAAGTTATTGTACGTGCCCATAAAAATAAAGATCGTCATAGCCGCAAGCGCTGGCTTGATCAATGGCAATATGACACTCCAGTAAATACGGGGGATACTCGCACCATCCATCACCGCCGCTTCTTCTAATTCTTTGGGAATTCCTCGAATGAATTGCCTTAATAAGAAAACCGCAAAGGCATTAAACAATGCCCCGGGAATGATCAACGGCAGGTGGGTATTTAACCAGTCCAACTTGTCCATGATCAAATACAATGGGATCATAGTGACTTGCTTGGGAATCATCATTGTCGCTAAAAACAGCAGAAACAGTACCTCGGAGCCTTTGAATCTCAGCTTTGCAAAGGCATAAGCAGCCATCGAACCCGTAAAAAGCTGGCAAACAACAACAATGATCGTAATGTAGAAGCTATTCCAATAGGCACGACCAAAAGGCATCGCCTGCAATGAATCAAGGTAATTTTGCCAAACAATTGGATTCGGGAACCAGACAGGCGGCAGTGCAAAAATCTGTGTCATATTTTTTAAGGAACTGCCGATCGTCCAGAGAAAAGGAAAGACCATCAAAAAAGAACCGATTGCTAGTAATCCGTGTAAGCACAATTTGGCTACGCTAATTTTCTTATTCTTCATAATGAACCCACCTTTTTTGCGCATAGAATTGAATCAATGTAAGGAGCAAAATCGCGACAAACAAGATGACCGCACCTGCTGCACTTGATCCAAAGCGAAAATCGATAAAGGCCTGCTGATAAATGTGATAAACAAGTGTATAACTGGCTTTCCCCGGACCTCCCCGAGTCAGGACAAACGCTTGGTCAAACACTTGGAAGGAACTGATAATCGCCATAATAGACAGGAAAAACGTCGTTGGAGAAAGCATTGGCAATGTGATCTTAAAAAATTGCTGCACTTTGCTGGCACCATCCATTTGCGCAGCTTCATAATACGACTTGGAGATATTTTGAATGCCAGCTAAAAAAATCACCATATTGTAGCCTAGCTGCCACCAGATACTTAACACAGCGATCGATAACATCACGATCCGCGTATCGGTCAGCCAATTAGGTCCTTGGATACCAATCATCCCCAATACTTGATTCAATATCCCAATATCACCATTCAAAATCCACATCCACATGACAGACACAGAGACTGAACTTGTCACAACCGGCATAAAGAAGAACAACCGATACACGTTTTTTCCCGTGCGTTTGTTCAAAGCTACTGCTAACACCAGTGCCAAACTCAGACCTATGGGAACAGTGAGTAAGGTATAGAGCAACGTATTGTATGTGGCTGTCCAAAAATCAGGATTGGCGAATTGATTGATATAATTCTGAATCCCTACAAACGTCCGAGCACCAAATCCATCCCATGACATGAAACTCAAGCCAATCGCGATCGCTACTGGAATCAAAGAAAAAATAATCAGTCCCACTAATTGTGGCGTTAGAAATAACCAGGCCCATTTTGTCGTGCGTTTGTTCATCCGACCACCTCCTTATATATAAGTATTTTTACGATTGATTGGCTTCGATCAGTTCATTGGCTGTTTTTTCCAAGCGATCAACTGCTTCATCCAGATCCAACTGCCCTAAGAAGAGCAAATCAAGAATGCTTTCTAATTGATCACTTAACCCTGATACCAATGCTTGCTTATCTTCTACTTTGCCGATATCTCTGGCATCGATTAAATACTTAGCATGTTCCGGTATCGCGGCACTTTCGATGATGTCATCCGCTGTCTTCACAGAAGGAACAGCATTTCCCTCATCTTCCAATCGATCCCGTTGCCCTTGCTCCGAAGTATAATAAGATAGAAAACGCAATGCTTCTTCTTTATTACTGGAATGATCCCCTACCGCTAAATACGCGGTTGCAATAAAACTAGGCTCAATTTGTTCACCTGTATTGGTAGGATAGGGAATATAATCAAATTCCAAGGCATCATTTTCGCTGAACATTGGCGTAAACCAACGTCCCGCCGACACAAAAGCTGTTTGATTGGACATAAACATGGCATCGCCACCTTGTCCTTCTGGCAAAGCACCTGCATAGATAAAATTCCCATCAACTACGTTTTGCGTCAAATACGCAAAAGTTTCTATACCTCGTTCGTTCTCAGGTAAAACAAATGAACCATCTTCGCCATACATTTCTCCCCCATTTGACCACAGCCAACTGAAGTAATGATGCGCACCATTTTCTAAGACATGACCATACTTCCCGCTAGCAGTAACTGTCTCATTTATCTTTTGGAAATTTTCCCACGTCCAGTTTCCAGATTCATATAATTTTTGCGGTTCGTTAGGATCAAGCCCAGCTTCTTCTAGGACTTTTTTGTTGTAATAAAGCAGCATCGGATTGGAATCGACAGAGACACCATAAATCTGGTTCTCTCTTCGAGCAGGTCCCCATATCCCTGGAGCAAAATCATCAATACTGACATAACTATCTTCAGATTTCAGGAAGTCTGTTAACTCAATAATTCTTCCCGTTGCGATCAATTGCGCCATTTGCACCTCCCCGACATAAAATAAATCCGGGGCTTGACTTCCTTGCAATTGCGTGAGCAATTGCTGCAAGTACGTATCACTAGGTGCAGGAATCAATTTAATGGTTACGTTTTCATTTTGTTTCATATAGGCATCAATCGCTCGTTGATAGACTTCTTGCTCAGCAGGATTTCCCCAGGCGGTCATCGTTAACGAAACTTTCCCCTCGTTATTGCCAGACTCTCCCTGTTTTGGTTCATTGGAACAAGCAGATAAAAACAAGATACTGACAAAACAGATTAACCCTAGCAAACTCATTTTCTTTCTCACGTAAATTCCTCCTTATAATTGTTTGGTTGAATATAAACTAAACCCTAAGACTTCCCGACATACATGGTTTGAAAATAAAGTGGTTAATGCTTACTAATCTCTCCCCTTTCGCTTACTACGATTGAAGTTTTATTACCGGTGCTTTTAGGAAAGTCTAAGGTGTGTTGTTAAAGTTTCAGCCGGTTCAATGTGAACATACTCTGTTGTATTTCATATGAATGATGAAACACCATCATTCGTTGATAGATTAGCGGCTGCAATTAACTTCTTTTTACCGAAGTGTTTTGACAACATTTACCTAAAAAAAGGTAATGACAACTAGTTTTTATAGAAATAGATGAGCCGAGTATGTTTCTAGAAGTATAAGTTTCTCTTTTCACCTAGTCCATAATGAGTATCATTCATATCGTATCTATTTCGTATACAAAATATCTTATCACAACAAAATAGATATTTGTATAAATATATCTATTTTATATACAAAACATACCTATTTTGTATTCTGTGATACGATTTTATAAAACAGGTACGTGAGGTGCATTACTGATGTCTCAACAAGAGAACTTATACGACTACTCAAAAATTGGGGAAAATGTGATTAATCTGAGAGAAAGCAAGAATTATTCCCAAGCTCATCTAGCAAAGCTAATGAACCTTAATAAAAATGTTCTCGGCAGAATCGAACGAGGTGAACGTCCTTTAAGAGATACAGAGATTTTAAAACTAGCAGAAATATTTAATGTATCTACAGATTTAATTCTTGATAATCAAATCGAAATTGTACCCAATGTACAAGAGAATTTCTTAGACTATCGAAATAAAAGTCAAAAAGATATTTCTAAACAAACGGCTAAGTTTATTGAATATCTGAAAAAAGAACCTAACTTGACCTTCGCAGGAAAAGAGCTTACTAGTGAAGAACGAAAGAATATCACTATGGCATTTGAAGTGACGAGTCGTTTGATAAACGAAACCCTTGCACGAAAATAGACTACCCAGTTGACTGTAGATTGTGCCTTTAGGAAAAGCTCGGCAAAAATAGGTTTTCCTTACATACAGAAGTAAGAAGCACTCGAGAAAAGAATTTTTTTCTTGAATGCTTCTTGTTTTGTATACACGTTTTATTTTATATTTTTGATGCGTGATATTTTTTATACCTATTAAAGGTTAGACTTTACTTTCTACCATGATCATCCATTGAAATCAATTCACCTACTTCACCGATCCCAACATCCCAGCCACAAAATACTTTTGCAGCGAGAAGAAGACCGCCATTGTTGGCAGGATTGCAATCACGATCGCCAGCATCATTAAGCCGTAATCTGGATTATTGGCGGCGCCGATGGCAGGAATCATCAGAGGAAAGGTTTGCTTTTCTGGTGATTGAAGGTAATGATGGCAGCTGCTGCATAAGTTGTTTTCATAGTTGGCATGTATATTCGGAAAAACAAGACTAGTTCCGACAGGCCATCCATTTGCCCCCCTTGTATGTACTTTTATTCTGCCATAAACAACAAGCGCGACTTTCGCCCATTTCCGTCACTAAATGGACGAATTGAGGGGAAATCTAAAACAAGGAAAGAAATAGTAAAGGTCTACCTCCGCCTCCTGAATGGCTTAATTTTATTGGTAACACAACTCTTTAATTAAATCCGGCGTCAAATACGCCGATACCGGTGAGAAGTGAACTCGTTCGTTACCAGCCAGATTTTTTTCAGTAATAACCATATCGCCATTTTTAAATTTTCCTTTATAACTTTTGGCTAAGTAATTATAAAGATTTTTTGAAGCGTTAACATATCGTTCGATACGATGCGAATGAAATCGTAACTATAATTTTAATAATCCACTTCGTATCTTGTCTTGCATTCAGTCAGAGTCAATCGTGGTCCTTATCCGATTTCAAGCCAGCTGCAGTGTCGATTTCCCAGTGACCAAACTCTTCCCGAATGTATACTACATCTGTGATTGTTTCTCCAGTTCCATCTGATGATTTACATAGGCCATGAATTTTTGGACATAAACCCATTTGGGTTGCTTAATAGAGTTTAATAGAGTCTTGTCATATGCCGCCTTTCTAGCATCAGCAGAGTAGACGTAGTATTCAAATTCATAGACTTTGCCATTTTACTTTTGTTTAAGAATCTGGCGAATGGTGCCATCCTTAATTTCTGTGTAAATTGTTTTGCGGCGCAACCGAGTTTATCCGCAATTTTGTTCCCAGACATTGGCTTGTCAAACGAGCGAAGTGTTTCGATTGTACAAGTTCCTTATAAGTCAGGTGTTTTCCTTTGAGTGGTCCTGTGGTATTTTCGGTTTGCGGCATCGCGATTTCATCCTTACTGATTATGTAAGAATTTCAATAATCCATGACATTTTGCGATGACATCTTTTTATTTTAGCAACTGGTTAAGTTCATTATAAAACTCGCCATATTAATTTATTTTTCAATGAAAGTAAAAAACTACAAACCATCCACAGACGATTTGTAGTTTTATAATACTATTTTCCTTACATCAAACTCTGATACAATTCAACAATCTCATCAACGTTGGTATCACGCGGATTACCCGGCGTACAAACATCCTTGAAAGCATCTTCAGCGATTTGCGCTAAATCTTCGGCTTTGACACCCAACTCAGAAATCGTTGCCGGAATGCCAACATCTTTACTCAATTGATCCACCGCGGCACAAGCAGCGTCACGGACTTCTTCGATTGACAAAGTATCAGCATTCTCAACACCTAAAACGCGGGCAATGTCGCGATATTTTTCACCAGTGAAGTCTTTGTTATATTTCATAATCGTTGGCAATAATGAAGCACAAGCCACGCCGTGAGGAATATTATACCAAGCAGACAACGGATGCGCCATCCCATGAACTAGACCTAATCCAACGTTAGAAAAGCCCATACCAGCCACATATTGGGCCAAGGCCATATCCTCTCGCCCTTTTTGATCGCCGTTGACAGAATCACGTAAAGAACGGCCCACAATTTCAATCGCTTTGATATGCAACATATCCGTCATTTCCCAAGCGCCTTTAGTGATGTAGCCTTCGATGGCGTGGGTCATAGCATCCATACCAGTTGCAGCACAAAGTCCTTTAGGCATCCCCATCATCATGTCGCTATCAATGAACGCCACGATTGGGATATCGTGAGGGTCAACACAGACAAATTTACGGTGATTATTTTCATCAGTAATTACATAGTTAATTGTCACTTCAGCAGCTGTTCCGGAAGTTGTTGGTACCGCCAAAATTGGCAGACATGGATTTTTCGTATCGGCAACACCTTCTAGGCTAAGTACATCGGTAAATTCTGGGTTGGTCACAATGATACCGATGGCTTTGGCTGTATCGATTGGTGAACCGCCACCAATAGCGATGATGCAGTCCGCACCGGAATTTTTGACAAATTCCACGCCGTCTTTAACGTTTTGAATAGTTGGATTTGGCACGATGGCATCGTAGACTTCATAATCAACACCCGCTTGATCCAATAATTCAATAACTTTTGTCGCTACTTCAAATTTGATCAAGTCTTTGTCTGTGATGACGCAAGCTTTCTTGAAACCACGTGCATTAAATTCATTAGATACTTCACCGATGGCTCCTTTACCATGATAAGATACTTCGTTTAAGATCATTCTGTTTGCCATTTTCATACACTCCTTGTTATATTTCTCACAATACGTTCAATAAAAGTAGTATAGTAGGAAGCTTAAAACTTCCTACTATACAATACCTTAATCATGCTATGCTTTAATAATGCCTTCTTTTGGTGTAATGTTAAAGAATGCACACAATTCTATCAATTGTTCATCAGTGATGCCTGTGGTAATACGTTTGTCAACGGTTTCCATGTAGATTTTTGCTGCCTTATTGACTGTTTCAATCAAGCCAAAAGCGTCGTTCAAACTACTACCGGAAGCTAAAATACCGTGGTGCGCCCAAACAACAATGCGGCAAGTTTCCATTTTCTTAGCAGTGGCTAAGCCGATTTCTTCATTCCCGCAGACCATCCAAGGTAAAACGCCAACGCCATCGGGGAAGACTACGATACATTCAGTAATCATCGACCACAATGTCCGAGTAAATGAGGTATCGTCCAATTCATGAACGAAGGTCATTTCGGAAATTTCAGTGGCATGGTTATGGACGATAACGCGATGTTCCGGATCTGCTTTCAAGCGTGTACCATGTGACAATAAATGCATGTAAATTTCACTAGTTGGTTTGTTATCATTAGCAAAACCAGCCACGATCGTGTAACCATTTTCTTCTACTCGAATGACACCGACTGTACTTTCGACATCATCACGAACTAGACGGAAGTTACTACCTGATGCAGTGATAACGATATACTTGCCCACCATGTTTTCTGGAATACTGACCATTTCGTAAAAACGTCCGTTTTCATCAATATCTATTTCCTTTACTTCATCGTCAAACAGGATATAGCTGATGTTCCCGCCATTTTTTTCATCCCAGCCCATGTTCCACATGGTGTAAGTTAAATCTGCTAGTTCTCTCACTACTTTGTGATCTTTATAGTCAGCCATTTTTCTGATATCTCCTCTTTTTTTCTACATATTCCTGATGTTTCTGATCCCATTCTTCATCATACTTTTTGAACAAAAGGTCATAGCCGTATCGCTTGATAACCAATACAAGCACTAAGGCTAATAAACTTAGAAACCAGTCATTTGCTAAAAATCCATAAATCAATAGTCCCATGTCGAATAAAATTACTGTGATCCAAAACAATTTTTGTTGGACAATGGTTTTATTCATTTTCCATACCAATGGTTGCATTGTATTTTTTCTTATTTTGATACATGATGTAGAACAATGCTAACCAACCTACTAATAAAACAATGCTGATGATATTGCCAGAAAAGGCCGTTGAGAATAAGTAACGAATGTCTGGACCTTCAAAAGTACTCCATGATAACATTTTGCCTTTATCAACAGTAGCTGCCCCTGTTTCATTAGCTAAACGAGTGATGTATGGTGCAAAATAAGTCGCGCCGTACAAGAATAGTGGTGCTGAAATGACACCGTGGAAGATCATCCGTCCTAAGTTAGCATCAGTTAACAACAACGCGCCAATTACAAAGGATAAATTGATAATACCGGCAAATGGTAAAATTTGGTTACCTGGTAAGACGATTGCCATTACTAGCAACACTGGGATTGTAATAATTACCGCTACCCATAATTCATTACGACCTGCCAAGATTGGCCAGTCTAAACCGATGAAGACTTCTTTGCCTTCGAATTTTTTCTTCATGAAATCAGAAATTGCTTCTGAAATTGGTGACAATGCTTGTGAGAATAATTTAGAAACCATTGGGAACAAGGTCAAAGCAGTAGCTGCTTGAACCGCTAGTTGTAAGGCACCTGCTACTCCATATCCTGATGCTAAACCTAGCAAGAAACCAATGATGGCACCCATCACTGAGTTTTCACCAAAGATCCCAATTTTTTCTTTCAATGAATCAGCATCCATTGGTTTGTTAAAGAATGGGATTTTTTTCAATAATTCATCGATTGGGAACAAGATGGTCGTAATCAAAGTAACAAAGTGAGGAACAGTTACCCCTGGAATCCCTGTCAATTTTTCCACTTCTGGTCCCCAGATATCGCCAGCTTTCAATTCAAGAATGATTTGGATAGAAGCAGCTACAAAGCCCCAAATTGCGCTACCGGAAATGTAAGAAACCATTACTGCTGTAAAGATTTTATTCCAAACATTCCACATATCAACGTTCAATGTTTTTGTTTGGTTCAAAGCCAGCAAGATGATGTTAATCCCAATGGTTAACGGAAACATCAAGAAGGCATAGGGCCAAGCCCAAGAGATGGAAGCCATCCCTGGCCAACCACCATCAACAGCTGGCAAGCTAATGCCAGTATTTTCTGCTAATTTCTGAGCGGCATCCCCCATGGAAGTCATCATGTAGTTAATCAAGATAGACATCCCAGTAAAAGCAATCCCTAAGGTCAAGGCAGAACTAAAGGCTTCAGAGAACTTCATCTTCATACACAAGCCGATGATTAACATCAAAGCTGGCACGAAAACGGCTGCGCCTAAGTCATTTAAGATGAAATTAATAACTGTTTGTAATGTTTCCATGTTTGATTAGCCCTCCTGAATAAGTTTGATGATTTTTTCGATTTCTTGGTCTTGACCCATACCTGTCAAGAAAGCAATTCCGTTAAAGACTGGAATATCGAATTCTTCTTTAGTTTTAACAATCGATACATAAGCATCGGCACCTTTAATATGGTGTTTCAATGATTTGATATCCACAGCTTCAACTTCAGCTGGAACCTTTCTTTCTTTTAATAATTTAGTAATCTTTGAAGCTACTGTTTGTGATGTTGCGACACCTGAA
>ERZ776912.30-NODE-30-length-44227-cov-7.046998_pt1 | contig 44227 bp, 72 predicted proteins | sample MGYA00514200_ERZ776912 | MGnify/ENA primary metagenome ERZ776912 (study PRJEB29299, sample SAMN09788491) | Acinetobacter baumannii | host: Murine | place: USA:Boston | collected 2018 | study: EMG produced TPA metagenomics assembly of the WGS of Acinetobacter... | reverse complement strand
GGAGGGGGGGGTGGGGGGGTGCGGTGGGTGGGGGGGGGGGGGGGGGGGGGGGGGGGGGAGTGGGGTATAATAGCTTTTAAGTTAATTGTCAAACAAAAATAGCTTAAAAGTTAATATATTTTTTCGTAAGCACTAGAAAGGTTGATATAAGTGAGTTTAGTACAAAATATCAAACGACTTGCAGACGAGAAAAATGTTACTTTTGCTGAAATCGAAAGAAAAGTTGGTCTCTCTAATGGACAAATCAGAAGGTGGGATAAGGCTTCTCCTAAAGTTGAGAATGTACAAAAAGTTGCTGATTTTTTTGGAGCATCTATTGATGATTTATTGGAAAGGAAGGAAATATCAAAAGAAGAGACTGAATTAAGAGCCGCTTTAAAAAATGTGCTTTCGTTTGACGGCGAAGAAATGACCGAAAGCGATAAAGAAGCAATAATTGCTTATATGATGGGCCGTAAAGGTAAATAATGAGGTGATTTTGTGAACGAGCTGCGAAGCCAATTGGATGAACTCGGGGTCAAAATAGTAGTCAAAGAAATGGAAAAAAATGGATATTACGTTCCTGCGTGGAAAATCATTTTTGTTAATCAGAAATTATCTGATGAAGAGATGAAAAGAGTGATAGTTCACGAGATGAAACATGTAATTGACCACGAAGACTACGTCGCTCTATATAAAAATTTTGTTGCTCATTCTAAGATGGAAAACGAAGCAAACAATTTTATGGTCAATTATATAATTAATGAGAATGATGGTTTTTATAACTATAGCCAGGTTATAGAAACTTTCGATATAGGTATGGGATACGACATTAATTATTTCAAATAAAAGCACGCCCCTCTTTCTTGGCGGTCAGAAGGCGTGCAGAGCAATAAACATATAGGCTTATTTGCTATGCCTATTTTATCAAATATAAGGAGTTGGTACAATATGGCAAACATTAAAGAAGTAGCTAAAGATAATTGGCGTTACCGAGTTCGATATAAGAAAAACGGAGTATACAAGGAAGTTGCCAAACAAGGTTTTAAAACAGAAAAAGAAGCATTAGCAGCATCTATCGAGGTTGAAAATAGGATAAAAAAGGGCAAGGCCTTATACAACGAATCCATGCTCGTGGGGGACTATTTAAAGATGTGGATTGATCTGAAAGCACGGACTGTCAAACAGTCAACTTTATATAGAATAAAAAAATCTATTCGTTTGTACATCCTTCCACGATTCGAGTTTTACAAACTTACTGAAATCACAAGACTTGAATGTATAACATGGATAAATGAACTTTGTGATCACTTAAATGTAGATTCTGTCAAATCATATGTTGCCCCATTTAATAGCGCGATCGAGGATGCTGTTGTAGAATACCAGCTACTAGAATCCAATCCAATGAAAAATATAAAGTATCCTAAATCACACAAAAACAAAAAAGAAATAAAATTCTTTGAAAAAGATGATTTGGTTTATTTTTTAGACATCAGCAAAAGTCATGCGGAAGAAAATGATTTTATGGACTACCTTTATTTTGTGCTATCTACACTCTTATCACGAACTGGTTTGAGACTAGGAGAAGCTTCAGCATTGAAATGGGATGATTGGAACAGAAATAAAATAGAAATAAACAAAACTTTGTATCGTGAGGGAAAATCCGACTATATAAACCCTCCGAAAACACAATCAAGCTATAGAACAATTGTAATTGACAGATATTTGATCGAATTATTAAAGAATTTCAAAATTAAAAAAAACGAGCTAGCCCTCGCTTCATCCAGAAGCATACCTAATCAAGAGTATATTTTTACAGATGAACGCGGGAACTTTATCAAACAGTCGAATTATAGAACCTATTTTTATAAAATGTGCGATTTAGCCGAGCTACCTCGCCTCTCTCCTCATGCGCTAAGGCATTCTCATGCAGTACACTTACTTGAAAGTGGGTCAAACATTAAATATGTATCGGAACGTTTAGGACACTCTTCGATAAATATGACCGCAAACGTGTATCTTCATGTTTCTAAAAAAATGGAAACTGAAGCTATATCTATGTATGAACGTTATTTCTAAAATAAATTCTATTTTCATGTGGATGTTTTGTGGATGAAAAAGCTAAAAAAGAGCTTTTTATGTTGGTTTGAAGGGTTTTAATGGAATATAAACGTTTTGGTTGATGAACCGCGGTGCGCTTCGCACAAGTACTTATTATACACAAGAATATTGTTTTATCAACCTTTCCATATATATTGCCATCTTTTTGTTTTCCGTTTTTTGTATTAATTTGGAGAAACTGTGTGGATGTTTTGTGGATGAAACTATTAAAAATGGTGTTATTTAATTTCTTTAATGGTTTTGCTTAGTGAAACACTATCGTTTTTGTTTACAAAGTATGACTCTTTTCTGATACAATGAAGCTATAAAATTAACGAAAAGAGGAACGTGTATGGGTTTGTTTAGCAGCAAAGCGGATAAAGAAAAGGCAAAGATTGAAAAAGCGAATCGTAAAGCTGAAAACGAAAAAATACTAGAATACTTTAAGAACCACAGTGACTACAAAGTTGGCGACATGTATTTCGATGACAAACACGGAAAATTATTTATAAAGAAATCTTTTACCATGAATAGATCTCAAGCTGTATACAATTACGATGAGTTAATTAGCTACACGCCTATTTTTGAAGGTGGCAAAATCAAAAAACATCACGGCATTACACGTGCAATAGTTGGCGGAGTTTTAGCCGGTCCAGTTGGTGCTTTAGTTGGAGCAGGAACAGGAGGAAAAGACTTCGATACTATAAAGAGATTAGGATTTATCTTACATCTTACTAACAATCGATCTCAGAATTTTATGCTCGTTATATCGGAATCCAAAACGGATAGTTTCTTAACCAAATCTGCTATGGAAGATTACAACAATATAGCAGCAAAACTTGATCAGATAATAGCCTCTTCTAATCAACCAACAACCGCTGCAAAAAGTGAAGTTGATGAAATTCGTAAATATAAGGAATTGCTAGATGACGGCATAATAACACAAGAGGATTTTGATACCAAGAAGAAAGAACTGTTAGGGTTATAAATAGGAGGATAAAATGAAAAAATTATTACTCGGGATTAGTATTACTTTCACTTTGCTAGTCACTGTTGGATGCGGGTCTAACAATGTTACCACTGAAGATTTGAAAGCACATGATTGGATTGCAAAGACAGATGGTGAAGACCCGGATATGACAATGACTTTCAGTGATCATGTCATTAAAATTGGAATAGACACCAGTTCACTAAAATCAACATCTACAAATGAATGGGAAAAAATCGGAGAAGATTTTGCTACTTCCCTAATGGATAATATCACTTACTCAGTTGAATACACTCTCGAAAAAAATGAATTAAAAATGCAAGATGTTGAAGATGAAAATGCGACTACTTATTACAAACTTGAAAAAGATAACAAAAATATCATCTTTACCCCTATTGAAGACAAGAATGATAAAGGAAAAGGAAGTAAGTTTACTTTAGAACCATACGAAAAGCCTAAGAAAAAAGATAGTTCTTCTAGCGTAGCACTTGCAAAAACTTCTAGCACTATAGAAAGCTCTTCTTCCAGTTCAAGCGAAAAGACGTCTGAGAGCAAGCTAATCCTTGAAGATAGTGCTAATTCTCAAATTGCTACTAATGAAGAAACTTCGGAAAACTACTATGAGCCCGTTTCGGAAAAAGAAAACAATGTTGTTGAGCCATCAACTTCAAATGTAAAAAACACGCCCCAGTCCCAATCACAGGCCCAAGTTGAGGAATACACAACTGTTTTAAAAGGTGAAACACCCGATCAAATTGCTTCTCGTGTTGGAATTTCTGTTGATCAGTTGTTTAATTTAAATGGTATGGACCCCAATAATTATATGTTATATCCTGGAGATACATTAAGGGTTAAATGAGAAAGTCTGCATTGCGGGCTTTTTTTATTTTATGTTGTTCGCTTTACAAAACGAACGTAAGTTCGTATACTTTCCGTAAGGAGTGAGCTATTATGGGAAGTTTTCGATACGAACTTGAACCCAAACGTGACATTCTTTTTATTGATGTAAAATCATTTTATGCTTCGGTTGAATGTGTTCAACGTGGATTTCATCCAATGAAAACTATGTTGGTTGTCATGTCTCAATCTGATAATACTGGAAATGGGTTGGTCCTTGCCGCTTCTCCTTTGGCGAAAAAGAAGTTAGGCATTTCGAATGTTACTCGTGCGGATAATTTACCGAATCACCCACTTCTATTCAAAGTCCCTCCACGCATGAACTTATATATAAAAGAAAATCTGAAAGTAAACAACGTATTTAGAAAATATGTAGCCGATGAAGATCTACTCCTCTACTCTATTGATGAATCTATGATGGACGTAACTAAATCGCTGAACTTGTTTGTTCCGGATAAAAGTCTGAGTCGCAGCGAAAGACGATGGCGACTAGCTAAGATGATTCAACGTGATGTCTATGACACGACAAAGCTATACGTGACGGTTGGGATTGGAGACAATCCTCTTTTGGCCAAACTAGCATTAGACAACGAATCGAAGCATAATAAATCACTTATTGCGGAATGGACCTATCAAGATGTGAAAAGCAAAGTTTGGAACATCTCTCCTATCACAGAATTTTGGGGCATTGGATCACGCACACAAAAACGACTTGAGCGAATGGGTATAGAAACGATTGAGCAACTTGCGAAGGCTAACCCCGATTTGTTGCGAAGTCGAATGGGAATCATAGGAGAACAGCTATACCATCACGCTAATGGAATTGATCGGACGATTATTTCTGAGCCAGCTCCTCAGACAAGAGATAAAAGTTATGGAAATAGTCAAGTGCTAAACAGGAATTATTATTTACAAGATGAAATCGAAATTGTTGTTAAAGAGATGGCGGAACAAGTTGCTGCAAGAATACGAAGACATCATTGTCAAACCTCTTGTGTGAGTGTTTATATTGGCGTTGCCTTTGGAGAAACTCAGAAAGGATTTTCAAGACAAATGACGGTCCCACCTACTGACAATACGAAGAAGCTAGTTGATCATTGCCTTTTTTTATTTCGTAAATACTATACTGGCCAAGTCGTCCGTCATGTAGGCATTACTTATTCAAAGCTAATTTACACATCAAGTATTCAGCTTGATTTATTCGCTGATGCTGAGGATCAGATAAAGCAAATGAGGCTAGACAAGATCATTGATAAGATAAGGGAAAAGTATGGATTTACTTCTATTGTTCATGCTAATAGCAAACTTGAAGGCGCTCGTGCGATTGCAAGAAGTAAACTGGTTGGTGGTCACGCAGGCGGCATGGATGGAATTTCGAACGAAGGGACTGATAAAAATAAACATCATAAGTCAGTATGAACAAGGGTATATCTCATATTCAGAGTTTGAACAGGAATTTCCTGACAGTATATCTGAATCTCAAGAGTGCGTTTTTGGAACTCGTTGCGTTGAGTTTTATGTAGGCATGACTTTAGGGCAAACTGATTTTAATTACTATGTACAACCATATGGAGGCGATCAATCTGAAATCATTGAAAGGTGTAGTTTCGAAGATACGAGTGCTGAAAATGTCGAGGACCCCTTTGGTTCGGTTCTCTCTTGACGGTACGAATTGTCTAATTGCAGCACATAGTTTGAACTTCTTGGCAGATGTGGACGAAGGAATGCAGGTTGTGGTGGCTGGTGAGTTTAACGATCGGAAGCAATTTGTTGTGAGGAAATATAGTGTACTTGGCAAGACGAAGATTATGATTGAATTTGAGTCTTTAAATAGAACGTTAAATGAGCTATAATGACTACGATGTAGAAACATAGTTTCACTTGCGCAGTGTATGTAAATACGCTGTGCTTTTTTGTTTAAAAATAAAAATTATTAAGTAAAAAAAAGACCTTAGCTTTCGCTAGGGTCTTTTAAATTTCTAAGAGTTCTCTCAAATGGTTTTTACAAGTGTAGCAGTACATTAAATATGTTCGATTTCTTACTTGATCAGCATTAAGACCTTTGTGACCTGAGATTAAACAAAGATGATAAATATCACAAAACAACAACCTATAATTAGTACGTTTTTCGTTGAAACCATCAATTTTCATATATATACGAAAAGGATTTTCTTTTTGTCCTTGTTCATAAAATGAAATCCCCTCAACTTTGAAGATAGTCTCATTTGTTTCGTCCAAAGGCTCATCTAAACCATAAGCCTTGAGTACCGTTCTTAAAGTACCTGTATTAGTCTGACTAAAACTAACCGCAGAATTATTTTGACATATATAAGAAATATCATTGATTATTTTTTCTAAAGTTTTTATAGTACTTTTAGGTACATTTTTTAAATTTACAAGATTAGTAAATTTAACTTTGGGAATTTTAACTGAAGTAAGAAAGTTATCTGAAATAGTAATGACTCTGTCTCTATCAGGAGCTGTTAAGAATATCTCTCCGCCATTTCTCATTTTATTCTTAATATCAATTTTTTGCTCTGGATCTAAAATCTCTTTGATTTTATTATCTTCTAACTTAGAATCCAGCTTTCTAGACAAATCAAATCTAAATGAGTTCAAGCTTATATTCCTCAATGATTTTTTCAGGATCCATTTCACGTTGACCTTCTTTAAATGCGTTTTTCCATTCTGAATCTTCGTGACTACGTTCAACTAGAGTGAAATCTCCCATTTCATCAGTTTGTTTAACCACTTGGTCAATCAAATCTAATATAGCTTTATCTTTATCGTCTCTAGGTATCCATTCATCCGCTTTTGATATTAACTCAGTATCATGTTTGTTAGCCATGTAAATTTCTCTCAAAACTGGTCCATATTGCCATGCTTCGAACCGTTCATTAAAAAGGTACTTGGGATAATTCGAGCTCCCTTCAAAAACATTGTCTTCTTCGTTATCTTCGCTCAACAAACCTAATGTAGCTCCATAAAAAGCATAAACAAAATATAAAGTTTTTTGAAGCCTTAACGGAGTCATTTCACGCTTCGTTTTTGTCTTAATCAGTTTGGCCAAACTATAAATATTGTCGAAAACAACACTATTGTTTGCTTTAGACATTTTTCCCACTCCTTTGATAATCTAGTGTACAGCAAAATCAGCGTAAAAACACTTTACGCTTTGTCTCCTTTAGCTAACTATACATTTTGAATTCACAAACGTCAATTGAATAAGCTAATTTTGTTAGCTAAATGTTGATTTATTAATAATTATAATCATTTTGATATTTCACAAACAAAAAACAACCACTCCCTTTGAGGAGTGGCACAATTAGATGAAAAAGTTTTTCAAATTTCATGTTAATCAAAAAAAGTTGTATATTTCTCTAAAAGTTTAAAATCCTGCTCAAAATTTTTTCTTATGAATATTTGATCTCCAGAAAATGACTTACGAGATGTACGTGCTATCTTATGATAAACATCATTTTTTATTAAATAGTCTAATTCTTCATTAATTGTCTCGAGGTTGCTTTGATCAGACGAAGATTGAAAGTAGCGTATCGAATTATATTCTAGGTATCTTGCGCTGTTAATTACTTTTCTATAATGTAGTTTATCAACTTTCATAGAATCACCTCTAATACAAATCTACATCATTCTTAACTTTCTATCAATATGTTTAATTTAATAAGATACTAATTTTAATACTATGATTAATATAAGTGGTCAAGTTTTTGGAGCTTAGAGTATATATAAGAGATTTCTAATCAATAATATCTATTACGTTGAAATAATGATAAAATAAACAAGAAGAGTATTAGGCACACTTCCCCAAGTTTCCCCCGCCTAATCCTCTTCATTGACGATTTAATATCGCCTTACAAAGTCTACAATAAAATAATTTTTAATTCAAATGAAAAGAATAACGTTTAATATTTCGTTTATAAGCTCGCCGCAGCGGGCTATTTGTTTACCATGGCAATTTATTGTTGTTCAATGCTCGTTGCAATGCCCTAACCATATCGGATTTCGGACTGATAATACCATCAACTGTAGTCTTCAAGGATCGCTGCATAGCTTTGATCATTTCTGTTCCGCACAGTCCATCGATCGCACCATTGTATAAGCCTTTTGCTTTCAACCGTTTCTGCCATGTACGAATCAGCGTTGATCCTTTAAGCGTATTATCAAATTGCGCCGCATAAAGGTTCTTGTTGCACGCTTGTCGATACTGATGGCTGATTTCATCATCTGGTGTGATACCTTCGTACAACATCGCTTTATTGGCAGTACTTGGGCCAAACATGCCGTCTTCTGGAATTTTATTGGTATTTGGTTTTGCAGATGGTGTACTAGGTTTAGCTGCTGAATTGGAACCGCTAGTCTTGCCAAACACCGCATCTTTGAAGCGTTCTAACTCACTTGGTTTTGCTACCCATGGAGCTGGACAGTTCTTGCCAGTAACATCATAATGTCGCCAAATCTTATTTCGAGTGACATTTGGATATTTTGCAATCAGTTCTTTGACAGCTTTAACAGTATTCTGGAATGTTTTTTCAGTGATATTTCCATTTTTATCCAAGCACATCTCCACGCCGATAGCACCATAATTAGCATTACCGATTTGTGAATACAAAGGTTTGTAGATAGATCCATCAGAATTGTATCTAACCGTATCGTTTGCGTGGTAAGCGACCTCGTCTAATGGAATGATACAAATTGCTTCATTGTCATCTACAAACAAGTGAGCGGAAGCATAAACGCCATTCAGATTATTGAAGTAGTCTTTGTGATTTCGGGCAGTACCACCGTTGTTAGCTGTGTAATGCATGATAATTCCTTTGATACCATAGTTCTTAATTCCTGGACGAGAAAACTTATTGATTCTGATATATTCGTATTTGATGAAACTCATTTATATCATCCTTTCTACATTAAAAAAGAGCAACTTATTCAGCCACTCCTTGGTCAACGCCATCTTTCATCCCTTTTACTGCTGATTCGATTAATAGATTCAACTCTTCTTCAGTAAACTTAATACCATTCTTACTAAATAAGTCTACTAACTGAGCCTTGGCTTCTTGTAACTTAGCATCTCCATTTGCTTCTGCGTAAACTTGCTGAACTGCTGATACAACGATCGCCACATAGTTTTTCTTGCTTTCCAACTGAGCTAAGACACCTTTCTTCTTCAAATACTCGGAACCCTTTTGGCCAATAAATGCCGCCACCAAACCAACCACAACAATCAATAAATTTAACAATGCATCTTGTAATGCTTCCATCTAAATTCCACCTTTCAATTGTATCTTCAGCATTTCGTTTTCTTCTTCCAACTCATCACACTTAGTTTCTAACTTTTCAATTTGCAACAGATAGCCTTCTTCTTTTTCGGCAAATGTATGTTCCAGACTATCCATTTTTAATTTTAATTTGCTGAATTCTTCTTGCAGATTAAAAACTTCTTTACGCGTCTCTGCATACTCTATCTTCAATTCCTTGTTCTCCTGAAGTTGCGCGTTGTAGAGTTTCTCCCAACCAGCATAGACATCATCTTTATTTTCAATCTCAGCTTTTTTGTTTTCAAGCTCACCTTTTCGAACAATGCCACGAAAGTCAAATCTATTCGCAATAGTCGTCCCTATAATGCCTATCAACCCAGTTAAGACTGGCAACCAACTATCTAACCAACTATCCTTCATTCCAAAACCTCCCTAACAGCGATACCCAAGGCTATCCACGCATAGCCAAGAGTAAGAATGCCCACTGTATTAGGAGGGCCATTGAAGAAGAAAGAAGTACTGAATACTAGCCATAGTCCGACAAGAAGCGAAAGACTAACTCTTTTAATTACTCGATTATTTATGAACACACCAAGCAATTTCATTGCACCAAGAATCATGAATGAGCTGCTGATTATACGTTGATCAAATATTTCATTCAACGTCTCATACATTTCGTAACTGATTAATATTTCCGGGTTTTTGAAAAGAATCAAGCCGTAGAAGAAACTCACCACAGCTAGCCCGATACTATACCACTTCAAAATCACAATCCTTGCAAACCTAAGCCACAAACTTCTGGTTTTATCCCACATAAGTCGCCTACTTCCTAAAATTTAATTAACTGGTAATCCGACCGTACGATTTATATATCACTCATTTTTACTGCTTTTAGTTTTGCAGTGCCATCTGCATTTTTAGAAACTACAATCCAACAGGCTACATCTGGATTAGCGTTAAAATTGTTGTTCCACAGAACATTTCCTATTTCATAGTCTTTATCTGTTGATGCTGTGCTTGATCTATAAAAATCTGGTGGAGCTACGACTACTCGCCTTGTACCTGCCATTCCGTTCAAGGATTGTTGTTGTTTTGTTTTTATATTTGTTATTGCCGACGATTTAGAAACAGTCGTCTGCGCAGACATGTACACACCTTGGATATCCGCTAGAATATTGTCAATTGATAGATTAACGTGAGAATGTGTAGCGCCAAATTTATTAGTGTTAGAATAATCTACACTTAAACCGATACCATTCATCAATCCAGTACCTGTCGTAAAGTTAGTAACTTCTTTAATCACCAAATTTTCAGTATATGAGGCAGAAACAATACCATAGGTATTTTTTGTAATCAAAACCATATTTTGGATTGTTAAATTCTTCATGGCAAAGGAACCTGTACCAATGTATATTGGATAAGAGTTACTGCCGTTTACCACAGTTTCTGATTCCATGAATATCCGCCCATTACTAATTAGGCCAATTTCTTGATGTTCAAAATTCGGCAAAAAGTCTATTCCGTATTTTGCATTGACATCAATTTTAAAGTCAGTAAACATATTCCCGCCAGAATAATCAGATATAGCACTTTGTCTGAACAAGTAGTTTTCTTCCGAGGAAATTTCAAAATCTCTAAATGCTGCATTTGTTGTGTTCTGAATTTTTATTCCTCGTGCATAACAATTTGAAATAAAAAAGTTTTGGAAAGTGACATCAATTTCACCGCAATCTAACAAATGTATTGCATCGGCATCTTCACTTTCTAAATTCGTAATTGTGAAATTAGAAAATAAAATCTTTGCATTTTTTAAGGACTTTTTTTCACTGCTTTTCAGGTGAATGCCTCGCGTCATGCCTTGAGCATCACCAATAATATCGTTATTGATAGACCTCAAATTGTCTATTTTAAAATCGCTAATTTGAATGTCTCTACATTGTGTTGTATCAATTTCAATTGCAGATGTATTAACACTTCCATCTTGACTAAGATTTAGATTTTCAACTGTAAAATTGTGTATTGCTAATACTTTTGAATTTGTAATTTGAATAGCTCTTGGACTTTTTCCTAAACCATCGATAGTAAAGTTTTTGATAGTTAGTTTCTGACAGTTTTTTATTTCAAGTAGCGGGTTATTGGTTTGATTGTCAACCAACGCATTTAAGTTTGAACTAGCAAAATCTATTGTCATATCAACCGCTCCATCAATAATCAATGGCAATAGATAGTCACCTGTTTCAAATGTGATATTTCTTTTCTCTGATATAGCAAAATCTATGAGACTTTGCATTGCTGCATTGGTTGATGTATCAAACCATTTAGAATTAAGTGCTCGCTCACTAAACTCATTATTTACCCTTTTCATAAACGAATTAGCAGATTCAAAATCTCTAAACTCTTCATTTTTACCGATTTGCTCATCTAGTCTTGTAGGAAGATCGGGATATGAAGTTGTCGCTCCAGCTGGTTTTCGAGAACGAATAAGTTCACTTAATACCGTCCCTCCCGGGTCAACTGATTCAATAATTTCTTTGTTTTGTTCAACGAATTCTTCCCAATCAGTTTTGCCTGTTGCGATATATTCATTAAACAACCTAATCAAGTCTTCAATTGTCCAAACATAAGTTGATCCATCTTTCGTGACTTCTCTGATGCCATCACTGTAAATATTTTTAATGACTTCATAATTAAAATCACGAGTAGAAAATTGTTGCTCGTAGGTGTGGTCATCAACCATTTTCCTGAAACTGAAATAACCAGTTTGACGTCCCAAAACTTGCCAGTCTTCAGATCGAAATGTATATTCGAGTTTTCCTTTTTTTGGATCAGTCATTTCATCTTCCGTTAATTTTTGTTCAATGATACCTAACCCCGGCGTTTGCCCAATTCTTGCACAAAAGAAGACTTGGAGACCATCATAGGATTTCGGAATCGCATCTTCAAGTATTTGCACAACTAGCATTTGTGTTTCTTCATCGGCTTGTCTAATTTTTAATAGTCCGATATTATTGTTGGGCTCTGTCGTTGATAGTGTTATTGGATACTTAATAGCCATGCTTTCTCCTCCTTCAATCCACAATCAGATCACAAATGTGTTTTTCAATTTTCTCACAAAAATCTTCATAACTTATTTCTGTAACTTTTCTTTCCGATCCATCTTTTGAAAAGTCTGTATATTCAATTTGTACGCCGACATTATTGACGTATAATGCATTGATTTCTCTCGAATCAAAAACAGTCGCCATCTCAACTTGTTTAATAATATTCCCTGCTTTATTAATCTCTTGAGTAATAATAAACGCCTCCTTCCTATTCTGGTGGAATTACAATTGATGAGATTCCTATAGCGCTCGTGTATGCACGGTCAAATTTACCTACAATCATTCCTAATTCAGTATTTTGCTCGTATGTTTGGATTCGGCCATTTTCTAACCCTCTTATAACGCCAGTATGTCCGTAAGTATCATCCACTGTTGGCCAATTTGCCCATAACGCTCCTCTAGCAATATTTATTATTGCACCAACGACTAATTGATCATAGGTTGGGTTCTTGATTACAGTCCACCCAACTGCAGACCAATCGTAAGCGATACCTATGTCACTAGCTGCTGATGTATTACCACCAGGTACAACATGTGTCATTCCGTATTTGGTTCCTGCCCCAAGACCACAACCGCCAAGAAATCCACTGTATTCTGCTGACAATCCATAACATTGACCATTCCCGACCCGTTGTCCGAGTAGTGTTTCCAAATGAGCAAGACCTCTGGCACCCGTTTTCTGAGTCACACTAACATATTGCCGAATCAATGCGGCGTAGTGGAAGTTCCCTCCGTTAACATACAAATATGTTCGTCCATCTGCTTGCGAAACTGCATTAACGTATGGGTACGTTGCACCAGTTGTATTTCCTAGAGAAGGAGCAACGACTGTTCTGGAATATTCTTCTGCTAAATCCGTGCTGTTCACTCCTCCGCGACTTGCTAACCACGGAATATAGCCATCTCCAAAGTTATAACCTTGCATTACTCCCCATATATCGACCTTTTGAGATTTCCCGTTTCTGATTTGATTTGCTAAGTGTTTACACCCTTGATTAACTGAATCTTCTCCGTGTAGAGTGTTGGGCGGCAGCCCAGCTGATTCTGAACTTTGCATAATATCGTCGTTACCATTGGTGCTTGGGTTCTCTACCATAATTAATGCGTATACTAACCCAATGTAATCTTCAATATTATATTGCTTGGTGTATTTATCGATCCACGCAACAATGTTTGCATTTCCTGTAATGTTGCTTCCAATATTTACTGGATCATAAGTATTACCGGTAATAAAGCCATCCCCTGTGTCGGGACCTCCGTTTTGTCCTGGTATAACTTTTTGACCATTTATTCGCAACTCACCACGGATATCCATATCTCCAGATAAGGTAATATCTCCAACAATTCTAATGTTTGGATCAATTAGATACATTCCTTTCCCGTTACCCAGAATAATTCCGGTCCCTGTTTTTGCTGAAAAAGCAATATATTGTCCATCTTTGTCTGTACGTACAATCAATGCTTTTCCATCCATTGAAACTGGTCCATCTTGATCTTGTAAATCGGGGAAAGGCTCGCCAGCTGTACCAATCGTTCCTATTGACTTAGAACCGCTCCAAAACTCCATTCCTCTTTTTGTAAGTTCCATTATTTTTTGGCCGTCGTTCTCTACTTGCAACGCTCCCGAAACAAGTTTTAGAGTATCGCCAAGCTTATTGAATGATGTTTCGAAGATATCCGCTAGAATCGTTCCAGTACGGATAAAGTCTGCATTAAATTTTCCGTCAATGGTCCAAGCTGTTTTAAATGGGCTGGTATAGAAATCGCCATCTATAAATCCAATTCCATCTGAGTTTGCAACTAAGAAATGGCTAGATGTCTGGATAGAGTCTCCGTCCATCCATACCATCTGAAACGGCTGCCGACTTTCTCCTCTTTGCGGATGATTAGCCGGGTAGTCGGATGGCGACATCAAAATAACCGCACCGCCATGAGCGCCCCGAATGATATCTGATTGCCACTTGCTGATTTCTGTCGAGTCATAGAATGTCATTTTTGTTTCAGCCAAATTGGCTACACTATTTTGAATACTTGCAGCTTGCCTAGTGCTTGAACTATTGAGATTATCGCCAAGCCCACATTCTACCTTGCCAGTTACACGATCTAGCTTCATACTAAAAACTCTTGTCTTGTAATGGTACCCTTTATCCGATCGATGAATAGGCACGATATTTCCTATAGCATCGCCTCCTAAAACACTAGTCTTAAATTGGATCAAAGGCCGAGAATATTCAACAAGATTTTCATACGTTGCCTGAAGCAATTCAGCCGGATCTTCAATATCCTCTAGGATCAATACTGTTTCTCGCTTACGTTTACTTCCATTTTTCATTGGGATCCCGTAAAGAGCTGTCATTTCTGGATACTCAAGCCAGTTCTGCCCTTTTGGTTTATCTAGTGGATCACCCTTTGATTTTTTCCATTCTACATTTGTGAATTCAATTCTTCTGCCGTAACCGTCACCGACTTCCTCTCCTTTACCACGTCCTATAATTGATGTATAGAGTTGAGAACGATCTCGTTGCCGAACGACTTCTAAAGCGTTAGATCCATATACAAATCGTTTATTGCTGACTTTACCAATCTGCTTGTATATCTCAATCCATTTGTCAGTGACTTTGTTACCTGTAATCGTACACTTAAATAGAATCTCACAACCGAAAGTTTGAAGCTGTTTTAAAGCATCTCGTACGCTTAAATAATAAAATGTTCCTGAGAGGGCTGGTAAAGTTGAATCAACAAACCCAACTCGCCATTCCCCATTTGTATATCCTAGAATTTGCTCTGCAACCTGCTTAAAGCTTTTGTCCTTTGGACGCATGTCAGTAACTATATAAGCACTTAACTCGTCAACAGCGAAGTTGACACCAGAAAAATTCAAACGCCCTCTTGGATCGCTGTCAGCGGTTATTTTGTACATACAAAATGACGATCCGTCTTCACGAACCGCCATAAAAGCCGCATCTCTAATTTTATCATCATCAATGACGCTTACTGATAATGTATCATTCATAAGCTCACTCTTATCAGGTGTAATCTCTTTCGCTTGAATAGACTCAATGATTTTATTTTCTCCAAATACCTTCAGCAATTTTTGTTTGTCATCCAGAAAGTAAATGCTTTCGCTCATAATGCCACCACCCGATAAAGAACTTCTAGTTTTCCGTTGTTCGTCTTGATAGTATCGCCTTTTTTAAGGACAAACTCTTCGAGCTGACCGCCAGCCCAATCTAATATACTTGTTTTATCTACTCCGTTTACAAATACAGTGCCTTCGCGATTTCGAAACTCAACTACATCACCAGCAACAATACTCGCACCGGTGATTGACATTGATAAATTACCGTTAGTAACCTTCACGCTTGTGGGAGCACTTAACGTCACTCTGACTGCGTCTGGAACAATAGCATAAGGAATGTACGTAGCAATTAGCCCGGACGTTTTATATTGTTTAGAATACTTTCGCGGATCAGCACAGTAGATACTAAAACTAGAAATAATGCTATTCCTGTCTCCGGCAACTTCATCAGCAGAAGCAAACCTTCCGTAATAGGTATAATCTAACTCATCATTAAACTGAATTGAGACATCTTTATTCTTGTAAAGATACCACATCAATAAGTCAAACTTTTTTTGTAGTTGTTCTGGATCCTTATCCTCTAACTTGTATTTGACTGTTAACGTTCGAGAGGGAAGCGTCTGATTCGTAATGATACTCCCTACTTGAATAGACTCTGACTCAATTCCTACTGACAGCATTTCTCTTCCTGTAACCGAAAGAGTCTGATACCCTTCAATTACACCTTCAAAGAGAATGCCGTCATAATACATAGCGGAAGTAGGAATGTACTCCGGTATGTATCGTTCGTTCTTCAGAGTGTCAATAAACGGATACATTCTGTTTTCCATTTCCTACCTCCTAAAATTGTAGATTTAAATTGATTCCATCACCTTGTGCTTGGCTTATGTCGTCAACAAAGGCTTGGAAAGCTTGATTCCCTAGTTGGATATTAAACAATGCTGGCTTTCCGCTTGATCCATAATTTACATCATGTTGCACTTTAGTTTGTATTTGACTGTTAATAGCTGAAATACGATTCCCAATGTCCATATTAGAAGCTCGATCTGCCAAGGTTTCCGAAGCTTTATCAACATATCTAGCGCCATCAAGCATGCCTTCTGCAAGACCTTGTGAGGTAAATACACCTAGTTGAGCCATTACTCTGGATGGAGAGTGGATATTCAGAATATCTTTGATCTTTCCAGTAATTGATCCCGCGATATCTTTCACAGCATTTTTTACATCCTCGATTTTGCTTGTTATTCCATTAATCAATCCGTTGATAATATCTTTCCCGATTTGTAGTAAATCGATTTGACGAATTTTATCAAATGTATTTTTTACTGATTCAACGGCATTACTAACACCCTTTTTGAGATCTTCCCAAGCTTGTGCAGCGCCTTTTACAATATTCTTCGCAGTATTTACTACCGCATCTTTCGTATTTTCCCAAGCGTCTGCGACACCTTGTCTGATTGATTTCCAAGTGTTAATGGCATTTTCTTTTGTGGATTGCCATAAGTCAGTAAAATACTGTTTGACAGAGTTCCACAGATCAATTGCCCCTTGTTTCATATTTTGCCATGTTTCAGCGACTGCTGTTTTAGTGCTTTCCCAGCTATCTATAGCAGTCTGTTTGATGTTTTGCCATGTTTCCACAAAGTAAGCGACTATACCGTTAAAAACGTTCATAGCTGTTTCAGAGATCGTTGTCCAAATATATGATAATGCGGCTTTGATTCCAGTCCATACGTTTAAGAAAGCCATCTTTGTATTTAACAAAAAGCTGTCAAAAATTGCTTGAATTGAACTCCAAATGTTTGTGCCAGCTTCTAGAATATTATTCCAGACCGCGATCATGTTGTTCTTAGCTTCTTCCCATCCGCCAGAAATCATCGAAGTAACAAACAATACAGGAGCCAAGATGATGTTTTTTAAAATCTCGAACATTTGTCCTGCAATCTTACCTAGGTTTTCCCATAGCGTGGATAAGAAGAGTTTCATATGGATAAAAGCATTACGTATGCCATAAATCAATACGCCAAATCTACTCATGATGGCATCTTTTATACTATCTACAATTGAAGAAACTGTTGATTTGATGCCTTTCCACAAATCAGCGAACCATTGTTTGACTCCCAGCCATGCAGAAACGACACCATCAACAGCATCACTAAACGCCTGCTTGACACCATCCCACATATCCGCTGCCGTGTCTTTGATTCCTGTCCACAGATCGGCAAACCATTGTTTTGTACCTTTCCACGCCTCTTTAACAGAATTTACTGCGTTCTTTGTACCATCTACCAATCCATTCCATGTGTTCGAAAAGAATTCTTTCATACCTTCCCATGCGGAAACAATCCAATCTACTGCTGCACCTACTGCTTTTTTTATCCCTTCCCACAAGCCGATCCAAAAGTTTCGGAAATCCTCACTTGTGTTCCAAAGGTAGATAAAACCAGCAACAAGGGCGATAACGGCTGCAATGATTAATCCAATCGGATTTAAGTTCATGAGAACGTTCATCATCTTTTGAGCACCGTTGTATAGTTCAACTGCTTTTCTAGCGGTTCCCATAACGCCTTGATAAATACTGATATAGCCTATTACAGCCATAATCAATGGCAAGAAAGGTTTAATAGTATCCCACAAATTAGTTAAGAAGCTGATAGCCGGTGGAATGCTATCAGTAATAGCTTTAAAAGCCACATTTACTGCATTTTTAATCTTGTCGAAGTTTTCAGCAATTGATCCAAGTCCAGCATTTTGCATTCCTTCATCAATCGCAGTAATGACATTAGCCAATCCTTTTACAACTGCTGTTTTTATATTTGAGAATGATGTCCTTATTCCGGCTGAGTTTTTCTTAGCCAATTCAGCAAATCCGCCAACACCATCATTCAACTTTATAAGTCGGTTATTGAAGTCGTCAAATGTAATTGTTCCATCTTGCAAGGCATCGTAAAGTTCGTTTACTGAGTTAACTCCTTGATCCTTAAATGACTTTGCTACTTTGTCCATCGCAATAGGCATAGTTTCTTGGATGGATCGCCATGACTGCATGTCTACGGTCCCTTTGGATAGCATCTGTACATATTGCTGCATTCCTCGGCTAGCATCAGATGTCGAAGCACCAGAAGCCAAAAATGCATTATTAAGTGCAATTGCTGTATCTGTTCCTTTTTCGAGATTACCTGTAGAGATAGCTAGTTGCTGGGTATTAGATACAATCTCATTTAATGAAGTGGGCAGACCGTCAATACCTTCTGTCAATTTGCTCATAGATTTATCGACTTGATCAGTGGTATACCCTAACGCTTGCATTACGATTGGATACTTGTTAAGCGTGTCAAAACGATCTATCGCACCGTCCACTGAGCTTGTGATCAAACCGATACCTTTGTCAATCAATTTAAAAACCCCGATACCTTTGGCGATATCGAGGATAGAAGTATTCATTTTTTTTGATTTGCCCGCCGTGTCATCAAATGATTTGCCCAACATTTCAGATTGTTCTTTCATAGTCAAGAATCTTCCGTTAGCGGCACGCCATCTACCGTTTTTATCTTGAAAAGCTCCATCGTATTTTGAATCTAAATTAGAGATAGAGCTTTCTGCTTTTCCAATGGTAGAAGAAAAATTCTTGTCGACAGCTGAAAGGATCGCTTCAACGCTATATGATTCCATAGTTTTCCTCCTTTCCTCAGGAGTTTACAAATCTTGGTGACTCTTCTTTATTACCTAAGATTTCTTTTTCAAGCTTTTCTTTATTGAAGAATTTTTCAAAGTTATCAAAGAAAGGAACTTCACGTTTACCGCGTTTTTTTGTAGCTTTCACTTGTTGGTTCGCCCAAGCTTGGTAATGAATGACTTCTTGTTCATCTAGCTTTTTAAGCCTATATGCCAAAAGCCTAATTTCATATTCCGACATGGTCATTCTATCAATATCCAAAAAATCAGTGATGTTCAAATAACGCAAGCAATTTATTTGTACAGTTCTATATAAGTCATCGTTTATTGATTCTCTTTGATTCTTTTTTCTACTGCTGTTGTCTTTTTCTTTGTAAATTCCGACTTTTTTAATTCATCAAGAACTAAATCAAACAATTTTTCTGAGCCCATTTCATCAACCAATGAAATTAAGTCCTTCTCTGCCACTCTTGGAGATTCTGTTTGGTTCGCAACCTTCAACATTTCAATCAAGGTTTCGATATCCTCGTTAAAAAAGTTAACTAAAGTAGAATCAAGCCCTAGTTTCATTGTCATACCTTGTTCTACTACAGAATATCTACGATTCATTTCTCGGATAAAACCAAATCCAAAAATAAATGTGTAAGTTTTGTCGTTGATTGTAAGTTCCATCTATATATCCTCCTATAATTCAAAAAAAGAGAAGGCTACTCGCCTCCTCCCGTTCCTGCAGTCTTTTTAAGGGTATCTTCAAACGCGTATTGCACGGCTTTTTGCTGTTCGTCTGTCAAAGTCGCATATCCATCTTGGTGAACCATCTGAACAGCATATTCGATACTAACTTCAACATTATCTTCGGCTGCGGCTGATTCTTCATAGCTTGAAATAAATACATGGAAATACTTGGCTGCGAATTTTCCAGTATCGCCTTCTTGTGGATCTAGTTTGTCAATAGCCCAAACTTCGACTTCTTTATTTTGCATGAAAGCATCATAAAGCATCTTAATTGTTTCGCTCGTTCGTTCATATAGAGCAGTTGAACTAAAATCGTATTCAACAGCCCCGACATTTTGCACGGTTCCATCTTTTGTCTCAGTTGCATCTGTACTTCGCGACATTCCAAGTGTATGTTCTGTTTGATATGTCACGATTTTTGCATTTTCTTCTGACTGTTTCTCTAAAAGACGATACAAAAGGACAATATCAATTCCTTTTTTCAATGCCATTTAAATTCCTCCTATTAATCTAAAATTCAATTCAATAATCCCTCGTTTAAGCGGTGTGTTTGTGCTTGTATCCGTTACTGTCTGTATGTCGCTTGCATTGGTGTCTAGCGTCCATGAATATCCGTCAGATGTATTTACTTGCATCGCTTGCTCAAACAAAGCAGAAGCCATTTCAGACACTTGTTTCCGCTTTGTATGCAAACCCCATACAGAAATGACAATCACGACATTTCCCAATACATGAGACTTGTTGGTAGAGTGAAGTGTTTGAGTGTCTTCAAATTCTACAAAAGGATAGCTAGTAGCACTCGCCGGTTTGTAGTCATAGGTTTGATATCCCAATGCATTCGATCGTTTAAACATCTCATCAAAGATTGATTGTTCTCTAGTCTTCACTATTCCACCAACTTATCCATATCAGATTTAAACTGCGCCTTCTGTTTGTTGAAAGCTGGTTGCATAAATGGTTGAGCTGATTGGAACCTTGTTCCGTACTCCAAATAAGGAGCGTAATCTGCGGTAGGTTTCACCTTTCCTGTTAAACCACCATCGCTCAAATCCATAGTTATTGATCGTCTCAAATTACCAGTGTCAACTGGCGCTTTACGCTGTGCCCCTTGTGTCAATTCAGCTGTATTCTGTTTGACGATCTGCTTCACATCTTTCATATTTGCATTAGACTTGAGTTTTATCGTCAATTCGCTAACACCTTTGAGAGAAACATTCCTTTTAGCCACCAGAAGCCACCTCCTGGACAATAAAAGTATTTTTCAATCGAAGGTTACGCTCAGTGATAATCTCGAACTTCTCCGTTTTGTTCCTTAGTTTGTTGAAGATTAAAACGTAATCACATTCCTTGGTATATGGTCGAAGTAAACGAATAACTTTTGCGCCTTCCTTAATATCTCCAAACAAAGCCTTCGAGCGGTCAGTTCCCAAATCGGTTACATTAGCAAGCTTGATTTTTTTGTCTAAGGTCGGTTCTACATGCTCTCCTAACTCTGGATCATAATAGCCATCTTTTTCGATAACGAAAGTTACTTCTGTGTCATATCTCATAAGAATCTAGCCACCCCTCTACGAGGAACGCTATTCTCTCTTTGCTTCTCATTGTATGCTGATATATCATCTTCAAACTCATCTAAAAGTTTTCCGTAAGAGATTGACTCTCCTTCTTGGCCATAAGAGCTCATACCTTCGTTACCTTTGCGATTAAATCGCTTGATAGTACATTCAACTACGATATAGTTTAAAGCCGCAGGAACGCTATCTAAGAAGCCTAGGCGCACACATAGTTGGCTTGAGATTCGTTTGATAAAGTCAGTTAGCTGCTTATCGAGTTCTTCATTATCAACTTCGAGCGATCTTTTAACTTCTTCTAAGGTTTCGTTCATGACTGCCTCCTTTCAAAAATAAAAAGGCTAGTCGAATGACTAACCTTTCTTTTTAGATGTTTTGGCTGTTTTATTTTCTGGCTTTTTTTCTGCTTCAATTGGTTCTAAGAACCCACCACCAAATACTTCAAGGTTTTTCTCTATTTCTCCGAAACGTTCTTTCGTTAGATTAATTTCTTGATCCACTCGATAAGTTTCTTTTGTATGAACATCAATGAAAACTTTAGCTACTTTATATTTGGCCATAGAGGATCACCTACCCTTCTGCTAATACAGTTGCTTGGAACACGTTGTCCGCTTCAGGGAAGCTAGGAAGTGCAGTACCAGCTGCTTTTGTCCATGTTCCAACAGGATCAAGATTTGATTCATAAACCGTTGCAAAAATGTTTCCAACTTGATAATCATTAGTACCACCAGATAACAGCCGAGATTCTTCCGGTGTTACACCGAAAATAGATTCGCCCGGATTTTCATCACCAAACATGACAAGTTTATTTTCTGGGAAGTAACGCTCTTTGACCAACACGCCTTGTGCATTTTCTTTGTAGTACTTAGCATCGTATGTTGCGATTACTGGTAAACCAAATTGTTGTAACAACTGATTTAATGTTCCAGCTGTTGGCAGCAATCCAGCATCTTTGAAGTAAGCTTTGATACCAGCATTTTGCAAAATAGCATTACGCACTTTAGTCGAAGTTAAGATCCGAGTCGGTGTAGTATCTAGCGTACCTGCCCATGTAGTTAATAATCCGATAACATCAGTAGAAGAAGCAGCGAAATCAACGGTAGCTTTGTGTTCTGCCGGAACGCCATAATCAACAACTAGATCCAATCCATTTTCATCTAATGTTACGGTTCCGTTTGCCAATACTTCCATACGCATTTTTTCAACACGTGCATTGACAGAAGAAACCATTGAAAATACATCGTTATATACTTCATTTTCCAAGAATGCTTGTTCTTCAGCAGTACGAGGATTACGCAATGCAATCAAGTCTTTTTCTTTCAACTGAATTTTGCGTTTGATGAAAGCTAATTCTTGAGCGCTACGAGAAGCTACCCGAGATGCAATTTCTGCCTCAGTATCAAAAGCATGTACGCTTGCGATCGTTGGAATACGAGTACCTGCTTTTAGAATATCAAATTCAAGTCCTTGCACCTTTCGTGCTGGAAAAAGTGTTTCACCCAACAAAGCGGGAGCTTGACGATTGTTTACATAGTCTAAGACATTACGTTGTGAAAATAATTCTGCGATATTTGCCATTTATTTTTCCTCCTATAATCCTATTACTGCCCGCTTGCTGCGGCTGGTAGTGCAATCATTTTCCCAGATGCATCATATAGTTTGATTTCTCGCATTGCTGTTTGAGCTGCATCGCTTGGTTTAACCGGTAACCGTTCAATTAGAATGTGTCCATCGACAATAACGCCTACTGGTTGAGCGCCGTTACTAACATCAACATCATTAATTGTGATACCTTCAGCTGTCCCATCGTTTGCTGGGTAAACTGACCCCGCCGGCAATACACCATTTACAACACCTGCGTGAGTGTTATCTACTTGTTTTGTGAAAGATACAAATTTTTGAGATTTTAGAAAGTTGATCTCTTTAAATGTTTCTGCCTTTTTTACATAAACCATTGATATTCCTCCTATTTAATTGCCCAAGGGTCATTCTCAGGCTTTTTAGTTTGATTGTTTGCTTCTTTTGCTAGCTGTGCACCACGAGATAACGTAGCACTGTTGCCATCCAAAGGAACTTTCCCACCTAGGCGCTTTTCATATTCCGCTTTGATCGCTTCCCGTTCTGCTTCAACAGACGCTAAATAAGTTTTAACATTGTTTGACGTGGTTTCTGCGTCCTCTGACACAATTAGTCGAAGCATTTCTTTCGTAGGCGTAGCGCCTTTCTCAGACAGCATTTCACTTGCTTGTTCCGACATCTTGGATAGCACTTCTTTACGTTCGTATTCAGCTAACTTTGCTTCAAGTTGCTGTTTTTCGTAGTCTGCTTTCTCCTTATCGTCCATTTCAGCAAGCTTTGCAGCTTCATCTTTTTCTGCACGCCATTTTTCTTCAGCAGCAGTGACAGCTTTCTTTGTTTCAGCAGCAATCATTTTTGCTACTTCGTCACGAGAAAATGTTTTGCCAGTTTCTTCCTTCTTCGTTTCGTCTGTGGTGGTTTCAGTTGTTTCAGTCGACGTCGTTTCTTGAGTACCGCCATCTTGTTCAGCAAAGAATTGTAAGTTAATAGGCATTAATAAACTTTTTTTCATGATTATTCCTCCACGGTTACGCCGCTACCCGATAATTTAACTAGTTACGCCAGTCAGTCGGAACAGCTTTCTCTTTAGTGCCTGTAAGCAGTAAGAAGGCATAATAAAAAGCCGATAGCGAATGGGCTAGCAACTTTGATTAACTTTGATATATTTGTTCTGGTTTTCTTCGAAATCACACACGAACCATTCAAGTGTATCTTGCGCCAGTTCATTGTTGAACAGTGCCTGAAACTTAATTTTCAATAAGTACCAATAAAACGGAATCTTAAACTTTATTTTTAGTGTAATATTGTTACTTTCCATTTTTATCGGCTCCTATACTTTCTGCTTGGCTTGTAAGGTTTTTTAGGCGCTTCGAATTTGTATGTTTCTTGAATATTGTCTAGTCCGTCAATGATTCCATAGAATTTCATAGTGACTGCTGATACATTATCAACGCTTGATTCGATATTAATATCCGTTAAACCATTAATCTTCGTGCCGTCAACGAATAAACCATTGTTGATTGAAACTTTATTTAGTTTTGACAAGATTATAACCCTCTTTCTTTAAGCGACTTCTCAAACACTTCGCGGTCAACGATTGGATAAGTCGAACAACGATCGAAAGGATGAACAGGCATCATGTTTACGCCGATTTCCATTTCTCTTACTAAATAAGGACCTCCCGCAGCAATGCTTTTACATAGCCGACAAGCGTTTGGCTCAGTTACCCATCCATATTTCTCAATATCAGCATCTAGATAACTTTCCTTCTGTACACCGCTTTGAACTCTTGTTGTTTCGGTTACCATCAAACGTTGTGTATTAAACTTAGTATTCTCTCGTCCTTCTTCTGTTAGAAACTTACTCAATTCTGGAGCCAACTGTTTAGGGTTACGACCCATCGTCACACTTCGAACAAGCAACTTATCCAAATCTGCTTTCAATTCTGCTTGATACATCCAAAGACGTTCGCTGAACGTTGCAATTCCATCCGCTCGAAAAGAACTGTTTATTACTTGCTCCACTAATTTGGCATAACCGCTTTTAGCGATTGTCATTTCTAGGATGCCTGCTTGACGTTGCAGTTCTTTCAAGCCTGCACTGGTAAGCTCTGCCGAGAAATACTTATCCATGTCATTAAATGTGGCTATCAGCTCAAGTCCAATATTTGCTTTCAGTAATTCCAAGCGATTGACACGCATTGTAAGGTTGTATAATTTCAATTCCTTGTTTGCTGTAGGTGAGAAATCTTTCTCTTTAACATACTTCTTAGCCTTGCGAGCAAATGCTTTTACATCCATTTCGCAAGCACGCTTCATCGCTTCACTACGAGTGATTTTCTGCCCGTTTGAAAAACTATCCCACTGTGCATCTATCTCTTTCTGTATCGCATCCTGTGCGTATTGTAGGCGCTTCTTGATCTCGTTCATACGTTTCTTATCATCTTTAATCTGTTGCTCTTGCCAAGCTTTTTCCCTTTTGATGAAGTAATCTTGTGATTTCACTTAATCACTCCTTACACCAATGCCAAAGTTCCTTGATAGTCAAGTTCAAATCGGGCATTTCGTATCTGAATACTTGATAAGGGGTGGGTATCATAAGCCATTTGACTATAATCAAATACCATAAGAATCTGGGCTTTGGTTTTTTTTGATGCACACTAACTACCTCGGAATAACTAAGCCGATTCAACCTGTCCTTCATCTTCTTCAACCTCCGTATCAGTTTCTTTATCACTGTCAAATACACCAGAGCCAGCTTGTTTCTTCAGTCGCTTCAGTTCTTCTTCAAACGGCACGCCAGTTAATCGTTCAGCCATTTCGCACAACGTTTGATCTGATACGATGCCGACCATTCCAGCGATTACACTCATGATTTCTTCGTCAGATTGCGGTACGTTCGGTGTGAATTGAATTTGGATCTCGTTTACTTTGTTGTATAGCTGCTCTTGCTGCTTTTCATCGGAAACAAAAAAGGCTTTGACTGTATCAATCAAGCCTTGTGGTTTATTCAATCCATCTTTAATACTCCAAGAGTGGGTCAGTAAACGCAGACGGCGCATAATAGCTTTCTTTACCATCCGTTCCTTGTTCTTACGATCGTTATCTGAACCCCAACCCTTGAAGCGGAATCCGATACCTGACTGGTTGGACCCGATGTTCTCGTCAGTGAAATCAATAAGAGATGTGAAGCGTAAGATATCAGCAACTGTCCGACTATCGTTAGCTTCCATTCCGGCAACGTCATACTCTTTCTTAAGGTAATATGCATCAGGTTCAGCACCAGCAACATTGTTGTCGTATATCTTCTTATCACCTAATACAAGCATTCTTGCTTGTAGCATCGCTTTGATTACTTCGAGTTTACTGTTGTCTCCTTCTTCATCGTCTGCTGTATCGGGGTTCCCTTTAATCACCAAGTACGCTTCCGATGAATCTTGTTGGAAGTTAGCCATTTCCGAGCGTGAAAGGTCATATGCATCGATTGAATCAAGCACACGCTCGAAGTCGCTTAAACGTTCTTCGTTGTTGATCCATTCATTAACCTGTACCGAATCGAAGTAACTCTCAACAATATCCTCATTTGGATCTTCAATTCTCGCATTCTCTAAATCATCATTTTCTGCTACAAGATAATAATTGAATCCGCTGTTTGTATAAAGTTCAACTCGTGTCCAAGACTTATCTAAGAATTCTTCTTTGTAGTAGTGAACCCCACAAATCGAATTTCGGTCTTTCGTATTGTCGTAAATGACAAACGTCTGTTCTGGATCAAATTTTGCCAGAGTCTCTTTGCCGTACTCATCACGGCCAATCCATTCATATGCTCTGCCTAAGCCAAACATATCCCGACCCATTAATTGGTTGTGATAGTCTTCGTTAGATTGGCTTGCAAATGTATTGATGCGTTCTGCAATTGTCTTCTCGCCGCTATACTTCAACGGATTTCCAAGCAGGACTCCTAACTTAAACGAAACAACAAAGTTTGCAAAGTCGCTTGCGATGCGGTTATCCGCTCTGCCATCAGGTTTGCTTGGTCGATATTTGATGTTATTGTCTGCCAACATGTATCGTTTGAGTTGCTTTAATCTGGGAACTTGCTTCGTCTGGTGATGTCGAATAAATCCAACAATCATCTTCCACACATCTTCATGTTCGAAATCAATTAGGTGCTCAATTGTGTTAGTGCGTTGATTTAGCATCTCTCTTTTTGGCAACTGTCCTACCGGCACCTTATAAACAAGGTTCGCTTCTTCATCAAACCTCTTGCCACTTAATAGCTGAACATTCTGTTCCACTGTATCACCTCTACAATCCTAGTTTTTTGAATGTGTCGATCGTCTTCATGACATCTATTTTTTCTGTTGTGTTCATGCTCATTGTTTCGGCGATGCCTGTTGTAGCATCTGGCGCATCATCATGCTTATTCTTTCCTTCTCGCTGGTATGTAGTCATTGCCTTGTAGTAATCAGGAAACCTTGTTCTCCAGTCACTAGGCATTCGTACATATTGTTCAACCCAATGGCTATTCGAATATATCCTCGCTTCTTTATTGGCGCTTTGAAAGAAGTCAGATATAGCAACTGCACATTTTCCTTTTACTTTTTCTCTTACGGAACGAGCAAAAGACCGACCGCCGTTGTTGCGCTCGATACGTGATGTATTCACTTTGAAGTTAATCAATTGATTCGCAACTGCGCTCTCCGTGTATTCCATAGGTTGCTGTGTATAGATGACATCCAACACATCTTGATAGCCTTCTAGCGTTTCTCCCCAAACGATCGAACAGAGGTAGTCCTTACCAGTATCGGCAGTATCACAATAATGCCAAATCTTCTTATAGCTAGATCTGTTACTATAAGTCTTGAACTCACCGTACAATCTCCCTTTAACGTCGATAGGCTCTTGTTGGTAGTTTGCGCTAGCGATGTCGGCACCCATTGTTTTAACTTTACGTTGATAATCCTCATAGGAAAGGACATCTTCACAAAGCATCCGATCGTTCTTTTCATCATATGCTTGAAAGTTGATGTGCTTAACCTTATATCCGCTAAGAGGTAGTTCCTTCAACGCTCTTCCTGCCAAATCATTGCTATGCCATCTAGTCATGTTGATAATAATCTTACCGTTACTCTCAAGACGGGATAGCATAGTGTTTACAAACCATTCCCAATGCTTATCCAAAACTGCAGCATTGTTAGCTTCATCTGCATTCTTGATTACGTCATCAATAATGATGATATCTGCACCAAAACCAGTAGCTGTGCCAGTGGGCGATGTAGCTAGGTAGTTATTATAGCCATCTTCCAAACTCCAAAGATTCATTGCTCCATCACCGTATTTGATTTTTGCATCAAATATATCGGAATAGACTATCATATCTTTATCGGCTTTTATCTCTTGGATCGTGTTCCTCACATTCTTTGAAAATACAGTTGATAGAGTCTCATTATACGAACCAGTCATAATCTTCTTGCTGTGATCATTCCCTAGTACCCATTCAACAAAACGCCCAAGCGTTAAGGATTTGCCGTGCCTAGGTGGCATGTTAAGCACCAGAACATCATGCTCATTGTCATTTAGGAATAATTGGAACTCTCCGCAAACTGAAACAAGGTAATCTCTATCTGATTTATAAAACGATGGCATTATCAAGTGACAATAGTCGAAGAAATACCGCTTTGCTAACTCAATCTTGGCACCTAGAGCGATTTTATCCATCCCGACTCGCCAACTTTCGCAATTCTTCTTCGGAAAGATTAGCAAAAGGATTGCTTACTTTCATATCACCAGTAATCTTAGTTTCTTGTTTCTCAGCGTATATACCAGCAATAGTAAGAATCATTTTTCTGTCCTGATGCCCTTTTTCCGTTAATGCGAAATTATATGCCGCATTTAAAACGTTAGCGGCTTTCCCTTTGATTAGCTCCATTGTCGTTTTATTTACCAAATCGACAAACTCTTGTTTCTTCATTGCATCATAATACTTATTTCGACTAACACCAGCGAGATTACACAACTCTTGAACAGACTTACCGACATTTTCAGCATTCAATAAGACTTCTAATAGTTTTTTCTCAGCTGGTGTAGGTTTGTATTTGTCATTTTCTGTCATGCAATCTCACCTCTTCACCATTTGTTATACGGAATAAAAACTTTATCTTTCTGGAACTCAATCAATGTGATCGGTAAATCAAATTCCGAGAAACAAAGCAAAGTCCGTTTGAATATCTTATCCGCAATTACGCAAACTCTAACATTTTCTAATTTAGATCCCAGTACACTTTTATATAGTAAAGCTTGGCCAATTGCTTTAACTTGTTCGTTTGTCGATGTATGTGGATGCTTCTTATTTATCTTTTTTACTTCAAAAACAGTACAACTATCATCCGCGTGCCTGCAAATAATATCGACGATGATTTGATTGTTATCAAACCTTATTTGTTTTTGTTGACCCACTAAAACTACCGGGGGCAAGCCCATGCCACTACAAATATCATCTATATGTTCCACAATATGATTTTCGTATTCTTTTTCAGTTCCTTCAAAATGGTACATTATCGGTTTGTTTACTTCTTCCATTACCCATTCAGAAACTTTTGCCATGACCTCACCTTCTTTCTAAAAATTATTCAGCGCTATTTTCGTATACGACATTCCCGTAGTTTTTCATAATCAACATCGCGCCTTCACGCTCATACTGCTTAATGAATTCTTCAACGTTTGTTTTTGTACGGGATACTACTGAGATTTTTAATCCATTAATTATTGAATTTTCTATCGATGTTCCAACACGGATAATCTCCACATTCACATAGTTCCCGCTCCATACAGGTTTAATATCATTGCTAATCAGCTTGCCCTCTTTATCCAGAATAGGGTTTTCCGTAAAGTATCTGTCGTTCTCTCCCTCAATCGCCTTCTTATATGCTTCAGCAAATTCGGGTTCTACATCAACCGTTAATAACGCTTCAAAGAATTTCACATTCCATACCTCCTTAACCTCTCTACAATATGCGACTCACTCTTCCAGCCATGCCCGATGTATATCAACCTATGTCGATCGATATATTCGTCACTAAAATGACCATAGCATTCAAGCAACGTGTGCTTTGGTTTCAACTCCGCTTGGCGGATGTTTTTATGTCTAAGTATTCCTACTGATAGTTGGATGTAATAGTAATGCATATCAGTCACCCCAACTCATAGATTACTTTCAGCTTGTCTGCTGAATACTCAAAGGCCTGTGTACTCTTGTAGTTCATCGTGTAACCATTCTCCGACTCATACTGATCGTTAGGCTTTATTGTTCCTAACTGCCGGTGAATAACGCCTTTAAGGTTTTGAGCTTCCATTGAGTGATAATGCCCTTGGTGAATCTCAAGCCAACTAGACTTGCTCCATACGTCTCGAAACTCGGTAGCGAATAACATAGGGTAATCACCCTTCTTGCCGAAGTGTCCATGAGTTAGCATAATGCCTACATTGTCTAGCTGATATGCGATCCTTGGTAAATTGTGTTTGTTTACCGATACCTGTGGATAGAGCGTCTCTAAATACATTAGAAACAAATACTCAAAGTCACTGTGATTACCACTGGCAAATTCAATCCGCACCTCTGAGCTTTTTCTTAATGATTCATCGATCAGCGTAATGAAGAATGTTTTAGCCAACTCAATTGCTTCGACCATATCCACATCTTCAAGTTGGGTACCTTTGATCGTTTGGCTTGCCTTCATAGCGTTTGAGTGAAAGATGTCCCCCAACACTTCTATAACGATTGTCTTATAGCCTTTATTTATGATTGCTAATACATCGGATAGATAGGTTTCAAACTTTCGTTCCGACAAAATAGGGAAATGCAAATCAGCCAACGGTATGACTAGATTGCGCTTCCCTTTGATAATTGGTTGAATTGTAATCGGCCTAGTACTTTGCAGCAATTTAGTAGCCAACGCTTGAATGCTCACTGTTGCCCTTGGCTTAACAACTATCTTTGACTGATAAAGCTGTATAAGTCCATCTACTTGGTTGTTCTGTTCCCAAATGTTGTTAGTCGCTTGGACCAATTCCCAATTTTCGGGATCATAGCCGTGCGCTTGTAATACATAATCAGGATTCTTTGACTGTTCTTCAGTCATACGTAACTTGATAAGGTTTGTCTGAGTACCATCTGATTTGATTTCTGTAGATACTACATTCTTCTTAGCCTTACCAGTTTGCTTAACACGCATATTCTTTTCGCTCGGCGGCAAACCTAACCTGGCACGTTTACTTCTAACGCTTGGCCATGAGAACTCTTCTCCGAACTCCTCCGAAAGCATAGGCGCTATCTCTATATTTGTTAGTCCTTCATTTGCCAATTCCGACAATCGTTTGACATGCTGTTCCGTCCATTTAGTAATGTCTGCCACCTCGCTTTTCTGCAAAATAAAAAGCCACTCGCAATGAGTGACTTATAAAACTCTCATATCAGATACACGTCTGCCACAAGGGAATGAGAGTATTGACTTAAATTTAAAGCAACCTACACGCTCGCAATCTCGAGCCGCCATATCCCACTATGCCACAATCCTCGGTTGCTTCTTTGTCTGTTCGCATTAAGGCAGCGAGAAACCGAACAACGGATCAGAGTATCGCCCCTGACCTTGGCTTACTCATTTAACTGTGAATCCCTTCCTTCATCACAGACCGCTCACAAAGCCTGCGTAAGGCAACCTGCCGCGTTCCTAGCAAGTCCAACTTAATGTCTATGTCACTGGAGTGGTACTGCCCCACTCACGTTCTGATTTGTACTCACGCTGTAACTATAAAGTCACTTCTACGTACAGAACACCGTGTTCCTTAGTTGCGTCTTCTACTTCCGCCACAGTGACCGAAGCTTGGTGGTGTACAGATAGCACACTTACTACATTGCCGTACGTAGCACCGTATAGCTTCTTAGCGATCTTTTTTCGGTAGTCGTAACCATCATAGGCATTTAAAGTCACTGGCAAGGATTTGCACCTTGCATATCCAATATTTTCAAAATTAACTCGCCTCTCGTAAACAAGATACTTTTTAGGGCAATGGAGTAATTGGATTTATAACTTATATGCGTCTACCTATTCCGCCACAGTGACTATCGCCCACAGAATAATTTTTACGTATCAAAAGGAGGTTGAATGCCGTTGTGCTTGTGGGCGATATCTGATAATACTAATTTACCACGTTTTTAGCACCTAAAATTCCGCAAATCGTTCATATATCAAGCATCTTGTCTAATTCTTCAAAAAATCTGTTCCGATATTCAAATGCTTTTGTTTTGCCACACTTTATCTGGAAACTATCAACCAACCCTTGCATAGTGTATTGCGGAAATCGTTTGATATACAACTCTCGAATGATCGTCTCAGTGTCACTGCCGCACTCATCGAGAAGCTCTTGTACAATCTGCTTATTGCGCTTCAATCGCCGGATCTGCTTGTCTGTTTCAATGGTCCACAATGTACCAAACATTGTATCACTGTCGCTTCTTGTTCCCTTGATATCCCCATTAACATCCTCTTCTCGATACGGAACCCGAATCTCTTCTTCAAGCTTCCTGACGTACTTATCCGTATCTCGGTAATCTTTCAACACTGCCTTGACTCGTTCAACACGCCATTTCTCCAATCACTTGCCCTCCTTATTTTCTTCCTTACCAAAAATCACACTTGCAACCACTGTCGCTACGACTGCGAAAAAAATCGCTACTGCAAATGTCATGGCCATAAATAATCACCTCTATGACCAACTTTCGGGGTTTTCGGTTTTCTTCGCCCTCTGAATGGCACTACTTCATGATTCTGCTTTCGCTTGTATCCACTCCATAAAATAATTCTTGTGTGTTGCACTGGCAAATACCCATTGTGAGACCAATACTTCTCGTATGTTGATTCTGGTTCTTCTAAATATTGTGGTCTATACATCATTCATCCTCCCGCTTCCATCGCATCCCTGACTAACGGATCGTTGATAATAATCTTGTACTTCATCTTCTCATGCTGCATTTGCTCTTGAAGTTGTTCAATCTGCTTCTGTTGGTCCACTATTGTATAGGATAGCCAACTTAGACCTGCAATCGATAACAGTATTATGATGATTGAGTGGCTAGTTTTCATTGGCTTGCTCCAGTAGTTCTGGGTTCTCCCAAACATTGCCAATAACTTCGATTGTCTCGTAATCTCCCCCCATAATTGTAGACAAAACGTTGCTTTCGTAATACCACGAGCTGGGAGCTTCAATATCAGAGGCTGGGTAACCCTCGTCCGCATAATTCTTAACCACACTGGTGTAGCTGTCTTCTTCGTTGCCACCGTCAGATACTTTTACAACGTCGCCTTCAAAAATATCCACGCCGTTCTTGTCTTTCAAGCCTGTGGATTGCATGAGTTCTAGATCTCTATAGAAAAACCACTCCCCGTCATTAGTTTTCCCTACTTGTAAACAAAACATATTCTCAATGAAATCAATCTCTACCACATCTCGCATTGTTTTCGCCTCAATTAAAAATGCTCTAAATCTTGGTACCATCTTATCCCTCCTGTTTGCTATCGCTGACGATTGCGGAATCAGCTAACGTCCTTCTTCATGACGTGCATAATATATTTGATTAAATACTTCTTTCGGAGTTTCTTTGTAGTAGGAGTCATAGTCCGTGGGATTGTTATTCCAAGCTGGAGCATGTGTCCATTCGATAGTTGATCCTACACCAGGCATATTAGATTCATATATACGTTTGATGTGGTTGGCATTTACAAACTCAACGTTCCCATCCATCGCTGTAAGTTCAATGAACATCACTCTTCCCTCCTTGACCCAAATCAAACAAATTTAGTTCCCCGTTTACCAACTGTCTTCTTAGTGATTGATAAACATCCTCAAATTTGAGATTAGTATTCTGAGACATTTCTTCGGCTTGTTTTCTTAATTCCTTAACCTGCGATTGCGCTATTTTGGTATCAAGAAGTGTCATCACTCTTCCCCCTGTTCCTGCACCAAGGCCATCAAAGATCCTAATAATGCGTTAAATCCGTTTCGAGAAAATTCCATAGTAATAATTTGGACTTTCCTTTTTCTTGTAGGAAAAGCACGAGCGGTCACTTGATAATTTCCACTCTCTAATTTTTCAACATCGATTACTTTTTCAATGTATCCACTCTCTGGTAGTGCTGAGTTTTCTATTTTCATAATGTTTCCTCCTAGTTGTGTATTTCTTCCGATTACTGACTCAATATCTCGACCATTGCACCTGCGAAATTGCCTTTCTTCAAAGGTATCTGCAATCTGCATGCTCGATCCAAAGTCCATTTGTTCAGCCCTGACATCTCTGCGGCTTCACGCTGTGTTCTGAATTCTTTGACTTCACCATCTGGAAAAGTAAATCTGACTGGCGTTGAGTTGTATCTATTCTGCTTTGGTCGATCGTAACTCTTTCCCCACAAAGCCTTTCTCAAAACTCTGATTTCGTCTTCATCAGCACCTGGCGTATTAACTAGCTTTTCCAACCGATACAAATCTTCTTTGTTAGCCATCATTCCACCCTCTTCATATTTCGCAATTTAACTACTGTCCGATCGCTGCCAAACGTCACAATAGCTGAGTTCTCAAGCACTTTGACACACACTGCTTTGAAAGGTTTTGTAAAACGTTCGGTCACGCACCAATACTCGATACCTGCTTTTACTCTACGTTGCTTCCTGACTACACGTGGCGGTGGGCTATACTTACCGTCTTGCACGCCTGTTACTGTGTCTGCTAGTTTCATTTGACTTCCTCCACTTCTAGCGATTCTTTTTTGGCTAACAATCTAAAATTAGAATAAAAATATTCAAGGTCATTGTCGGGACCGCCTTCATCATCCGCTGAATAAAATTCGTCTTTTATCCCATTCACAAGAAGCACACCGCTCTCACTAACCGATTCAACAATATAAATTTTCGCTTCGTGGTTGCCTTTTCGAATAACCAAATCGCCTTGAGATAAAGGGAAAACGGGAAGTTTCTCCACTTCATATCCAAATATCCACGCTTTAGCAGTCAGTTCATCGTTTTCGTTATCTACAACCCAATTTTGAAAATCTTCCGAGCTAACAACTTCACCATTTGAGATTTCATAATATCCATCCAGGCAATCAGCAAGGGTAGCTTTTTTTTTACATTGATTGATCCATGTAGCAACAAACTTAGGTACAGTAACTTTCGGTTGTTCGTCTAGTCCCTCAACCCAATTAATAACTTGCATATAAACTAATGCTTTAGAGTCTACTATTTGTCGATCCCAACTAAGGTCCGCATACTTTTTAGCTTCTTCAAAACATTTATCTCTATTGCTGGTTAACTTCTCAATCAATTCTTGTTTGTTCATCTTTACTCCTCCGTTCCATTTCTTCACAAATCCATTTTTCACGAAAATCAAATCGCCTTTGCACGCTCCGAACGATTTTTAGTTGTGCTATTAACTCTGCATCTGATATTTTGCGTATTTGCTCTTGTGTTGGTGTCATCTGCTCACCTATCAAAACGGAAGGCTATCATCGCTGATATCAATCGACGAATTACCAAATGGATCTGATTGCGCGTTGTTACGGTTTTGCTGTGCGTTGGCATTATTACTCGTTTGGTTGCTTGAAACGCCACCACCATTGTTTTTGGCGTCTAAAAACTCAATGCCGCCGTATTGATTCGCTACAACCTCGATAACCGTTCGCTTCTGCCCGTCTTGCGTTTCATAACTTCTGCTAGTCAGCTTGCCGTTGACTGCAATTTTTGATCCCTTGTTTGTATAGTTGGCTAGTGATTCAGCTTGCTTCTCCCACACAACGATCGGGATGAAATATGATCTCTTGTTATCTCCCCAGCCGTCATCTAATGCTATGGTATTTGTAGCCACCGCTTTTCCAGACTTCGTGCATTTCAATTCGTTATCCCTTACCAATCTGCCGATTAAATTTACTGTATTCATTTTTCTTCCTCCAACCATTTTTCTAAGTCTTTTATGAGTTCTTTTACTTTTGGTTTGCTAAGTGGTGCAGCAATATATCCATAACCTACGGTAAACGTGAGTGTTTTATAGTGTTCACCTTGATCATCGTCATTGATTCTCAATGGATTCCTACCACGTATTTCATACGTTTTTCTCATTCTGCTTCCTCCAATTCTATTTCAATCCTTGGGCAATCCTTATCTACTTCAAACCGATGTTCAAAGTTGGCTACCTCACCCCAACCATCATTTGCGATCACTCTTGCTTCAATCATTCCGTCCAAGATAAACTTGATCCCGAATGCCACGTTGTCTTTATCTTTGCGCTTATTCTTGCAGTACCAAGTGATTTTCAAGTTGATTGGCGTTGTCACTCTCAGCCCTGCCGCTTTCGCCATCAAGAATGCATAGCAACATTTTTCCGTATTCTCCTTTTTCAACTTAGCGCCTGCATATCGGTTTGTCCGTTGGCTATTGATGAATTTATTCAGGTCCGTCAACTCTCCTGGTATCGTGATAATCAGAACATTCCCCTCGCTTTCAAGTATCGTTGTGCGATTTGTTCTCTATTTTCATTGCCATTTAAGAATGGATAACCTTGTGCTTTTTCTTCCTCAGCTATTTCGATCGCTAACCACTTAGCTTCTTCTGCATTCGCTGGCATATTATTTTCTTGAAACACCTTAACTTGATGTTCCAATATTTTGACTAAGTCCGATCGCACAAGGCCGTTTTCTTTGAAGATAGCCAGATAAGTCTGTCCGTCCATCTAACCTCTCCATTCATCAAAGTCCACCGAGAAATCCATATATTTCTTGTCAAAGATAAAAGGTGCTACACCTGTCATCCCTTCTCGATTTTTGGCCACATCACACCGTATCTTGCGTTCTTCTTTTTCATCAGCTGATAACAAAAGCACAACATTTGCATCTTGTTCAAGCGAGCCTGATTCTTTCAAATCGCTGAGTATCGGACGTTTATTTTCTCTGTTCATCACTGCCCTGCTTAACTGAGCTAGCAACACAATGGTGATTCCGTAGTCTGTTGTAAGCTTCTTCAACTCTCGTGTGACCTCGTTCATGACTTGCCGTTCGTTCTTGCGTGTATCATTGACAGTTATCAGCCCTGCATAGTCCACAAACACTACATACCGTTTGTCGCTTAATCGCTGCTTGATTGCATACTTGATATCGTTTAGATTGGAATATTCCGAAGTGTACACTCGCATATCAAATCTGTTCTTCATATCCTCGTATGATTTTCTGGCTCTCACTTTATTTTCGTCAGACAATTTATTATTTCCAACGAACAGCATAGAGTTGATCCTTGTTTCTTTTGAGATAAGCCGCTTGATCAATTCGTTTTGGCCCATTTCAAAAGTGAAGAAATCACACTGTACATTGTCATTGTCTGAAAATAGTCTATGCATAATGTTCAATGCGAAAGCTGTTTTACCCGTACCTGGTCTACCAGCCAAGACAATTAGCTTTCCTCCTGTGATGCCTCCTCCAAGAAATGCATCTAAAGGTTTGTAAGTTGTCATAACTTCACTTGGTTTATCTAAGCTAGCTGTAAATTCTGCGAAAGCTTTATCCAACTTGCCATCAGACTTAATATGGTTCACGTCACGCTTTTCTTCTAGCAATCTGGATAACTTATCCCCATCTGTCTTAGAAAGCGTCTCAGCGTATTTTATGGACGCTGAGTGCAACTTGCGATCAAGATAATCATTGTGTATGATCCGTGCTAGTTCTCTTTCAATTCCAAGCTGATTCGCAGAATTTTTTAGGATGTCTAATTCATCTGCTGTTCCTGCTTTGAAGTAGTCGATGGTTCGCATTTCCCGATGGACCTGTTCAGTGGTGTATTTCATTCCTCGTAGTCTTGTCATAGCTTCGACAATCAGTTTGCACTGAGGACTTTCAAACCATTCTGAGTCGATATCAATGTTTGTGATGATTGAGGGATTGTTAAGCATCTCAGCAACTAATCTAAGTTCATTGTTCATATGCTTCTAACAACCTCCTTTGAGACTCAGCAATTTCATCGGAGATTGAAGAATTAACTTGTGGACGATATTCATTCAAATAATCATCAAACTTATTTCCAAAGAGAGTTGCTGGTCTTAGGTACTTATTCATTTCTTGGTTGTTCAACCATTGGTTTGTTTTCACATCAATTACTTTTTTGAAATCATCTAATCGTTGACCTTCGTTCCATCTTGCTTTGATCAGGTCTTTCCATTTCTGAGTAACCTTGAATGATTTACTTGATTTGTTGTTCAGGTAGGTAATAATCTCAGAATAAGGAATCAAGTCGGGCTTGCTCGACATATTGTTTTTTGTATTACTAAAAGATGTATTACTACCTTTAGCATTTTCTAAATACCCCCCTTTAGAATATTTAATACCCCTATTTAATTTTCTAACTACCCTAATTACACGTTTATCAATCTCTTTGTTCTTTCCGTAAATGAATGAAATAGCTATATATCCCTTTTCTTGAAGACTTGAAATTATCTGAGAACATCGGCCATTTGTTAATCCGAAAAACTCGGAAAAATGCTTGTTGCTGGCATAGCATCCCTCGTCACTTATATCTAAACTGTCAATCTCAACCAAAAACATCATTTCTTGAATTGTTAGGTTTTTATCCAGCCAAATGTGTGAAGGAATCCATACCCCTTTAAACCCTCTGTTGCTTTTGGATATTTTCCTTTCTGCCACGTTATCCCTCCTCTATCGCTCTCTTGAACAGCTCTTCTGTTTCGTACTTTTCATCAAAACGCATTATTTGAGCGTTACTCATAATGCCAATCTTGATTAAAGCTTCTTTATCCAAATAAACCGGCTTGATCTGGTATCTCTTTAGAAATTCCTCTTGCCCAAGTTGGTGAGCAATATTGTGCGTTTTCCAATCCAAAGCCACGAATGGAAATAGCCGATGGTCAACGTTATTTCTATGACGATTTCCAACTGCCGTGACATGATGTATTTGCGCTCCTGGTCTACCAGAAACTGCACACTTTCGATATTTGCAGCAATAGTAGAAAAAGCTATCATGTTCTAGTAGATATGAGTATCTTTGATTGAGTTGGACCCCTTCTCGTATGACAAATTGAATGAGTTTCGTTATCCAAATATTGCCTTCGTTCATACTTGCTACGGCGTGCGAGAAAGGTTCGTCTTCTGTATACTTATAATCGTATTTGAGCATTTCTTCTACGTGTTCTGGATCATCAACATACCAATTAGCTATGTCACGAATTAAAGCGTGAGAAAGAGCATTCTGCTTTACTGAGAGTGGTTCGTTATCTATGAGCTTTACTTTGACCAGATTTTCTTTCTCACGAGCCGTCATTTTTAGGTATTCGGCATTTATTTCCTCTTCAAATTCGATAGTCAATCTTTTCCCTTGATGATCGATTACTTTACCTAAATGAAACATTTACATCACTTCTCTTTGTTTTCTTGAGCAGCTTTCATTTGATCAATACCGTTTTGCGTATACTCTTTTAGTAACTCATAAAATGATTCGTTTATATCCTCAAATTTTCCAGAATAATTAAAGTGTGCCAAAGCTTGATTCTCAAATGTCTTCGGCGATCGTTTCAGCAAGCTTGATGCTTCTTCAAACAACGATTTCAGTTCTTCTAACTGCTCTTTACTGGCTGATGGAGATTCAGGCAAATCTTCCCCAGCGTAGATATACAATCCTAATCCAAACATTGCCAAGTTCTTTACTAGGCAGCGCATTATCGTTTTGTTAATGTCAAACATGGTTGCTGCATCAACTTTTAAACCCTTGGCTTTCTTTGTGTCGTAGGTATATGGATTAGCTTTCATCGCTTTATTAGCCCCGTCCATCACTGGCAACCACATTTCGTGTGTCAGTCCTTCGATTGTGACTTTCGTAAAAACCATATATCCAGTGTTGGGATCAAAAACATAAGGAAGGCTATTATCGAATTTTTCTATTTCGTATTCAGCTGTTGGAAATTTCTTTTTCACTTCGGACCATGCCCATGCCCAAGAAAGATAGCTGAGTTGTACGCTTCCTGTTTTCTTCTTTTCAACGTGGTTATTGACATCTAAGGTAAACAAGAAGTTAAATATCTCGTTTTGCTTTTCTGTAAACTGTTCGCTCAATTAAACTCCTCCCGTCTTTGCTTCAGCCATTCTTTACCACTGATAATTTTCATCGTGTCCATCCTCAGTGATTTTGGTCCATATTCATCAACTACAAGTAAGAAATTCTCTTGCTGTACGACATATTTAGCAAGCGTGCCATTTTTGTTTTCTCGATAACCGATAAACATCCAGTCTGATTCGTGTACGATCGTTCCGTTGTCGTCTTCATTCCAATGTGCTGACATGTCTGCTTCTTCCTCGTTGTCGTCTAAAGAATGGATATTAGGCATCACATGACTGGTTTCGTCTTGCAGCAGGTTGTCGTAATTTGTTGCGATATAATCTGACATCTTCCCACTCCTCTCGATTTGTGGTAAACTTAAGTAAATATTTTTTCGTTTCTGACTGACTAAAGCTTGCCGGCTAGTCGGTCTTTTTTATGCTAAAAATTTCGTATACGTGGTCACTGAGGATTTGAGCTAAATCTTGATTTGCTGTATATCCTCGATATGCAGCATCAAATGTTTCCGTTACCCTATCTTTCAAAATACCCTTTTGGTCTTCCACGATTTGATCAAGCAAAATTTGAGCCTTACTTTTATGCTTTCTCCACCCATCTTCATCTCGAAAAACATTGTAAGGTGATAGCCCATTGATAATTTCTTTAACCTTGCTTTCCATTCCTTCTTTAACCCCACGTTCCTCGAAAACCTCGTTAGCAATATTGCTAACTGTTCCGTAAAAAGCATTCGTCATAACTCGTTCAAAATCTTTTTCACTCATGTTCGTAGCTGTAAACCGTATGCCATTCAGAATTTCTTCCCTAATTTCTTATTCAGTTACATAGTCAAAAATGTTAATTTCCATTTATATCCCCCTCCGTTTCTTCATCCGTTCAATATTTTGCTTTGCTAAAATGATTGGTTTCTCATATTTATAACCACGATCAGCAATTATTTTGCCTATACGTAGCGCTTCAGCTCTGGTCATACTATTTAACCCCCATGATCCAAATCAGAGTTAACAAAAGTACAATGTTTAACCCAATGCTTAAATATGAAATTGCTTGGAGTTGTCTTGCTTTGTAAAGGTGATTTCTATTCAGACTAGCTAACCATTTTTTATTCATGCCTTCACTCCTTTATTAGTTCGTACTCGTTGGGGTAGTAAGCCCACAAATCAGATGTTCCGAGCATACCCGTGCGCAATCCAACACCGCTTGTACCATATAAGGCTTCAACTACATGAACGCTACCAACATATTTTTCTCCAATAATTTCAAAACCACCATCTGTCAATATCCGCACCTTGTCGCCGATTTTCACTTTCGGAAAATACCGATCAACCAAATCCAATACTTCACCTTCCGTGTGGACTGTGTGTGTTGTGGTGCCGTCTGTGAATGTTACTGTAATCATTTCCCCAACTCCCCTACTTTTTGGTCCGTATACTGTCTTAATTCGCTCACACGCTGTTCTAACTGCTCCTTGTCGTTTTGCACTGTGTTCAGTTGTTGGCGCAAGCTATCGGCTTCCTGTTGCTTAGTATTGATTTCTTGCTGCTTAGCTTCAATCTCCCGTTGCTTTTGCTCGATTTCCTTCTGCTTATCCGATTTGATTTGTTCAATTTCGGCTTTCAGCTGCTCCTGTGTGAGAATGTTGTTGGATAGCTGTGATTCGAGTTCTGACACACGTTGCGATTTCGTTTGACCATATTGTAGGACTGTGTTGAAATTTGCCTTGATCGTGTCCAAGTCTTGGAATGCGTTGCTTGCTGCGTAGCCGATAACTCCGCTACCTAGTGCTAGTCCGATGATTGCTGTTGTTTTTGCTAGTTTGTTTTTCAATGTGATTACTCCTCTTCATCTTTTTATTAGTGTTAATATTTAAAATAATCGAACCTAAGCTTAGAGTGATTGAAATTAAAGAAACTATTGTCACCAAATGACATCCTCCTTTGATATAATTATTTTTGAAAGCGAGGTGAGAAAATGGAAATGTTGACTCCAACGGTAATAATCGCCGTCATTGCGTTAATATCGCCGGTTATCACGAATTATTTAAACAATATTCACATTGAAAAAATGAAACTTTTAGAATATCAATTGATGCTGAAAAAAGATAAATTTCAACAGAATAAAAATTTGGCAGAAAATTATATTCGCTCTACTATTGAAGTGATCCATTTATTAAATGCTGGATTTGGTCATGCAATTCAATTGGGCAGAGATTTAAATCAAACATTATGGTTCCAAAGAGAAATAATTGACTATGAAGCATATCTATCAGCACTAAAGATTTATAAAGAAAATCATTCAGTTTTATTAGCGGTTTCTTCAAAAAAACTTGCCGAAAAATTAATTGAGTTTGATGCTACTTTATATGACAGAAAGAGTTTCAATAGAAATTTATTCCCTGATTTCGAAATTGTATTGGATGAAATACAATTAGAAATTAATAGAAACGAACCAAAGTATGATGAGTACCGACCAAACAAAATATAGAAGTGGGTATTTAGAACGTTTGATCATATATATGTTTCCTGAGATTGCTAGTATCATTATTAGTATTAGTGTAATGACTTTTATCACCCTAGCCCCTCCTTCCGTGTGGGGTTATTTTTAATCCAATAGATCCATTTGGCGGACGATCGTTTTTGTTGCTGTGCTTGGCTCCCAGTCTGTGATGTAATCAAGTACCTTTTGAAAGTGTTTCTGCCGTAGCTGGGTTCTGGTGCTCACACCTGTGATTTTCTTGACTCCTGAGTTGATGTCCTTGTGTAACTCTCCTCGTTGGCTGTTGGTGACTTTACCGAACCCTCGTGCTACTTCTGCCACTCGCTGATTGATACGGCGTGTGATGTAGCTGTAGTCGCCGGCACTTAGGACTGTGTTTTCTTCAAGATCAGTGACACGTTTCTCTACTTTGGCAACTTTCTCCTTTGTGCCTTTTTGAAATTCAAACATGAGTTCCAGTGCTTCTTCTGGTGTTTCTGGAATCTTAAGCGCTTGCTCCTTGATGTGTGATTCCATTTCGTTGAAGCGTTCGATATAGCTTAAGGCGAATTGAGTTCCCTTAGCTCCTGTCATTCTTGTTGCGTATAACTCGCAGCCTTTTTTCGTTAGTAGATAGTTTGGTAATTCTTTATTCTGAGAATTCACATAAGTAGATTCAACAAAATAGGACTCGTGATTTTTCACGCCACCGATTTGTTCAACTATATTTCGTATATCCTTCAGCACGTTATCATGTGTGCGACCTACCATTTCAGCCACTTCATTACTGGATAAATACTTATCAATAAATTTCATTCAATACTCCTCCTATTCTTTCGGAAAACTAGCAAATAGTCTTTTCAAAAAAGGTCTTATTTTTTCTGCATCAACAATCCATTTTGACTTAGTGTTTCCGCCAGCCTTCTTTGCGATTCCATTTTTCTGAACGTATGGATCATTAATGATATGTTCCATGATCCATTTTCTTTCGTGTCTCGTAATTTCTTCCAAATCTGGAATTGTAAGCCATTCTGGTTTCAAACGTTCATCATATAATTGCTGCAGATATTCTTTGGCAAACTTCTCAAGCCAATCATTATCCGCAACGATTTCAATTCGAGGTTGTTCAATCATTACTTGCCCTCCCCGTTCGAATTCTTCATTTCTTCTAATTCAGCGAGTGATATCCCTAGATCGTCAGCGATAATTTGGCGATACTTTCTAGCATTTTCACCGTTTTGAATTCCTGCGATTACTTGCTTTGTGTAAACAATTGATTTACCGCCGATCAGATCCGCCAAGTACTTTAAAGTCTTGCCTTCGCGGTTTCGTTTGATTTCTACAATTTCAGCAAAATCCGTGATAATCATAATATTCTCCTTCCTAAATAATTTTTAAGCTAATACCAAAGAAAGTAGTTGACGCTAGTTAACTTTTAAGCTATCATAAGTACATAGTTAAATAAGCGCACAAATAGCTCTATATTAATGATTCAAAGTTTGGCGACCACGAACAATTAATTAAAATGAGTTTTTTCGTTGTACTTTTTAACTTTAAAGCCATCTTTCTCCCCCCCCCCCCCCCCCCCCACGCACCGACACCTTAACCAGCCGACCTCCCC
>ERZ776912.21-NODE-21-length-69216-cov-7.034384_pt1 | contig 69216 bp, 66 predicted proteins | sample MGYA00514200_ERZ776912 | MGnify/ENA primary metagenome ERZ776912 (study PRJEB29299, sample SAMN09788491) | Acinetobacter baumannii | host: Murine | place: USA:Boston | collected 2018 | study: EMG produced TPA metagenomics assembly of the WGS of Acinetobacter... | reverse complement strand
TTATAGTATTAATATTATTAGTAATATTATTGTAATACAAATAGTAATATAAAAATTTAGCCCTATAAAAAAAAGAAATAGCGATAAGCTATTTCTTTTCATAATTATCGAAGTTAAGAGGATACTTACTATAGCTGTTTAGATGCTTTTGAACTTCTTCTTCAGTGGCAAGTCCCAGCTGTAATAAATGTTGCCAAATTGCATTGTCCATAAAATCTGAAATAAATCCCTTAGTCCCAGGAATTTTTTTAGAATGTCTTTGGTCTTTGTACACTAAACTTTCAACTCGCTGTATAGTTTCTTTTTTATATTTAAATGTACGTGCAACTAGTTCAGAACTTGCAGATTTCGAAGTTTTGCTTAAGCCAAATCTGTTTGCTTCATTAAAGTTTTCGGTAATTGTTTCTTTATCTGAGGGAAAACTATTGCTAGCAGTTACCTCAGTCTCAGGTATGCTATCGATAGTGTCACTAGGTGTTTCTAGTTCTTCCAGTTCATCATCAAATACAGACTCAAAATCTCCTGCTGGTTTTTTTCTGTTTATTCTTGGCATTATTCTTCACCGTCACTTTCAACATATAACTTATGAGGAATTTCTAGTTCTTTACCATTTTTAGAAAGTAAACCTAGCTTATTCATTTCGATAATCAGCTTATAAAAATGCTGAGCAAATTTATTTTCAGGTGAACTCATTGTTATCGGCATTCCATTTCGAACTAATTTATCAGCAAAGGTAATTGATCTTGGGAGTTCAGAATCAAAATAGTGATAATTATTTCTATTAGTATATTTCATCATTGCATTAATCATTTTTGCATGTAGATTTGTATTATAGACTTTGTTGGCAAGTACGCCTCCAATGCGTAAATTTGGGTTGTATTTTTCTTTCAATGTGTTTACACGAGATATTAAGTGTGTAACTCCATCAACCCCATTTAAATCAGGTTCATAAGGTACGATAACTACGTCTGCAATTGAAAGAACAGATGAGGTAACTTGTTTTAATTCCGGTGGTGTATCGAAAATAATGTAATCGTATTTATCACTCACATTATCAAATTTACCATCAAGAGCATTAAAATAGTTTGCGCTAGGATCAATAATATTATTCATTTTTTTCTTTAATCCTGAAACAGTCATGATCTCAGTTAAGTTATCTTTAAATTTTTTAAGTAATGATACAAACCATTCTAATATGGTATCACGAAATTGTTCCATTTTATCAAACTCTAAATAGTTGTTATCAGAATTTGCCGGAAGGACGTCTATATGATCGTCATATGTTTGAACAATAGTTTCTTCAACTGTTGCATTATCCATGAAAACATCATAAATCGTGTTTTGGTCCTTAGCTACTTTCACACGAAAAGACTTTGTACTATTTCCTTGAGCGTCAGTATCAACGACAAGAATTTTTGCTTCAGGAAAACTCCTACGGATAGCTCCTGCAAGATTGATTGTAATAAGTGTTTTACCAACACCACCTTTGTTTGCTGCAACAGTCAAAACTACTGCCATTTTTCAATTCCTCCCTAAATAATATAATAGTAATATTTTTGGTAATATATAAAGTAATATTTTGTTAATCTAACAATATGAGAAAGTAATATAGTATATTACTTTCTCATATTAGCATAATATGTTGTCGAAATCAACAATAAAAAAAAAAAAAACAGCGAATTTTATATTATATTACTATTGATAATAGTAATATAATAGTAAGGTAATATATTATATTACTATTATATTACCTTTTAAACGCTGATAGATAGGGAGTTTGAAGAATTATATTAAAAAAAAGATTGTATATAAATTTTTTTGATGGTAATATTGTAAACGAGGATGTTGCTATAATTAACAACGGAGAGGTAGGCTTTCATGAAAAAAAACTCTAAAGAGTTTAGAAACGAATATGACAGATTCGTTCTTAAGTTTTTGATTGATAATTATTATATAAGCCGAATTGATCTATCTAAAGCTATTGGATTAGCTCCTAGTTATGTGCGAGAATTTTATAATGGATCTCGTAGCTTTGGAAATGAGGCATTAGAAAAACTAGAATCAACAATTTTTAACTTATATAAACCTTTACTAGAGAATCATTCATTTGAATTAAATCAAGTACAGGAAATGATAGGATCAATTGATTCTGAAGAGGAACTTGAGTTGTTCAGACTTAAGGGAGCTAACGTATTAGATATTTAGATAATTTCTGCTTGATTTGGTAAACTATATTTACAATTTTCAATAGATTCGGTAAGATATAAAACAAAAATATACAAAAAAGAGACGGATAAATAAGTGAATTGGACCTCACTCATTTATCTGAATCACATAAAACAACTATGTGTTCTCGCTCGTCTCAAGGAAATTATGTAAGTGGCAGCCAACCACTTATGTGATTTGAATAAATCTGTTCGGACTACCAATCCGAACTTGTAGGTTTATTTTACCATTTTTAGACGGGCAACTCAATAGATAAACGCTTATTTGTCATGCTTTCTTTAGATTGTTTTGATATTTCTGGCGATTGAGAGAACACAGATCGAACGATTATTTGTGTTCTCTTTTTGTTTAGAAAGGATAATAGGCATGACAGTGGCGCTAGACGTGGTATACGCAACCGTTTTACATGACGGTATCCGTAAATTTAAATATAAAAATAGCCGCCTTAAACCGGTCTCTTTTAGCGAACAGACAGGGAAAGGGGCTATTTTTGCGTATCGTTCAAAGGAACACATGATCGAAGGAATCGGTCTTGTGATCACGTCTGAAGAAGGAATTATAGAAAATAATAATAAATTTAGTCACTGGACCCCAAATGTGTTCCGCTATGGAACGTATGCTGATGAAGGGAGAATGTTCACGAAGGGCCATTCTGAGGACAATTTACGGCAAATCAACACTTTCTTTGTTGATTTTGACACGCTAGATCCAAATTTTGATTATGGAGAGATTTTGTTGGCAAGTCATGAGCTAGGATTTATGCCAACCATGGTTTTGCAGACCCCCCATGGTTACCAAGCGTTTTATGTACTGGATCAGCCAGCTTTTGTGACAAAGAAATCCAATTTTAAAGTGATCAATGTGGCCAAAATGATCTCTAACAACTTGCGTAAGACATTAGCTAAAGATTTTCCTGTAGACGTCAATGCTAACCATTTTGGAATCACTCGTATGCCGACTGAAGACAATATCTTATTCTTTGAGCCACAGTACCGCTACAGTTTTTCGGACTGGATCAACTGGTCAATGCGTATCGATGCAGATAAAGCAGCTGCCTACAAAAATATCTTTGAACTACCGTCAAATCAGGATTTTCGTCAAGTGGACGAACCATGGTTCCGTCTATTGATGTGTAGTGAAAAAATCAAAGGAGAGAAGGGGAGATATGGTCGAAATAACGTTATATTTACCCTGTCTTTAGCATACTTTTCTTCCGGATACGAAATCGAAGAGTGCGAGTTGGCCATGTTAGAGTTCAACGATCGATTAGCTTACCCTCTTATTGATCGGGAACTGACACGAATTATCCGATCGGCATATTCAAAAAAATACCAGGCAGCGCACAGAGAAAAAATTGTTCTATTATGTCAGGAATGGGTCGATGAAAACTTGTCTGAAGAACAGCTTTTTAACAAGAAAAAGGGCTGGTGGAAATTTAAAAAAGAGCGTAAAATGCGCAAATATTCGCACAGTCATGAGTGGGCGCAAGATCTCTTAGATTATTTGAATAAACAATCATACACGTATAAACCTTATATCGTTTCAACCAAGAAAGAGTTAAGAGAAGAGCTGAAAATTCCTGAACGCTCGTTAGATAAAGTATTGAAACAGCTGAAGAACGAAAACAAGATCTACTATCGCATTCGTTCCGGCCGCAATGGCGGAATCACGTTAGCGTCGGTCTATGGTTTGATGCGATCACTCATCCGAGTGAAGAAGGAAGTCCAAGAGGTGTATTTTAGTGCGATTTCAGAGGCTTTTGGGTTGGCGCGTACATTTATCTACGCAACGCTGGAACAACTGATAGAGCCACCTAAAAAGGCTGAACAAATAGAATTGTTTGAAGTGGATACTGGATGAAAATAAAACCCGCAAATTGCCTTTTACATTATATCTTTGATGCTTGTCTGGTTCTTTATGGGTTAGGGGACTTGTCTTGCTTGCTGGTTTTAATGGGTAGTAGTACTATAACTGCACATGCAGTTATAGCTTCGGAGGAGGCGTACTAACTATGCGTATTAAAACTTTCGTGTATCCCCATCCTATTAATGTTTTTGTTATTAAGCGCTTAGGGATGAGCGTGGAGGAATTTTGCGAGTAACCCAACTATAAACAATGGACAGTATCTAGTTGGGTTATTAGAAATCGAACCGTCTGTACTATTCCTTGTGACTTTTTGTATTGTTTGAGTTTGTCTGAAGGGTTATCAATGGATAGAGTTTACCAAGATTTATTAATTTTGGAGGAGGATTATTTGAAGTGTATTGATCCAAAAAAAAGAAAGATCGGATATAATAGTTTGCTTTTATAAGTGGGGATAAAAATGTAGTACTTCTAATTTTTTTGTTGTGATCATGGATTCATTTTTTTGTCCAAAAATGGAAGAAATTGCAGCAAACCTTGTTTAGGAAATTGTTTTTCTGATTTTGTAAAATTGAATTAAGTCAATATTTATTCCAGACTATGATATACTTTAAAAAAGAATTTTTAAGGTATTAATGTTATGGAGAAGGGAGTAAGTGTTAGTATGGCAAAGTTGAAGAAAAGGGTAAAGGCAGGGAAAAAATTACCAACAATCAAGCAATTTGAATTATCAGATTATTGGGGGGGTGAACAAGATAGAGAAGACTTGCCTTATTACAACGATAGAAATTATTCATTTGATTTAACCAGATTTGCAGTATTCAATTTATTCTTGTTTTTGGGAGTTCTTACACCTGTTTTTGGGTCTACAAGTGGGATATTTAGTGTATTTTTTCGAATTGTATTTTCCTTAATCCTTTATATTAGCGGTTATATTTATATGTTTGGTGGAACGTGGAAAAATAAGTTCTTTAAAAAGCCAAAGGATTTGTTGACTATCATAATTTTTCTGTTTTTGGCTTTAGTAAGTGGGTCTGTGTCGTTCTATTTGTTAAATTTTATTTCTGATGTAGATCTTCTTTCTGTAGGAGAAATCTCTTCAGTTTCAATGTTACTGACAAATATTTTAAGTGTTTTATTTCAGGTAATCGGCGAAGAATTATTTGCCGTAGGTCTTTTTATGGGGATTTTAATTTTTGGAAATAGGATGATGTCTCTTGATCGTAAACCTCTGATTATTTTTTCTTTAATGGTTTCTTCGTTGCTTTTTGGTTTGCTGCATTTACCAGTATATAATTATAACTTGTTACAGTGTTTATTCGTTATCGGTCTTACGCGATTGATTATGACAGTTTTATTTTTTATGAAAAGAAATATTGTTTACTCGTATATTGTTCATGTATTATACAATATAGCAATTCTTGTGTATGCTTACTACGTATAAAAAAAAGCTCCCTGAGAGGTAAGGACTAGCCTTGTCTTCCAGGGGCCTTTCTGTGCTAAGATTCTTCAATTTTAAAGTAAGTGATCTTATCAGTAGGTTTTTCTAATGAACTGCTGAAATTTTCTCCTATCTCTAATAATCCTGTTATTTGAGGAGTAGATCCGGTCTGTTCTTTGACTATATCATTAAGAGCTTTTTTTTGCTCTTCCAGATTAACTTGTGGATCTGCTTGTGCTATTATCTGAATGTAATTCCACGTACTGAATAAGAATTTCGGTTCCAACGTCTGTAAATATCTTATTAAATCAGCAAATTCTAGGTATATCAGATGATGTTTGTATGAGGGATGTTGTACCAAGGTGTTATGAATAATATTTAGTACCTCCATAGCATTTATCATATTATTATGTTTGATTTCCCCAAGTAAAAGGTTTTCTAAAGTTGTAAATGCTGCTTCTATTACAGTCGCTGAACAGTTTTCTGATAGTGGATATAAAAGTTCGATATTGCTTTTTAAATCTTTGTAGTAAAAGAAAATGCACAAATTACCTAATATTCTATAGTCATAGATTGAAAAGAAATGTTTATTTTTCCATATCTGTTTAATATCAGCTAAGTCTGTTGAGTCAGGAGATGTTATTTGTTCGATATACTGATTCATGGATGATTTGATCAAGATATATAATGCAAATATACATATGTTTTCATGTTTATGACCACAACTAAAATGATAAAGTTCGATAATCTCTTTTTCTATTTTTTCTTTTTCTATGCTGTCTTCAGCTGAAAAATAGACATTTAAAAGAGGGACAAACGAGTCATAAATTTGTTCATACCGATTTTTAAAAGAATCTAATCCGTAATGAATCAATTCTTTTGTAGAAATATCAAGTTTTTCAGCGATTAATGGTAAATGATTAAGTCTCATTTTAGTTTCATTATTGTAATTTTCAAATTGCTCATAGGTCTTTTTAGCCATTATATCTTGGTAAAATTTGGTCTTTGGAATATTGTTTTGTGAACGAATTTTTTTAATAAATTGAGAAATTAGCATATTTTCCTCCTTTTCCGAGTTGAAAAATGACCCGTATTTTGATCAAATCTTGACTTGTAAACATATTAAAATTTTTTTTCCGAAAAGCGAGTTAAAAAATACTCTCCACGTTGTAAGCAGTATATTTCCGTGGTATTATTAATTACATAAACAGGTAAAGAAGGTTAAAAAATGACTAAGATAAAGAAACTATGTACAGTATTAAGCATATTCTTTGGTCTGATATTTGTTATACTTGCGTAGTCCTCAATAATTTGCGATAGCAGTCTGATTAGCTAAAGGGTTGCTATTGGCAAATTAGATGGTAAGCGCTAGTGTATGTTTTACCTTACCTGTTTTAACTTACATTAGCCTAGATTAGTTCTTAAAGTGTTTACTAGATGAGTGAATCAATTTTATCAAAACTGATAAAAATTTTCTTAAAAAATCTACCAAGTATTAAGTATACCAATCTGGAGATGAGAAAAAAAATCAGGCTTATTTTGTAAGTACATTCACAAAAAACGAGTATTTTACAAAAACGGCACACCTTAAATTAATAAGGTATGCCATCTGCATTCAAACAAGTACATTATAGCAGATTTGTTGTAAAATACATAGAAAAACCTTGGTAGATTTGTTAAAAGGAGGGGTTGAAGGGTTGCTAACCGTTTTTTTTAAGAGATTAAACAATTGAAGACGTATTAAAATTATACTTGTAAAAAAAAATGGTCTATGGTAACGTCTAACTAAAGAAAACAGAATATTTTGTATGTTTCAGTATGAAGCTAAACAAAAAAAGGAGCCATTGCCCCTCTCGCTAATACTAAATTGGCGTTTAGTGTTAGGTCGTTGAGGGAACAATGTCAAACAGTATGTAGGTTGTGTCTACATATGCTGTTTGCTCCTTGTTGTTACAGTCGAAACTGCAACGGTCATATTATATCAAAAGATTATGAGAGATAAAAGAGATTTATGGGGCAAGGCTCTTTCTATTTTCTCATGAGCTAGTATAAATAGCAGGTGTTTATTTGTGTAAATATTCGCTTGATCTATGGACTACTAGGATATAATGACTTGCAGCAAGGATAGTAACGACGAGGGAGTGAAAGTATGTGTATTGCATGCTTTCACTCCCTCTTTTTTGTTTAGTTTCATAGTGAAACATACACAAGGGGGCAGAAAACATGAGAATGATAGAAAAACATATATTGGATTACGGGTATCGATGTGTATTATTTCGTAAAAAGGACTCGTCAGGGAAGACGATTGGTAAGAATTATTTGATAACAGAATCTGGCTTGTTAGAAGTTAAATTGTGTCATAAGGGGTCAAGAGTTGTCTATATTCAAACAGGGAGAAAAACCAATCTTCGGAATGTGGAGAATGAAATCCGACTAGTTTTTGATTGTAACGGAGTTCTTATTGCAAGAAAGGTAAGTCCTAGAGCTCCGCTTAGGTTAACGGGAAAAGGGAGGGGAAAATTGGTTACTCAAGAAAGAATATATGTTTAGAAATGTGTTGGTTGACAATTGGAAGAGATTACCAACTTGGAAAGAAAAAAGACCAACAAAAGTTGATCTAATTAATCCTTATAATGAATACTTCCATCTGGCTCTAGTCTTGGTGTAATTGCGACGCCTTTTCCGTCTGAACCGATAACAATTGTTTGAATATATTGTACCTGTGTCTCGGGATCAGTAATAACAAAGATTTCGTTGGTTCTGCCTTTATAAACCTGTTCAACTTCAAATTCAATATTGTTCGCCATAGAATCATTCCTTTAAAATAAAATACCATAATAAACAAACAAAATAAATACTATAAATGTTTGTAGATATGAAAATTTAGCAACGACAGAAATAATGAAATTTATGATAAAAACGGAGTTTTTCTGTTTTAACAATTTGCCTTAACTCTCAATAAAATTTTTAAAGAACAAGAATAGCGAATCTGGTTCGTCAATTGGTAAGTTATGTCCGCTGTGAGATAAGAGTTTAACTTCAAAATTTTTTCTATCATTCATTAATTCTAGTTGGTCTTTATAACCTACTATTTGATCATATCTCCCTAATAAAACTGTGCAATGGGTATCTTTTATTCTATCAAAGAGTAGATTTTCAAAACTTAACATATAGTCCTCTTCGGAAATATTAGTCCAAAAAGAATCAGTTCCTTTTTTTAGACCGGGTAATATTGAATGTTGATATTTAGACCAGCTGAGATTGCTTATTTGTACGTTCATGTCTAAATAATCTTCGAAATACTCTTTATTATCAACAGGAATCACTTCTTCTTGAACAATGACCTTGTGGTTTTCTAAAATACGCTCTCTATGTTTTGCTTTTACAACAGGACAGGTGAGGAATAGATTACTAATATTTGGAAAGAGGGTTGCCAGCCCCAGACATAAATATCCTCCATAAGAATGTCCACACAGTGAGAAGTTTTTGTTATTTGAATGATCTAAAATAAATGAATATGTTTCTTCAAGAATATCGTCTGAGTTGTTAATAGAAGGTTTTAGATAAGAATCTCCCATTCCCGGTATATCTAGATAAATTCTTCTAAATGATTGATTAGTTTCGAAAAAGGGTTCATAAAATTCAATCATACTTTCTAAGTTCAAGGAATTTCCATGAATGAAATATATTAATTTACCAGATCCAAATTCTTTGTAATGAATAGTGTCCAATTCTAAAACTCCCTTGTTTATAATTATTTTTATTAATTCATTATAAGCTAAATTTATTTTTTAACGGAAAATTTTCAAAAAAAATAATAATAACTGTGCAGAAACAATCAACCTTGGAATTCAAGCAAAAGCCTTTTGAGAGATGTGGAGAATATTCAATGATTAAAATGGAGGGCAAGGTCGAAGATAATACGTAAGAAATATGAATTATCAGATGTGTAATAACTCATAGACATATAGAAGCTAGTATATAATCCACCAAGATAGTGGATTAGTGAATACACTCGAAAGGGATGTGAGATTCTTTGAACAAGCTGAAATTAGTATTGATAGTAAAAATTGGTATGCTGGTTGGGCTTTTTTCTTTCTTGATTATGATAGCTATGACTTTGCAGAGACAACAATCTTACTTTGAAAATACGATTGACAGTATCAAGTTTGAATGTGGCCTGGCTTACGATGAAAAGTATGAACTAAGAGAAACCATAGATCACAACTATGTCCAACAAATTGTTTGGAAAATCGGTTCTATTAGGAATTATCCTGTTAGTTTTACAAGCAAAATTCTGCTAAAAGAAGAAGCAAATGAAAAGAGCTTAGACGAAACATGGGAAAATGTAATGTACCTTGTGGAGATGTATTCAGAAAAACGGATAGACTCACAAAAATAAATATAAGGGTTATGAAAGATGAGGGAAATCATGGAATATACACTCACACTTGAATCAATGACGGCTCTGAATTCAAAATCTGATCAGTTCAAAGAACAAGTGATTTTGTTCGCAGAGGAAAATTCGGGAATTGGTGTCACCTTCGATGACTTTGAGAAGTGGCTGAATCAAAAGGGGTTTCGGCTAGTCGCAACAGATAAGAAATGGAAAGCGGTTCTTTCATCCATAATCAAAAGACGCTTCTATTATGAAGTCAGCTACAAATATGACTGTGATAGAAATTTGATCACAGTTTTTACTCTTAAATGCATATCATAATGAAACGAATTATTGAAGCACGATAATCAACATTTTGTATTTGCCTGAAAATCCTCTAAGGGTATTTCGGATGTAAAGGATTTATTGAGGAAGTTGCTAATTGAAAGAGTGGTCAACGCGGTCCAACGTTAGGTTGACAGCTTTCTAAAAGAGGTATCTTTTAATGGTCTCAAGCAAAAGAATCAGTAAAGGAATGTAGCAACTGACTAAAACAGTTGTGTAACAACATTTACAGATGATTTTATCCAAAGAGCAAATATGTTCCCAGAGTTATCAGCGCAGCTTATAGGGCTTTGGGGCTATACAGTCGTTCTTGAAAAACAGGACTAAGGACTGTTTGCTGCATACATGTAGATACTTGCCATGACCTTGAGTCCATAGAGATCTCCAGTGAGCATTTACCGTTTTCTACAAGGGTTAGAGTTATCGGACGCCATAAAACTCGCGAAATTATTTTTTTGGTAAATACAAAATGTTGATTAACAAGGTGATAAAAATGATAGCAGGAAAGAGTTAAATCTGAACAAAAACAAAAATCGGGAGGGAAGATCAATGGAAACATACAGATTCCAGTTTATTAATAAGCATGGTCGTCAGTGTGAGGGCATAGCTTATGGGTACACGTTAGCGCAAGTCGACTGGTGTAAGTTGCTGCTATCTACCACACATGTTCCCAAAGAGTCCAAAAAGGTGGTTAAGATCTAGTTCCTTTTTCAACTTTCAACAAGAGGAGAAATGAATTTATGGAGTAAATATACTTACTTGTTTTTTTTTTCACATAATGCTATTTTTGAGAGGAGAAAATAACCAATGGAGTGGAACATGAGTACTGAGAAAGAATTACCTCGATATGACGCTTACGGACGTCCGTTACATCGATTTGAAATCGGGATCACGTATACAGTGATCAACAAGGGGAATTATTTAGTTTGCTTGTTACCGGGAGAGACTGAACAAATTAAGCCAGTGATTATCAACGCAGTTAGGTTTGACGATTAACGGAAAAGGAGATAAATCAAATGAAAAAATGGAATAAATTGTCGAAGGCGACAAAACGAATTTCAATCGTGATTGGTGCCGCGGTGGTGTTAGGTGGCGGTTTTGGTGGATATAAAGTCTATGCACAACAGCAGCATACTCAAGCCAAAGCAGCAATTGAAGCTTCTTTAGAAGAGGTGGGAAATCAAGGTGCATTGGCTAAAACGATCGCTACATTCGCTAATGAGAAGGGATATTTAGCTAAAGACTTGGATTCAAAAGCAATTGATACTGTGAAGCAACAACTTAATACTCTGAGAAATTCCGTTGCGGATTACGAAGAAAAATACTCGAACGAAGACTTAGCAAACGAAGCAGAGATTTCAAAGCTGGAAAAAGAGATCTCTACTGTTGAGTCAAAATTATCAACGCAGTTGGCAGTTAATAAATTGTACCAACAAGAGACACAAGCACTGAATGGTTCTGAAGTAGCTAAATCGCTAGTTTTAGCGGATAAAGTTGATGCAAAAGCTGTGGAAGCTGTGAAGCTCGATAAGTTTTCTGAGGATGAGTGGAAAAAATCCGTCCAGAGCTTATTAGATCAAGCAACTACACAAGTAAAAGACATTGAATCGGCTATAAAGGCGGTCAATGATTGTTACAAAGATAACAAAGTTAAGTCTGACGTCACGAAAAAATCTTACGAATCCGCAAAAAAAGCGGTTGACAAGGTCAAGCGACAAACAGATAAAGAAGCTTTACAAAACAAACTAACTGAGGTTAAAAAGGTTGTTGACGCGAACGAGAAAAAAGCAAAAGAAGCCGAAGAAAAGAAAAAAGCAGAAGCTAAGAAGAAGGCTGAAGCTGAAGCCAGCGAAAATGGCGGCACTGTAGTTGAAACGAAAGAAGGCGAGTATGAAGTCGTTTCAGAATCAAATGGTGAAGGGAATACAGGCAGTCAAAGTCAATCGCAAGTTGGCAACAACTCTTCTGGAGGACCTTCTCGTAATTCTGGCTCAGGATCTTATTCTTCAGGAAACAGTTCTTCTTACAAAGGCGGCGGCTCTTCAAGCAATTCCGGAAATAGCGGTGGCTCGTCTATGGGCGGAGTATCTGGCTCAAGCGGTTCAAATTCAGGAAGTGGATCGAATTCAAATGCTGGCAACTCTGGATCAGGAGGTGGCTCAAATTCAAGTAGTGGAACAAATTCAGGAAGTAATTCCGGTAATACAGGTGGAGCGCCAACGATTGTTTCTGGATACGTCGGAAACAGTGGTCGTGTGTTTAGCACAGCCTTAGAAGCGAATACTTGGGCAAACAATATTTTAGATACTGATTTCTCAAAAAATGGATACTACTTAGTTGGTATTTTCTACTCAGATGGAAGTGAAAAATTCTCGATTGACTGGTACTAAAATACTTATTGACATGACGAAAGCACGATTTTAGAATCGTGCTTTTTTTGTATGGAGGATAGAAAAATGATTAAAATACGAAGTCCGGCAAAATTGAATACTTAATGTATGTAGACAGGTTATCTGACCTGTCTTTTTTATTGCAATTAACTAAAAGGAGTATGTGTATGAGTAAAGTAAAAAAATTAATGACTACTCTCATGCTTGTTTTAACTTTTTCTGGAACAATCGCTGAACCAGTTTCCGTATTTGCGGATACCACGGCTGGTACAAGCGAAACAAAAACTGTGAAAGAAGAAAGTTCTTCAGCTGAAGTCGCAGAGGATTCAGTTGAAGAAACAGAAACAAGCACAGCTTATTCTGATCAAACACTAAACACAAAATCTGATCAAGAAGAAAAAATTGGAGAGAGTCAAAACGCAAATGACAGTCCTATTTCTGAAGGAGAAAAGCAATCCGTCAATAAGTATTTAGATGGATATGGATTTAAAATGTTAGATGATGGAAAGATCGTTAGTACGAACGGAACCTCTTATCGAGACGATTATCTATCGGTTATTCAAGAAGTCAAAAACATGCTCAATCCAAATCGAATCAGTTTTCGTATGGCTCGTGCAGTTGGACAATCTGTTTACGTAAAACGTGATTATGGTTCGTCTACAATTGGTTGGACGTATTCAAACGGTATCTCTGAATTGGGTTGGTATGCAAAGAAAGATAAAAATGGTGGAATGTTATGGTGTATTGAATGATTAGGGTGCGCACCCGTTGGGTTGGAAACCCAACATGTATTCAGTATGTAGAGAAATCTGCATATAGTGGCGGTACAATCCGTCCTACGAAGAAACTGAATTGCTAGAACCCCCTAAAGCCTGCTTAACCACAACGTAGGGATAACCAAACCCAAGCGTGACGGTTGCGAAACTGGCAGAAAAAATAAGCAGGATAGCATAAGGTTAAATCCTAAGTGCTTTTACAATGGGCAACCAGCAGCCAAGCCTAGAAATAGGAAGGTTCAACGACTATTCCTCTTGAGGGAAGTACACACAAGCGTGTGGAAGTGGTTTCGCCGTACTGGGTAAAGCCAACGGATAAGATATAGTCTGTGCTTACGTGAAAACGTAAGAAGTTCATCAGAGAACTGCATAGGAATTAGCGAGCCTATGTGAACGACAACCTCCAAATCACGATTAAAACGAAATAATGTAGAAATGTTCTTACACTTCAATGTAAACGTATATCGTTTGTATAATAGCGTTAAACGTTATATTTAGTCCTTTTATCTGAATGCATGTATCACGGATTATGGTAAAATGTACTCAGAGGTGAGGAATATGGCGGACGTCTATAAGGGACGTGGCTATGTCTACTCGATTCAGTATCATGTCGTTTGGTGTGTAAAATACCGACACGATGTACTGACTGGGGAAATAGAAAAATCGGTTAAGAAAATCTTGTATGATATTGCAAGTGAACACGAGTTTACTATCTCAGAAATGGAGACAGACAAAGACCATATCCATCTGTTAATCGAATGTAAACCACAGCACTATATACCGAACATGGTAAAGGCGCTGAAAGGTGTATCTGCTCGTCGAATGTTCATAGCACATCCAGAATTAAAAGCTAAATTATGGGGTGGGCACTTATGGAATCCTAGCTACTTCGTAGCTACTGTTTCAGAACAGACAGAGGAACAAATACGTCAATACATTCGAAATCAGAAGAAGAAATGAGGTGAGAACGATGGGAGACAACAAAAATAACAGAATAAAAATGGTTAGCGAAAAAATCGTAAGTCATACAACATTATTAGACAAAACGTATGAGATTTACAATCAGGCGTTAACTTATATCCTGAAAGTAATGTTTCAAGAATTTCCGCTTACCTATGATGAAAGTATAAAGACAACAACGAATGTTGTTGAGAAATTGATTCATCATACAGCGAAAAATCCTCAACCAAAATATGAGGATTTTAACATGTTGTTCCCTAAATATCCCTCTTATTTTAGACGTGCCACAATCGCTTCTGCTTATGGAAAATGGTCTTCTTGGCGTTCAAATTACCTTAATTGGGAAAAAGAACGATTAGAAGCAATTGACAATAACAAAAAGTTCACCAAAAAAGCACCTACTCCACAATTCGAGCATACTGATTTCCCAGTATTTTATAAAGGAAACATGTATAAGCAGATAGCCGAAGGCTATGAAATCAAGATTTACAAAAATAATGATTGGGTTTGGGAGAAAGTAGTAGTGAGTGCTAAAACTGATTTAATTAGACGAGGAATTACAGACTGGAAACAGTGTAATCCTAAGTTAATCAAACGTGGTAGTAAATATTTCTTGTCATTTGCTTATGAGAAAGAGATCAAACTCCATAAACTTAAAGAAAGTGATACTCGCATTCTAGCGATTGACCTCGGTCTGACAAATAGTGCCGTGTGTTGTGTAATGGAAAGTGATGGAACTGTCTTAGACCGCTTGTTTATTAAGCAGTCTAAAGAAAAAGACCACCTATTTCATTTAACAAATCAACTGAAAAAAGCACAACGTCAAACTAGAGGAGCAAAGTGTCCTCGTTATTGGAATAGAATCAAAGGTTTACAAAGACAAATGACGAATGACACAGCTCATCAAATCATAGAATTTGCGACTAAATATAACGTTAATACGATAGTATTCGAGTATTTAGGTCAAATGCGTATACCAAAAGGATTTTACGGCGCAAGAAGACTACGTTTTAAACTTCATTATTGGAGAAAGACGGGGATTCAAAATAAAGTGACAGAAATGGCTCACTACTTAGGAATGAGAATTTCACGTGTATTAGCCAGAGGAACTTCCATGTATGCTTATGATGGAACTGGAAAAGTCTCTCGTTCTAATCGTAAAGACCTTTGTGAGTTTCCCGAAGGGAAGAAATATCACGCAGACTTAAATGCTAGTTACAATATCGGTGCACGCTTCTTTATTCGTGCAACTATAAAACCCTTGTCTGAGAAGAGAAGGTTAGCGCTTGGGGCAAAAGTTCCCGAAGTTCTAGTAAGAACAGAACAAACGTTAAGCACATTATACAAGTTACAAACTTGTAAAGCCTAAGTTTGTTCATTATAGACTCTTGTCCTGTGTGGATAGACTCGGTATCAGGAGAATCTTATGAGAGCCGATATTTTGTTTATCCATGAACCGAATTATTAGGTTATCGCAGTTATATCGCTGAATGGCGACTTCTTCGTTATCCCGTATCTCAGGCAAGAGGAAACTACATTATTATCAACGGGTTTTAAGTCCGTAAGGACTCAGAACCCCGCGATTTTAATCGTGGGAGGTTCAGCCTGGAATACCACTGAATTGGGGTGAAAATTCTCCATATACAACGTCAGAAGATACTCATGAAAAGTATGTTCGTGCGTCATTAGCGGTCTATTACGGATGGGAGAAACAAAAATCAGTTATTAATGCTTTTTATACAGAACGTTTGGTTCAAGAAATTACTACCGGTGTGACAACTAGCGGAATCCATGATTCAAACGGTAAGGCTAGTCAATCTGGCTACAATACGTTCCGTAAAAAAGTTTTAGCAGAAGTGGAGACTTTTTACAATCTCCCTTCATTCGCAAGGAAAACCTATACTGTAAGACTTGGCGAAACGTTGACTTTGACAGATTCTAATGGATCACTGTCAAAATATAAAGTGACTGCTGATACTGCTAATGTGACAGTAGCTCAGTCTGGAAATACGCTTAAAATTACTCCAAAATCTAGTAGCAATGCGTCGGGATCATTGCGTCTCAAATATCAAATATCCCCGTCTTATTCATATGCTTCTCTTTTATTTTCAGCCCCTTATCTACAAGATGTTTTAAGAGCAGGAATTAGCGATCCGAAAGCATTCAATGTTAATTTAAATGTTGAGCTACAAGGTCAAGGTGAAATCATTAAAGTTGACGAGAACGGCAAAGGATTAGCTGGAGCGCAATTTGAGATCAAGAATAAAAAAACGAAAAGGACTGAAACTAAAACAACAGATAAAGACGGAAAAATCTCTGGGAAATGGGATTTAGGAACAGTTTTAGAAATTCAAGAAGTTAAAGCGCCAAAAGGTTATATATTGAGTACCGAAAAGAAAACATTGACCATTGAAGCAAATAAAACTAAATCAGTAACGTTCACAAACAAGGCGCAACTAGGAACAATCACCGTTGATAAATCGGGCGCTGAATTTGGTACAACGATGCCTAATTCAAACTATACGTTGAAAGGAAATACGTTTGATGTTTACGCTGGCACAAAGGCTTCTGGAACGTCTGTGGCAACGATCACGACCGATTCAAACGGCCAAGCAAAAACAAAGAATCTGCCTTTAGGAACGTACACGTTGAAAGAAAAAGCAGCGTCTGAAGGCTATATTTTAAATAACGATACTTGGACGGTTGAAATCAAGTATGCTGGTCAGAACGTTGAAATCACGAATGTAGATCAAAAGATCGAAAACAAAGAACAAAAGGGTTCAGTTGTCTTAACCAAACAAGACAGTTCTACAGGAAGCACACCGCAAGGGGATACGACTTTTGCAGGTGCGGAATTTGACTTGTTCCGGAAATCGGACAATAAAAAACTCGGTCACTACAAAACAAATGCTAAAGGACAGCTGACAGTTGATAATCTATTGATCGATAACTATTATTTTGTAGAAACGAAAGCACCAGTCGGATATGTATTAGATAAGACTCCGGTTGAATTTTCGATTGAATATGCAGGACAAACGGCTAGTGTCGCAAAACATGTTGCTGTAGTCAAGAAAAATAAAGTAATGACCGGTGGTTTTGATTTGATCAAAACAGGTAACTATAACTGGTACACGAGAGCTTGGAACTGGATCACTGGTAAGGATACCTCTGATCAACCAACCGTTCTTGCAGGTGTTGAATTTACTGTCACACAAGACTTTGGAAACAAAGCAGTTGTTGACAAAGCCTTAACTGACGAACAAGGTTATGTATCGTTTGAGAATCTTCCTTACGGTACCTATGTTGTTTCTGAAACTAAAACCCCAACCGGTTATAAAGGCATTGCAGACTTTAAAGTAACGATCAGTGAAGACGGCCAACGTTTTCACTATGTTGTAGAGAATAAAGTCAAGGAAGCACAAGTTAAATTTGTCAAAGTTGATTCTGAAACAGGAAAAACGATCGTTCGTTCAAACGCTGGGTTTGAGATCTATTCCAAAACCACTGGCGAACAATTGATCATGAAGGATCTACAAGGAAAAGATCAATCTGTGTTCTATACAGATGATAAAGGTATTTTACAACTGCCTACACAGTTTGCTTTTGGTAATTACTTTGCCAAAGAAGTTAAAGCTCCAGAAGGCTATGTATTGGCAAAAGATACGATTGATTTTAAAGTAACTGGTGAAGAAAAAGACGGTCTTGTTGTTGCTACGATCAAAAATGATAATCAGAAAGGTCAATTGACTCTTCACAAAACGGTTCAAACAGCTATGTCTGTAGCAGAAAAAGAAAATGAGCATGGCAGCTATTCTGAGATCAAATTTGAACAAGGTCATGGTGAGGGTTTCAGCTTCAAGATCCGCGCAACCGAAGATATTGTCACAGCTGACGGTACTACGCGTATGAAAGCTGGCGAATTCTTACAAAAAGACGGTCAAGATCAAGTCTGGACCACTGATTCTGAAGGGAATTTCCAGACACAAGCAAACCTGTATATCGGCAACTATGAACTTGTAGAAGTCAAAGCTCCAGCAGGTGTCAATTTGGAAGATAATAAACCAATTACCTTTGAAATCACTTATGCAGGTCAAAGTGTCGAAATTTCGTCCACCACAGCAACTGCTGAAAACTACCTTCAGTCAATCAATATCTACGGTTACAAAAAACAGGAAGTGATCACTGGTTGGGAAGATGGAAAAGCTGTTGTAGAATTGGAAGACGCCAATAATGGCCAAGTCTTTGCATTAAAAACGGGACAAGACTTGCAAATTGGTGAAACCACATTACCAGGAGGAACAACGCTTGGTTACGCAGTAGTGAAAGACGGAGTCATTTCTTTTGAAAACATGTTGTTGCCAAATGTTCAAGCGAACTATTACCTGCAAGAAGTCAATGCCGGCAGCGATCATGTGTTATCTGAAGAACAGCACTTCTTCACTTACACGCCAGCGAATAACAATCGCAAACATGAGATCTATGTCTGGTCAGACAGCTTTGCCGAAAACAAACAGACGCTAACTCGAATTACACGCAACCCGATCATTAATAAGTTGGCACGTGCAACAGTTAAATTAGTGAAAACCGACGATTTAGACGGTCAAGCACTGGAAAATGTAGCATTTGATTTGGTTCGTATTGATTCAACCACAGACGAAAATGGCGAAGAATCAACGACTGAAACAGTAATCTCAAAACATGCGACAAACGCAGCAGGTGAGATTGTCGTTGAGAACCTTCCTACAGGACATTACAAGTTCGTTGAATCTCGTCCACTGGAGTGGTATGAAGATAATACCGACGATCTGAGCTTTACTGTAACACCTAAAGAAGACGACACTGTGATCGAATTGAGTGCAGTCAACTATCGTAAACCGTTTGAGATCACGACCAAATTCGCGACGACAAAAGATGGTCTGAAACAAGTGAATCCGGATATTGACAACGATTTGACAGACTATGTGTCAGTCGATGGCATGAAACCAGGTCACACATACTATGTCGATACGACTTATTCTAACCGTGATACGAAAGAAGTCGTTTCTACTTCACCGTCTGAGATCACCACTGATAAAGAAGGAACGTTCGAATTTACAACCAACTTGCTTGTTCCAAAAGGCACACTGAAAGACGGTACACGTCTGACAGCGACGCATATCATTTATGAAGACAAGGAAAAAACGAAAGAGATTGGTCGTCATGATGACTTAGAAAACGATGATCAAACGGTAACGTTCAAAACACCGAAGATTTCCATTCATACCAAAGCTCATACCGGTGATAACAAGACACAAACGTTTACGCACGGCGATATTATCACTGCCTATGACAATGTGGAATTGAGTCACGAAAACGTCTTAGATGGGACACAACGAGCCTTAGCAGCGATTCTGGTTGCTCAAACGCCAGACGGTAAAACGACTGATATTTGGTCTTCCGGAAAGATCGACTACGTTGTAAATGACTCAACGATCGTAAAACAAGTCAAAACAAAAGTAGATACGTCCAAATACCCTGAAGGAACGACGTTCTTCTTCAAGGAAGTTGGGTACAATGAAGCAGGTGAAAAAGACTCTGAACACAATTTTGACGGTAAAGACAAGGAACAAAGCTTGACACCAGTCAAGAAAGGTACACTGCCAAAAACAGGATCTAAAGCGTCAATTTACTTGACTGTGGCTGGCGCTGTTTTAGTGTTAGTCGGTTTTGGCGGGTACTTTTATCTACGGAATAGAAAAAATAAATAATACAAATTGAGAGAAGATCATTTTCGATCTTCTCTTTTCATTTTGGGGAGGAACACAGATGGCTGAAATAACTAATAAAGGTCCAGGCGTTTTACATTTGACGCTGGGATTGGACGTATTTTTAACCTATGACGATACTGGTAAGAAAATCAAAACGATCCAGCTATCAAAAAGTCGATTGGGAGAACTATTTCGAAATAATATCGTGACACGGACCAGTATTACTCGAGTAAAAAAGATTGGATTGATTATAGGTGTGAACAATAAACTTGTGATTAATATCGAAGAGATTGTTGGTTTGGATGAAAAGGGTCCTATTGTACTGAATGTTGATAATGAGAAGACACAAGCAAAATACGCAGATAAGGATATATTCCAAATGAGTTATTTTGAATTTATTGCTTCAAATGAACAAGAGTTGAGTCCTATACAAATCGAAATGCTCTATAAAATCAATCAAAAGTACACCGCTTATTTAGAAGAACAAATTTCCGCTATCAAGGCAAAAAGAAGAAAAAGAAATATCCGGAGAAGTGCGATTGCACACCAAAAAAATTCTAGGAGGAAATGATTTATGGTACTCGACTTAACAAAAAATCAGCCGCAAGAAAAGAAGGAGATGTCATTTGAAAAAGTTGAGCGAATCGGAATAATCGCCAAAAGCAACACAGGTTGGACGACTGAATTGAATCGAATCTCTTACAATGGTCGCGATCCAGTTTATGACTTACGTACATGGTCACCTGAAGGAAAAATGGGTAAGGGAATGACTCTGACGGACCAAACACTTGAGAACTTACTGATTGTATTGAAGGCCCATTTGGAGGGGATCACTCCTGATGGGGAATCCGGACAAACAGAACAAGAAAAGGAGTCGGAAATCTCGGCACACCTTCCGGATAATTTTTGAACGAGGAGGTTAGAACATGAGTCAATCACAACAAGAAGCCTATCAAGTGATCTGTAAAGGAACACCGCAAAAACTTTATCAATTGTTTCGCTTATTATCCATGCTAAAAAGAGCGGCTAAAACAAGAGAAATGAAGAAAAAAGAAACAGAAGTCACAAGCAGTGACTGGAATAAATTTCAGAAATTGCGAGAAGAATTGGAGTTGCCAGACAAGCCCGAATTAGAAAGGAAATTCAAGGCCCTTTCGAGAGAACAACGAATTGAATTGATTCGTGATTGCGAAAAAAAGGTGCTGATCAAAGCTGGAGAAAAAGACTATGAGTTTTTTATGGCTTCAAACAAAATGTTAGCTGAACCGCAGCTATTAAACAAGGAGGTCAATCTTGAACAGCTGAAGGCTATGATGACTGAATACGGTATGCAATTTCACCTAAAAGAGCTTCCAGACCAGTCTATGGAACTCCATTTCTTTGCCAAAGACGCGAATATTGCTTCACATGCAATAAGACGTACGATCGACACGATAGTGAATGATCCGAGCACAGTAACGAAGCCAACCTTAGAATCGCTGATCAAAGACGCCAAGGACCGCGTAAAAGAAAAAGCCGCGCAAGTAGAACAAGCGAAAGAATCCACTGTTCAACTAAGTCAAATTGGCGGAGAAGTTGGAGATTCAGCGAAAGAGGCAAAAGAGGCCTTAGACGCGTTATCTCTTTTTGAAAGCAGTGGAGGAATCGAATTATGACTAAAAAGCAGTCATTTCTTCCTTACGTATTTTTTGGTGGAACTGGTGCTTATGTAGCGAATCGAGCAGCAGAACTTGCGATTCATGCGCCTGAAGGACAAGAAATGATCGCTGCTTTGCAGGTAAGCAAGGAAATTTTCTATCATCCGCTTCACTTCTCTACTGAAGGAACCCCGCTTCTTGTCTGTGGCACAGCCTTAGTTGTCTCTTCTCTGGCCTATCTCGTAAGAGATACACGAGAGTACGAACCAGGAAAGGAATACGGAAGTGGTCGCTGGGGAACCAAAAAGGAAATGAAGAAGTTTCGGAATAAAAAGAAGTTTTCAGACAATATCATTCTAGGAGACGGCTGCTATAAGAATTTTTATGAAGGAAGAAATCCTCGAGTAAATCGGAACAACAATGTCATGGTCATTGGGGGGTCTGGATCTTGGAAGACGACTTCTTATATCATGTCGAATATTGCTCAAATGAGATCGAGTTTTGTCCTCACAGATCCAAAAGGAAGAACAGTCAATCGAGTGGGGAAAATGTTGGAACGTCGTGGGTATAAGATCAAAGTTGTTGATTTTGATTCATTGACAAATACCGATCATTTTAATCCGTTTGCTTATGTCAAAGATGAGATCACACTTAAAAAAGTAATAAGAGCATTGATCGATGCGACGAATGCGGATCATGAGAAGAAAGGAGAACCTTTTTGGGACAAAGCCGAGGAATTGCTTATTACCTCGCTGTTTGCTTATCTTTACTATCGCTATCGAGGCACGGATACAGTCAAGGGTGACGGCATTATGCCTAGCCTAGATCAAATTGGTACACTGATCCGTCTTTTGACTCGTGAGAATAAAGACGTGGAAAGTCCGCTTGAATTTATGTTTAAAAGCTTTGCAGAAGAGTTTGGTGAAAAGAATTATGCATATCTTCAATGGCAAAACTTCCTTCGAAACTTTGAAGGAAAGACGAGAGATAGTGTCTTGGCGATTTCGATCACTCGCTTCTCACTGTTTGACCTGGAACAAGTCAAAGCCTTTATCAAAGAGGATAATTTAGATATTGAAAAATGGGTTGATGAGAAGACGGCTGTTTTCCTGAAGATACCGGATATGGACGATACGTTCAACTTCTTGCCCCTTTTGATTTTTATCCTTTCGTTTCGAACGCTTGAACACAAAGTTGATAATGAAATGGGCGGTGAAGCAAAAGTACCTATCGAGTTTTTGATGGACGAATTTGCTAATCTCGGCAGAATACCAAATATCAAACAGGCTTTGTCGGTATTTAGAAGCCGGAGGATGAGTATCACGATCCTATTACAAAATGTCAATCAACTCATTGCCATGTACAAAGACGATTGGAAAGCTTTCTTTGGAAACTGTGACGCTTGGGTGTATCTATCTGGATCGACTGAGCCAGATACCACGAAGTTCTTTTCCGAAGCAGCTGGAAAAAAGACGATTTATATTCGTAAGCGTGATAAGGGGTCTGTTCGTAGTGAACCGGTCGGAAAGGATGTTATTTCAGTCAGTGAGGTCGGGGAACTAGATCGACTTCACGCCCTGGTAAAAATTGCTTCTGTTCCTATGTTCAAGGTACCAAAATTTAATTATATGAAACACCCGAACGCCAAAGAGTTTGGTCATAAAGAAGGGGATCCAAACTGGTACGAGGTGAAACGATACAGAAATAGCTTGGAAAAATTTGAAGCCAACGTGTTGAAGAATAAAGGTTCTGATCCACTGGTTTTGGATATTGACTGGGCTGCATAACGAAAAACAATACAGGAAATGGAGAGAAAAACATGAAAGAAATCGTAACAAATGTAGCAAGCAAAGTGAGTCAATACGCCGTTCTAGCAGCAGATTCTAATACAACGGGGCAAAAGATTGTTGAGGGACTTCAATGGCTAATCGCTGGTGGTGGCGTGCTTTTAGCTGTTTGGGGCATTGTTCAAATCACACAGGCTGGTCGTCAAGGAGACTCGCAAGGCAAGATGGAAGGGTCATGGTTGATTGCAGGGGGAATTTTACTGCTGGCTGTGAGTGGAGGTACCTTAATCTCTGGCGTCTTTTCCAACCCTCCAGGCATGTAAAAAACTTTTTGGAGGAGGATTACTATGGATTTAGTCGAAACGCTCACCCAAAACCTGAGCGGCTTTTCTTCAGAAACATTGATTTGGATAAATGGAATTGTTTCAAATGCGACACGTGCAGTGGGTCTCTATCTGGTAGGCATACTCTTAGTATTGGAACTTGCGAAAATGTTTGAAAAAGCCAACTCGTCAAACGCCGGAATCGTGACCTTGAAAATGTTTCAAGGTCTTGCTTTTCGGATCTCTCTTGGGGGACTTGCTGTTGCAATGTCTAGCTTTGTCCTCCATTTTATACTGACTATCGGTATCGGATTGGCCAATTTGATTTCAAGGTACGCTGGGGCCGCATTTAATGTATTTGCGTTACCTAGCGTAGAAGTGCCAACAGACACGTTGTCGATTATTGGAGAGATGTTGTCGGCACTGTTGAATCCTACAGAAGCCGTTCGAAGAGGAATCTTGGTTTTGTTACTGATCGTTGTTGGGGCTTTGGTCACATTGGCCGCTTATGTCATGGTTTGGGTGATCGTTGTGCTGCGGTTTTTCCAACTGTACGTCATGTTAGCAATGATGCCGATTCCAATGGCTTCATTTGCGTCTGAAGAACATGATCATATAGGGAAAAACTATATCAAACGTGTACTAGCTTACTCCTTTCAGCCAGCGGTGATTATGGTCGTCTTTGGTGTCTACCATTTCTTGTCAGAACTTACCCTTGATCTGACCGGTCTAGGAAATCCGCTAAATGTCGATATGGAAGTACAGTTTTTCCAAAACCTCATTTTAGCGATCGTGTTCATTATTGTTCTATGGCAGACACACAAGAAGTCTTCGGAATTATTTGGTGTATAGGAGGGAAAACAAAATGGAAATAAAAGTATTCAAAGATATCTCAAAGAGGGATAAGACATTTGGTGGACTGACTGGATCACAGTGGCTATTCATTATCGCGTTAATCACTACGATAGGATTAGATGTAGTCAATTTGATCTATGGCTTTTTACCAGTATTCCTTTTTCGAGGGATATTTTTCCCACTACTAGGACTCATCGCTTTTAACGCATTATTCAGACCGTATGGCCACAAGTTTTCAACATGGATCAAACTGAATTGGACCTATCAAACAACGGTTCAAGTCAGAACCTATCAAAAAGAAGGGATTGAAAAATACAGTGCTAAAAACTTTATCAAGAACAAAAAGATCAAAGAAACAGGCCCAAAAGCCCAAAATAAAGGTAGCTAGTACACAAAATTCGTTGTATTACACCGCATTGTTTGAAGATGGATTGATGCATGTTGTTGACGATATCTATTCGAAAACGTACTCGCTAGGAGCGATCAACTACACCACCGCTCACACGGAAAAGCAAAAGCAGATTCTTTCTCAGTATAACAAGGCGATCAATCAGCTATCGGAAAAAGAACATTATCAACTCACCCTGCTGGTGACCAAGAATCCTAAAGGAAAATATATGAAGGAAACCGCTTATTCATTAAAAAATGATCAAGGCGACGTTCTAAGAGAAGAACTAAATGAAATCGTTGAGGCAAATTATGATGCTGGACGAAACAATTGGAACGTAGATCGATTTATCACGTTAGGTACACACGCGGAAAATACCCATAACGCTGAAAAACGGTTGCTAAATATCAGTGAGGCTTTTGCGGATGAAATGATGACTGTAAAAGCAGCGATGGATGAACTAGACGGACTCCAACGGCTTAAAATCATGAATAAAATTTTGCGTCCAGGAAAGCCACTTTATGGAGATTTTAAGGATATTGAACGAAGCAAGCGAACGACAAAAGATTTGATTGCGCCCAACTATTTAGACTTTAAGCGATCTGGAAAGATCGATTTTCAAATGGACGACCACTACGGACAAGTTCTATATCTACGCGACTTTCCACGTAACTTATCTGACAGTATGTGTAAGAAATTAACAGAAGCAGAAGCAGAAATGGTTATTACAATTCATGCCAACCCTTATTCGATCGAAAAAACAACCAAAAAGCTTCGTTCTGAAGCGACAGATCTTGAAACAGATGTAATTAAGCGAGAAATGAAGGCCAGTGAGCGAGGATACTCCACCAGACACATTGCGCGAACCATTCGCGAACTCCAAGAGGATGTGAATGAACAAATTGAATTTGTCGAAGAAACAGGTGATAAACAGCTTTCTTCGATTTTTTTGGTGTATGTTTGGGACGATACGAGAGAAGCATTGTATCACAAAGTAGATAAAGTGAAAGCTGTTGGCGAAAAGTTTGGTGCAGTGTTTGAGCCTTTATATCTTACGCAAGAACTGGGGTTTAATTCGAGTCTGCCGATCGGTAAAAACTATTTAGATTTCGAGCGGACGTTTTTGCGAGACTTGATCACTCCGAATATTTCGATTAATTCACCTTTTACCAGTCAAGATGTTCAGCACGAGGGCGGAACGTATTATGGTATTAACTTGTTATCGAAGAATAATATTATGATTAATCGAATGGGTGAGGAAATGAAAAATGCCAATGGCGGGATTATGGCTGTAACCGGAGGCGGAAAGTCCTTTGCGGCTAAGAATGAGATCATTTCCACACGCCTGCGAAAACCAAAAGCAGAAATCATTATTCTGGATATGGAGCGAGAATATATTCAGTTGGCTGAGGCTTTGGATGGTGAAATCGTGACAGTGGCACCAGGAAGCGATACGTCAATCAATATTCTAGAATTGGCTGACGCAAGATATATGGACGTAGGAGACAATCCTGTGGCGATCAAATCAAATTTCTTGATCAGTTTGATCTCTAACTTGGTGGGTCACATTTCTGCTGGTCAACGAACAAAGATCGATTCAGTCACCCAACAGACGTTCAAAGAATTTGAAGCACCTACCTTGCAAGAATGGTACGAAGTCTTGAAACGAGATACCAGTCAGGACGCCACCGAGTTGATCGATGCATTAGGCCTGTATATCACTGGCTCTTTAAACATGTTTGCGAAGAAAACAAACGTGAATGTATCTAAGAATTTGACTATTTACGACATGTACTTATTAAAAAATGAAATGACAACGTTTGGCTACTTGTCAATTTTGGATCGAATTTGGAATAAAGTGGTAGAAAATCGCGCACGCGGCATTGAGACGATGGTCTATATTGACGAGTTCCAAGTGATCATCAGTCCGTCACAACCAGAAGTTTTACGTGTACAAGCGTCAGAAATCTACTCACGGATCCGGAAATATAAAGGCTGTCCAACATTCATGACACAGTCTGCGGAAACGATGTTGTCTACACGCGAAGGACGGTCTATTTTGTTCAATTCAGATTTCTTGATTTTACTTGAACAAAAAGGAGAGGTCTTAGACGCGTTGATCGAACGATTCAAACTGACAGAAAAAGAAGCCATGTATCTTCAAAACAATAAAGTTGGAACAGGATTGATAATCGCCGGTGGTCAAATTATTCCCTTCTCTAATTTGATTCCTAAAAACACGAATCTGTATCGCTTAATGGATACGAGCAATAAATCATGAAAATTCGTTCTCGTTCCAAAGAAAGATTTAAACTGCCTGCGGCCGCACGCTTTAAGGGAGAGCAGCGATTGCTGAAAATTCGCGCTGGTACGATCGCAAAATTTAATGAGCGCGTTGGTTTTGGTTATACCACTCGCAAGAAACCGTCGAATGGATCCAATGAAAAGATTTGGAAAGGAAATAAAGGTTCTGCTTCTCGTAAAAATGGAGTCAATTCAGCGCTTTTATTCGAATCGGAGGATGGAACGTCCCTCAATGAAACAACGGTTCGCGGAAACGATAGGTTTTCAACTGATCCTTCCAGTCAAGCAAAACCAAAGGATATCGAAAACGCGCACTGGCAGTCCTCCAGCAAGAAACAAACCTCCAGCAGAAGCGCTGAAGAGAACAGGCTTCGTGAATCGTTTAAAAGGAAGAAAAAGCAACGAGAAGGAACTGCTAAAAGTGGAGCCTTCTCATCAAATAGTGTTATTTTTTCTGCTTTAAAAGCGGCCGGAACAAAGCAACTGTTCGAGCAAAGTTTTAATGTACTAGATCAAGAGGAGGACGCTGAAGGGGTACAACATTTCAAAGAGAACGTGAGTCATTCAAAACAGGTTTTTAAAGGAACCAAAAAAGCGACTGGATTTGTGACAAAAAATCAAAAGTTTTCGGAGTCGGTAACGGTCGGAAAACTAGATTCGCTACGCTTTGGAGGAGATAAGCAAGCAGGAAAGGCAGCGGCTGCAGCTGTTAGAAATACGAGAAGAACGGCCAATCAACAAGCCTCAGCTTCTGTTGGGGTAAAGATCCACCAAGCGATCACGCAAGCAACAAGCAAGGTGGTGGCCAGCTTTACAGCAAGTAATCCGATAGGCTGGATCATTGTTGGAGGTGCTTTGGTCTTACTTGTTTTCTTTGGTTTGCTTTTCTTCTTTAATAGTCAGAGCAGTGCTTCAACAAATGATGGGGTCTTTTATGTAAAGCACTGGGATGGCAACGACGCGTATCATTCGTCTTTGTTAGCTCAACGATACGGAATCACAGCGGAACAAATTGATGGCTTCATTGCAAATGAAGGCTATAGTGTCGATTCACGCGCCACTGGTGAAGAATTCTTACGGTTGCAGGCATTATCAGGAATCGATGTTCGAATGCTGGTTGCTTTCGCACAATGGGAAAGCTCGTATGGAACAGCTGGAGTTGCTCTGCAGTTTCCTAAAGCCAATATTTTTGGCTACGGGGCATTTGATAATGATCCTAATCAAGGCGCTTCCTGGGACAATTCAAGAGCGGTAACGGACTTTCGCAGTACCCAAATTGATTCATATAACAATCGTACATTGGCTATTATGGATGCTCGTGCCAGCGCCTTTCATAATAATACGCTAAAACCTGGCGAATTTGTTTATTGGACAGCACTTGATGCAGGAAAACCAAGAGCAGAAACAGCGGAAAAGCTAGATAAATGGATTGATGATCATGGCGGAACGCCAGAGCCACCAGGAGGCTATGGGCCTGTAAATGGCGGTGGTGCTGGACTTGCGGTGCTAGATCAAAAAATTGGAACAGTCATAAGCGGAGATTATGGAGGGCTGACTGGTGAATGTTACGCAGTTTCTGCTTATTATGCACATTCGATCAATCCGTCCATCATTTTGAGAGGCGGAGTGAAGGCAAGCGATATCGGGATTGACTATCCTTGGACCAGTTGGGGCTGGACAGTCATTAAGAATCCTGGTTATCAACAAATCCGAGCCGGCGACATTATCAATTATCAAACAGGCGGCAATTTAGGACCATGGTCAGCATCTTCTTTATACGGACATACTGGCGTTGTCGGTAAGGTCTTAGGGAATAATCAATACCTTTTGTATGATCAAAATCCTGGTCCTTTAAAAACGTGGACAGTCACGTTTTATCCAGGAAGTGTCGCTTCTGTTGTCCGACCACCAACTAAATAAGGAGATAAATCTCATGCAAGATAAAAGAAAAATGAAGCTGTTGATCGGCGCGTGTTTCTTTCTCTTTTTCGTGATTGCCGGCTTGTTGATTTTTGTCGGAAGTCGCTTCATGACAGGAGAAGGTCAGTTTACAGGATCTGTCGATCAATCGCAAACTCAAACAATAAGCGAATACCATTCGCAAGACAGTACAGAAGAGAGCAATCTTACAACGGATTCAAGCGAAAGTCAGTCGAGTGGCACACAATCTGCTAGTGAGTCAGAAAAAGGGACAGAAACGTCTGTTGAACTATTGAGAAATTTCTTCAGCGTGTTTTATACGTGGGACCTGGACGCAGAATCTGTGACAAAACGACAAGAGCTGTTAAAAGGACTTATGAGTGAAGATCTCTATGAACAAAGAAGTATAGAAGCAGATAGCGAAATTTTGAAAGAGTTGATCACTACCTATCAAAAAACAAAAGAGATCAATACGTCTAATTCCACACAGCTGCTTTCCAGTCGCTATCTTTCTTCTCAGATCTATCAAGATACAACGGACGCGAATCTGTATCGTGTCACTGTCAGATTCGAACAAAAGGCGCCTTATCAAGACGAGGCTTTCATAAATGAAGCCACCTATAACGTTCGCTATTTAGGGGATCAAGTAACTACACTGACTGAAGAAAACGGTCAAGCAAGGAGTGATAGCAATGCCTCAAAGTAAATTAGACAAACTTCGTTCAAAACTAGAAGAAAGTCAGAACAAGAAAGAGAAATTGAACGTAGTTATTAAGAAACTGCAGGTTCAGATAGCAGAAGAAGAAAGCAGGGGATTTCGTTCCGTGATTGAAGAGCTTGAGCTTTCTTATGAGGATGCAATTTTGTTACTAAAAAACCATCCGCCACAGGTTCCGGAAAAGGAAAATGAGGTTTTAGTAATCCAAGAAGAGGAAAATATTGAGGGAGAGGAGAACAGTTATGAATCTATTTAAAAGAAAGCCTAAATTCATCTATGCTCTTTCCGGCTGTGAGGATCTGTTACAGGACAAACTATTTGATGCATACGAACTCGTTGAGTATATCGCAAAGGAGGATTATCGTTTCCAGCGTGATTACCTGGAAGGTACTGTAAGGATCACGAAAATGCGAAACAATGCGAAAAGGACGGTATACTTCTCGAAACAGATTCATTTGCCGCAAGGAGAGGATACAAACTGGTTAGAAGAGCTTTCTGAATTCTTCACTAAGAAACCGCTGGTGTTTTCTGTTGAAGAGACCGTTCCTGATCACTCAGAAAAAGAGGACAGTCAGGTGCGAGAAGCAATCACATTAGAAGAATTTGAACAGGATCCACAGGAAGAGCTGAAAGAAGCAGCGACTTTAGATCTTCTTTCTATCAAGGCTTCTTCTGAAAAAGAATCGGAAGCAGCTATTGTGGCGAATCAAGTAGCAGCTCCAGTTGAGACAAAGTTCATACAAGTACCGGAAGATGAATTTCTTTCTTTGAAAAAAGCAGTCGAAGCGCAAACTCGTGAGATCGCCAAACTAAAAGAAGAGCGACTACAAGTTACAGAAGAGGTGTTACAGGAAGAGCTCCCGCTACCAATAGGCAAACATTCGAGCGAGACGTTAGATAAAGAATTTGAGATCGATGTCAATCAGCTGGAGATTGAAGCCAGTTCTGATGAAATCGTTCAAAGTGTTCTTCAGTCCACAAAAGCAGAGATCAATCAAACACTGGCGAAATTTGTGGAAACAGAGACCGAAAAAATCAAAGAAGAAATTAAACGATTAGACAAACGCGATAGGATCGAAGACGATGTTACGAAGCGTTTAGAGGGTGAAGAAAGAGACCAGATGGCCACAATGAACCACCAGCTGGCCAGTGAAAAAGACCAACAAATCAAAGAAGAAAAAATGCGCCACCAACAAGCACTGCAGGCCATTGAGCAACTGTTCCTCAGTCAGCTTCAAGAGAAAACGGCTGCTATTAAAGATACGTATAGGAAGAAAATTGAACAGACAATCAGGGAAGAATATGATCGACAAACGGAAGAGCTCTCTCGTATTTTACAAGGAAAAATGGATGAACTGAAGATTCGTCAACGAGCCATGAATACAGGACTTAAAGCCAATTTCAAAGAAGCATTAGCAAATTTCAATCGTGGCCACACACAAGTGATCCAAGTAGTGGAACAAAAAAAGCAATGTTCCCCAATTGATCTTTGGGAAAGAAGAAGAGTGAAGCAGGCATAAAAAATATAGGGGTGCATTGATACTTTTTCAGTGCACTCCTTCATTTTTGTGAGGGAGGGGAAGTATGAGCCAGCAGCAAAAATTCCTCATTTTCGTTATTCCAGTAATAGAAGAAGGCGTTCCTGGAATAGGAATCTGGCTGACAAGTAAAGTGATCAATAAAGGGGTGCAGTCTTATCTCAGGTTTGATTGGACTGAGGATATTCGACAGACAATCTATTTTGATACAAGAGAACAGGCTGAATTTATTGCAAATAAGCATCGTGATTACCTTCAGCCACATTTTTGTAGCGTGATAAAAATGGATGAAGAAGATATAAAGTTTTTAGGAATTAACAAAGCTCAAATGCCTAAAAAAATCACAATTATAGATGATTAAACAAAAAGAATGACGGTTCATAAAAGACTGGAGGGAAAGTATGAATGAACAAAAAGGCTATCTAATATTAGTAATTCCTGTTATCGAAGAGGGGGCAGCTTCAGATAGCTTTTGGCTGACAGCGGATATGAGAACAATTAACGGTTTAACAGCGTTGAGGTTTGACTGGACAGGAGATAATCGTCACACAATTTATTTTGATACAGAAGCAGAAGCACGTCGAGTTGCGATTATTCATTCGGAGAATCTGCACCCTCATTTTTGTGATGTTGTGGCATTAGATAGAAAAGCAATTGATTTTCTAAAAATTAGTAAGGGTAAAATAGCAGGCAATCCAAAGCTTCATCCGTATTAGGCTCCTGATTCATATAGAGAAACTAAGATTTATTTTTGTATGTGGAGGTGGTTAACACGAGTAATTATAATCCTAATCGACTCAAAGAATCAGCTAAAAGCAAGAGCATATTAGATGTAGCCAGTTCTTTGGGACTGGAATTAAAGCGTGTAGGAAGAAAATATTGTTGGGTAGAACACCCTAGTTTCAAAATCGATCCGGATAAAAACACCTTTTCGTGGTACTCGAAAGGGGATGATCTTCGCAACCAAGATGTGATCAAAATGGTAGAGGTAATCAATAATGTGTCATTCAAGGAAGCTTTACACTTTCTCTTAGGAACAGAAGCTGGTGTTTTTGACGGAACAAAAGTACCTAAAAAAAAGCCCTTTGTGTACCGAGTGAGAGAAGCAAAGACGTTTGATTACGCGCGAAAGTATTTGAGAGAAGAACGAGGACTATCTGACAAGACAATTGATTTTTTTCTAAATAAAGGAATCATGGTCCAAGCGATTCATAAAGACTTTGAAACCGGAAAAACAGAGCCAATGATCGTTTTTAAGCACTTGGATATCGAGGGAAAGATCGTTGGTGGCGCGAGACAGGGCATTTGGTACAATAAGCAACTCTATCCGGAAAAAGGACGTCTTAAAAAGACACTTTATAACAGTGAAGGAACCAGTGGTGTGATCGTCGATATTGGTGAGAAGGCGGAATTTAGTAAAGCAACACCAGAGAATCCCTTTAGGATTTATGCATTCGAGGCTCCGATTGATATGATGAGTTATTATGAACTGCATAAGGCTCACTTATCAAATTGTCGATTAGTAGCAATGAATGGCTTAAATAAGGGGATTATTTCACGTGCGATCGTTGAAGCGCTTTGTGCGGATAAAACATATGTGAAGAAAATTGAAGAACAAGTCAGTATCGATCGCTGGCTACAAAAGATTGATGATCTTGCTGGGAAGTCAAACGCAAAGATTGAAAAGCTGAAAATCATTTTGGCGCTGGATAACGATGCTCCGAAGTTTAATCCTCAGTCAGGACGAGTGGAGATTCCAGCGAAAGATTTTTATCATTCCTTCGGGATCAGCAATATTGAAGTCGTTCCCCACATGCCAAAATGTCACGAGGGAATGACGAAAAATGACTGGAACGATGAATTGAAGTACCAAAAAGGGTTACTGAAGGAAAAAGTGCCATCCGTTTCACTGCAACATACGATCGATATGGTTCAGCACAACCTCAGTTCAAAGGATACACCTGCTATAGATCTTTAAGGACAGGAGAATTTGTCGGACAAAAGTAGAAAAAATTAGAAGAGAAATTATGGTATAATAACAGGACAGTAAAGTTTGTGACGGTGGCGCTTTTTTTGAAAGTGAGGTGGTGCATGATGAATGTACTATCGAAATCTAAAGAAAGGAGAAGCCTTTTTGCAAGAAGTGGATATAATCGGTATTCTGTTAGCTTCAGCGCCTGTTCTAATAGCCTTAATTGGCTTAATCGAAGCATGTGTGAAACTAGCCGATACGATTATAAACGCTCGTTCTTCTAAGCTTAAAAGCAAGAAGAAACGGAAAAAGAATGCAAAAAAATAACCGTCAACTTTAGCCAGCGGACGATTATTTTTATGAAATAACTAAACCTGGCCACCGTCATAAAACGGTGCTGTAGTGGAGCTGTTGACGCAGCTCCTCTTTACATGGTTATAGTAACACAATTGTTACCATGATTCAAATAGATAAGATATTAGGAGTTCCATTGACGATTTGTTGATGGAACGTTTTTTGAATCTATAGAAATAGAAGAAGGGGTGAGTCAAATAAGAAAGTAATTATGGTATAATAACAGGGCAGTAAAGTTTAATGACGGTGGCTATCCAATTGAAAGTGAGGTGGTGCGTATGAGCGTGCTTCCAAAATCTTACGAAAGGAGAAGCCTTTTGTCTGCATACGAAACAATTCAGACCATTCTCGGCTTTGGTATGTTTACCATTGCTTTGATCAGTCTGGTTGTCAAGTTGCTTAAAAACGACAAAAAGAAATAGCCGTCACTTTAGCGAGAAGCGGCTAATTTCTTTTTGAAATGTCTATTCTTGCCACCGTTCTTTAATCGGTGCTGTAGGGGAGTTGTTAGCGCAACTCCTCTTTACATAGTTATCCTACCATAATTAAGCTAGTTTTTCAAATAAAGTTGATTTAAAGGCGTTTCATTGACGATTGTTGATGGAACGTCTTTTTTTGTTTAAGGAGGTGAGAATGGTGGAAATAGAAGAGAAATTAGAGGTCCTAATTGTTAAGGATGGAAAAATTAGTAGGGAATTGCCTGTCGATTTTGAATGGTTGTTTTTGAGTCATTATATGAAATCAAACGGATGGGCAGTATCAGGATCTGCATTTTCGGGAGATAGGGACTTTATTATTTGGCTAAAGGAAGAAGAAAACAAGGGGGTTCAGGAATTATTACCGAAAAGCGGACTAGTTTCCGAAATGTACTCTCTTGTAGAGAAAAGTGAGGGGTGGTTCTCAACTGAAGTGTCAGTCGTCATGAAGGCATCTTTCTCTGAGAATGCTTCTATGCCAAGGTAAATGCTGAATCGAGTCGTGCAACACATGTTGACTGCTAGGAATGAAATAGGAGGGACTTATGGAAGAACAAATAATTAACGAAGCTCAACTTCACAACTTTATCATCCGTTTGATCAATGACTACCAGCAAGGAGAAATAACGGAATATAAACAAGGTGCAGTTTCAGCACTATTACAGGTATCGGAACAACTCCAACAAATGACAGGAGAAACTGAAGGCAGCGGAGAAACTGAGATCCCAGATATGATTCACGTGGAAGTAGAACAACTATCGGAAAGAGAATAGGAAAGGAGCTGCGTGTATGGATAATCAGTTGACCTCATTGCTTAAAAAGAAATACGGAACAACTACTTCTTCACCGGTAGTATTTACAGAAAAAGATACCTTGTATACGGCATTTCGAAAGTTGGCCGACAATATTTATAGAAATGGCTCTTGGGTCCTGGAAGATGAACTGAGGGCAGTAGACACATTTGTCCGAAATAGATATGGCTATCCGGTAGGTAAAGAGGATTCTATCCTTGTTGACGGAATCGACCGAGCTTGGTCAACGGAAGTTAAAGTAAAGGCAGTTGAAGCAGTAGAAAGTCCCTATCTCGTTGGTAAAGCCAAAGGGATGAAGGTATACTCGGCTACGTCTATCAGGAAAGAAGTCGATGGATCTAAGGATCATACCCAAACGATTAATGTGCTTTTAGATCCAGCGAATAAGACTGGCACGAAACACGGCGAATTCTACTATGTTTCGCCAAATGGTTCCAAAGGTCTTACTTATTATTACGCATTAGGGAATATGAATCGGGCCATTGGTTACGACAAACTGCAAAGGGATATCTTAAAAGAGTTTGATGATCTTGCCCAGGAATCTAAGTTTGAAAGAAGGGACTTAGAGCGATTACTGGAGCATCTTTCCATTGCGAGTTACACCGGAAAAAAGAATGCTCGGTTATTTCAAAAAAATCCTCATGGCGAATTGACGGACGAATTCTTGGCCACCTTGCCTAGAGACGAAGGAGAAAGGTATCGCGGAAATCCTTCACAAATGACCGCCATGATAAGGAATCAGGAAGTTCCAAAAGAAGATCTGGCGCTATTTAAGAAAGAACTCAACGCAACATGGGGAGACTTGACGGAAGACCCAACAAGTCCAGTAAAAGTAAATTTGGACAAAGCACCTTATCTTCTCAAAGAAGGATACAGAACAACGTATTTGTATCCTAAAAACCTTGAGAAAGCCCGAATCCACAATCATGCGATTGATTTTGTAGAAAACTATATACAAAACACTTATGACATTTTTCTCCAAAGAGAATACGAAAAGGATATTGACAAGCAGACCAGAGCTTCCGCCTGGCAAACAAAAAAGAATATAAATAAAGAAACGCGAAAAATAATGGAAACGACAACGCTGAAGAGATATTTCCAGTTTATTGAAATAGACAATGATGTGGATTTAGGGTTATTTTCACAGTTTGAGAAAGAAATGGAGCGGATGCATAGCATTCTCCCTAAAGCTGGCGATACTCTTCCAGAGCTGCGTTTAAGGAAGCTTGGAAATCATCATGCGCTTGGACTATATGTTCCTCAAAAAAATACGATCGCTATCGACTTTAGAGATACAAACGATGATATTGGCGGTGTGGGGTTACAGTCATTTGTTCACGAGTACGGACACGCATTAGACTACGCCACTGGTAGTGGTTTATTGAGCATGAGAGACGATTTCAAGCCGATTGTCGCAAGGTATAGAGAAAACCTTTCACTTAATGGAAAAGGCACGTATGTGGCGAATAAAGCGGAATATTACACAGCACCTACAGAAGTTTTTGCAAGAGCTTTCGAGTTATATGTGAGTGAAGCTGGATTGAATAGTATTTTCCTTAAATCAAAAGAGATCTATGAGACAAACATTGAGTATTCCTTATTTGATGAACAGATGCGTGAAAAAGTCATGGTCTATTTTGATCATGCGTTTCCGGATCTACGAGCAGCGATCGTGGAATCGAATAAAGGAGCGTTAGATCTCAACACTAGCCTAGTAAATGAACAAGTGGATCTGTTTGGAGTGGCCAATTCGGAAATAGAAAAACTTCAATCGACGAGATTTCGTCACGAAAACAAAGAGATCACTTTAGGCGAAGCTATGGAGAACTGTGAGCTGTCCTTAGTAGATAAAGCGACAGCTATCCAGAAACAGACGGAGTTAATACAGCTGTACAGGAATGCCATTCCTCAAACGGACACCATGAGACATATTGCTGCGATCCATGAAGAAACACTGGAAGAAATGAAAGAACAATCGGAAGAAACGCTATTCTTATTTGATGGAACGGAATTGGCTGTGTATTCGACAGACGCTGCTCAGCTGGTGGAGGCTATTGAGGGTAGAGAAGTATTCTATGGTATTTATGGGTACGCGTTGAGTGAGGGTCTATCTGCATTAGATCTTTCGAATGATTTCAGGAAAGGGAACGAGGAGCGATTTGTCTCTGAAGCAGAGACACAAGTTAGAAAGTGGCTCTTACTTCCAAAAGAAGCGAAAAATGAAATTTTGATCATTCATTTCCGGAATCCTGTAAACGCGAATTTAGTTTTGATGAAATATGGGCTGGAAAATGTAGACAGTCTTTTTAACGGCTTAAACAATCTCTTACAAGCTGAATGGCGGCACCGGTATAAAGAACTTTCAGAAGAAATCAAAGCATTTGATGAAAAACGGAAAGTCTGGCTTGAGTCATGTGAGGATGAGAGAATTATGTACATTCCTGAAAGTCTATGGGAAGTTGCTGAGAAGGTGGGGCTGATGGAAAATTATCCCAAAAATTTAGGAATTCTTGAAGCGGTTGATTTGCAAACTGAACCCGCAACGGTGACTGAAGAGATTTCTTCTGACGAAATGAATCTTGAGGATAATAGCCGGTTAGGTCAAGCAAAAAGAAAGCTGTCTCGCTTGAAGTCTGAGTACAAAGAAAAACTTGATCAAGTTTATGCGCACCAGGAACTAACAAATGGCCAGCCAATGAATGACAAACGAAACGGACGTTCTTGGTTTAACCGGCGTGAACAACTTGAGTACAGTCTCAGGAATCTATCTGAACAGATTCAAGAACAAGAAGATCGTGTCGCCAAGTTAGAGGAACAAAAGGAAGACGCTGAAATGGGCTTTAGTAAACAAGGCGGCTTGATCATGAGTGTTGAAAATATTCCCCGAATCCAAGAAGAAATCAAAAAATCAAAGACCGGAAACTCTCTTTTTTCTAAAGATACGATTCGAAAATACGAAAAGCAGCTTGAGCAATTGTTGGAAGCAAAAGAACGTTCGGAAAAGGCTCATAATCATATAAGTAAGCATGCCCAAGAGTTGATCGATGCGAAACTCGTTACTCAGTGGGCCAAAAATCCAACAGTCTATTTTGTGAAGGGGCTGAGAAAAGTTGCCCTAGAGCTCCAAGAAACAGGGGAATTTACGATATCTGAGAAATATCAACCGCAAACGGAGAAGGACAAAGAAGTGGTAGCGTCTTTACTACAAAGCAATGAAGTACAGGATATAGAAGCGAATAAAGGGAATCAATCAGTCAAACAATCAAAAGGAGTGATCAATGTGCCACAAGTTCAGGAATTAGAAGAGAGAAAAGGTAAGAGATTACTGGAGTTAGAAAAAGAAATTGAAACACTGACTGAAGAACGATCAGCCGCGTTTAACAAGAATGCTTGGAACAGCTTAGGCACAATCGATTGGGATCTGCACAAATTAAAGTTAGAAGTAGAAGTGCTTGAGCAAAGTACGATTGAGCCAATTTTGAGGAGAACTGCTGAATTTGAGATCGCCATTGCCGAATTAGAAGCAGATAGTTATTATGCGGACAGTGCGGAAGGATCCCAGCGAGAAATTGATTCCCTCAAAGAAAAAATCAGTGATCTGATTACTTTAAGAAATAAATGTATTGAATCCTATACGCTGCGTGAAGAATTGAATGCTGATGAAATGGAGCCTATCAAGGAGGAAAAAGTTAATCCTATCAACAGTCACTTCATACAAGAAATTAACTATAGTTTTGATGAAGCAGTACGAGAAATCGATGACCTCATGAAGGAAAACAGTGATTCTGAACAGGAATTTGTTAACAAAGCTGAGTTGGAAACGATCTTGGAGAATCACTTAAAACAAGTTGAAGTAATGATTAGAAATTCAATCAGTGCGATCGACTCAATGCCGAATCTAACGGAAACTCAGTTGCAGTCAGAAACCGGAAAACTAAAAAGAGGTATTGGCTCGATCTTAGTCGATTTGAAGGATAAAATAAAACAATACCTCGCTACGAAAAGGGAAAACACTGTAGCGAAATTGAAAAATACGAGAGAGGACGTTCGATTAGGATTCAAGAACTCATTCAATCGAAAAATGTTGACTATCAACGGTCTCTTGAAGCAGCTATCTAACAAAATCGATCAAAAATTCGTTTTAGAAGAAAAACAAACACCTGCGGATCAAACGGAAATATCTAATCCTCAAGCTCACATTTCTCCACAACCTGTTCATGAACCTGGCGAGAATCACCTGGAGGAGGGAGCTTCTTCTGTTGAAGCAAGTACACAAACGATTGATTTGAAATCAACAGATGAGGCGAGTGCGTCTCATAGTACGAAAGATCTTGACCAAGCAACAAGCGACAATCCAATTGAAACAATCGAGCAATATCCAACGAATGAGAAGCCGAATGATAGTGAAGTGCAACAATTGAAACGAATCGAAGAGTTGAGTAATCAGTTGGGATTAAAGGCAAGCGACAAAGAAAAGGATACAATTAAAGATTTAACGCAATCGCAAAAATCAGAATTGATTCGATCAATGGAAGCTGTTATAGAAGAAAAAAATAAATCTGTTCCTGCCGAAGAAGTAGAAATCGAAGTGGGATAAAGGGAGGGCTAAAAAAGTGCCAGCATTGTTTCCTGAGGATTATGAAAAAACCAGTACGACCAAAAAGAAGAAATTGGCTAGAGAGTTGAAATTGAAAAATGAGTTGTCAGCATTAGAAATTTCCCTAAATGCCCATCGTATTTTAGCTTTTTTAAAGCAACAAGAGGTAGATAAACCGAATCGAGCATTTGTCAAAACATTTCAATATGCGGCAAGTGCGTTAGGTGTTCCATACGAGGTGATCGATGAGGCGTTTTTCACACAAACGCCTCTGTCTGAAGAAGAACTTTTTGAGGTTTCGCATTTGTTTAATCCTAATGCGAAACTGCCAGAGGAAAAGGATTTACCAATCGTACCTATCACAATCGACTTCTATTCCACTTGCGTCTCTTTGTTTGAAAAATTGCCTTTTACTTTTTGGCAGAATTACTTGATTGAAGATACTTCACTTCCTAAAACGAAAGTAGCTGCGTATGATCTTGAATCGCTGTTACAAGGATTCGTGCAGGAAGTTTGGTTGAGAACAAAAAATAATTTGGAAGATCCGAGTGAACCAGAAATTGAAAAAGCACGTCAGATGTTTTTGGCTTATTTTTATCGAAACGATCAAAAATATTATCGAAAAGAAACACAGGACATGTTGTTAGGCTTGTTGGAAAAGACTTTGGAAGAACACGCAATCGAAGCATTTTCAGTTGATCAAGAACTGCAATCTTTGTTAGAAGCAGGAAACACAAAAGCGGTTTGCTCGTTTATTCAGGATCGTGTATTTGATTGGACGAGAGAATACAACTATCAACGTTTTTTGCATAGTGTGACAAAGACCAGAAATCTTTCTTTGATGAACCAGCTGTTACTCCTTTACCAACGACCAGAGGCTTCTGAAACGAAAGAAATCAATGATTGGATTCGAGAGAATCGAACACTGAGAGAAGAAGCAGAACCGGTCTTTTTGCTTGGAGGAACACAAGTGAAAGTTGATCCGGAAACTGGTGAAATTCTTAAAGAAAAGAAAACCTCGCTTGTTGATTTTGAGGACGTACTAATCATTCCGTATTTTGAAAAAAGCGAGACGGAAGGAAGGGAGCTTAAAGAGAAAACCGAATTTACTCCAAAAAGAATTTTTGAGATTCTTGAAAGTACGGTTTCTGATCCGGTCTATTTTGAGGAGAGACAACTTTCGATTTATGATGATCAAGCAATTCGTTTAAAAGCAAAACAAAGTGAAGAACAAACGATTGCTGATTTGGTCGCATGTATTTTGGAAAAGGAAAAACGATCGGATGACGAATTTATCCGATTCGAAAACGACAGTATCGCTTCAGTTGTGATGACCGTTTTTGGTTTAAATCCTTTGCCGCTCAATTTGCCGATCCTTACAAATTTGAGATCATTAAAAAATGGGAAAGTGAAATTGCAACAATTATTTACGGATGTCATTGTCAGAAGTGAGACATTTCTACAACGGTTCGCGGAACAAATGTACACAAAGGAACCAGAGGTCATTCGACCAACTTTTGAAGAGGAAATCAAACGAGCGAAAGAATTGCAGCGACTGGCCGTAGCCAATGTGGCGACCGACAAAGCGAACAAGAAAGAAGAAAAGTCGGGAACGACAATAACGATGGCCGACCTTTTGGAAAAAACAAATGAAGGCTCAGAAGGTAATAATGATGATGGAGAAAATTAAGAGTAGACCATTGAGTCACTATTATTTGTGGAAAGTTTTCCAACGAGTAGAAAAAGATCCAACAAGAGAATTAATCATACCACCGCTAAAAACAGTGATCGGGCAGTTGAACGCCGAAAGGCGCAATCTTGAAAAGGTGAACAGTGAGATTCTCGCAAAGCACATTTCAAGTATTGCATTTTTAGAAGAAATGTTGAAAACTGTCTCTGAACAATCTTTCAGGAAACTGATCACAGATCTGTGGGAAGAACAAAAATTTCAGTGAGTGATGTGATCAAAAATTGGGGTTTGGGGCACGCCCCAAATGTAAAATCAAAAAAGAGGGAATTCGAAAATCGTAGATTTTCGAATTTGCCTTCTTTTTTATTTTTCGCAAGTGGATATCCACTTGCTACGCTTGCCAGAGACGAAACCCCGCCCCGCCAGGGCGGAGGGTTTTCGGGTTCGGCTCTGGGCAAGGCGCAGCCTTGCTGACCGATTTATAGGAAAATTGGAGATGATTTAAGTGAAAAAAGAACATCGTTATAGAGATCAGCCGATAACAGTTAGAGTTACTAAGGAGGAAAGAAAAAAGATTTTAGCAAATATGAATTCTTCTGGAGTGTTGACTTTAACAAACTACGTCCGCTTGATGGCGCTTAATGGTCGCATAATAAAAATAGATTTTGAACCGCTGAGAAAATCGCTGTCTGAGACAGGTGAATATGTCTATCAACTAAATAAAATCGGAAACAACATAAATCAAATTTCTCATAAATTAAATCAAACCGATATTGTAGAAAAAGAAGACGTAGATTACCTCGTTTCAGAATTTGAAAAGATGAAAACAAACTATCTGAAGGCGCAACAAATCTTATTGAAAGAAATTAACAAGCTGACGAGGACTGAATGATATGCCGACAACCAAAACACTCACGATCAAACAAGAAAGAAATTTACAGCGTGCGATCGAGTACATTCTTAATCCGGAAAAAACCAAAAATCAAACTTTGACAAGCGGACATAAATTAAATGCCGTGAATAATGCATTTTTTGAAATGAGTCTAACGAGACGATTGGCGACTAATATCAAAGGACAGTCGAACAAAAAAACAACGGAAGAGGTTTTAGCTAGACACATTATTCAGTCATTTGATCCAGCGGATAATTTGACTCCAGAAGAAGTCCACGAAATCGGAAGACAGACTGCCTTGGAATTTTTAGGCGAAGATTATGAATTTGTCATTGCGACTCACGTTGACAAGGACCATTTGCATAATCACATTATTTTTAATGCAACGTCTACCGTAGACTTAAAAAAGTTCCGGTGGCAAAAACGAACGACAGCCGATCTACGATACATTTCTGATAAAGTAGCGGACTATCATGGCGCGTCAATTTTACAATCAGCAAAAAGAAATTCATATGCGAAGTACCAGGAATACCGCAGAAAGAATGCGTATCGAGTTGAGATTAAGGAACGATTGAATTTTTTGCTTAATCACAGTATCAGCTGGGAAGATTTTTTAGTGAAGGCAAAACTATTAAATCTTGAGGTAGATCCAAATCATAAATCTAAAGAATATGGGAGAGTGATTAATTACAAATTGCTGGATTTTCCTCAAGAGCGGTCTGCAAGAGATTACACATTGAATAAGAAACGCCGAAGCTATAACGAAGAAAAGATTCGTGAGCGTACAAGCAAAAATGATCCAAAAGCAGTCTATGGTGTTCTTGAGATCGCCCAAAAATTTGAGGAGCAAAAAAAAGAAAAAGAAGAGTTGCCTGATCTAACGTTTATCATTGAACCGTGGCAAATAGAAAAAGACACAATGACAGGAATTTATGTAGAAATCGCTTATGGGCGATACGAAACCGGAATTGTAAAAATTCCAGATTTTATGCTGGAAAAAAAAGAAGATGGCCGATATGAAGCGCATTTTAATTATAAGGATACTTTCTATTTTCTGAGTGACGATTCCATTAAAAAAAATAAATTTGTCAAAGGATCTTCTTTGGCCAGTTATCTTTCTGGAGAAAACGGCCTTTTTCCTAAACGTAAAAATTCAGCGATTCAAAATGTGCGTGAAATGGTCGCAGCGCTGAATATTTTATCGGCACGACAGGTCAGCAGTGAACAAGTACCTAAAATTTTAGGACAGGATTTTTATGACAACTACGAAATTGTTCAAGAAGCTAGATCAACTTTGAACGATAAGTTATATCGGGCCAATGAGAAATTAAAGTTTGATCCTACCAATCAAGAGTTGAAAGAAAAAGTAAAAGCATTGCATGCGGAGAAAAATGATCTGGAAAAGCAAGTTAAGATTTTTGAGAAACAGCTGAAAACTTATGATTCGGCCTTAAGTATTTTGACTGAAAGAGGATTATCAGAGTCAGCCAACTTAGAAAAATAGGACTCGAAATGCTTAATTGTGAACCTTAGACGTGCTATGATATAGATACTGATAATGGAGAACTACAAGGTTTGGATCTCTTTAATCGCTATAAAGAAAATACGATTTTTGTGATTGGAAACTTTATTAAAACGAACTATATGTCTTATACGAAAAATAGAAAACTCTATAGGAGGGTTTATATGGACAACACAGCACTCGCAAAATTTATACAGTCGCTGGGTAGTTTGAACAACTACGGCAGCTCTGTTTATCAAACAAAGAAAGCACTGGATTTAAAGTCAACAAAACCGTTACGTCAAAATGTTGATGATATCGCCATTTTTGTAGATAGCCTAAAAGGAATTGAAGCAATCAAGGAAAAAGGATTTTCTGTCGATGGTATTATCGAAGTAAACAAGCAGTTTGATTCTCCTTCAGATGAACAGCCGAATCTTCCTGGTCATTTGAGAAATTCGTATTACAACGAAGATGATCGTATTGCAATCGTAATTGATCAAGCGAGCCAGGAGTATTATATTCCTAAAGATGTCATTACAAGAGAGGACCTGCAAGAAATTGTGGATCAATTCAACGAGTCAGAAAGAATTGAAAAAGATGCGTGGTTAGTTTTTGCCCGACTTGCCAAATTACAGGCTTTTCAAGATGGTAACAAACGAACTGCTTTGATTTCAGCAAATGCGGCCTATGGTACTTTGGAAACGGAAGACTATTTACTGATACCGTTTCATGATATCAAGCGTTTAGAATTTACTGTCAGTTTAATGGCTTTCTATCGAGCGAAAGATCCTTTGGAAGAACAAGAAGCGTTTGAGCGTTTGTATCAAACCTTGCCTTCGAAGAATGAACGAGAAATTTACTTGCACAAGCCAATTGAAGATCTCAATCAAAGTAAAGATATATCTACGTATCGTGTTAAATCTGAATTGCGTTCAAAAGAATATGATCAAGAACCAGATTTATAAAACTAAGAATATGTATAGCGCTTAATAAGCTAGTAAGAGGAGCATTGCCTTATCCGGTTGGTAAGGTAATGCTTTTTTTGATTGGAGGGGGACAATGGAATTATTTGATGTGACAAAGTATCAGTTACCAGCGGAAACGGCTGTTGAGTGGGAGATAACTAAAGAGAGATTGGGAATTTTTCTCTCACAGTATAAAAGTGTGCGAGAGAAAATAGGAATCTCCGCAAGTCCTAAAGTTTATGAAACGTATTCTTTTTTACACCGTGACGAGATTCCAAGTGAACTGACGAATGATCCAATTTATCAAGAGTTCAAGTATCTACACAGAATTTTTATATCGGGGTATCTGTCGATCAACCACCCTTACAAACCGGAGATAACTGAAAGAAGAAGGAAGATTTTCCTATTACGGTACTTATATGGCCTTTCGATTTCTGACGTCAGCGAAAGGATCCATTATCAGAAAAATATCATTCTGACCGATTCAAAAAAAGCCCTGGTACAGTTTACACACGCGCTTCAATTACTGGAGGAAAGGGAGAATTAAGCCTAACTTATTACCGAAAAAGGACAAACTTACGCATTTTTCCAGTCATTAATCCAACTGATCACCATTTATAGTTACCTTACAAGCTTGAATAACTGAAACACAGCTGTGGGAAAGAACTATGAATGAAAGGAACAAAACCATTAACTTTTATTGATTTGTTTGCGGGAGTAGGCGGTTTTCGAATGGGTATGGAGAAAGCTGGACATAAATGTGTCGGCTTTTGCGAAATTGACAAATATGCTAGGCAAAGCTACAAAGCGATTTTCGATACACGAGGAGAGGTGGAAATGCATGACATTACAAAGCTATCAGACGACTTTATTCAACGAATCGGACGTGTGGACGTTATCACAGGAGGATTTCCTTGCCAGGCTTTTAGCCTTGCAGGAAAAAGAAAAGGTTTCAGCGATACTAGAGGAACTCTCTTTTTTGAAATTGCACGCTTCGCAAAAATTTTGCGACCTAGCTATCTATTCCTTGAAAACGTCAAGGGACTTCTCAATCACGAGGGAGGGTCTACGTTTGAGACGATCCTCCGAACCTTGGATGAGTTGGGGTATGACGTGGCATGGCAAGTGTTTAACAGCAAAGATTTTGTCCCACAAAACCGAGAACGTGTCTTTATTATCGGACATTTTAGAGGATCAGGTGCCAGAAAGTTTTTACCTCTCACAGGAGAAGAAGAATCAGCTGATCAGGAATCAGCAAAAATCAATTTAGCTGGAACAACGAGAAAGAAGAATGATCTGAGTACAAATTTGAGAGAGCGAACCTATTTTACAAATGGACTAATGGGAACCTTAACCGCGACAGATTACAAAATGCCAAAGCAGATTGTCGTAGGGAATGTGAATCCCAGCGGCAATGGAATGAACGGCCAAGTTTGTAGTTCTGAAGGCGTAGCCCCTACGCTGACGACCAATAATGGAGAAGGAAATAAAATAGCCATTCCTATATTATCTCCGGATAAAGATACTGTTCGACAAAATGGCCACAGAATTAAAAATGATGGTGAAGAAATGTTCACTCTGACCGTACAAGATCGACATGGAATTATCGTAGAAGGAAAGATCGATGGACGGTACCGATCCGCAACCAGCGTGTATTCTACTAAAGGTATCAGTCCTACACTAAACACGATGCAAGGTGGTGGCCAACAGCCGAAAATAATTGTTAATGAGGCAACTAAACAAGGATACACACCAGCTGTACCTGGAGAAAGGTTTAATTTTGAAATTAGGAAACTGACACCTTTAGAATGCTGGAGGCTCCAAGCTTTTCCGGATTGGGCTTTTCTAGCCGCAAAGTTTGGCAGTCGAGAAATTGCGAAAGATATCTTGGAGAATCAGAAAGATCACTACAGCTGTGATCATGAGGTAAAAGTTTCGAATTCTCAGCTGTACAAACAAGCAGGGAATTCAGTTACAGTCTCAGTGATCTATTTCATAGCAAAACACCTTTCTATCAACCTTTGACCCGCTTTTTTGAGTGGATTTCTAAGCTCCGAAAGAGCCTTGCCAACAGTAAAGTAAACGTATCAAGACTTGATAAAAAAATGGATTCAGGCCTGAATCGTAGAGGAGAAGTCTATGATTCAAAAGAATACGATTTACTTAGAAGATTGTTTAGAGGGAATGAAAAGAATTCCTGATGCTTCAGTCGATGCGATTATTTGCGATCTGCCTTATGGAACGACTGCTTGTTCCTGGGATAATATACTTCCTTGGGAAGATTTGTGGCGAGAGTATTTACGTGTGATAAAAGAGAATAGTGCGATCGTACTTTTTGGCGCGGAACCCTTTGCGACACAATTACGAATGAGTAATTTAAAGCACTACAAGTATGACTGGTACTGGATTAAGAACAACGTGACAGGCTTTACCTTTGCTAAAAGTCAGCCGATGCGCTCAGTAGAGACGATCTCCGTGTTCTCAAAAGGAACCGCGGCTTATTATCCGCAAGGCTTGCAGCGTGTAAAAAAACCTCAAATACAGGTAAGAAAGGTCGGAGAGGATACAGTCTATAAGACTGATTCCCTGGAAGGAAAAGAATTTGTGCAGGAGTATACCGGTTTTCCAAACAATGTTTTACGATTCAACAAAGATACGACAAATATATTTCACCCGACTCAAAAGCCAGTAGCGCTTTTGGAGTACCTGATAAAAACATATTCTAAGAAAGGAGATATCATTCTAGATAATTGTATGGGAAGTGGGACAACCGCGGTCGCTTGCTTAAATACGGACCGGTATTTTATTGGTTTTGAAACAGATGCGGCTTATTATGTGAGGGCGGTTGAACGAATTAAGACGAATGTCACACAGCTGGATCTATTCGAAGTTTAAAGAAAAAATAGTTAAATAAGACTTGATTAAGTCGGCATACCGATGTATAATATACTTATAAAGTCGGTATGCCGATTTAGTGTTTTTACTACTCTTTGAGAATGGATGTGGTTTTATAAGTTCAATGATCGTCAGCAATAAAAAAGCACTTATCCTGGTCCCACAGAATAAGCGCACAGTAACAAAACCAGCCTGGTATGCTACTACTCAAAATATATCATAAAAGAGAGTAGTAGCAAAGCTTTCGCTACACTCCTTACGGAGGGAAAACCATGTACGCTGATAAAAAGAAAATCGAATGGTTATTATTTGAAAGTGGAATATCAAGAAAGCAAATCAACGAAAAATCGGGAGTTAAATTAACAACAATTACAGATTTAAGAAAGAAACGCTCTTCGATTGACCTTATGAGATTTGATAATGCCGCAAATTTGACGGCTTTTGTTGATGAAATCACGAAAGAAGAGAAATGATTCTACTGTAGTTGTGACTCCTTAAAATCTAGGAGGACATATGAAATATACTGCATACAGAAAATCTGATCCATATACTTTATACGAAATCGAAGGAACAACTAAAAACTTAGCCGCCTTTATAGCTACTCGGAGTCCTTTTGAAAATGATTTTTACATTTTTCGAGATGGCCGATTGTTTCTAACGTTAGTTGGGTTCTTCATTGATAGAGCGGTTGATAAAGACTTTTTAGCCTATGAACTGTTGCCTGTCTTGGTTCCGATGCAACAAAGAGAAGTACCGATTCCAACTGTCAACATGACAAAGAAGTACGTCAACAAGCAGCGAGAGGACGTTTTGTTATGAAGACAGGTATCGTTGAAGGGAAAAAGTACCGATTAAGGAGAAATTTCAGTTTCTCCGGACATAACTTAGCTAAAGGAATCTGGATAAGAGTAGTAGAAATCGCTTATCCGATTGCCTACTGTATCGCTGATGAAGGACAAAAAGAAGTGACAATGGAAATCAACATACAGCGCTTAGCACCTATTCTGGATTTTTCAAGTGAAACAAGTAGTTTTGGAAACTGTGATAATTGTCATTGTGATATTGTTTATCAACCAAAAAGAGGCTTAAACTTGGGCTATCTCTGTAATGAGTGTGTTGATAAATTGGGATATACGGACAAATGAACAGTCAAAAATGAGAAAGTGGAAGGTTGCGGATAAACCTTTACTGTAGCCTTTCATGGGTAGGAAGAAGCACATAAAATCAAACAAGTAGCACTATGATCAAAGTGGTTCATAAGTTTTTGAAATGTAAAAAAGCTTATCTTAGTTAGGGATAAGATAAGGAGGTACTACTATCTACTCAGACGACCGAGATTGTAATCTCTGCTCGTTGATAGAAAGAAGGTGTCGGTAAATGGAAAATAGATATAATGGGAATCTTATTTCTATAGATAGTAAAAGAAAGAGGGAATGGACAGTTATTGTATTGAATCATTTTTCAAAAGAACTAGTAGGATTTTTATGTGAGGATGCGTCAGCTGATAATTTGCAATTTACGCAAAGAAAAGAAGAGTTAGGTATTTTTACAGAGACTGAAGCAAATGAAATTATTGATGCAATCTACGAGTTGAAAGACGATGAGAACGCGATTCATAAGACAGACGAAAAAACTGGAAGTGAAGACTGGGTTTCCGGAAAGTATTTTGATTTTGAGAAAGCAAAAATCAAATTAGAGTAATCGGACCAGTTTCCACTAGGTGGAGAGAACATAGCATGCCTAACAAAGATTAAAAGAACGAACAACGATAAGGAGTTGAATGATATGTATGAAGTTTCTAATCGAAAATGTTTTGGAGGTCCCTATAAGGTACCAATTACCCAATTTAATCGTCAAACATGGTGGCCACCAAAATGGATTGAATGTGATTGTGGAGAACATGCGGAACATATTTTTTACCGAAAAAAAGGGAACCCCTATCCAACAAAACGTTGGCATTGCGACACGTGCCATCGAGAATACCAAATTATAGAATATACAACGAACTTTATTTTGTTGGAAAATGATTCAGTAAAGCAGGCAAATAAAAACTAAATTGCTTTGAATAGTGAATTTGACAATCTTGTTTGTACAATCAAATGGATCTCAGCTAAAACAGGAAGGAACGCTACTACACAATTGATCAAACGCTATGGCAATGTGCATATCAAAAATATTAGAGAACTTCACTTATAATGACAGAGATAGCAGAAAGGCGAATTATGGAAACTTTGAAAGAAGCTTTGAAAATAAGAAAAGTTGAATGTAGAGTTGAGACTCCCGATACGGTTTATTGCGGATTACCGAAAGATTTGTTACTGGCCATATCAGAAAGTGAATTGAAGCTGGCAGTGATCAACAAGAAGCTTGAATCTTTGTTTGGTGATAAACGTTGGGACATTGAAGTCGGCTAATGGAAGAAAATATCAACTAGGAGGAATTGAATTGAAAACAATTGATTTATCATACGAAGATTGCACGATCGAGGACATGAAAGTTTTTAAAGTCGATGAAGCACAATGGATTGCAGCACCGTCACTTTTACATGCATTAGCTTTTTACGATGAGCAAGTCGGACTTGAAGTCGAGTATCTAAAAGATATCGAAGAATGTGAAATTGAAGAAATGGGTATGTGGGATAGCACAGAGATCATGCAATCCGAAAAAGAAGCATTCGAACAAGGGAAACTGAAAATCTATGAACCGCAAAAGAATAAAAAAATGGAATTCGGAGATTATGGAGTTTTTGCTGGTGAGCTTTGTAAATGGACTTCATTTGCCGATGTAATCAAGAGCCAAGAAGTCGGAACGTATGTGATCGCTTGTACGGAATATTAGGAAAGCAAGTCAGTAATTGACAGATATTACAGAATAGGAGAGATAAAATGAGCAGGCTTGTAACAATTTATAAGGGATGGGAGATACATCAGGGTGCTGCGGAAGGCAGATTTAAACATGGTCAATTATTCAAGCCGATGAACGATCAAGGAAATTGCCTAGAAATTGATAATCTAAGTGATGAAGATTTTGCTTTCGGTTCTGTGATTATCCATGACAAAAGAGACAAATTCAATCATAAAATTTTTGCGAAAGCTTTTGTGTGGGACTTGTTAAAAGAGTATGAGTTAGTTAGTAATCCACCAAGATAGTTGATTAGTGGAAATAGCAAACTAAGAGGGAGAATAATTGTGGATTATCACCAAAATTTAAAGAATGCTACGACGGTTAAAGAAGTGCAAAAATTTTATAATGAAGGTTTTAAAGACATGGTGGCAAAGATTGAAGAAAAATTTATTTCAGAAGGAAGAGGGCAACAGCTGGTTTATGCTGATGGTTATATTGACCCAATTTTAACTATAGCTGATGCACATTTATTGATTTGTGCAGAATATCGAGCAGAACAGCTAAGTAAAAACAAGTCAGAAGGACCAATGATTAAATCCAACCACGATTCGTTTATAGAAGAAAGACTAATAGGATTAAAAAGAAAAAAAGATACAGAGAGTAAAGAAGCATCAAAAAAATAGGCTATGCACGTGTCGTATAAGTTTAGCAAATTAATAATTGACAGAAATAATGGAATGGGGGATAGAAATGCCACAAATTAGAGTTGAATGTAGATATTGCGATAATCCTTGTAAACCTAGAAACGTTGATGGTGACTTAGTATGTAGTAATTGCGGTGCCGAATGGGCTTCAGCAAAATGTGAAATAAAAGTTTCTGATCAGGAATTAGAGCGTGAACGTAAAGAACAAGTCGAATTTGATCAGTGGATGGCACAGTATGGCGAAGATTATCATGCCTTTTACAGTATACGGTAATGGTAGTCTTTTTACAACGATTAAGTAAATATATGTTTTGAAGGTAATCCTACCAATGTCATGATAATATGGTAAACTGAGTAAAGGAAAAGGAAATACTACAAATATGGATGAAAAAGCAAAACAAAAAATCGTTAAATTGCTCGCTTTAGCAAATGACGCTAACGACGAAGAATCAATGTCTGCTTTAGCAAAAGCGCAAGAGCTGATGTTACAGCATAATATAGACGAAGAAGATGTCTTTAGCTATAAGCAAGAGCAAAAAGCCGAGAAAGTGATCGACATTATCATATATGAAGGTCGCCCCCCAAGATGGCTTTACCGACTAGCGTCAATTATAGCTAAAAATTTTAGGGTCAAATATTATTATGCACCAGGAACGCCAATTGAACTGCATTTTGTTGGAATCGAATCCGATGTTCAAATCGCACAGATTACGTTTGAATATGCTCGTGGTAGTGCCAGCTACTGTGCTAGACAGTTTTTGCAGTTGCCTGAGATCCGTCGCAAGTATAAGCGCAAATGGCAGCTGAAGCAAGATTATTTGGAAGGCTATTTACGAGGATTGTCGGAGACTTTCAGGAAACAGGTACTAACAAACGGCTACGAGCTTGCTTTACAAGTACCAGAAATTGTTCAGACTGCAGTCAAAGAGATTGGACTTGTTCCAGGAAAAGATACGTCGCATACCGTGAAGGATCGAGAAGCATTTTACTCCGGATATGCAGAGGGAGTTCGCTTTACTGATAAAGACAAGTTAAGTGTATAAGAATAGTTTGAAATAGAATGAAAACAAATGGTTAGGAGGAATAGCATGGAAGATTTATTTTTAAACAAGGACCACATGGCTAAATTTAGTTACATGATGGAAGAATTAGGATTTGAGGATCTTCGGGATCCATATTGGACGAGCCTTTCATTTATCATTGCTGGTAATAACAAGCTTTTCGAGAACCGACACTCACTAATCAATTTTGATCAAAGATTGATTAATAGTGAAGTGTGGTTTTCTGGAACACTTTCGGGCGGGGAGCAACGATTGATTGCTCTAGCTTATAACTTATTTACCAACATGGATTTCTATGAGTTTGAGGATGGGAAGAAAAACTACATTTCTCCCTTGGAAATATTTTCTGGAGTAGATGAGGTGGGTTACAAGCTTGCGAAAAATGCGATCGATGTGAGACTGAATTTTTATTGATTACACACATAATCGAACCAAAAGGAGGTTTGTTTAAACTAAACTGTAATAAATGGTTTAGTTTACGAACTGGGTAGCAAGGAAAAAAGATCCAGAGAAGCTCTCATAGAAATCGGGAGGAATTATGTATGAAAGATGTCAGAATTGGTTTATCTCTCAAAAAATTTGCATTATTAATTATTTGGATGTTTGTTTTCTTAAAAATAAATTTTGGGATTATCAGAAGTAATGGTTTTCTTATTTTGCTGGAGAATAATCAAATTTTACTAAATTCGATTATAATTTTGATAGTGTATTTATCATGTAGGCAGGAGTTAAATCAGTCACTAAAAGAACTAAATACGGCAGTAATGAAAAAGGTCGGAGTAACTATCATTGCTCTAATTTTAATTAATTATGTTTACATGATCACAGTGTTTGGTAGTTTTAAAGTTGCTCCTCAAAGTTATAGTTTCATTATTTTATTTGCAAGTATAATAATCGCTCCATTAAAAGAAGAATTAATTTATCGATACTTGTTTTTGAGTGTTGCAAACTCAAAATGGATAAAAGTATTACTTGGAATCGCTTCGACCATGCTCTTTTTATATGCACATAGATTTGCATATGGGGGCAATATATTAGCAATGATACAAGTTCTATTCTTAACTGCAGGAACTACTTACCTTTATCTAAAGACAAGAAATATCTTTTCTGCTGTTGCTTTACACTCTTTATATAACTTGTTTATTATTTTATTATCGCTGATTTAAAAAAAGCGGCTTAGAAATTTCTTCTAAGTCGCTCTTTTTCTTATGAAATTATTTTTTTTATTAAAATTAATTACTCACGATTTTTATTAACCTGTTTTTTTCTTGAGTTAAAATAATAAACAACCGTAAAACCTACAAACAGACCAGCAGTTATCCACCATTTGAAGGGTTTATTGAATAGGGTAGATAGTGCAAAGTTCAATAGTAATATGACAAAAAAGGAAATAAAAATAACTTTAAGATCTTTCATAGTTCACACACCTTTTCTGATGTTAGAAATTGATACGACCATTATTAGGAACTTTGTCATGTCTATCCCAATATCTTGCTAAATAACCACCTGGAGAAGCTAAGTTTAAACAATAATCAATAATAACTGTTGCTATACCGAATAAACCATAAGCAGCTAATGATGATCGAATTGCTGATTGAGCTGCATGTTTTCCAACTTTCTGCATAGCTTTTGCAAGTCCACCGACAACACCACCAATAGCTAAAGCAATAGCAGTATCAAGGAATGCTCCCATCTGAGAAACTGTAATTCCTTGCCAAGCTGCTCGAAGTGATAAGGATGGATTTGCTGTATCGCTAACATTAGTTGCTGAGTTTATACTATAATCCCCTCTTAACTGTTTGTATACACCTTCTCTTAGGTATTCTACAGAAAGCTCTGGATAGTTTTTGGATAGTTCTGCAACAATTTGGTCTATTTCTTCCTCACTATATTGTTTTACAGGTGTTATTACTGTTTTCTCTATAGGTGTTACTTCGGCAGGTACGCCTTTGCTTTGGGGAGCTTCACTAGCATAAACAGTTGCGGTCATTCCTATTATTTGAATAAATAAAAGAGCAGTGAACATGAGCGACAATTTTTTTATTCCAAATAAACTTTTAAATATAGGTTTTAAATTTACCAACACAACAATTACCTTCTTTCATTTTTTTTTACATTTACATAATAGCATATAACAACAATGGAAACAATAAGTTAACAATATAGTGAAAAAATATAATAACTTTGATATTTAATATCTTTTTTCAAGTATGGATTATCAAAAACAATCAATTGTGAGACAATTCATTTAAGGTGTCAGAAACTTAAAAGTTTTTGAGCTTTTTAATTGTTTGTTTTTTAGCTGTTATAGTGGCTTAATTAATTAGGCTCAGTAATATATTATCTTCAGAGGAAAACAAACTTTATCTCTGTTTTTGCATACTGTGTAGTGTAATGTACCTACCAAAAAATAATTTGTTGGATGGAAATAGATGTGGCTTTTGTGGCTAGGTTGTGAATGTATTGAGTTGAATAATAAATAATCACTTAGTTTTAAAAATATAATATGTATTGACGAGTTATTTTTGGAATTAATTATATGATAAGTATTTGGAAGTGAAAAAATAAATCAGATAAGGTGATTTTTTCATGTAGCATTAAATTGATTAAAGTTAAAAAATGAACCATATAGCTACTTTTTATCTTCGTTTTATTCTTTATTTAAAGAACGTAACCTGAGTCAATTCCAACCTGTTTATGCTATAATTTAATAAATATGGGACAATATACTGTGAGAGACGATGATATAATTAAAATTTATTGTTTTTAATACTAATTCTCGATGTGCAACAATGAAATAAATGCTAAAATTTTCCGAATAAAAATTTCATATACAGAAAACAGAATTCTGTAATACATAGATTGGAGGAAAAAATTAAAAAATGAGTAATCAATAAAATATCTGGTTGTTGGGCATATTAAATATGTATTATTAAATAAGTTTTGTGTTGTATATGACAGAAAATTAGTGATTAGATTTAAAAAGATATAAATAATATTTTTATGATTTAGGAATATAGATGCTGATTATTGAATAGTAAAGGTGCTTTATAAATTAAAGAGATTTAAGAATTAGAATATAAATTATATTTAGAAGATCGTGGAAATAATAATATCGACTAAAAAAATAATATGTTTTTATGTCGTGAGAGAAAGAATACTAGTATTAAAAATTAACATATTTATAACAGGACTATATATTTATTAGCATATTATTCATTAACAATAACTATTTTATAGTAGGAAGGAATTGCTATGGATTATTCATTTAGTGTTTACGAAGGAAAAGAATCTATTAATCTAGATATAGATTCTGTTAGTTTGATTTTTGCATTAGAAGGAAAAATTACGGTTATAAATGAAGAAAATAAAAGTGTCTATAGCGAATATTCATTTCTTATAAGAAGAGCGTACCAACCTCTCGAATTTATAGTAGATTTTAAAAAAATTATTATATTATCAATTAATAAACTTAGTTTTAATAGATTTACTCTTTTTAATTGGAGTGATTCTTTGGTAAATAAAAGTACAGATAATGAAATCATTGAATCGTTTTTAAGTGTAATTAAATCAATTTATGAAGATGATATTTTTTCTGCAGATATAAATGTTATTAAGCTTATAAATTATATGCGGTCAAATAATAAATATAAGGATATTTCATTTCTTAATGATAATTTACTAGTAAAGGAGGTCATTGATTACATTGATAGTAATTATAAAGAACCTTTAACAGTATCTTCAATTGCAAAAAAGTTTTATGTAAGTACCAGTTACCTTTCTCGGATTTTTTCAGAGACTATGAATATCTCATTGCTATCATATATTAGAAAAATTAAAATATATCATTTAGCTGCAGAATTGATTTTTAATTTATCTCCTCAAGACAGCTGGCGGAACTATGGCTATGAATCATATGAAACATATTTAAAGAATTTCAAATCTGTCTTTTCGGTTTCACCTTCAGAGTTTCTTTTAAAATATAAGAGAAATCGAGGAAAAGATTATAATGTATCTGATCTGACATATATACAAGTAATAAATCTTTTAGAAAACAAGAAGTATTTAAAATGATTTTTATAACTTGAAACCAATTGTTAGTATAAATAATAATATCGATATGCTGATTTTAAAGGATATCAAGATGTGTATAATAAACAATTATTATACTATTAGAATGAAATACACAAGTAATAAATAGGAAGTCTTTTATATAAAATTTCTAATTATCAAATAATAGTGGATATTCCAACTTTAAAAAGAGTAAAATAAATTTTGGCTCTTCGACATTTAGTGTTGGTAGAGAGATACAACTGAAAATTTAGTTAAAACGGCTCTTTGTCAATAAGGACTTATGAGTTGTGCAAAGTAAAATCTGGGTCAGAATGAACCTCATTCTGGCTCAGATTTTTTGTTATCTAACTTTGATTAATTGATTGATCAAAAAAATTCTAATTCTCATGTTCTCGAATAATTTAAATCCGTAGGATACTCAGTTTATCACTTTTATCTTGTTGTTTGTTCCTTCTAATACACCATTACTATACCTGGTTTTTAAAGCAAGTTGAATCCCTAATTTGTATTTATTTAAAAACGTCAGCTTCTTACAAAACCATTGTGGGAGGCGTTTCTCTAAGCTGTTGATCGTATCGAAAAAGCTTTGGCAATCCTTGTGTTTAAAGTGATAGAGGAGAAGTTGACAAGTCTCGTAAGTCCTTGTTAATTGCTCGTCGTAATTCAAAAGTTCATCGACGACCGCTTTTTGTGTCATTGGTCTAGGAAAGGAACGATCATATTAATAATTGGAACTATCCAGATCATAGGCATGCTTAAGGAGTAATTTCCAGAATCGCTTCAATCGTCGATACTTTGTCAGTTCCGTTTTTTAAAAGCTGTTTATTGTTTTAATTCGCAACTGATTTAACACACGAGTGATTTGTTGGACAATGTGAAAGCGATCCATCACGATTTTGGCGTTTGGGACGACTGCCTTTACAAGTTCAAAATAAGGGGCACTCATATCCATCACGACGTATTTCACATTCGCTCGTGCTTTTCGAGTGAATTTAAGGAAATATGGTTTTAGGAAAGCGAGGCGTCTATTCTCCAATACACCGAGTAATTGCAGGGGCTTCCCATTCATAAAAACAAAACCTATTTTTCCACTGCAGAACTACATCGATTTGAACGCATCAAAACGGGGATGGTACGTTTTTAAACAGGTGTGCAGGACACGCAGAACGGTTACGTCAGAGACAAAATAGCAATTGGTAATTTCTTTTCTGGTTATATTATTCGACAGCTCCAAGGCAATTTGAACCTTTAATTTCTTTGAAAGATAGCAGTTTTCATCCACCAAGTTTGTCTGATCATTGAATGTGGACTGACATTCTTTACAGTAAAAGCGCGTACGTATCAAGCGTAATTCTGTTTTTGTTGCTCGATAAGGCAGAAGTTAGATTTTTGTTTTATGAGAGCCATTCTTGATAATTTGTCTTTCATTTTTGATGTCACATTTACGGAAATGACTTGGTATATAGCTAAGTTTGGCATGGATAAGATTGGTGCGAAACCCCTCTTCTTCTAAAGTCTCTAACCATTCTTCTTCGAAGAAGAAATTTTCATCTGTTAAACCTAACAATTTTCTAGTAAAATGATTTATGGAGATATCCTTTCTTGGTTTGGTTTTGTTTTAGACGACTAAATTCTACCAGTTAGGCTATCTCTTTTTCTATCTATTTTTACAATATTTAAACAACTAATAGACCAATAAGGTCTATTTTTTTAGGAAGAAATATTATGAAAAGAAATGGTATAAGGTGACAAAGACATATTGGAACGTTTTATATTATTAATCAAAAGGAAGAATATGAAAGAAAAATTTATTTGCATGAAGGTGAGATTTATGGAGACAATACTAACCATGTTGTTTTGGATTGATAGTGTAAAATATTGTTTTATAATGAATATAATAGTTTCTCAGATTATGAAGATGCTCTTGAAAACTTCTTGTACAACTTTAAGGAAGAAGTGGGGGAGGAAGGGAAGAGGAATGAATTCTGGGTGATTAAAAATGTTGATTGCGATGGAATATGGGATTCAATTATAGAAAAAGTATTCGTGTAGGTAAAAAAAGTCGTATCAATTTAAGTAAATCCGGTGTAGGATTTAGTTTTGCTGCTGGCTTATTACGATTAACAAAAACAGCTAAAGGCAGTAACCGTATGACAATGTACATTCTAGGTACTGGAATCAGTTGTTCAAAAACTGTTGGTAAAAAGAAAAAAGAAGTTTTCGTATGTTTATAGGGATAGTAGTCGTTTGGTGTTTAGGTATAGCTTATTGTTTTTCCGTCAGAGGAAACGCCGGAAAGGTCTCGGCGACTTCGCGATAAAACAGACGATGCTGCCCGTCATAGACATTTTTGGCAATCACGTATCCAGCCAATCCAATTTGGGCTTGGGCATTTGACTCTATAGCGTCAAAAATAACTTCTTCTCGTAATGCTCGCTCCGATTGATTATCTTGCTTTTTCAAATATTCTAAAACTATAGAATGTTGAAGAATTGTATAGCGTAGGAGTACTGTTCAGTTGATGCTTATCACCCCATCAAAAATATGTTTCTAGGGTGATACTAGCATATTCCTGGATGTCCGTTGGATTAATTTATGCATTATATACTTTCATTTTTTCGGAAAACTTTTTGAAAGATTGGATGTCAGAAATGGCTCCGTTGAATAATGGACACATTTTTGCGATTAATACTTGTATAAATCTCTTTTACGTATGGATAGTCGAAAATCGACTATCTTTTTTTCTTCTTTAGTCATGATTCCCAACTCACTTTCATTGTTCGTTCGATTTTACTTATGTCATCTTTATAGTTAAACACGATGTTTGGCTGCACGTTGCAATTGTAGACATTAAATTAAGTGGACCTTCACTGTCAATCGCTTGCAACCATTAGCCCCGTGGTATGCGTTCATTTCCTCACCCCAGAAATCAGCCCTACTTTTAATTTTCTAAACAGCAGAAGGGACATCTTCATATCGCCATTCTACCATCATATCCAGATTCTTTTTCACTGCATTATCCAATGTAAGTTTAGCAAGCAACATATTATTGTCAATCCTAACAGTATAGGTTCCCAATTCCTCGAGTATCTTTTGCATCAAGGGGGTTGAGAGTTACTTTATATGATAATTGTCATGGAGGTTTTTAACTTTGTTCAAGTGGGCAAAGAGTTCATCAATACTATAAACATGAATGTCATCATCAGAAACATACTGATGAATAATATTTGTGATTATTGTGTTTATTTCGATATATAAGTTTATTCGGGGGGATATCCCAATCTAGGGAATCGTCGATAAGGATCAATTCTGTAAATATAGAAAAATTTTAGCCCTCCTAGCCCTAAACATTGAAAATAGAAGAACAGTAATTTGTTTAGATTTTAAGTTAGATGGATCAAGAATAAGCAAAAGAGACTTGAAAAAAGATGACACAAATTAATGTAGCAACTAAAAGTGAAATTTTTAGTAAATGCTATAGAAGTATTAAAACCCTAAGTTTAATAGCGAAGCACTCGGATATAATTTACATTTTTTAATTAAATAGTCACGTTAGCGATATGAAAATAAGTGTGATAGAAAAAAAGGAGATACTTAAAAAATTTTTAATGTATTCTTTATGATAGATTAGTTTAGGCACAGTTCTATTTCCTTACATTACAGGATTTAACGCTTTGTTAGGTAATAATTAGTAGATTAATATTTAAAATGGGTAAATAGAAGACTTTTAGTATAGAAAAACTTAAACAACGTATTACAAAGTCAGGAATATTTAACTAAAAACAATCTATTTTTTACTTGTTTTAAATTCAATATTTAAAATAATCATCAACCTACATTATAATTAGTTGTGTTTGAATAAAAGAAGGAAGACAGTATGAAGTCAACTAGATTATCAGTTTAGGAGCCCATTATAAATATAGGAATAGAAGAAGCAAGAAATACTTTACTAGCTAAAGAAAAAGCGATAAATATAGTAGCGTAACTTTCGGATCATACACAAACTATAGGGAAAGAAGAGCTCGGCATCTATTTATCACTTGAAACCTATCTATGAAAGGATGAGAGGTATAACAAAAATAAGAAAAGGATGGCTTATAGTTCCTTTAATAAGTGTCGTCTTTTCATCTAGTGTGGCTATTGCTCAAGATGTTCGACAAGTTGAAACAAACGGGACTATTGGGTTTACTGGTGTCTATGAACCCATTGGTACACCTGATCCAGCGCCGCCCGAAACTATTGTCAGACCACCAATTACCGAAGTGGCCAAACCGGAAGGTTCCTTGCCGCAAACCAATACGGTCACTAATCACTGGCTGATCTATCTAGGAATCACACTGCTTAGTTTCGTCTTCTTTATCTGGAAACGAAACAAGAAAGAACAAACAAATGAAAACTAAATCATGAAAGTAGGAATTATCCAATGAAATTACTCCGTTTAGCTACAATTGCCGCATTATCAACCACTGTTCTCGCAGGAGGCGCTTCTGCAGTTCTTGCCAATGAAGTCCGTGACGTCACGACTGATGGTAAAATTGAATTTCGTCCTGCCGGAGAAGAGGATGGTCCATTAGAAGTGATCCCTCCTGAAACTGGTCCGGATGCACCAGATGTCGAGATCGATCCAGAAGGAGCAGGCACGACTGGTCCATTATCTATTATGAAAGCAGCGACCATGAACTTCGGGACACAAGTGATCTCAAACCAAGACCAAACCTATAACATGGTGGCAGAAATGGCGCGACTAGCTAACCCAAAAGAAGATGGCCCAACCCATGTCCCTTATGTCAGCTTTGCCCAAGTCCAAGACTTGCGGGGAACCAATGCTGGATGGGATCTAAAAGTGAGCTTAAGTGATTTTGAAGCTCCAGAAGCACAAAATAAAATTCTAACGGGAGCGCAAATCACCTTTGCTAATGCTCAGTTACGTTATGAAGGTAGCAATACTGATAACGCACCTACAGTGCACCAGGCTGGACTAACATTACTTCCTAATGGTGCAGCGCGTTCAGTGATGACTGCGGCACAAGGACAAGGTGCAGGAGCTTCTTCAGTTATCTGGGGAGACCAAGCAGACTTGACTGCCCAATTTGAAGCAGAGGGCTTTAATCCTGAGACAGACGTTGTAGAAAACAACGCAATACAATTGTCGATTCCAGGTTCAACAGCCAAAGATGCGACAACGTATACGTCAACGCTAACTTGGGAATTAAACTCAACACCTGGAGACGAACTATAAAAGCCTTGTAACCATTTGTTTTGAAACTCTCGATAGCGTTACAGTAAATTTGTGACGCTGTTTTTCTAAGAAAGGAGACGTAACCTTGAAACAAACAACTTTAGCTCATCGTTCTCAAAGAGCCTCTTGGTGGGTGATTACGCTTCTTTTTCTTCTTTTTGGAATTTTTCCATCAGTAGCTCAAGCAGAGGAAACACTGTCATTTTATGTCACGCCTGAATTTCCTGAAAGCCAGGTAGAAGGATCAAATAGTTATTTCGATTTGAATCTAGCAGCTGGAGCAACAGAAACCTTAGCATTGAAACTGCAAAATGTTAGTAGTGACCCAATTCAAGTGCAAGTGACCCCTCATACGGCGTATACCAATGTTCATGGAGTCGTTGAGTACGGAAAAGATGCCCAAGAGCCAGATAGTAGCCTCACTTATTCATTGGACGAACTGATTGACTCATCTGGTGTCATTGAACTGGCAGGAAATGAAACCAGAACAATTAGTGTTCCTTTACATATGCCGGAAGAATCGTTTGAGGGATTTTTAGCGGGAGGTCTACGGATTTCGGAAGTCAAAGAGGAGCAAGAAGAAACGGCAATCAATGAAGAAGGCGTAGCGATCAAAAATGAATTTGCCTATGTGATTGGGATTGTTGTCAGCAATTCTCGGGATTCAGTTCAATCGGATCTCGATTTATTAGCTGTTTTTGCGGATCAGTTGAATTATCGGAATGTTATTAGTGCAACGATCCAAAACTTCACGCCTACCTTTGTCAATCGAATGGCGGTGGAAGCGACAGTACAACGAGCAGGAGAAACCGAAGTTCTTTATGAAGCGAGTGAAGAAATGATGCAAATGGCGCCTAATTCTAATTTTGATTTTCCAATCTCGTTAGAAGGCGATCGCTTTCAAAGTGGCGACTATGTATTGAAATTAAGAGCAATATCTGGTGAAGATGAATGGGTATGGGAGAGGCCCTTCACAATTAAAGCAGATGAAGCCAGGGCATTGAATCAAGTAGATGTGACCATTGATTCAAATATAAATTGGTGGATGATTGGCGCAATCATTTTACTTGTTCTTTTACTGGGGGTCATTCTTTATCTACTTATTCAAAAAAGGAAAGTAAACAGAAGCGAACAAGAGTAGTAAAAAGGAGTGAATGGAATGACTACGAGATTAAGAAGGTTGCTGCTTCTATTAGGGGCGTCTATTTTAATGATGCAAGCATTATTTATATCGATTGGCATGGTCTACTCTGAGACAACGATAGACACAGAGGAGCAAGAACAGATAGCACTCCCACCCATGAAAAACCTTTTAAAAGAAGAGCAGGCTAGCTTTTTCTTTACTCGTACTCGAATGCAGGGAATGGTAAAAGAACCCATACAAGTAACCTTCTTTTCTAATCAAGAAGTGTCAGAGGCACAAGTATTCTTACCTGAAGAAGTAACAATCCTAAAAGAACAATTACCATCAGGGATTTCGGTTGAGGAAGGAGAGCAGCCTAATGAATGGATCGTTAGGTCAAAACGTGCGCAACATACCTTTGTCCTTACTTTAATAGTTGAAAAAGAGGGAAACTATGAGCTGTTGGTGGAAGAAACGACGGCTCATCTAGAAATTCGTGAGCAAGAAAAGACTAGTGAGGAAGTACCAGTCGAAGAAGCAGAATTGTTCGAGGATGATCCAGCAGAACAAGACGAATTAAAAGAAGAAAATGAAGTAGAAGAAGGTCAAGAGAATGAACAACCGGTAAAAGAAGTAAATGAGACTGTATCTAAAAATATGCGGGAGAAACAAGTAGATGAGGAAGAGCCCAATGCGTTGGCACAAGTGGTTGAAACGACCGTCTTTGATGGGGAAATAGCAGAAGTCGCTACAATGGCACAATTCAGAGAAGCAATAGACAATCCTGATATTGGGGTTATTTCCATTCAAGCGAATATTACAGAGACAACTGCAAACATACTAACTGTGAATCGTCCGTTACTTATCCAAGGAAATGGGTATACATTGACTTTTGGAATCAATGAGGGGTATTTTCAACTAGAAGAAGTATCACAAGCAAGCACCGTTCGAATTGAAAATGCGATACTGACAAAAGTTGGTGTTACACCATTAATTAACGCAACGGTAGAAAATAGTAAAAATTGGACTGTTGAATTGGAAGATATAACTGAAGTAAATGCGAATACGATGCGATTAGCCTCTCTTCCTGAAGGAAGTATTCATTTTACAGGTGGTGTATCAAAATTTACATGTACAGCTTCTACACAGACTTTCATCGAAGCAAAAAAAGTTGTAGCAACAAACCAAGCAGAAGTCACTATTAGTCGAGGGAATGCGACGGTCTTCTTTTCTTCTGCTACAGTGGCGGATCCAAAGATTACGGTAGAACAGGGATCAACAATTACGATCACAACTACCTCAGGAGTGGCGAATACGATTGATCTAAAAGGAGAAAATCCTGAAATTTTTTTGCAAAGTGGAGAATTAGATGTAGCTACTGTTGGAACAACAAATACACCTACAAATACAACGAATAATACGATTGCATTAACAGGAAATACACCTAAAATAACGATGAATTCAAGCGCTCAACTGACAGTCCAAAGTACATTAGCCAAAAGAGGAATTCATCTGGCTGGAAACAATGCGCAGCTTTTAGTCAGCAATTCTGAGCTATCCATTACTTCTGCGACACAAGTAGCTATAAATATAACTGGCAATCACTCATCTTTTTCGTCAGAAAATAGCACGATTCAGCTTGTTTCAACGACGGGAATTGCAATGAACATGACTGGTGAATCTCCACAACTAATTTTTGATTCATCAACAGTAAACTTTACAAGCAGCAGTGGACAACGACTGCACTTAGAAGGTGCTAATCCACTACTATCATTATCTAATACGAAGTTAACCATGGAGACAGGTACGGGTCGAGGGATTTATTTAACTGGGGCAACGCCACGAGTTCTCATGGATCATAGTCAGTTACTTCTAACTAGTGGTGACGCATTCTATGAAATAGCTTTACAAGGAACAGATGCGTTACTTTCTTTGAGTAATCAGAGTAAGATTGAAATTACAGGTGAAGATGTTGGATCTACAGGGAATATCCTCATTGGAGATCGTAAGGATCGACCGAAACTTTCAGTCACTGGAGGATCTAGGATTTCTATTACAGCAGCTAGTAAGTCAAGTGGTCATGGAGATTCTCAAAATCAGGCCATTCATTTATCTGGAGAAAATCCTAAAGTAACTGTTACTGAAAAATCAGCAGTAGAAGTGTTAATAACCTCTGGACCACGTAAGGGGTTATACTTACAGGGGAGTAACCCAGAAGTAAACATTGAGAATAGTAATATTCAACTAAAAAGTGCCGAATCTTACGCTATCAATACCACATCATCAACGGCGGGGAATACATCAATTGTGAATAGTACCATTGATGCAGAAAATAGTGTAATAGCTCTTAAAAATGGTAATAAAACAATAATAACAAATTCAATTATTAGGGCTGGTTCAATGTGGTTTCATGCGAATAGGATGGTCATTGAACAAAAATCTTTAATAGAATTGAATTCATCTATCGATCATCCCGCTGCTATTGAATACATGCAAGGGTCATTAAATAGCGATAACATAGATGCACAGTTATTACAGATTACGACAGGAAGTATAGTTGATATAAAACGAACAGATGGTAGCTTTAGAAATGGAGCACGAATAGGAGGCAATTCAACAGTTTCTGTAGACCAAGGTGGTAAGTTATATATATATAACTTAGGAGACGGTATACCCAATGATAGTCAAAACCATGCTCCTAATGCAGGACTCACATTTAAATTTGGAAATAGTAATAAAATCATTGTAAAAGATCCAGGATCTGAAGTATCAATTATTGCTAAGAATGGTTCTGCCATAACAGCTTCTTCGCCAGAAGTAAATCAACCTACGAGTCTGGATATAGAAGTGAGCAATGGAGGTTATTTTTCAGCAGTCAGTAATACAGCCACAGTCAAATCAGGTACAGTAGCTGCTTCTATTTTGAATATAAATTTTGACAATCCTTTATTTTTAGATTTTAGAAATTTACAATCAGATGGCGGAGTTATTTTTTCAACTAAAAATAACACATCTACATTAGTTGCTTCAAATAGTGATTTGGCTTTGTGGCATAGACTAAGTGATTTAGATTCCGATCCTACTTTTAATTTTCAGAGGCTTGACTATTCATTTTCAGGTAAAAATTTTTCTACATTGGTTAGCACAAGTCGTCCTAAATATCTAAATACATCAATTATTGGAACAAGTGGTCTTTCTCAGTTTAGTAGATTGTCTTCCAATAATGGTCGATGGGCAATCGCAGACGAACTTAGAGTTCCAACTAATGCCGATAATAAAATTCATGGCCGAGTAAGCCTTCCTGTAGGTCTATATGATAGTCGTCCTGCTTGGGATAATGAAGCAACGGTTACTATAGAGGTAGAATCCCCATCAGGAGAAAAAAAGCAAGAATATACGGCTAAAACGGTTGGTAATACAAAAGAATCACCAGGAATCAGTATATATGGTGAAAAACCACGTGGAGGACTCTTTGAAATTGAATTAGATGAACTGCTAGAAGCTGGATCAAAAGTTCGAATCAGTAAAGTAGAATTGACAAGCGGGGAGCTTGGAGAAGGGTTTGAACACCAGATTTTAACAGATACGGTTGAGGTGTTTCCGATCATTCCACCAAAACCAGCAAAATTTTCTTCGTCAATAATTGCACAGAATACTACAACACTTCAAGGGGTTACAGATAATCTAGATGCTGAAGTAACAGCCACACTTAATGGTGAACCACTCAATATTGAAGCAGTTGCAGTAGAAGCTGATGGTAGGTTTTTATTGGACTTGAGCGAGGTTTCTTTAGAAGTGGATGATGAAATACAAGTTTTTCTCCGAGATACTGAAGGATCAGCTGCAAGTGCAGGGATTGTTAATCCTCCAGAAACAAATAATATTCGAGGAAATATTAACCCCTCCACTGAATTAACATTTCACGATGCAACTTTTGAACCGGCTACGACACTAATTGTTGGGAATGTAGGATCTGTCTCACCGTTAGATCCTTTGAATCCAGACCTAGAAGTAAATCCAGAAAACAAGCCAGAATTGCCAGAGGATCAAGGAATACTAAGTATTGATTTTGTTTCATCTTTCAATTTTGGAACACAAGTTATATCGGCTCAAGATCAAACCTACTATGCTCAACCACAACGACTAATGAATGAAGATGGTACCGTCAATGGAGACGAGATAAGACCAAACTATGTTCAGATCAGTGATCGACGTCCTAAAAATAAGCGAAATGGATGGCAACTAGACGTCACACAAAATGAACAATTCAAAGGGGAAAACAATCAGGAACTTTTTGGAGCTAGTTTGAGTCTATTGAACCAACAAGTTACTAGTACTCAAGATGGAATGACACCAGTTCTTCAATCCGTTTCTTGTGTCCTCATTCCTGGAAATCGGCGAACGCTGCTTAAAGCCCAAGGAAACGAAGGTGCTGGAACATGGATCTATCGCTTCGGTGATACTGATACAAAAGAAAAAAGTGTCACATTAAATATCCCAAAAGGGACAAATCCAGAAGCTACAGACTATTCTACGACGCTTATTTGGGAGCTGAGTATGGTTCCAGATTAACCTTAAAAGGAAAAGCTCGTCTCTCTTTTATGGATCTTTGTCTCGAAAGGCTTCAACTAGTTCATGAAAAGAGGGATGCACCTCCTTCTGAACTGAACCCCAAAAGTCGAACTATTTAATGGACTATTTCCGGTATTCTACTGGAGATAGTCCATTAAACGGCTCTTTGTCAATAAGGACTGATGAGTTGTGCAAAATCAAATCTGGGTCAGAATGAACCACATTCTGGCTCAGATTTTTTGTTATCTTACATTGATTAATTGATTGATCAAAAAGATTCTAATTCTCATGTTCTCGAATGATTTAAATCCGTAGGATACTCGTTTCATTGTCTTTATGTGGGTATTCTTCGCTTCTATTTTTCCATTGGAATAAGGATAGATCATTGAGTTGGTAATGCCTTCTTCATAGGTCAGAAGGTTTTGAAGCTTCTCCCGAAAGCTGTCATCTAACGTTTCGGGAAGTTCTGCCAATATGGAGAAAAATAAGTCAGGGTCTTTGTCTCGAAAGGCTTCAACTAATTCATGAAAAAAGGGATACGCCTCCTTCAGGGGCGTAGAAAACTCAAGCAATCGATCAATCATCATTGCTTCAGTAAGAAATGGGGATTTTGGTGCTCGGAAACTTTTCCATGTTTTGTCTTCATAATGGTTGATGTTTGCACGATTTTTTAGCAAAAAGCGCCAGTTCTTTTTCAGTTTTTCTGCTTGGCTTTTCTGTCCGGATTTACGAAGTTCATTCATTTCACGGATACGCAACTCATTGAACGCTTGATTCATGTGTTTGACAATATGAAACCGATCAATCACTATTTTCGCTTTTGGCAGAACACGTTTGGTGAGCTGAAAGTAGGTGGCGTCCATGTCTGTTACCAAGAATTCTACTTCTTCTGGATTGGTACATCCTAAGAAATAGCTTGTTAATCGAGGTAATTTACGCGTAGGCAAAACATCAATTAATTTTCCTGTTTCGCCATCCGCGCAAATAAAGCTCATCTTATCTTTTATGGAAGCATGCGAACGAAATTCGTCAACCATCAATACTCTGAGGTGGGGAGAATCTTCTTAGATTGCTTTGGTAAATAGCTTTTAAACTCTTTCAATGTACGAATAACGGTGGTCAAAGATACCTGACAGCTTTTCGCAATAAAAGATAAAGATACTTTTTCAGTCAGTAAAGAAGCAATTTTATATCTAACATGATTTGCGATTGAATGTCTGGGTTGGACAAAATAACTTTGAGCCGTCCAATGGGTGCGACAGTTTTTACAGGTATAGCGTTGCTTTTTTAGGCGCATAACCAAAGGCATATGATTGTATTGTTCAAAACGGACAATCGTTTCCTTTTTTCCATTTTTCACTATAATTGCTTTCCCGTTTCCATCTACTACAGTAGAACCACAACTTCTACAAGCACGAGGAGTAGGCGAGAGAACAGCATCGATGACCAACGTCTTTTTCTTCTGAAGGGTCTCGTAAGAGACCTCTGTAATCATCAAATCTTTCTCTATTATTCTCAGCATTTTTTTGATAGAATCATTCATATAGCATATCGTCCTCTCAGTTGTTTATTTTGTGGTGATTTAATCATACTAGAGAACGATATGTTTTTTAATACCTAAAGTAAATATCCACCCGTGAAACGGGTGGCTTTTTAACAGCCCTAGAAGGGCTCACCACTCGCTAGCCCCTTAAAAGGGGCTTTTTAAATGACCACCAACCGCTCACAGCCCTATCTCTCTTTAACTATTTAAATGGATCTACATACTCTTGTTTACTTATACTATCTCTTATTCGATCATCTGCTTCTTGTTCTCGAATATATTTTTCAATTGTTTTTTGATTTA